>RRZT010637153.1_pt1 | contig 30792 bp, 29 predicted proteins | sample 2165551 | NCBI WGS metagenome assembly RRZT01 (sample SAMN10456910, study PRJNA506462) | wastewater metagenome | biome: wastewater; feature: sludge; material: wastewater sludge; isolation source: wastewater sludge with Escherichia coli K12::gfp cells carrying plasmid... | place: USA: Moscow, Idaho...
CAATCTCAGCAGCGAAAACGAACGCTACCAGCTCAACTGGGCAGGCAAATCGGCCGCCTATCAAACCCTGCAAGCACCCACATCCAACACACTTGTGCCATGCGTAGCCGAATCGGTGGATTTCGAGGGCACGCAGAATCTGTTTATCGAAGCCGAAAACCTCGAAGCGCTGAAAATTCTGCAAAAATCCTATGCCACCAGCGTGAAGATGATTTACATCGATCCGCCCTACAACACCGGCAACGACAGCTTTATCTATCCCGACAAATTTTCCGAAAACCGCGCAGAATACGCCCGCCGCGTGGGCGACAAAGACGATGAAGGCTACCTGAACCGCGACGGCGTATTTCAGGGTGCATGGCGCAAAAATAGCAAAGACAGCGGCCACTACCACAGCAACTGGCTCTCCATGATGCTGCCGCGCCTGCATTTGGCGAAAACACTGTTGCGCGATGACGGCGTGATTTTTATTTCGATTGATGATAATGAGCAGGCACAGTTGAAATTATTGTGTGATGAGGTGTTTGGGGCGGAGAATTTTGTTGGAAACATTGTTTGGCAAAAGAAATATGCAGCAACTAATGATGCCAAAGGTTTTTCAACGACTCACGATTACATTACTATTTATCAAAAAAGTCATTTATTTAATAGAAATTTATTACCAAGAACTACTGAACAAAATAAGCCATATAAAAATGATGACAATGATGGCAGAGGGTTATGGAGGAGCGATAATTTATTAGTTAAATCTTTTTCTGAATCGGCCACTTACGCTATCAAAAATCCTAATACAGGCGTTGAGCATTATCCGCCACAAGGTAGTTCATGGCGAGCAAGTTTGACTACTATGACTTCTTGGTTACAAGAAAATCGAATTTACTTTGGAAAAGACGGAAAAGGAGCACCGCAATTAAAGCGTTATTTAAATGAGGTTCAACAAGGCAGGGTACCAATGACGTGGTGGCCATTTGAAGAAGCAGGCCATAATGATGCTGCAACTAAAGAATTACAAACATTATTTGAATCAAAAGCACCTTTTGATACCCCAAAGCCAACCACATTAATTAAGCAAATTACAATTATCGGTAGTCATTCAGACAGCTTAATCCTCGACTTCTTCTCAGGTTCCGCCACCACCGCCCACGCAGTGATGCAGCTCAATGCCGAAGACGGCGGCAGCCGCCGCTGTATCAGCATCCAGCTGCCCGAAGCCACCGACAAGCAATCCGAAGCCTATAAAGCAGGCTACCTGAACATCGCCGAAATCGCCAAAGAGCGCATCCGCCGTGCGGGCAGGCAAATCGCTGAAGCCCACCCCGATAAAACCATCGACACCGGTTTCAAGGTGTTCAAACTCGCCGAAAGCCATTTCAAGCAGTGGCAAAGCGATGTGGCTTCAGACGGCCTCGAAGCGCAGATGAATCTGTTTATCGACCCCGTGGCCGCCGATGCGCTGCCTGAAAACATGGCTTACGAATTGCTGCTGCGGCTGGGCTTAAAGCTCACTGCTCGTGTGTGGCAGCAAAACGATATATTTTGGCTGGAAGACGAAGGCCGCCGCACCGCCCTGTTGCTCACCCGCGTGGACGAAGCGCTGCTGGACGAATTAACGGCACAGCAACCCGATAAAGTGGTGGCGCTAGACCGCCTGTTTGATGGCAATGATGCCTTGAAAACCAATGCCGTTTTGCAGATGAAAGAAGCGGATATTGTGTTTGCAACAGTATAAAACGGGGGAAATCATGCAATTTGAATTTGAAACGCTGGATTACCAGCTTGCCGCCATCGAGGCCGTTACCCGCCTGTTTGAAGGCCAGCCGCACCAACAGCAATCGTTCAGCCTGCAAGCCCAAGGCGGCAGCCGTTTTGTCGGCAATGAACTCTTACTGGATTGGGAAAGCATAGGCCAAAACCTGAAAGCCGTGCAACAAGACCATGCACTCACGCAAACCGACATCGGCGAACACGGCCTGAATTTCACAGTGGAAATGGAAACCGGCACAGGCAAAACCTATGTGTATCTGCGCACAATTTACGAGCTGAACCAACAATACGGCTGGACAAAATTTGTGATTGTGGTGCCGGGCGTGCCGATTCGGGAAGGCGTATTGCACACCTTAAACAGCACGCGCCGTCATTTTGCCGAGGTGTTCGATAATCCGGTGATGAATTATCACGAATACAGCAGCAGCCGCTTGTCAAAATTGCGCGATTTCGCCACCAATAACCACATTGAGATTCTGGTGATGAATATCCAGACGTTTGAAAAAGACGCCAATGTGATTAACCGCATCAACGAAAGCGGCGAAGCGCCCATCGGCCAAATCAGCCAAACCCGCCCGATTGTGATTATCGACGAGCCGCAGAATATGGAAACCGACAAGCGCCGCGCGGCCATCGAATCGCTGAACCCCTTGTTTACCCTGCGCTATTCCGCCACCCACAAACAGCCCTACCACAAGGTATACAGCCTCAATCCGGTGCAGGCCTACAACTTGAAGCTGGTCAAGCAAATTGAAGTGTTGTCGGTGTTGGCGGAAAACGATGTCAACGGCGCATTCGTGGAATTGCTGGAAGTGCAGGCAGCCAAAGGCCGTCTGAAAGCCAAATTGAATATTCATTATAAAGATGCCAAAGAAACCAAAAAGAAAAGCATCACGGCTAAATCGGGCGATGATTTATATGAGAAATCAGGCGGCAACGAAGCCTACCGCCACGGCTTTATTATCGACGGCCTCGATTTTGAAAACCAGCAATTGCAGCTTTCAGACGGCCGCATCATCGGCTTGGACGACAATGCTGATGCCGTGCGCGATGAGGTGATGAAAACCCAAATCCGCCGCACCATCGAAGAGCACCTGGCCAAAGAAAAACGCTTGAATCCACAAGGCATCAAGGTGTTGTCGCTGTTTTTTATCGACAAGGTGGAAAACTACCGCCACGGCGGCAAATTCGAACGCTGGTTTGACGAAATCTACCGCGAGCTCACCGGCCATTCAGCCCAAGGCGCGCACAACGGCTATTTTTCACAAGACAAAAACGGCTGGAAAGACACCAGAGGCAACACCGAGGCCGATAATGAAACCTATGCACTGATTATGCGCGACAAGGAAAAACTGCTGGATTTGAGCAACCCTCTGCGCTTTATTTTCTCTCATTCCGCGCTGAAAGAAGGCTGGGACAATCCGAATGTATTCCAAATCTGCACGCTGAATGAAACCCGTTCGCCGCTGAAAAAACGGCAGGAAATCGGCCGCGGCCTACGCCTGCCGGTCAACTGCAACGGCAAGCGCGTTTACGATGAAAAAGTGAATGTGTTAACGGTGATTCCCAACGAAAGCTACCAGAGCTTTGCCGCAACCTTGCAGCAGGAATACAGGGATGAATGCGGCATTACGTTTGCCGCCGACAACATCAAAAATGCCGAAAAACGCAAAACACTGAGTTACCGCAAAGATTTCAGCCTCGACCCTGAGTTTTTGGCAGTATGGGAAAAATTGCGGCATAAAACCCGCTATCGCGTGCAATACGATACTGCCGAACTGATTCAGACGGCCTCAAAAGCCGTCAGCCAACTGCCCGCTATCCAAAAGCCGAAAATCCGCTCACAAAAAGCGCGTATCTGCCAATCTGTTATTTATGGCATCGAAACGAAAGAAACTGCCGATAAAAGCAGCGAAACCGATATTCGATGGCCGCTGCCCGATATCTTGAATGAAATACAGCAGAAAACCGGCTTAACACGGCGCACAGTGTTTGAAATTATCCGCCATTCAGGCCGTCTGAATGAAATCGCTCATAATCCGCAACGTTTTATCGACTTGGTTGCTGAAAAAATCAATGCTGTTTTGCAGCAAATTATGGTGGAAGGCATTCAATACCAACGGGTTCAGGATGATATTTACCGCCAAAGCCTGCTGGACAAACTGCGTGAAATGGAACAAAACGGCATGGAATTTTATGCAAACGATTACACCTTCAGCGTGCACAATCCGCAAAAAACCATTTATGCCGACTATATCCCGCTGGATTCCGCCACCGAAAAACAATTTGCCGCAGATTGTGAAAATTACGATGCATCGTCTGCAGGCAGCGTGCCTTTTTATTTCAAATTGCCCAATTGGTTTAAAGTGCCTACCCCACTGGGCAATTACAACCCCGACTGGGCGGTGGTGGTGCAAGGTGCGGAAAAAATCTATTTTGTTGCCGAAACCAAAAATACCGGCAAAGGCATTCAAAGCGGTATTGATGAAAGCAAACTCCACCAAGAAGAACAATTGAAAATCGCTTATGCACGCAAACATTTTGCCGCATTTGACGGTTTGAAATATCAGGTAATACAGAAGCTTAGTGAATTGAAATACGATTAATCCAGCTTACCAATAAAATGCTTGTCTGAAACCATATTCAGACAAGCATTTGCTTTCAGGCAGCCTGATTCTCGAATCCAACCTACGCCGATTATGCGGTTAAATGATGGATTCCGTTTTTATCCAATCATAAGAAAGCCGGCTGAAACCATGTTTCAGCCGGCTTTCTTTCTTCAGGCGAAGCTGCGCTTCAGACTGGGCTCCTGCCTACGCAGAAGCAACCGAATCTGAGCTTTATTAAAGCCGAATATTAAGAACGCAAGGGCTCCAGCAAAGCCTCAAACGCATCCACAAACTGCTGCAAGCCGTCTTGCTGCAAGCGCACGGCCAGCACTTCTACGTCCACGCCCAAGGCTGCCAATTCGTCCAGCACTTTCAGCGCGGCGGGCACGTTTTCGGTTAGGGTCAGCTCGGCTGCGCCGTGGTCGATAAAAGCGGCCAAAGTTTTATCCGGCACGGTATTAACGGTGTGCGCGCCAATCAGGCTTTCCACATACAGCACATCGGAATAATCCGGGTTTTTGGTGCCGGTGGAAGCCCACAACAAACGCACCGGTGCGGCAGCCGCTTCGGCCAAATCGGTAAAATCCACCCCGGCAAAAAAGTCTTGCCAGTCGTGATAGGCCGCTTTGGCTAAGGCAATGGCGGCTTTGCCTTGTAAATGGGTGGGCAAGGTGGTGTCCAGTGCCGCGTCGATGCGCGATAAGAAAAAGCTGGCCACCACCTGAATACCTGCCACCGGCAAGCCTTGCGCTTTGCGGCGGCGCAGGCCTTCGCAATAAGCTTGGTAAGCCTTGAGTACCTGCTTGCGCGAAAACAGCAAGGTTAAGTTGATGTGCAAACCGGCGGCCACCAGCTCAGTGAGCGCCAGCAAACCGGCATCGGTGGCCGGCACTTTAATCATCACATTGTCGCGGCCGATGGCGGCGTGCAAACGCTTGGCTTCAGCCACAGTGCCTGCGGCATCGTCGGCCAGATTCGGCGCCACTTCCAGGCTCACAAAGCCGCTGGCGCCGTTTTCGGCACGGTATTCGGGCAGGCACACATCGCAGGCTGCCTGAACATCGGCAATCGCCAAGGCTTCATAGCGCTGCTTGGGGCTGAGGTTTTGCTGCTTTAAGGCCGCCACTTCATCGGTATACAACGCATCACCGGCAAAGGCTTTCTGGAAAATGGCCGGGTTGGAAGTTACCCCGCACACGCCTTCTTGCAACATGCGTGCCAACTCGCCCGACTGCACCAGCGAGCGCGACAGGTTATCCAGCCAGATTTGCTGCCCCAAGGCTTTAACTTGCTTTAAAACGGTCATTTTGATTTCCTTTAACTAGAAATTTGCACGCGGCCATCCATATGCCGCCAATAACACCTCACTGTAGCCATCCATGCTGCTTTTGACAAGTGGAACACCCAAAACCGAGCCTTAACGGTATAATTGGTTTAAATTAATTTCAGCTGCCTCATACTTTTCAGGCAGCCGGTCAAGCGCCCACGCCATGGATACCCCTTTACCTTATTTACAATGGGCAAAAGACGTTTTTGCCATCGAACAAGCGGCCATTGCCGAAGTGGCCGCCAGCTTGGATTACCGTTTTAACCAAGCTGTCGAAGCGATTTTAAGTGCCAATGGCCGGGTGGTGATTACCGGCATGGGCAAAAGCGGCCATATCGGCCGTAAAATTGCCGCCTCGCTGGCCTCCACCGGCACACCGGCGTTTTTTATCCATCCGGCCGAAGCCGCCCACGGCGATTTGGGCATGGTGGTAGACGGCGATGTGATTATCGCCCTGTCCAACTCAGGCGAAAACGATGAAATTCTGGCCATCATCCCCGCCATCAAACGCAAAACCGTGCGCCTGATTTGCATCACCGGCAAACCGCAATCGAGCATGGCACAACATGCCGACATCCATTTGCTGGCCGCCGTGTCGCAAGAAGCCTGCCCTTTTGGGCTGGCACCCACTTCCAGCACCACTGCGGTATTGGTGCTGGGTGACGCGCTCACCGTGGCCTTATTACGCGCTCGCGCTTTCACCCCGGAAGACTTCGCGCTAAGCCACCCCGCCGGCAGCTTGGGCAAACGCCTGTTACTCACCGTAGCCGACCTAATGCACAGCGGCGACGCTCTGCCCTTGGTGGGCGAGCAAACGCCTTTGCGCGAAGCCATCATCACCATGAGCGAAAAAGGGCTGGGCATGTTGGTGGTGGCCAATGCCCACGGCCAGCTGAGCGGCGTTTTTACCGATGGCGACTTGCGCCGCCTGTTCCAGCAGCAAACCCAACTGGCCGAAGTGCGTATGGCCGACATCATGCAGCCGCAGCCGCACACCATCAGCAGCGACAAACTGGCCGTGGAAGCGCTGAAGCAAATGGAAGACAACAAAATCAACGGGCTGATTGTGATTGATGCACATGCACGGCCATTGGGCGCATTGAATATGCACGACTTGTTGCAGGCGCGCATTGTTTGAAATTATTTGACTCCGGCTTGGCATCATCACGGCTTGGCGGCGCTGTGTTAAGATAGCCGCACCGTTTGAATTGATTTAGGCTGCCTGAAACCGCTGCCGCATGGTTTGAAATACAATCCCAAACCACATCAATAGCCATTCTTTCAGGCAGCCTTGGAGACATACACCGCATGATCAAAACCCGTGGCAACTGGTTTTTTCCGCTGATTCTGGCGCTGCTGATGGGCAGCGTCAGCGTGTGGCTGGATCGCGTGAGCCAAGTGAGCACCGAAGAAATCGCCCTCAATCCGAGCGAGCCCAAATACCGCATCAACGGCATCAGCGCCGAGCGCTTCGATGCAGACGGCTTACCCGGCGAAAACCTCACCGCCACCGCCGCTTGGCAGCTGCCGCAGCAAAATATCGTCAACATCGACAACCCGCAGCTCACCCTGCTGCGCCAAGGCAAGCCGCAATATCAGGTGTCTTCAACGCTGGCACAATACCATACCGACAGCCGCGAAGTGGTGTTTAGCGACAATGTGGTGCTGCACCAAAGTGCCGACGGCAGCGGCAATGAAGGCATGCTCAACACCAGCAGCCTCACCGTTGACACCACCACCCAAACCGCCAAAACCGATGCCAAGGTAGACTACCGCTACGGCCTGTCGCACGGCAGTGCAGTGGGCTTTGAATACAACAAAGAACGCGGGTTTTTAAACCTGTCTTCGCGCGTAAAGGCCATTATCTATGACCCCAACAAACCTTAAACTCCTGGCCGTGTGCTTGCTCAGCGGCATCAGCACCCACGCTTGGGCACTGGAAAGCGACCGCAACCAGCCCATCGCCATCGAAGCCGACCAAGGCTCGCTCGATCAGGGCAACCAAAGCACCGTATTTTCCGGCAATGTGCAAATCCGCCAAGGCAGCCTGTATATCAACGCCGCACGTGTAGAAGTGAACCGCGACAACGCCGGCAATCAAACCATGCGTGCCAGCGGCAAGCCGGTGCAATTCGGCCAGCAGCTGGAAAAAGACGGCATGGTTAAAGGCCAAGCCAACGAAGTGCGCTACGCCAGCGCCAGCGGCATCGTGACCCTCACCGGCAACGCGCGGGTAGAGCGCGGCAGCGACATGGCACGCGGCCACAGCATTGTCTACAACACCCGCACCGAAGTGTACACCGTGAGCGGTGGCGGCAAAGGCCGCGTGAGCGTGCTTATCCAACCGCAAAAGAAATAGGATTGCCGCATGACCTCCAGCCCTTCTTCAGGCAGCCTGCTCAGCGTACACGGCCTGCAAAAAAGCTTTAAAAACCGCCAAGTGGTTAAAGACGTGGGTTTATCGCTGGCCAGCGGCGAAGTGGTGGGCCTGCTCGGCCCCAACGGCGCCGGTAAAACCACCAGCTTTTACATGATTGTGGGGCTGATTGCCGCCGATGCCGGCAGCATCACCCTTGATAATCAAGAAATCCGCCACCTGCCCATCCACCAACGCGCCCGCTTAGGCCTAGGCTATCTGCCGCAAGAAGCCTCGATTTTCCGCAAAATGACCGTGGCGCAAAACATCCGCGCCATTCTGGAAATCAGCGGCCGCAACAAAGCCGAAATGGATGCTGCACTAGACACCTTGCTGGCCGACCTGCACATCGAACACCTGCGCCACAACAGCGCCCTGTCGCTTTCCGGTGGCGAGCGCCGCCGCGTGGAAATCGCCCGCGTGCTGGCCATGCAGCCACGCTTTATCCTGTTGGACGAGCCCTTCGCCGGCGTAGACCCGATTGCGGTAATCGACATCCAAACCATCATCGCCTTTTTGAAGCAACGCGGCATCGGCGTGCTGATTACCGACCACAACGTGCGCGAAACCTTGCGCATTTGCGACCGCGCCTACATCATCAACCAAGGCAGCGTACTGGCCACCGGCCACCCGGATGAGCTGGTACAAAACGAAGAAGTGCGCGCCGTGTATTTGGGTGAGAATTTCGACTATTAAACAGCCAAATTATAGTGGATTAAATTTGAATCAAGACAAGGCGTCGAGCCGCCGACAGTACAGATAGTACGGAACAGAGTTTGTTGGCACTTTAGTGCCTTACAAAGTCGTTCGCTGTGCGCTAAGGCGAGCCAACGCAGTATTGGTTCAAATTTAATTCACTATACCAGCAATATCGACACCGTTATGAACAAAGCCGCCCTCAGCCTCAAGCTGAAGCAGACACAACAGCTCAACCAAAACCTACAGCAATCGCTGCGGGTGCTGCACATGTCGGCCCAAACTTTGGAAACCGAGGTGGCCGAATGGCTGGCCGACAATCCCTTTCTGGAAAAACCCGACACCGACACCGACACCGAAGCGCCTGAGCTGCCGCTACCGCAGCAATACACCAAACCAGCCGAGCACGTGCATGTGGGCGGCGATGAAGCCGCCGACATCTGGGCCACCGTGGCCGCCGAAGACGATTTACACAGCCAATTGCACGCCCAAGTGTGCGAGCACCCATTGGATGCCGACATCGCCGCGCAAGTACACCTCTTAATCGACAGCCTCGACGAACACGGCTACCTCGCCGACAGCTTGGCCGACATCGCCGAGCACACCCCGCTGGAATGGATGCTCAGTGAAGACAGCTTGGCGCAGGCATTGGCCGCACTGCAACGCTTCGACCCGCCCGGCATCGGCGCGCGCAACCTCACCGAATCGCTGCTGCTGCAATTGGCACGCCAGCCCCAAGACGATATCCGCCGCTGCGCCAGCCTATTGGTGCGCCAACATTTAGGGCAATGGCAAAGCGCAGCACAGCAAAAACAATTGCTGCGCGCCCTGCCCCAATTTAGCGAAACCACCTTTCAGGCAGCCTTGCAATGCATCGCCGCCCTCAATCCCCACCCTGCCTACGGCCACACTGCCGCCGGCCAGCCCACTGCCTATGCGCAGCCAGACGTCATCATCCGCGAAAGCCGCAAAGGCTGGCAAATCGAGATGGTCAGAGCCGCTTGGCCGCAAGTACAGCTCAACACCGAATACACCGAACTCTTGGCCGAAACCGAGCTGGATCCGGCCTTTAAAAGCAAATGGCAGGAAGCCCAAGCCCACTTAGACAGCCTCAAACTGCGGCAAAACACCGTATTGCGGCTGGCCGAATGGATTTTAGACAAACAGCAAGACTTCTTTATCTTCGGCCCCATCGGCCTAGCACCGCTCACCCTTAAAGAAACCGCCCAAGCATTGGGCTTGGCCGAAAGCACCATTTCAAGAGCGGTGAACCAAAAATATTTGGCTTGCCCGCGCGGGGTGTTTGCGTTACGCTATTTCTTCAGCCAGGCGGTGTCACAAAACGAACACAATGAAGCCGGCAGCAGCCAACGCGCCGTGCAAACCCTGCTCGAAACACTGATACAGCAAGAAAACCCGCAACAGCCCTATTCCGATAGCGAGCTGGTGACACAACTGGCCAAACACGGCATTACCCTAGCACGGCGCACCGTGGCCAAATACCGCGAAGCCTTGAAAATCGCCCCAGCACACCAGCGTAAACAAATATAGTGGATTAAATTTCAATCAAGACAAGGCCGTATTGGTTTAAATTTAATCCGCGATAATACCCCTATTTGTTCAGGCTGCCTGAAAGGCAGCAACCCGCGGCACCCCGCCGCACAAACCGTAGGAGTTGATTATGAACCTGAAATTCACCGGACTGAATATTGATGTTACCGACGCGCTGAAAGACTACATCAGCACCAAATTGGCGCGCATTACCCGCCATGTGGACAATGTGATTTCCGTGGTGGTGACCTTATCGGTGGAAAAGCTGAATCAAAAAGCCGAAATCGACCTACATTTGTCGGGTAAGGATTTGCATGTTGAATCGGTGGACACCGATATGTATGCCGCCATCGACAGCCTAATGGACAAACTGGATCGCGCGGTGCTGAAACACAAAGAAAAAAGCACCAACCACCGCGCCACACCCACCGGCCAAATGGCCGCCCAAAGCGAATAAACCCCTTAGTTGAATCTTATGTAAAACAGAATCCCCTGAAGTTTCCTTCAGGGGATTCTGTTTTACAGCAGGTGGCTTTAATCCCAACGTTTCAACACCAAAGAAGTATTCACCCCGCCAAAGGCAAAGTTGTTGTTCAACACATATTCGGTTTCAATCCGCCGCCCTTCGCCGGTAATGTAATCCAGCTCGCCACAACGCGGATCCACTTGGTTTAAGTTGAGCGTGGGGGCAAACCAGTTGTCGTGCATCATCGCAATCGAAAACCAGGTTTCCAGCGCCCCGCAAGCGCCCAGCGTGTGGCCGAGATAGCTTTTTTGCGAGCTGATGGGCATAGCAGAGCCAAACAGGCGCTCGGTAGCGCGGGTTTCGGCAATATCGCCTTGTTCGGTGGCGGTGCCGTGGCCGTTGACATAGCCCACCGCCTGCGGCGCAATACCGGCATCGTCCAAAGCCAATTGCATACAGCGGCGCATGGTGGTTTCTTCCGGTCGTGTCACATGGCTGCCGTCGCCATTGCTGCCAAAACCGACAATTTCGGCATAAATTTTGGCGCCGCGCGCACGCGCGTGCTTATACTCTTCCAGCACCAACATCCCCGCGCCTTCGCCAATCACCAAGCCATCACGCCCGACATCATAAGGGCTGGGCGTTTGCTTGGGGGTATTGTTTTTAAGGCTGGCGGCATACAGCGAGTCGAATACATAGGCTTCCGACGGACACAATTCTTCGCCGCCACCGGCCAGCATCAAATCAATTTTGCCGAATTTAATCGCCTCATAGGCATAGCCGATGCCTTGGCTGCCTGAAGCACAGGCGCTGGAGGTGGGCATCACCCGCCCGGTAAGGCCAAAAAAAATGGCGATATTCGCCGCGGTGGTGTGCGGCATCATGCGGATATAGGTATTGGCGCTGAAACCAGGCGATGCGCCCTCAAGCAGCAGCTGCCCCATATCACGGATATCGCGGGTGCTGCCTACGGAAGAGCCGCAGGCCACGCCCATGCGCCCGTCGCGAATCAGCGCTTCGCCCAGCAAACCGGCATCAGTTAAGGCATCTTCGGCCGCGGCCACGCACAGCTGCGACACGCGCCCCAAGCTGCGCAATTGTTTGCGCGTCCAGTGTGCGGGCACGGTAAAATCACGTATCGGCGCGGCCAGGCGGGTGTTCAATTCGGGATAACGATCCCATTCGGGCATGGCCACCACCGCATTTTCATAGGCCGCCAAGCCTTGCCGTATGCTTGCCCAATTACGCCCCAAAGCCGAAATACCGCCGATGCCGCTAATCACCACCCGTTTCAACACAAACCCCCATTCACCGCCAACACTTGGCGGGTAATGTAAGCCGCCTTATCAGACATCAAAAACGCCACCGCATGCGCCACTTCTTCAGGCAGCCCCATGCGTGCGGCGGGAATCATTTTTAAAATTTCGGCTACCGGCACATTCTCATCAATAATATCGGTGTCGATTAAACCCGGTGCCACGCAATTCACAGTGATTTTGCGTTTGGCCAATTCCAGCGCCAAAGCTTTGGCCGCCCCCATCACACCGGCTTTGGAGGCGCTGTAATTCACCTGGCCGCGGTTACCCACCAAGCCGGATACCGAGGTGATGCACACAATCCGCCCCGGTGCGCGGCGGCGTATCATCGGCATCATCAGCGGGTGCAACACATTATAAAAACCATCCAGATTGGTGCGCAGCACACTGTCCCAATCGTCGTTGCTCAAGGCCGGGAAGGCATTGTCGCGTGTAAGCCCGGCGTTGAGTACCACGCCGTAATAGGCACCGTTTTGCTCGATATCGGCTTCCAGCAAGGCCTTGGCCGCAGCCCGATCAGCCACATCGAACATCAATACGCGGGCTTGGCGTCCTAAATCGCGAATCTGTTGCGCCACCGTTTCGGCTTCAGCCACACGGCTGCGCCCGTGCACCACCACGTCAAAACCTTCGGCAGCCAGCGCCAGCGCAATGGCGCGGCCGATGCCGCGGGTGGCACCGGTAATCAACACTGTGCGTGTGTCATTCATGTTGTCGCTTTCTGTGTTTGCGCCAAATAATTATCTAAATCGGGCGGGCTGAAAACATTTAACGCCGCTTGTGCCACCAGCCCGTTTTCAGGCAGCCTGAAACCAACAGGCGCGGCGGTGATGCGCAAGCTGCAATCAAATACGGCAAAGCCGTTGCTGTCGCGAATGGATTGCCGGGTTTCGGCCAGCAACGTGCAGCCCACCGGCAATGTGTCGGCAAACAGATGCAGCTTGCGCGTGCCCAGCAAAAAACCCAGCCGTACCGACTCACCGCCATTGTGTGCATGAATGCCATCCAAAGCGGCAATGCATTGCGCCATGATTTCCATCCCCATCCATGCGGGCACGGTGCCGTCGGGCTGCATCAGCACATGGTCGGCACCGATATGGGCGCTGGCTTGCAGGCTTTCGTGGTCGTAGGCCAAAATTTCATCCAGCAGCACCATATGGCCGCTGTGCGGCAATAAGGCCGCCACATCGGAAATGGGGCAGCTCAGCATACCGCCTCCGCAGGCTCGCCGATAATCAGCGCGCTGTTGTTGCCGCCAAAGGCAAACGAAGTGCTCAGGCCGATGCGCCGAGGCAGAGGCCAGAGGCTGCCTGAAGCCGTTAATGCCAACGGCGGCAACGCCGCATCGTAGCCCGCAGGCAGATATTGCACCGGCAACTGCCCGCTCGGATTATCCGCACGGCTGGCCATGCCCCACACCAGCGCCGCTTCCAGTGCACCGGCCGCGCCTAAAGTGTGGCCGGTATAAGGTTTGGTAGACGTACACGGCGTGGCGGTGCCGAAACACTGCGCCACCGCCGTGCTTTCCATGCTGTCGTTCAGCTCAGTGCCGGTGCCGTGCAGATTAATCCAGCCGATGTCGTTCGGATTCAAGGCCGTATTGGCCAAGGCTGCCTGCAAAGTTTGCACCGCACCGGCGCCATCAGGCCGCGGGCTCGACATATGCCAAGCATCGCTGCTGGCGCCGTAGCCCAGCAAGCACAAGTCTTGCGGGTGCGCCTGCTCGCGGGTGGCCACAAACACCGCCGCCGCTTCGCCGATATTGATGCCGCGCCGCTGCGGCGCAAACGGCGTGGCCGTGTCGTCGGACAACACCTCCAGCGCAGCAAAACCGTTTACCGTAAGCAGCGACAAACAATCCACGCCGCCGCACACCACCGCATCGGCCAAACCGGCACGCAGTAGCCGCGCCGCGCTAATCAAAGCCCGCGCGCCGGAAGTGCAGGCGGTGGAAATCACATAGGCCAAACCACCCAAGCCGTATTGCCATTGCACAAATTCGGCGGGGGAAGACAATAGTTGGTGCGGCTGGCCAAAGCCGCTGTCGGCCCAGCCGCCACCGGCCACCACATGAGTAAACGCAGCGATGTTTTCATCAACGCCACTGGTGGACGTGCCCAACACCACCGCCACCCGATCGGCACCATAGCGTTGTTTGGCGGCTTCGATTTGCGGCTCTACCGCCGCCAGCGCATGCCACAGCAATTGATTATTGCGGCTGCTCAAACCCGGCGGCACAGTGGGCGCAAACGGGCGCAGGGCTTGGTTTACCGCGCCCACGGGCAAGTTGCGCCCGCGCACCCATGCTTCGGAGCGGCTCAATTGCGGCGGCTGCGGCCGCAACAAGGCCGCCACCGTAGCGGCCAAACCATCGCCCACGGCCGACAACACGCCGGGGCGGCTTAAATAAACGGCTGCATTCATGCCTATTCTTCGATTATCTTGATTTGCCAGTGATCACCGGCAGCGGTGTGGATTTGCCATTCGTTTGCATTCAGTGCGCGGATGCGCCACAGCTCACGGCCATTGTATTGGCGGTACACCGTTTCTTGACCTTGCGTGGTGGCGGTGAGCTGCGGATACACAGCAGCCTCGCCGCCGCCCAGCAATACCAACATGGCGGCAAACAGCTGGCTGGCGCGGCGGTTGGGCGGCACAAAGCCATCGTTGCGCCAGCCGCGGCTGTCGATGCGCTGCCGCGCTAGCGGCGCACCAAAAGCATCGGTTTGCACCCAGCGCCAATATGTGCCTTGCGCATCATCCAGCGCTTGCACCGCCAACAGGCTTTGGGAGCCGTTTTGCATGTCGGTAAGCTGAAACCAATGCGCTTGTGCCAGCGCAGGCAAATGTTGCGGCACCGGCGCGTTCAGGCTGCCTGAAAACAAGGCGCAGCCGCCCAGCAGCCACGCCAATAGCCCAATGTAAACATATTTTACCACAAGACGCCTTAAACCGCTGTCGGTGTTGCCGCACCGCAAATTTCCGCCAAGGCCTGCAAGCGGCGGGTGGATTTAATCACAAAAGGATTGCTTTCATCCCAAGCGTAGCCCGCCAAAATGGCGCTAATCATGCGGCGGAACTCGGGATTGGCGTGTTCGTGGTTGCTGTAAATCACGTCTTGGAAGCTGCCGTCGTACCAGCCGTTTACATAAGTACGGAAGGCATTCACGCCCACCATCAGCGGCTCGGCAAATTCACTTTGCCAATCCACCACTTCGCCGCTCAATTGCCGGTGCAGCACCTCGGCCGCCAATTTGGCCGAATGCAGCGCAATGGTCACACCGGAAGAAAACACCGGATCCAGAAACTCGGCCGCATTGCCCAGCAAGGCAAAATGGCGGCCATGCAAGGTTTTTACATTGGCCGAATAATTGCTCAGGCTGCGAAACGGCACGCCGTTGTCCCAGCGGGCATTCACCAAAATGCGCGCCAACATCGGCACTTCCGACACAAATTGCCGCAACACGGCTTCATCGCCCACCAAACCTTCGCGCTGCAAACGCGCAGGCTCGCCCACCACGCCGATGGAGGCGCGGCCATTGCTAAACGGAATCAGCCAAAACCACACATCACGCAGCTGGGGATGGGTGCTAATCAGGATTTTATTGCGGTCGAATTCATCACTCACGATATGGTCGTCGATGTGGGTAAACACCGCTTGGCGCGGCGGCAAAGCCGATGGCGTTTCCAAATCCAACAAGCGCGGCAGCACGCGGCCATAGCCGCTGGCATCCAGTACAAAGGCTGCCTGAAGCGTGTAGGCTGCGCCCGTTTCCGGCTGTACCGTGAGCCGCGCTTGTTCGCCGCTGTGGTCAAATGCGCTTACGCCGTGGCCGAAGCGCACGTCTACGCCCTGCTTGGCGGCTTCGTCAATCAACACCTTGTCGAATACCGCACGCTGCACCTGAAAAGTGGTGCCCGGGCCGGGGGTGAATTTATCGGTAAATTCAAAGCAGGTATAGCGCTCACCCCAAGTAAAGGCAGCACCGTTTTTATACTGAAAGCCCGGCGTGGCTTTCACTGCCTGCGCCATGCCCGCTTCTTCCAGCATTTCCATGCAATGCGGCAACAGGCTCTCGCCAATCACAAAGCGCGGGAAGTGCTGTTTTTCCAACACGCACACCCGATAGCCACGCCGCCGCAGCAAAGCCGACACCACCGCGCCGGAAGGCCCGGCACCGATTACCGCCACATCCACTGTTTGATTCATGGTCTTGTCCTGTTGAATATTAAAAAAACCGCACACATCCTAAAACACCGCTCTGCCCACTGCTTTGCCTCAGCGCAAATCTTCATTGCGCGGCAGCAAGCAAGTGGCCAGCAACACATTCCACACCACGCCGATGGCCACCGCCAGCCCGAAGCCGGCCACCGCCGGTGTGGCGCTGAAGCCCAGCAGCACAAACGAAATCAAGGTGGTGGCCGCTGCCAGCAGCATGCCAATTAAGCGCTCATGCCCATCGTGTTTGGCCGTGGCAATATACAGCGCATAATCCACGCCGATGGCCGACACCAGCAGCAAACCGAACATGGCAAACAAGCTCACCGGCTGCCCCAGCCAGCCCAGCACCGCCACCGTGAGCACCGCCGACGCCAGCGGCACCGCCAACACTTGGCTACCGCGCCGACGCCCCAGCATGGCCATCAACGCCAGCCATGCCAGCGCAAACGACACCAACTTCAACCAAGCCGCCTGATTGCGGGTTTGGTGAAATAAGGTATTCAGCCGCGCCGGTTTGTCCACCCAGTGCACACCCGCCACCGCTGCGGCGGCATCTTGCAAAGCGGCGGTGTTGTGCACGCCGTTCAAACGCACCATGCCCACAAAACGCCCCGGCGCCACCTGCCCCAAATACAAAGGCTGCCACGCTTGCGCCAAGGGATTATTCAGGCTGCCTGAAAGGCTTACCGGCGGCAAGACGGCGGTTTGCAGCAAGGCTTGGCGCATCGCTTCATCAGGCACACCCAGCGCCGACATCTCTGCCCACAAAGCCGGTGTTGCCGCCATCTGGCGCATGTGCGCTTGCAATTGCCGCTGCGCCGCTTGCGGCAACACCCACTGGCTGAGCGATTGGAAACCGGCGAGGCTGCCTGAAGGCAGGGCGGCTAAGCGTTTACTCAGTTCGGCATCGGTTTGCAGCAAGGCGTCTTCACTGCCCGCTTCAACTAAAAAAAACTGCCCCGCCGGTGCCACCCCGCTGATGCGCCCCACCGCCTGCGCCTGCGCCAGCCATTGCGGCGACAAATGCACCCATTGGCGGATGTCGTCGTGCCAATTGCTGCGCCACAAGCCCACCAATGCCAACAGCAGCAGCGGCAGCAAGCCATAGCGCACCGCACGCGCACGCCAACGCGGCAAACGCGGTTGCCAGCTTTGCGCCCATGCCGCCAGCCGCCGGTTTGGCCGCGGCTGCCAGCGGGAAAACAAAGGCGGCAACAGCAAAGCGGTGGCGGCAAACGCACCCACCAAAGCCACTGCCGAAAACACCGCCGTTTGCCGCAATACCGGCAAGGGCGTAAACAGCAGCAAGGCATAGCCGCTCACCGTTACCGCCAAACTCACCACAAACACCGGCAACACCTGCCGCAAAGCCGGGCGGGCGCGCCATTGCGACGACAACACCGCCGGCGTGAGCCAATGCAGCGGAAAATCAATCAACACGCCGATTAAGCTGGTGCCAATCACCACGGTGAGCACATGCACATGGCCAAACACCGCCACGCAAGCCGCCAAGCCCAGCAACACGCCGCAGGCCAACGGCAGCAACAGCAATAAAATGCGCCAGCGGCGGAACACCGCCAGCAACAGCAATAAAGTGAGCCCCACGCCCGCCATGCTCATCCAGCGGCTTTCGCGTTCGGCCGCTGCGCGCGCTTCGGCGGCAAATACCGCGCCACCGGCAATCTGCACCGTTTGCCCGCCCGCAACGGCGGCCTGTTGCGTTTGTTGCAGCAGCGGCAGCAGCGCGGTTTGCGCATCGGCCACGCCGCTATTGGGCGGCAATTCGGCCCGCACCAACACCCAATGGCGGCCATCGTGTTCCGCCCACAACATGCCGCTGTGCTCGTCCCACTGCAAATGGCCGCTTTGCTGAATTTTGGGCAACATAAAGCGGCTTAAACCCAGCCAGTCTTGTGTCGGCGGCAGCAGTGCCGGTGTGGCAAACGGATTGGCCATGTCTTCGGCACGCTGGCGAAAATAGGCTGGCGCTTGCTGCGGCCATTGCGCCGCCACTTCAGCGGGCAATAAGGCCAGCCGCAGCGGCAGCGCCGCCTGCTGCCAAGCGGCCATGTCCGGCTGGGTGCGCTCGGTTACGCTTTCAAATACACCGCTTTGACGCCACAGCGCCGCCAGTGCCGATGCGCCCGCTTCGGCATTTTCGCGCTCAGCCGCCCCTACCAGCATCACCATTTGGCGGTTGAGCGCCGCTTCGCTCTGCGCTTGAGCATTGCGCTCTACCGTACTCATTTGCGCATCGGCAGGCAGTAGCTCGGCCAAATCGGTAACCAACAGGCTGTGCCGTTGTGCTTGCGTTGCCAATAAAAACAGTGCTGCCAATAGCAACAGCACATAGGCCGCCGCAGCCGGTTTAATCGGCCAGCGCACGGCGGGTGTCGGCAGCCAAGGCCGGATTGATGCGGATGCGGCTAAACTGCATCACGGTTTTGTCGCCCTGTTTTTCCTGTAGGATAATTTGGCGCACTACATTATCACCGGCAATGTCGATGCGGGTAAAAATCTGCTGCATCAGTGCGGTTTTGGGTGTGAGCACCAGCTGCCACGCTTGCTCAGTACCAGTTAAACGCACTTCGAAATGCTGCTGCAAGCCTTGGGCATTGCCGCCGAGCAAGTCGAGAAACAGCTGCATTTGCCGCTGCATACCGCCCGCGCTGCTTTGCCGCTGCCATGCCTTACCCGTCCATTGCCACACGCCGTCGGCACGCACGCGCAATTGTTGGGCAAACGGCTTTTGCATTTGCCACAGCAAGGCACGTTTCGGCTGCAGTACAAATTCGCCTTCGGTGCGCAAGGGCTTGCCCAACGAAGCGAGATAACGCTCTTGGGTAAAGCCGCCTGCCACCGTCTGCGGCTGTTGCAGACGCTGGCTCAAGTCGGCCAAACCGAAAGCGTGTGCGCTCAAGCCGGCCATCAGCCAGCACAGGCCGAGCAGCCATTGCCAAAGTTTCATCTTCGTGCCTTTCAGGCAGCCTTGGCTGCCAAATAACATATTAGTAGTAACTGAAGTTACGCACCGCCTTGTTAATACGCTATTTGAAGCGTTTAACTTTCGCTTCTCCCATTAATGGGAGAAGCTGCCGCAACGCGGCTGATGAGGGCGGCAAGCCGTAAGGCTTGCTGAAAAAACAATGTTACTCAAGCTGTTTGCTTTGTTACCCTCATCCGTCCTTCGGACACCTTCTCCCGCAAGCGGGAGAAGGAAAGGGGACATTCAGGCAGCCTTTAAGTGCTGGGTGCGTAACTTCAATTATTCATTTCAATATAATGCCTTACCGCCTGCTGCCATGAATCCGGCGTTTGAAATTGCATTTCGCCGTTGTCCAAACGCACGGCCACTTGGGTGGTGCTGGCGCGGGTGAGTTTGCGGCCACTGTGGCTGTCGTAAATCACATAGTCCAATTTCAGGCAGCTTTCGTATTCCACCAGCTGCACTTCCACGCGGATGGGCTGGCCGAAATGCGCCGGTTGCACGTATTTAAGCTGCATTTGCACCACCGGCCAGCCGTGGCCGTGCTCGCGCATGGTGGTGTAGTTGTAGCCCAGCGCATCCAAAAACGCACAACGCGCCAGCTCTAGGTATTTCACATAATGGCCGTGCCAAACGATGTGCATGCTGTCGACATCGAAAAACGGCACCGTCAATTCAGTGTTGTGGCGGCAATAAACGGTTTTGGCCATCGGCTTCGTCACCCCAGAAATCGTAAAAATTAAACCATTGCAGCGGCACCACTGCGCATTCTGCCGCCAAACGGTGGGCAAAGCTTTGCGCCAATACGGCCACAGTGGCGGCGCGGGCTTGTTTGCGCCCATCGGGCACGGCGCTGAAGTGTTCCAGCCGCAAGCGGTATTGGCCGTTGATTTTGCTGCAAAACACACTCACCAGCGGCGCTTTGAGCAAGCACGCCAACAGCCACGGCCCTTGCGGCATCAAGGCGCGTTGCCCCAAAAAGTCTACCGCCACGGTTTTTTCACCGCGCACGGGCACACGGTCGGCGGCAATGGCAATCCATTCGCCCGCCTGCAAGCGCCGATGCAAATCCAGCATCAAAGTGGCATCCAAATCGCTGACTTGAATTAAGCGGATATCGTTGGCACCGGCTTCTTTCAAGGCGCGGTTAAACGCTTCGGCATGGCGGCTGTGCACCAGCACATTGAGCACAAAACCTTGGTGGTGATCCACCAAAGCGCGGCACACTTCCATATTGCCCACATGCGAACACACCAGCACATGGCCATGGCCACCACCGGCGGCGCTGCGGCCAATGTCGGCATAAACATTGTCCGGGTCTTCCACACGCAAATCGGCATAGCGGATTTGGCGCTGCCATACAGCAAAGCGGTCGGTAATGGCTTCGCCAAAGGTCACAAACTGGCGCCACACCGGCCTTTCAGGCAGCCTTAAATGCGGGAATACCGCGCTTAGGCGTGCTTGATAGCGGGCGATGTGGCGCCGCTGCGCCGGGGCGGTGAGGTAAAAATAAGCCACCACCACCCGCACGCACAAGCGCAACAGCCACGCCGGGCAATGGCACACCAGCCACGCGGTGAGCCGCAAAAAAAACGGTGTGCCGCGCTCGCTTTGTGCCGCCCAGTGTTGCGGTTGGGCGGCGCTCATGCTTTACCGCCCATACGTTGCCACAGCATGGCAAAAAACAGCCGCGCGTGCATTTTGGAAATCTGCCAGTTGTCGCGCCAAACACGAAAATGCGACACCCCTTGGGCGCTGTAGCGCACGGGCGTGGGCACCCACACCATCGGCACGCCGGCCCAATACAGCCGCACCAGAATGTCGGTGTCGAAATCCATGCGCTCGCCGATGTGGTGGCGCTGCATCAAGGCTTGCACCGGCGCCAAGGGATAGAGGCGGAAACCGCACATGCCATCGCGGATATCGCGGCTGCCGGTGTTCACCCAAATCCAGAAATTGGTGATTTTGCGGCCATAAAGCCGTGATTTGGGCGCATCGGCGCCATACACCGGCTCGGCACACACCAGCGCTTCAGGCTGCCTGAACGCGGCTTGCAGCAATTTTTGCGCATCGGCCAATTGGTGCTGGGCATCGGCATCCACCTGCAACACATGGCTGTGGCCAGCGGCAGCCGCAGCGGCAAAGCCGCTTTTTACCGCCGCACCTTTGCCGCCGTTTTGCGCGCGCCACACCACTTGGATTTGCGCGTCGGCGGCGGCCAAATCGCGCAATACTTGCTGCGCGGCAGGCTCGGAGCCGTCGTCCACAATCAGCACCGGTAAACCTTGCGCGCGCATGGCCTGCGCCACTTGCCCCACAGTGGCGGCATGGTTGTAATGCGGAATTAAGGCCACCACCTTCATGCTGGCTTATCCTCTGTGTCGGCAAACACCACGCGGCCACTGGCGCACACGGCGCTGCCGTTATCCAATTTAAACAGCAGTTTTTGCTTATCGGCCTGCCAGTGCAAATGCATATTCACCGTGTCGGCCGGGCGCAAAAACTGCTGGTATTTGAGGTTTTCCACCCGCGCTACCGGCGCAGCCAAGCCCAAAGCCTGGCGGGCTTGCGCCAGCGCCCATTGCAATTGCACCACGCCGGGCACCAGCGGAAAGGTGTCGAAATGGCCGCTGAAATAGCGCAAATCCAGCGGCACTGCTGCGTGAAAATGCATTTCGTCGGCATGGTTGCATTGGCCGGGCTGCCACAGCGGTGCCAGCGGGCGTTGCGCCAACGCGGCGCTAAAATCGGCCGCCGCCAGCTTGCCTTGGCTGTTGCGCGGCAAAGCGGTATCGAAGCGCCAATGGCGCGGCCTGGCCACCGCATCTTGGCTGTGTGCCAGCTGTTGCTGCAAAGCCGCCACCACCGCCGCACGGCCTTGTGCGCACCAAGCGGCCACACCGGCAGCGTTGAGCGCCACCCACGCCGCCACCCGCTGCCGTGTTGGGTGTACGCCGCAATGGGCATCGGCCACCCACGGGTGTTGCAGCAGGCCGTGCTCGATTTGGGTGAGCGACACGCGCTTATCGGCCAGTTTGATGATGCGGTCTTGCCGCCCCAGCAACTCAAAGCCATCTGCATCTGCGTTGATTTGTACTGCATCAGCGGTTTGCTGCCAGCCGTCGCTCCACGGCGACTGCACCCGCAACACGCCTTCGGCATCGGTTTCGTGCGCCAGCGCGGCAAAGAAACGCCACGGCTGCGGATATTGCCGCTGGGCAATCACCCCGGTTTCGGTGCTGCCGTAAATTTCCTGCACCGGCTGCGGCAAGCGGTTGGCCAACACCGCCGCCGTGGCTTCGGGCAAGGCACCGCCGGCACTAAATACCTGCACCACCTGTGCGGCCAAGTTTTCAGGCAGCCCATGGGTGGCCAGCGCGGTGAGCAAGGTGGGGCTGGCCACCCACACACAAGGCTCCACCGCCGCCGTGGCTTCCAGCAGGCTTTCCGGATAAACGCATTGTTGGCGCCACAGCGGCCAGCCCGCACACAGCGCCAACACAATGCGGAAGGTAAGGCCATACAAATGTTGCGGTGCCACGCTGCCCACCACCACCGTACCCGGCGCAGGCAAGATCCACGTTTGCTGCAAGGCGGTGGCTTCGGCCTGCAATTGCGCCAGTGTTTTGGTCACCACTTGTGCTTGGCCGCTGGAGCCGGAGGTTTTCAGGTATATCGGTGTATTCAGGCACAACGGCGTTTCATCGCCGTAAAGGCTGCCTGAAAGCGCCGTGTCGCGGCTTTCATCCCAACACCACACCGGTTTGGCCGCTTCAGGCAGCACCACATCGGCCAGCCACACATCGGCAGCGGCATCCGCCCATTGGCGGTTGTCTGCCGCCAGATTGGGCGGCAGATAAACCGCCACGCGGGCATGGGCGCAGGCGAGTAAGGCGCAGGCAAAGCGGGCGGCATCGTCAAACCACAGGGCAGCGCTGCGGCACTTGCCCGCTTGCAGGCGTGCACTCAGGCTTAAGGCGGCCTGCACAAAATCGGCACGCGGCCAGTTTGGCGCCACCGCCACCGGCAACGCCGCTTGCTTACTGTTTTGCAACAGCTGCGCAAAATCACAGCCCATACTTCCCTTATCTTTCTTGTTGATTTAATGCAGCCTGATTCACCTCAGCCGCGGCATGCACCCGCCGCAGGCGGCGGCGACACAGCCATTCCAGTGCAAACAAAACGCCCATCAGCACATAAGCCAACACACCGGTATACCATGCCCACGCCTGCCACGCTTCGGCCAACACCAAAGCCGCGGCCACACCGCCGTTGAACACAAAAAAAACGCACCACACTTGGGTGACGCGGCGGGTGTAGGCCACGGCAGCGGCGGGCAAATCCGGCTCGCGCAAACGTGCCAGCCGCTCAATCAGGCTTTGGCGGGTAAACAGGCTACCGCCAAACAACAGCAGCATTAAGCCGCTCATGCCCACCGGATACCAATACATCGCCGCCGGTTGGTTGAGCAGCCACGCTGCGGCAAAAAAAACCGCCACCACGGCGGCCACGGCGCGTTGCCCGCCGGTGGGCGCCCACCAAGCACGCAACATCCACACCGCCGCCATCGCCAGCGCCAGCCAGCCAAACAGGCCGCGCTCACGCCCCCAATACCACAGCAACGGGTAGCACACGCTAATCAGCGGCAACAGCACGGCCAGTACGCGGCCGGGCAGCCGGTTTAGAGATTGGCGTTGCGGATTTTCTGCCATACCGCTTCCACCACATCATCCACCGTGCGCACGCTGCGAAAATCATCGGCCAGCAATTTGTGGCCGGTTTGGCGTTTGATGTGGTCGATTAAATCGATGGCGTCGATGCTGTCGATTTCCAAGTCTTCATACAGATTGGCCGTGGGCGTGATGCGCTGCGGCTCAATTTCAAATAATTCCACCAAGGCATCGCCAAGCATGGTGTTGATGTTATCGCGGGTTAACATGATGCTTTTCCTTTCAGGCAGCCTGTTGTGCGGCCACAAACGCCGCCAAGGTGGCCACACTGCGGAAATGTTCACGCAAGGCGTTGCTGTCGTTTTCCATCTGGAAACCAAACGCCTTTTGAATCGCCAAACCCAATTCCAACGCATCCACCGAATCCAGCCCCAAGCCTTCGTCGCCAAACAGCGGTGCTTCGCTGTCGATGTCGGCCGGGGTGATGTCTTCCAGCTCCAAGCTGTCGATAATCAATACTTTAATTTGCTGTTGCAAGTCGTTCATGTGTGGGCTTCCCGATTAAAATAGTCTTCCAAATATTGGTTTAGCCGCCGCGAGGCAATGGGCAACGGCTTTTGCGCCAGCCAGTCTTGCGGGTGGATGTCTTCACCCACGCTGAGCTGATAACAAATCTTAACCTTGGGTATTTTATACCAAGGCTGGCCTTTTTTGAAATTGGGCGGGTTCATGCGAATCACCACCGGTGTAATCACCGCCGCACTGCGCAGCCCCAGCGACACCGCACCGCGGTGCAGCCGCACCTGCCCATCCCAACCGGTGCGTGTGCCTTCGGGAAAAATCAGCAGGCTTTGCCCGCCCTTAAGCACCGCATCCACTTCTTCCAGCAAGGCTTCCGATTCATCATTGGGGATGTAGCCGCAGGCTTTAATGGGGCTAATCATCACCGGATTGGTTTGCAAATCTTTTTTAACCACGCAATTGACATCGCGCACATAGCCCACCATAAACAGCACATCCAGCAAAGAGGGGTGGTTGGCCAAAATAAGCTGCCCCGGCCTGCCCAGCCGCTCAAAGCCGCGCAATTCATACGACAACACCCCAGCCAGCGCCAAATAACGCACAAAAAACCGCCACACCGCCGCCACCTGCCGCCGCGCCCGGCGCTGGCGCGGCAAATTACCGGCGGTGCTCACCACGGTATACGGCAACAAAACCAATTTAAATAGCAAGCCGGCCACGCCAAACACCACAAAGCCCAGCAAAGTGAAGACAAAGCGGCGTAACCAGTCTAGCTGTTGCATGGGTTTCATCCTAAATACTGCCATCGCCAATTGCGGGTTTGATAAGGCTGCCTGAACGCCGCTGTGGCCGGGGTTTGATAGTGCGCTTGCAGCCAATTCAAAGCGCCCCAATAGGGCAATACATCATGATGCTCCGCTGCGGTTGGCACCGGCTGGCACGACAAGCGCCAATCGCTGCCCGCCCGCACCACAAACGCCGCCGCATACGCCAAGGGCGCACGCACCACCGAGGCCACATCGTATTGCGCCAGCAAAGGCTCGTCGGCCACCAACACCAGCACCGATTCGGCACCATCGCACAACAGGGCGTAGGCTTCGGCAAAAGCAGTTTCAAAGCCGTCTTCGGCCACGCACAAGGCCGTGCCTTCGCTCATGTCGCCGCGCAACATCGACCACTGCCCCAACAAGGCATTGTGCACCGATAAGCCAAACGACGTGGGCGACACTTCGTTATCCCGCAACAACGACAACCACAGCTCAAAGCTGCGGTTGATTTCGCCATCGTGCGAGGCAAACACCACCGGACAAGGTTGCTGTGCGTCCAGCAACGGCCACGCCGCATCAAACAGCAAACGCGCCGCCGTGCCCAAGCGGCGCCGCTGCAAAGGCGGCAAAAACGGCAAGGCCGGTTTGTGCTCGGGCATGGCCGCGGCCAGCACCGGATTTTGCGCCCATGCCCGCCAAGCAGCCTCATCGGCCATCTTATTGCTCACCGCCCGCCAACGGGCAATCGAAAAAGTGAATTCGTTCATACGATAGATATACAGGCTGCCTGAAGCGGTTTCAGGCAGCCTGTCCTGGTTAAGATGCAACGAAATTAAGCCGTGGCTTGCGCAGCCAACCACCGCTCGGTTTGCGTGCGGATACCTTCGCCATTCAAGCCCAAATCGGCCAGCAGCTTGGCCGGGTCGCCGTGTTCGGTAACGGTGTCGGCAATGCCCAGCAGCAGCACCGGCTTGGCGATGCCGTGCCGGGCCAAGGCTTCCAATACGGCACTGCCCGCGCCGCCTTGGATGCTGTTTTCTTCCACGGTGACCAGATAATCGTGGGTAGCAGCCAGTTGCAGCAGTAAATCTTCGTCTAGCGGCTTCACAAAACGCATATCGGCCACGCTGGCATTCAGCGCTTCCGCCGCTTGCAGTGCCGGTGCCACCATGCTGCCGAAAGCCACCAAGGCCACGCTTTCACCTTGGCGCCGCAGCACGCCTTTGCCCACTGCCACGGTATCGAGGCTGCCTGAAAGGGCGGCGCCGCTGCCACTGCCGCGCGGATAGCGCACGGCGGCGGGTTGGTTTAAGGCGTGGCAGGTCGACAACAGCAGGCGGCATTCGGCTTCGTCGCTGGGGGCGGCCACCACCAAATTGGGAATGCAGCGCAAAAAGCTCAAATCATAAGCACCGGCGTGGGTGGGGCCGTCGGCACCGACAATACCGGCGCGGTCGATGGCAAACATCACCGGCAGGTTTTGCAAAGCCACATCGTGAATCAGCTGGTCGTAGGCGCGTTGCAAAAAGGTAGAATAAATCGCCATCACCGGCTTGGCGCCTTCGCAGGCCAAACCGGCGGCAAAGGTAACTGCGTGCTGCTCGGCAATGCCCACATCGAAATAGCGCTCCGGAAAGGCCTGCTCAAACGCCACCAAGCCGCTGCCTTCGCGCATGGCGGGGGTAATCGCCACCAGTTTGGGATCGGCCCGGGCCTGATCTATCAGCCATTGGCCGAACACTTGGGTGTAGGTGGGCTTGGCGGGTGCGGCGGCTTTGGCCGGGCCTTGGCACGGGTCGAACTTGCCCACGGCATGAAAGCCCACGGGATCGTTTTCGGCCAGCTTGTAGCCCTGCCCTTTTTTGGTGATGATGTGCAGCAGCTGCGGCCCTTTGCGGCTGCGCATGTCTTGCAGCACTTCGGTGAGTTTGAGCACATCGTGGCCGTCTACCGGGCCGCTGTAGCTAAAGCCGAAATTGTTGAACAGCGATAAAGACGGCTGTGTGCCGTCGTCGACCATGTGTTTGATTTTATTTTCCACCCGCTGCGCCATGTCCAGCGCACCGGGCAGCATATCGAGCAGTTTTTCCGACTTTTGCTTAAAGCTCTTCACCAGCCCTTTCACATCGCGCACCACATTGCTGGCCAGGTATTTGGGCAAGGCGCCCACATTGGGGGAAATCGACATTTCGTTGTCGTTGAGAATCACCAGCAAGTCGACGTCCATATCACCGGCGTTGTTGAGCGCTTCAAATGCCTGACCGGCAGTCATGGCACCATCGCCGATAATCGCCACGCTACGGCGGCCGTTGCCCGCCAGTTTGTCAGCCACCGCCATGCCCAAGGCCGCGCCGATGGAAGTGGAAGAATGGCCTACGCCGAAGTCGTCGTATTCGCTTTCGCTGCGTTTGGGGAAACCGGCCAAGCCGCCGTATTGGCGCATGCTGTCCATGCGCGCACGCCGCCCGGTAAGGATTTTGTGCGGATAGCTTTGGTGGCCTACATCCCACACCAGATGGTCTTCGGGGGTGTGGTAAACATAGTGCAGCGCCACGGTGAGCTCCACCGCGCCCAAGTTGCTGGCAAAATGGCCGCCGGTGCGGCAAACCGAATCCAGCAAAAAGGCGCGCAATTCGTCGCTTAGCTGCGGCAGCTGCTGCTTATCGAGGCGGCGCAAGTCTTGCGGCAGGTTGATGGTGTCCAGTAGCGGGGTTGGATTCATGGTGTGGTTTTCTGTTTTTAATTTGGCTGCAGCCTTTCAGGTAGCCTTTATAAGGCTGCCTGAAGAACATCAATTTATCTCAGCCAGCTGCTAAAAGGCTGCCTGAAAATACGGTGCGGCCATTATATAACAAGTGTTTGTGGCTCGGCGGCTTGATTCAGGCGGTGGGGCGGTGGCTTGGTGCATAACTTCGACAGCTAGGATGCTTGCCTATTTACCCAAAGTAGCCAGTTGATTGCCGGGCTTGATACAGCAATCTATTAAAAAATATGAATGCGCAACTTCAATAAATCAGCCAGCCGTGGTATTTGGAAATGCTTTCAAAATCAAATCCAAGGCCGATTCAGCCTCATCCCAAGGAACATCCGGCTCATTCCGGATTTCAAAATAGCCCTGAAATTCATCTCGCCATGTATCGTGTTGTTGGTATAAATCATGGGTATTCAGCGGAATTTGCGCTTTTATCTCGCCCTTCTCTATCATGTTAATCCGGCGATACATTTCATCCAACAAGCGATCACAAAAAGAGTGGCACTCTTTTAAAAATGCTTCCACCGGCAAAGTAAATGACCCGAATTGCGCTTCCCATACCGGTATGCCCTCAATCAAACACGCCGTATTATCCCATTCAATCAAGATATTATCTTTTTCCCGAATAAAACTGATTTCCGGATTTTCCACCAGGTAGCTGAACCAAGGGCTGCGTTCACCCAGCCAACGAAATGCCTCATAATGCGCATCATGTTCAGCAGATTGCGCTTGTAGTCTACGTAAGCCGGTCCAATCATCGGCGATATGGTGTAAAAACTTTGGCAGCGGTGTGATTGCCGGAGCAACACAGCCCAGAATATCTCTTGCAAATGCGGCCAGCGGATAATCCGCATCTTTTTCAGCAATTTCCCAATAAGATAAAATCGCGTCCGTATACCGGAAAAGAATGCTTGAGCCCGCATTGATTCTAAACTGCCCATCTGTTAACGCAAACCAGCTCAATGATAAATCAGGTGCCTCACCCCAAGGGGCAATTTCTGCAACCGGTTTTAACTCAAATTCAAATAAAGCCATCATCGTCTTACCTCAAAACAAAATCATGCGCCTGCAAAATGCGATTGCCAACGCGGCGGCATCTACCCCAGCGGCTATTCGCGGTGATAAGGATGGTTGTGCAATATCGACACCGCACGATAAAGCTGCTCGGTAAGCAGCACGCGCACCATGCCGTGCGGCAAGGTGAGGCTGGAGAGGCGCAGCATCAGGCGGGCTTTTTGTTTGAGCGCGTCGGTCATGCCGTCGGCACCGCCAATCACAAAGCACACGTTAATGCCTTGCTGCTGCCAGTCTTGCAGGTAGCCTGCCAACTCCATCGATGTGGGCGCGCGGCCGCGTTCGTCGAGCACCACCAAATACGCGCCTGCCGGAATGGCATCGACAATGCGCTTTTCTTCGGCGGCCATGCCTTGCGCCGCATTCACGCCGGCGCCGCGTTTTTCCGGTTTGATTTCTTTCAGGGTGTAGTGGATATCGCGGCCAAAGCGTTTGGCGTATTCGGCCACCGCTTCGTCTACCCAGCGCGGCATTTTGCTGCCCACGGCCAATACGGTGATGTTCATGCGGTTAAAATCGGTTTCTGGCTTGGAAGCAAATCATTGTTGCTCACTTTAAGTAGCGGAAATGGCCTTTAAGCGGATACGCAAACAACACATTTTCTTCTCGCGTGCCGCGGCCGATATTGTGGATAATCAAAGGCGTACCATCGGCGGCGCGTTTGTCGGACACAATACCAATGTGGGGCAGATTGCTTTGCGGCAGCCGCCAGGTAACGATGTCGCCCGCTTTAAAAGTGGTTTTGTCGCTTAACGACAGGCTTTGGCCGTGACGGCGGAAAAACACCTCCAAATTGGGCACGCGACGATGGTCGATATTGCCATCCGGCTTTTGTAAGCCCCAAATTTTCGGATACGCCGCCCACGCGGTTTTCATGTCTTTGTTGACCAAGGCTTGCAAATCCACGCCTTGCCCGCGCAAGGCGCGAATCACCACATCGGTGCACACGCCGGTGCTCAGCGGCACATCGCCCATGGGAAAAGCGATTTTGCGGTAGGCCGGATCATAGCTCATGGTCACGCCGATTTGGCCGCGGGCATCGCGCACCAGCTGCTGCGGCCGGATTTCGGCCAAGGCCGGTGTGCCCACCAATAACAGCGTCAAAAATAAACCGATGGTGTTGGTTTTCATTGCTTATTCCATCTTAAGCCAAATCGGCCGCAAACACCGTCCACACATGGCCTTTGCTGTCTTCCAGCCGCACGGTGAGCGCATCGAAGCCGTCTGCCTGTGCATCCGCCTGCGCAAGCCAGCTGCCGTCAGCCAATTGCACCTCACCTTGCGGGTTGGCAGCAAATGCGTCGGCCTCAGCGGCAAAATCGATGTTGTAGCCTAGCTGCAAGTGGATGCGGTAGACATCATCGCTGTAGCGCCACAAACGCGGCTGTGCGGGCGCTGCGTGGGGATGGTGTTCGCAAAACACGGCTTCGTAGCCATGTTGGCTGCCATCAAAAAACAAGGCGCTGGCACCGGCGGGCGTGGCGGCCACCAAGCGCACGCTGTCGGTCGGATTATCGGCCAAGGGCTGCACGGTGTTGTTGATTAAGGTGCCGTAAAACCACAGTTGTAGCCACGCTTCGCCGTGCAAACGCAAGTGGCAATGCACGGCGGTGGCGCTGCGTTGGTCGACACGGGCAAGCGGGCGCAGATGGCG
>RRZT010208628.1_pt1 | contig 30761 bp, 23 predicted proteins | sample 2165551 | NCBI WGS metagenome assembly RRZT01 (sample SAMN10456910, study PRJNA506462) | wastewater metagenome | biome: wastewater; feature: sludge; material: wastewater sludge; isolation source: wastewater sludge with Escherichia coli K12::gfp cells carrying plasmid... | place: USA: Moscow, Idaho...
CGATTATCTTCGCAAAATCCTGCTGTCGCCGGTATACGAGGTGGCGAAAGTCACCCCGTTACAGACGCTGAAAAAGATCTCCGATCGGCTCGGTAATCATGTGGCACTGAAGCGTGAAGACCTGCAACCGGTGCATTCGTTCAAGCTGCGTGGCGCTTATAACAAGATCGCCGGTTTGAGCGAAGAACAACGCGCGAAAGGCATCATCGCGGCGTCTGCCGGTAACCATGCGCAGGGTGTGGCACTGTCCGGCGCCAAGCTGAAGATCCCGGCTATCATCGTGATGCCCACCACCACGCCGGACATCAAAATTGATGCCGTGCGCCGGATGGGTGGCAACGTGGTGCTGTTCGGTAACAGCTTCGATGAAGCCTATGCCGAAAGCCGTCGTCTGGCGGCAGAACATGGCTATACGCTGATTCCGCCGTATGATGACGTCGATGTCATCGCCGGTCAGGGCACTATCGGCCGTGAATTGCTGGAACAGGACACCCGCCTGACTCATGTCTTCGTACAGGTCGGTGGTGGTGGTCTGGCGGCCGGTGTCGCGGTGTATATCAAACAGTTGCTGCCAAATATCAAAGTCATCGGCGTGGAAGCTGAAGGCTCTGCCTCGATGAAAGCAGCTCTGGCAGCCGGTGAGCCGGTTAATCTGCCGCGCGTTTCCATGTTCGCCGATGGCGTCGCAGTAAAACGCGCCGGTGACGAAACCTTCCGTCTCTGCCGTGAATATCTGGACGATATCATCACAGTCACCAATGATGAAATCTGTGCCGCGCTGAAAGATATTTTCGACGACACCCGTGCCGTGGCCGAACCTTCCGGTGCGCTGTCACTGGCCGGTCTGAAGAAATACGTGGAAACCACCCACATCCGTGGCGCACGCATGGCCGCCATTCTGTCGGGCGCCAACGTCAACTTCCACAGCCTGCGTTATGTGTCAGAGCGTTGTGAGCTGGGCGAGAAACGCGAAGGCGTGCTGGCCGTTACCATTCCGGAACGCAAAGGCGCGTTTCTGGAGTTCTGCCACATTCTCGGCAAGCGCATGGTCACCGAGTTCAACTACCGTTATTCCGAAGACAAGGAAGCGACCATTTTCGTTTCCGTGCGTCTGAGCAACGGTACGGAAGAGCTGCTGCAGGTAATCGCTGATTTACAAAAATCGGGTTATGGCGTGATGAATATCACCGACAACAGTCTGGCGAAAAATCATGTGCGCTACATGGTCGGCGGTCGTCCGTGCAAACCGGTGCAGGAGCGTCTGTTCAGCTTCGAGTTCCCGGAACAACCGGGCGCGCTGCTGCGTTTCCTGGAAACACTCGGTACGTTGTGGAATATCACCCTGTTCCACTACCGGAACCATGGTGCCGATTACGGTTATGTGCTGTGTGCATTTGAACTCAGTGATGATGATATGCCGGCCTTCAACCACCATCTGCAGGAACTGGGCTACCCTTCCCGCGATGTCAGCGATGACGTCACCTACAAGATGTTCCTCGCCCCGCGTTGATACTAAAACCCCCGGTAAATCCGGGGGTTTTTACTGTTACAGACAACGATACGAACTGAGTTTGTTCACATCCCCGCCGCTGTAATGTGCAGTTTGCGGATACGCACACAGTGGCTGCTGTTTGCCGGGGAAGGCAGCGCCAGTTGCCGGTAATGACTCTGGTGCTTTATTCGTTTCCACCCATGCCTGAATGGCAGTCAGCGGATCGAAGTTATCCAGCGCTGATGAAACTCTGACTTCATAGTCATAATTTATTCCCCCCGGGGCTCATTCCTAACAAATTTTTACATTCAGAAATGGCCATAACGCTCATCTTTATCCGCATAACAGGCGACTAGAATAATCGTTCTAAAAGGAAGCAAAGATGACAACCAGGTGATCTACGGCCCGCTGATTGACCGCTTTGGCCGTCGCAGGCCGGGATCAGTCTGCTTATTCTGGTTTGTATTCCGGGCCTTTTCTCTGCGCGCCACCGCGCATGCCGCTAATCCGGTGGCCCGGCAAAATGGCGGATGATCCAGTCGCGGACAAAATGCTGCACCAGATCGTGTTCATGCAGTTTATGCCAGACCAGATGCAGTGTGGCCCGCACGCTGTCGGGTTCAAAAGGGCGTTTGACCAGTGACTCGAATAACGGATGATCGGCTATCATGATTTCCGGCAAAATCGACAGCATCGGGCATTCCGCCAAAATAGCCGGAATGGCGGTAATACCACCTGATGTCGCCATGATGCGCCGGGTTAATCCATGCACAGTAAAGTGGTTATCAATGATGGTGGCCGTCTTATGGGAATAATTCGACGCTAACTGCGGAACCGCCGCCAGCTCGGCCAGTGACACCGACTCGGCAAACTGCAGCTGTCTGGCATCATACACATACACAAACCGGCTTTCCGTCAGCAGGCAATGCTGATATGACGCTTTGGGTTCCCAATCATTACCGATAATCGCCATGTCGATCCGCCCCTGGGCAAACGCATCGTTCAGTTGCGACATCGGCACCGGACGGGAATGCAGATGCAGCCCCGGCGCCTGCTGCCGCAAGAAGCCCAGCAAGGCCGGCAACACCAGCCGCTCCAGATGTTCCGGAATAGCGACGTTAATTTCCTGCTGAACGGTGGCCTGATCAAATACCGGCGGCTTAAGCTGGCCGCGGATGTTCTCCAGCCAGCCTGCAATCACCGGCGCCAGAGCAATGGCGCGGGAAGTCGGGTGCATGCGATGCCCTTGTTTTACAAACAACGGATCATCCAGCATTTCCCGCAGCCGGTTCAGTGCATGACTCATCGCTGACTGACTCAGGCCCACCCGCAGCGCGGCCCGGCTGACGTTCCCCTGTTCACAGAATAACGCCTCTAACACCACCAGAAGATTCAGATCCCAGTGCCGGAACTGCTGAAAAAAAGCATCCGATTGACCATTATTCATATTGTGCATAGAAAGTATGATATTTACCCATTTGATTCATTATAACTACTTTTCAACAATGAGCGCCTCATGCGAGGTGTCATCATGTTGTACGCAGAACCGTTTAATCCCCCTGTCATTCGCCAGTTGTTGCGCATCAATATCAGCCTGATGGTGTGTATCGAATTTATTCAGAATGCCATGCTTTCGTTTGCCTCGTCTTATCTGTGCGGTGGCTTAGGTATGACCCGTCACACGTTCAGTCTGTCGACCGCGGTGTATGCCGCTACGGCGATCATCATGATTGCCCAGCATCACTGGCTGGTATCGCACCTTGGTTATCGTCGTTTTATTCGTTATGCGCTGGCCGCGTTCAGTATTGGCTCGCTGATGTGCGCCTATGCCCAGACACCCGAGGCCTATATATTAGGGCGCTTTATCCAGGCCATCGGTGGCTCGGCTTTTTTCACGGCGGCGCGGGTGCATGTCAACTTTTTCCCGGCCACGCCAAGCGGACGGGGTCTGGCGATCCGGTATATGGCGTACAGTCTGGTCGCTGGCAGTGCTGCCGCACCGCTATTAGCGGCAACGTTGCTGGAGCACTTCAGCTGGCGGGCCTTGTTCCTGATCCAGTTACCGCAGGTCCTGCTGGTCTGGTGGTTAAGCGGAAAAACGGTCAGTAACGTCCGGAAGCAACGCCGGGTCGGACGGCTGCATCCGGGAAGTATGTTATCGCTCGTCGCCGGGGTATTACTGCTGCAATATGTGGTGGAAAGCATGCCGTATGACCTCAGCGATCTGAGGCAATTACTGCTGTTATTACCATTTGCGATCAGTGGGTTAGTGTTTTTCGTCTATCTGGAACATCAACGGCACCGCTCATTGCTGCCCTTCCGGCATCTGTTCAGCAGCCGCTATCTGATTGGTTTGTTTTATTACGCGGTCTGTTATTTGATTCTGTCGTCGGTCAACTATCTGATCCCGATTTTTCTGCAGCAAGGGTTAGCCATACCCGTACTGAATTGTGGCGCCATACTCACCATTACCGGGCTCACGGCGTTGCTTTTTGCCTGGATACAACTGAATACTGCCGCCCGTTATCCTTACCAGAAGCATTATCTGTTGTTTGCTTTCGCCTGCCTGAGCATCTTTGGTTTTCTCTGCAGCCAGTTCACACCCCAGATGCCGTTATGGGGGATCGCCCTGCCATTGCTGTTTTTATCCGCTTTCACCGCCATCGGACAAGGTACAGCTGCCGCCCATACCTTCCGGGAAACCGATAACCGGATCTTCTCGCAAGCCTATCAGACGAAAAACATGCTGCGCGAGCTGATGAACTCGACCGGCATTACCATCACCAATGTATTTTTACAGAACCGGGAAGCGTTGCATTACACCCGCCTCACCGAAAATGTCTCCACCACGCAACTCAACGAGAGTCCGTTCTCACTGAGTCAAATCGTATCCCTCATTAACCAGCAGGTCATGGTCATGTCCTGTCTGGATATGTTTCAGGTGGTCGGTTTTACCGGTCTGTTTTTCCTGTTCTTCAGCCTGTGGCAGCGCCGGATTGTTTAATCCGGCATTTAAAAAATAGAAAATCGCCCATTCTTCCGTAGCTGAAATATTGTGCCTGAAGATACATTCTCTTTATGTGAAACCGGTTGCAAACAAGAATAAAGTGCTTCCCGATGTCAAAGACACCACACCAACAAAGGAAGGACTAATAATGACAAAGAATACGACCCGTAACTACCAGCGCACCCCGCTGGCACTGGCCATTGCGCTGGCTGCGACACTGGGTGCCACAGCAGCTCATGCTGTTGATTTTCATGGCTATGTTCGTTCCGGGATCATGGAATCAAACAATGGCGGTCAGGATGCTTATTTGGCTGGCAAGCTGGGTCGTTTCGGTAACGAAACTGGCGGCTGGTGGTCAATGGTTTTTTCTCAGGATCTGATGAAAACCGATGATGGCAAATCATTTGGTGTGGTGGCTCAGTTGGAAGGCGATACGCCACTGACAGGTAATGATGACTGGACATACGGTGATAGCTATGGCCCGAACGGCCATTTGGGGATGACCGCTTATTATGTCACCGCCAAAGGCTACATTCCCGCCATTCCTGAAGCAACCATTTGGGCAGGTAAACGCGCCTTTGAAACTCATGAAATTCAACAACTTGACTGGAAAGCTGTTCACTCCGCTGGTAACGGTGCGGGAATTGAAGGCATCGAGGCAGGTCCGGGCAAGCTAGCTTTTTCTGTCAAACGTGCTGATACGAATTCATCCAGCTGGACAGAAACATCCCAAAACCCCGTTTATGATTCAAATGGAAATGTCACAGGTTACACCGAGAGTTCAACCAGTAACTCAACGAAATATAACGTCGATTTCTTTGATATTCGTTATGCCAAACTACCATTCATCAGTGATGCCACAGTTGAGCTGATTGGTCAGTATGCGATGGTCGATAAGGATGACGAACAGGAAGAACTGGAAGCCGCAGGCACCATCGCAAAGGCTGAGAACTCGTTCATTCCGACCATGATCATCACCAAACCCGTTGGTAAAGGTTTTAACGAAACCTATTTCCAATACACCACCAAACGCTTTGCGAACAACCTGGTCGCGCTGGGTTATAACGATACCTTATCAACCAGTTTCGATAATGACTACTCCGAGGCAAAAGCATTCCGCTTTATCAATACCGGTGAAACCTACTTGACCGATGATATCGTTATGCAACACTCTGTAGTTTATGCAACCGGTTCCGACATTACCCCAACGCTGGAGAAAGCCAACGCCTTCTCGGTGGTCGCCCGTCCGGCTTATCTCTGGAATGATAACCACAAAACAGCACTGGAAATGGGTTGGTTCAAACAAACCAACACCGTCAGTGGCGAAGACAAGGTGGAACAGGGCAAGAAAGTGACCTTAGCGCAAGTGATCACTGCGGGCCCGGGTGTTTTTGCACGTCCTGAGTTGCGTTTTTACAGCACTTACATGAAAGCAGACAAATACGAAATCAGTGGTTCGGCGCCATTTAACGATGGCAAAGATGACCAGCTCAGCTTCGGTGTTCAGGTAGAAGCTTGGTGGTAATTGTTTAAACATCGGGAGCTGCCACCCGGCAGCTCCTTTATGGAGTTCAGTATGAAATACTCTTGGTTTTTTAGTGTTACCGCTCTCTCTGTCACGACCTTTTTAGCCGGTTGTGCGTCTTCAGGTTCAAATCAGGAAAATCAATTACTGAATAATGACTTATCGACCTCCGCGACACAGGCACTGGCTACGCAATCACTCTGCTGTAACGACTTGAGTCAGGTCACTTACCATTCCCTTGAAACAGGAAAGAAACTGATCAACGGCATGTCGCCTGCGATGCAGTTTGAGAGTGGCAAAAGTTATTTTTATGCCGCAAAAATCGATGACCAGTTTCTCGGCAAACAGATCAGCATTCACTCATCCATCGGCAAAAGTGTTTTCCCTTTACAGGTGTTATTGCTGAAATCTGATCATCAGGTATCAAGAACGCTGCCATTGAGCGCATTTACCACCACCGATTATTCCTTAATGTCCTCTCCCGCATTGAAAGCCGACATTCAGCTGTTTCCGGAAGAGAAATTTATGATTGTCTATGCGGATAACCGAATGATGGGTCAGACCATCAAGATGCCGCATCCGGAAAAATTGAAAGAAAAAGCGACCGGCATTGTGGCGCAGCCTTATCCGGACATCGAAATTCCGTTTTCGCCATGGGGCGTTGTCGAAATACAAACAGCGGAAAATAAAAGTACCTTAAGCAAACTGCTTTCTTCCGAACCGGTACTGTCATCTGACAAGACAAAAACCGGATCTGCACCGGCAGTATATGCTGCGCCTGCCGTTGTACCGCCGCCATCAGGCACAGTGGCATCCACAGTAAGCGCACAGACAAAACAATATTATCAGCAGGCCATTCAGGCAGCAGTGAAAGAAAACCAGATTGAGCAGGCAATGCAACTGGTTGCAGAAGCGGAGAAATTAGGCTTTACCGAGGCCAGAAATGTGTTTGTGGAAGCCGTGCAACAGAAATGATTTTTTAAACAGCGAAACGTCATCAGCTCTTGTTTACCCGCCTTGTTCTGCAAGGCGGGCTTTTTGTTTAATCCAATGAACGCACCGAACCACGAATCACCAAATCGCCGGCAAACGTATTCTGATCAAACGTCGGCAATTCGGTCTGATTGAGGTGTGCCATCAACAGACTGAATGCCGAAGTAACAAAGGTATTGGCTGGTAATGAAACCGAGCAGACCGATGGATGCAGATAATCAAGTATCGACTCATTATCAAAACCGAACAGAGAAACCTCACCAGGAACAGCAACACCCAACTCCTGCAGCGCTTTTAAGGCACCAATTGCGGTCGCATCGTTAAAACAACAGATCGCCGTAAACTCTACCTTACGATGCAGCAGCTGATTACAGGCACTGTAACCACCGCTGAACAAGCGATCACCCTCTGCCAATAATAACGGGTCAAGCGCAATACCGGCGTTTTCCAGTGCCTGCTGATAGCCCTGTAAGCGTAATTGTGCGGTACGTTGATTGAGCGGACCGGCAATATAGGCGATCCGCTTATGCCCCTGAGCCAGCAGAAAATCGACCGGCATCCTGGCACTCAGCGAATGATCAAACCAGACACAGTGCTCAGGATGCCGCGGCAGATAACAATTCATCACCACCAGTGGCACCGGCAGCTCATCAATCAGGTCGCTGAGCTCATCGCCCTGAATGTTATAACGATCAAAGAAGGAGTTGTTGTAATACAACACCGCATCACAGCGCCGATCAACCAGCGAACGAATCGCGCGGATGCCGCCATCCGGCTGATCATTGACCTGGGTGATCATCAGAAATTTACCGGCTTTATCGGCCAGCTCCTGACAGATCTCTATTAATAAGCCCAGATATTGCGACGTATTCGAGCCGCGGGGAATGACCAGACCAATAGTGTTGGTTTCTTGTTTAGAGAGCGATTGCGCCAGCACGTTCGGCCGGTAATTCAGCTCTTCAATTGCCTTAAATACCGCTTCGCGGGTGGCCTCAGAGATTTTTGCTGTTCCGTTCAGCACACGGGAAACTGTCGATTTGGAAACGCCAGCTCTACGTGAAACATCCAGCATCGTGGCCATAAACTGAAAAACTCCTCTCTGAACAACTGCATAGGAAAACGGCAAACGTACATTATCCATTACAGATGTAAAAAACTACAAGTCGCGGGATTTTTATGACACAAATAAAAACGCCGGATTGAACACGGGGTGGCTCAATCCGGCAAACAGGCTTTAAAGACACACAGGTAAGATATTAGGAGCTCACCATGCCAGTTAATGCCTTACTCTCTCAGAGTTCATTTCCATTCGTAGCAATGACGTCTTTGTACCAGTAGAAGCTCTTTTTACGCAGACGACGACCGGTACCCTGACCTTCATTATCTTTATCTACGTAAATAAAGCCATAGCGTTTTTTCATTTCACCGGTCGAGGCACTCACCAGATCAATGGGACCCCAGGTGGTGTAACCCATCAGTTCCACGCCATCCGCGATGCCTTCGGCAACCTGCGCCAAATGGTCACGCAGATAATCGATACGGTAATCATCGTTAATGGAATCATCAGTATTAACGGCATCAATCGCACCCAGACCATTTTCCACAATAAACAGCGGTTTCTGATAACGGTCATACAGCTGGTTCAGGATGATACGCATGCCTTTCGGGTCGATCTGCCAGCCCCATTCGGAGGCTTTCAGATACGGGTTCATCAGGCCACCCATCAGGTTACCGCCGGTTTTCTCGCGGCGATCCGGATCGGCACTTTCCACCTGACTCATGTAATAACTGAACGCGACATAATCCACAGCGTACTGCTTCAGGATCGCTTCATCACCGGTGGCCATGTCAATTTCAAAGCCGTTTTCACGGAACAGACGTTTCGCATACGACGGATAATAACCGCGCGCCTGCACATCACCGAAGAACAGCATCTGGCGATCTTTCGCCATCGCTTTCAGCGTATCGTCCGGGTTACAGGTATCCGGGTAGGTCGGCCATGCCGCAATCATGCAGCCAATTTTGGCATCCGGAATAATTTCATGGCAGGCTTTGACGGCCAGTGCACTGGCAACCAGCTGATGATGCGCCGCCTGAAATTGTAACTGCAGTTTGTTTTCGCCTTCTTCAATCAACAAACCGGCGGCAGTAAACGGTGCATGCAGTACACAGTTGATTTCATTGAACGTCATCCAGATTTTGACTTTCTCTTTGTAACGCGCAAAGACGGTTTTGCAATAACGTTCGTACTGTGTAATCAGTTCACGACTGCGCCAGCCGCCATATTTGGTCACTAAACCCAGCGGTAAGTCATAGTGGTTCAGTGTAATAACCGGCTGCATGCCTTTGCTCAGCAGATCATCGAAAACGTCATCATAATATTGCAGACCGGCTTCATTCGGTTCGGCGTCATCGCCATTCGGGAAAATACGTGACCAGCCGATAGAGAGACGCAGGCAGTTAAAGCCCATCTCGGCAAACAGTGCATTATCATCTTTGTAGGTGTGATAGAAATCGATCGCGGTGTGGTAAGGGAAATCACCGAGTTTGCCGTCTAATACCGGCTCAGAATTCAGAATGCCGCGCGGCATGACGTCCGCAACCGATAATCCTTTACCATCAACGTTATAAGCACCTTCAACCTGGTTGGCGGCAATCGCACCACCCCAGAGGAAATTTTTCGGAAACTTACCAGTCATAGCCAGAAATCCTTCAATTTGTTGTTTTATATATTTTTATTGTAAGTCTCAGAGAGTATGCCAAATGTTCACCCCTGAATGCGGCATACCCTCTGAGTGCTTAACTAATTACGCAGCTTGTGCAGCCTGCACATCCTGACGCTGACGGTAGACGTCGATCAGCTCTTCAACCATTTCACGGGCCAGCATGGAGGTCATGATATGGTCCTGAGCATGTACCATGATCAGGTTAACCGGGATTTTGCCGCAGCCTTCATCCATACCAATCAGCATGGTCTGTACATCATGTGCACGCTTGGAAGCCGCACTGGATTCCGCTAACTGCTGATCAACTTCAGTCCAGTTACCTTGTTTGGCCGCACGCAGGGCCTGCATCGCATAACTACGGGCTTCACCAGCATTGATGATCAGCTCCATTACAGTTGATTCCATATCCATCTTTCTATCTCCGGTATCAAATTCAAATTAATTAATCAGGCAGTCTGCGCATTCATGTCTGCTTCCATCTCAGCTTCCTGAGCAAGCAGTTGTTTTTCATACACTTTGAAGAATGGCAGGTAGATCAGGAAATCAATCACCAGCAGGCCAATCACCAGCAGACCGTTACCCATCTGCCAGCCGGCACCCCATGCCGCACCGATTGGTGCAGGCGCAGTCCACGGTACCAGTGAGATCACTTTACCAATCAGGCCTGAGCTGGTCGCAAACCATGCAATTGTGGCATTCACCATTGGTGCCACCACAAATGGGAAGAACAGCACCGGGTTCATCACAATCGGGCTACCGAAGATTACTGGTTCGTTGATGTTGAATACGGCAGGAACAATACCCAGCTTGCCGATGGCACGCAGGTGAGCTGATTTACTGCGGGTATAGAGGAACACCAGCGCCAGCGTTGCACCTGAACCACCCAGCACAATGAAGAAACTCCAGAAAGCTTCAACGAAGGTGTGTGGCAGAGCCTGACCGGCGGCCAGAGCGTCCTGGTTCAGACCCAGGTTAACCAGGTAGAACGGCGCCAGAATACCACCCACGATCGCGGCACCATGGATACCGGCAAACCACAGGGTATGGCACAGGAACACGGCAAACAGGATAGCTGGCAGAGAATCTGCGGCAGAAATCAGAGGTTTGAATACCGCCATGATCAGTTCAGGCAGCAACATACCGAACTGATGCTGCAGGAACAGGTTCAGCGGATAAATGGTCAGGATCACAATCAACGCCGGGATCAGCAGGTTGAATGACTGACGGATTTTTTCCGGCACCTGCTCAGGCAGTTTGATACCGATATTGCGTACTTTCAGGAAGCGCATCAGCTCGGTAACGTAGATACCCACGATGATGGTGGTGAAAATACCGGTACCACCCAGGAAACCAGCAGACAGCGCACCATCTTTCATTGGCGCAGCAATCAGCAGGAAAGTCATCAGCGACAGCATGGCGCATGGGAATGCGTCAATCTTGTAGCTTTGCGCCAGGTTATAGGCAATACCGGCACTGATGTAGCAGGCCATGATACCCATCGACATATTGAACGGGGTCATGATCTCGTTGAAGTAAGCCTTGGACATGGCATTCCACCATTGACCGAGGAAAAACGTGGTATCCGGTGAAAATGGCGGGAATGCAAACACCAGCAGGAATGAACCTACAATCATGAATGGCATCGCGCCGATGAAACCGTCACGCACGGCCATAATGTGGCGTTGTGTGCCCGCTCGTGCAGCGATCGGGCTGATTTTATTTTCGATAAAATCAAAAAAAGCGTTAGACATAAGAATTTCCCTGACTAGTGTCTGTTATTGCATCATGGACAGTGCATCGGCGAGGATCTTGTCGCCGCGCATCATGCCGTAATCCATACTGTTGATAACGGCGATAGGTTTCCCTGCTGCTTCTGCCTTTTTCTTGAATTCTTCGAATTTGTATTTGATCTGCGGGCCTAACAGGCAGCAGTCATATTTCGGCAGGGTGTTATCGAACTCTTCCATGGCAACCGCAATGATTTCGGCTTCAATGCCTTTCTGTGCAGCCGCCTGTTTCATCTTGTTTACGACCATGCTGGTAGACATACCAGCCGCGCAGCATAAGAAAATCTTCTTCATAATCACTAACTCCAGGGTTTCCCCAATGCATCCGTTGTGTGTGCAAATTAAGTGGCAGGTGCCCCCAAGCATCGCTGCAACCGGTTGCATAATCCCATAGACTGAAACCGGTTTCTGTGAGGTATTTCGCAAAACATCAGAGGAGTGTAACGGGCAGGATTTTTTGTGATCTGTGTTCAAAAAATACGCGGACAAATGCTGAAAAGTCGTTTTACGTGAAGAAAAAAGGCTCCCAAAGGAGCCCTTTCAAAGCAAATCAATGCTATTTCGCGCCGTTCTTGGCGATCAGCGCGTTATACCAGAAGAAGCTCTTCTTCTTGGAACGTTTCAGATCTTTCAGGTCAAATTCATCACGGTTTACGTGGATGAAACCGTAACGTTTGCTGCAACCCTGATGGGTACTCACCAGATCGATCGCTGACCATGGGCAGAAGCCGAACACGTCAACACCGTCGGTGATCGCCAGCTGGATTTGATCGATATGTTTCTGCAGGAAGTCGATACGGTAATCGTCATTGATTGAACCGTCTGCTTCCACTTTATCGAACGCACCCAGACCATTTTCAGTGATGATCAGTGGCAGCGCATAACGCTCGTAGATGTCACGCAGGGTGTTACGGAAACCAACCGGGTCAATTTCCCAGCCAAAGGCATTTTTACTCAAATTCGGGTTAGAGGCGCCTTTAAACACACCGACTTCACCCACTACGATCTGCTGGTCACCCGTTGAACCGCGATCGCTGGCATCCCCGGCACTTGCCGCAACAGTCATCGTTGAGTAGTAGTTAAACGCAATGAAATCCGGCTTCGCGCTGGCCATGATTTCCATATCACCCTCTGCGATATCCGGTGTGGCGTTACGCTCTTCCAGGAAGCTCCAGGCGATATTGTTGTAACGGCCATACACCGCCATATCCAGATATAACCAGTTACGGATCGCCGAGCAGTTGCTGGCCGCCAGCACATCTTCCGGCTTGGAAGAAGCAGGATAAATCGCAGAGATATTTGGTGCCGGGCCGATCTTCGCGTGTGGCAGAATTTCGTGGCAAGACTTCATGGCTTTGGCTTGTGCCAACAGCATGTGGTGGTTTTGCTGATACAGATCTTTTTCCGGATTTTCCACCGCCACAGTACTCTTCGTACCGATGGCATCACCGTGCAGGATCATCATGTTCTGCTCGTTGATGGTCAGCCAGTATTTAACGCGGTCGCCATACAGTTCGAACAGGGTTTCACAATAGAATGCAAACGCATCGACAGTGTCACGATTCGACCAGCCGCCTTTCTGCTGCAGTGCATACGGCAAATCGAAATGATAAATGGTCACAATCGGTTCAATGTTATGGGCTTTCAGTTCATTGATCAGATTGTTGTAAAACGCCACACCCAGCGGGTTAATCTCACCGGTGCCGTGCGGGAAAATACGGGTCCAGGCAATCGAAAAACGGTAGGCTTTCAGACCCAGTTCCGCAAACAGTGCGACATCCTGTTTGTAATGATGATAGTGATCACTGGTCACTTTGAAATCAGTGGTACCCGGCACCACGGGGGCCATATCAATCACGGATGGGCCTTTACCGTCTTTATCCCAGGCACCTTCTACCTGATACGCCGAAGTAGAAGCACCCCAGAAAAAGTTCTTTGGAAAATCTTTCAGTTTCTTATGCAGCATGTTGTTTCTCCGTACCTCGAAATGGATTTGGCTTCACCCTGCCAGATGAAGCCTTAATAAAATCAGTTAGTTGCCAGTGATGCCGTTGTCGCCATTGGTCTTTTCTTGTTTTCGGCCTTAACTGGTTTTTTGTCAAAACCAATCATCAATGTCAGCAGCAGCGCCAGACCGAAACCGGTTCCAATTCCGATAGCATATTGCAGTGCCGGGGTGAAAACAGGGATCGACAGCACGCTATGGAAAGCAAATGCGGTCAGCTTCGCCTGGAACGCACCGTTCAGGGCACCACCCACCGCACCGGCAATTACCACCACCGGAATCGTGCGACGGAAACGCATGATCAGGCCGTAGATAATCGGTTCAGTCACACCGGCCAGCAGACCGGTGACTGTTGCCGGACCCGCCAGTGCTTTGACGTTGGCATCTTTGCTGCGCAGGAAAATCGCCAGCGCCACACCCATCTGGGCAAAGGTAGCCGGGGCCCACATGGCGGCAATCGGATCACCACCCATACCCAGGTTAGCAATGATGATTGGCACGATGCCCCAGTGCAGACCCAGCACCACCAGGAACATCATCGAGCCACCAATGACCGCACCGGTCAGAATACCGCTGTGCGCACTCAGCCAGTTGATGCCCGCCGCAATCAGGTCACTCAGATAAACACCGAACGGACCGAAAGCCAGCGCTGTCATTGGCACAATCGCCAGCAGACACAGCATCGGCACCATAAACATCTGGATGTTGTGCGGGCAGACGCGCTTCAGGAATTTTTCCAGAATGGCCAGAATCGCCACGGCGATAAACACCGGGAACACGGTAGAAGCATAGTTGATCGCCACCACCGGAATACCGAAGAAGGTCGCGGTCTGTGAGCCGATCAGGCCGGTAAAGTTAGGCTCCATCAGTGCCGCACCAATGGCACCACCGACATAACCGTTCGCGCCCATTTTGATCGCCGCCGAGATACCCAGCAGCACCGGCAGGAAGTAGAACACTGAGTTCGCCGCCGCCGCTAATATCAGATAGGTACTGCTGGCGGGATCGATCCATTTAAGCATCACCAGCACCGCCAGCAACGCTTTGATCATGCCGGCACCCGCCATGGCGCCAATCAGCGGCGAAAAGCTGCCGGACACCACTTCAAAAATACGTGCGCCGATAGCCCCTTTCGGTTTGCTTTCGCGGCGTTCGGTACTGGCGGAAACAGTGCCACCACTCAGTAAGGTGGTTAATTCTTTATAAACATGGGACACATGGCTACCCACGATCACCTGAAACTGACCGCCGCTTTCGACGACACTTAAAATGCCGTTCAGCTTCTGCAGCTCCGCTTTTTTTGCCTTGCTGTTGTCGTGCAGCGTAAAACGCAGACGGGTCGCGCAATGCACCAGTGCATCCACGTTTTCTGCGCCGCCAACCAGCTGCAGAATTGTTTTTGCCAAACCTGAATAACTCATGTGGAAACCTCTGAATTTCTTAACCAGTATGTTTTTTATTTGTTATGACGACGGGATAGCATCTCCGCCTTTGTCGATACAATAAAATGCAACCGGTTGCACAACTATCTAAAGTGATCAGTTTTGTGATGACAATCGCAAAGATAGTCCGCCTGCAGAGGTGGTAACTCAGTAAAAATGTAACCGGTTTCTGTTTGAGGTCTATAAACAGACATTAAAAGAACATTGTTTAACAAACCGGAGAGTTAAGCATGAGGTTAATTCAAGGTAAGAGAGCCGTTATTTTCGCATCACATAGTCCAGAATCTGTGTCATCAACCGGCTGAGCTGCTGATACTGCTCTTCTGTGGCGGCCAGAATGGTGACACCATCCTGAATATAACGGCCATCCACCAGCTCATCCGCGCAGTGCAGCACCATGCTGCGGGCATTTTCTTCGGTGGTTTCGGGATGACATTGCAAGCCAATCACGCGCTTACCGAGTTGGAAGATCTGGTTGGTGCAGGCTTCGCTGCGGGCCAGCAGCACTGCGTCCGGCGGCAGATCAAAGGTTTCACCATGCCAGTGGAACACCTTGATTTTTGACGGTAATACCAGTAAATCGCCCGTGGCAGACACCGCGGTAATATCAAACCAGCCGATCTCTTTACTGTGATTGGCATGAATCCGCGCGCCCTGACAGGCGGCAATCAGCTGCGCACCGAGGCAGATCCCCACCACCGGTTTTTCCGCGGCGATCACCTGTGCCAGAAAGGCCTTTTCCGCCTTCAGCCACGGATAATCCGCCTCATCGTTCACACTCATCGGTCCGCCCAGCACAATCAGCAGATCGAGTTCATCCACCAGCGGCAGCTGATCGCCGGCATACAAACGGCAGTAATGCGTTTCGGCCTGTTGTTGCTGCAGCCAGTGCAGAATATTTCCTGGTTCTTCAAATGGGGCGTGTTGTAACACGTAAGCGCGCATAGTCTGATTCCGGATAAATAAAGAGACAGCAGCGGCCCGCACCGATCCGGCATACATAAAGAAGGGCGCTGTCTGAGTGCTTCATATTCGCAATTCAGACAGCAGAAGAAAAGATTACATTTGTGACTGCAGGTAATTTTGCAGGCCGATCTGATCAATCAGACGCAGCTGTTTTTCCAGCCAGTAGGCATGATCAATCTCGGTATCTTCCAGCTGTTTCTCCAGCATTTCGCGGGTCTGATAGTCCTGCTCATCCTCGCACAGCTTGATCGCCGCTTTCAGATTCTTAACCACGCTGTATTCCAGTGCCAGATCGCTTTGCAGCATCTCTGGTACCGTTTTGCCGATATGCAGCGCTTCCCGCAAAGTCATCTCCGGCGTGCCTTCCAGAAACAGAATACGCTCGATGATCCAGGCGGCATGCTGCTTCTCTTCCAGCGACTCATGCTCATTGCGCTCATATAACTTGGTGTAACCCCAGTCCTGATACATTCGGGAATGAATAAAATACTGATCGATAGCGGTCAGTTCCCCGGCCAGCAGCTTATTCAGCTCCGCAATGACAATGGGTTTTCCTTGCATAACTCCCCCTTACATCTGACTTTGCAGATAGTTCTGAATTCCGGCGGTCGCAATCAGATTCTGCTGTGTTTCAAGCCAGTCCAGATAATCTTCTTCATACTCAAGAATTTCCTCCAGCAGATCCCGGCTGACAAAATCCGCCGCCTGTTCAGCTACCGCAATCGCTTCACGCAATAACACCAGCTGATCCTGCTGCAGTGACAGATCGCATTGCAGCATCTCTTCCGCGAATTCACCGATACGCAGATATTCCAGATTCTGCAGGTTGGGTAATCCATCCAGAAACAGGATCCGCTCAATCAGCGCATCAGCCTGTTTCATATCTTTAATCGATTTTTTGAACGCATTATCATTTAAGGCATTAAAACCAAAGTGACGGAACAGACGGGCGTGAAGGAAATACTGATTGATTGAGGTCAGCTCCCACGTCAGAACCTTGTTGAGCATGGCAATGACTGCTTTATCTCCTTGCATGGCGGATCCTCATGTGGTGAAAAGCTATACAATTTAGCCTAAACCCTGCAGCGGATTTAGCAACATAATTAACATCTGTAACACTTCTTTTTTACGTTTTATCGCCTCTTTTTTCGCACAAAAAACCAACAAATCCGTTGCCAAACTATGTAACGAGAACTATTATCAAGTAGAAAGAGAACAGGAGGCAGTTATGATCATTTGTCATTGTCATGCGGTGAATGACCGGCAAATCAGAGAAGCCGTGGCAAACGGTGTGGATACTATTCGCGGGCTGAATCGTGAACTCAAGGTGGGTAACACCTGTGGTCAGTGTCTGCCGCAGGTACGTCGCGTGCTTGAAAGCGCCTTAATGCAGATCGCCGAACCCTCGCCGAAAAAAGTCGCCTGATTTTACCTCTGCTCACCACACAACTGCAGTAACCCCTCCCTTTTTTCCCCGCGCCGAAGCGCCCTGTTCCACCGGCGTACAGTTGCTTCGTCGCGACCTGTATGACGGCGGTTTTGCGTCAGGATTTACCTTCTACTCAGATTCAGTCATGCTTACAGCGTATTTGGCTCCGGAATAGTCCTATGCTGCTGGAATTCATCAAGAACGTCGCGTTGTTATTATCACTGTGCCTGCTGCAGGGATTTAGCCTCCGCCTGTGCCGGGAAAATAAACGCTTACAGCAATTGCTGACCGGATGCCTGTTTGGCTGTATCTGTGTGGTTGGCATGATGACACCGGTGCAGCTTGAGCCCGGTGTTATTTTCGATGCACGCTCTGCCATTCTCAGCATGGCCGGCCTGTTCGGTGGGGCTCTGGTCGCAACGATTGCCGGCGTAATTGCCGGGGTTTATCGTCTGTGGCTGGGCGGAGCCACCTATGGAGTCGGGATCCTCACCATTGTGATTTCGGTGGTGCTGGGGCTGGCATACCGTGCTGCTCATCAGCGGGGCTGGATGAGTAAAGGCCCCATCCAGCTTCTGCTGTTTGGTGTTCTGCTGCACACAGCCATACTGCTGCTTTTTTCCCTGTTTCCATTCCCTATTCTCCATTCCTTCATGCAACAGATTGCGCTGCCCTATACCGTCTCCTTTGCACTGGCGACCATGCTCCTGGGTCTGATGCTGCAGGACATCATTAACCGGACCAAAACCGAGCAGGCATTACAGGACAGTGAATCCCGTCTGCGGGCCATCGTGCAGGCGATCCCGGATTTAATGGTCATCATTGATGAAGACGGCCATTACCTTGACGCGCTACCCACCACCAACAATCAGTTTTATCCACGAGCCTTAGCCCTGATCGGCAGCAACCTGCACTCGGAACTCCCGCCGGAAACCGCAGATCGCATACTCGCCACGGTCCGTGACAGCCTCCGCCTGCAACAGACACAAACCATCGAATATGAACGTGACTTTAAGATGGGCCAGAGACTGGTAGAAGGACGGGCACAGCCACTGGGCTATACCGTCAACAATAAGCAGGTGGTCATTTTTCTGGCCAGAGACATTACGGATCGCAAAATAAAAGAAGACGAAATCGCCTGGCTGGCATTTTATGATCCGCTGACCGGCTTGCCAAACCGGCGCCTGCTGCAGGATCGGCTGCATCAGGCCATGGCGGGCAGCAAGCGTAGCGGACAGCGCGCCGCGTTACTGTTCATTGATCTGGATAACTTCAAGACGCTGAATGATACCCTCGGTCATGACAAAGGTGATCTGTTGCTGCAACAGGTTGCAACCCGGCTTTTCGAATGTGTACGGGAATGCGATACCGTGGCCCGGCTCGGCGGAGATGAGTTCGTCGTGATGCTGGAAGAGTTAAACCATTCGGAAGAACTGGCCGCGGCACAGAGCAAAATGGTGGGGGAAAAAATTCTGGTCAAGCTGTGTCAGCCCTATCTGATCGCCGGTTATGAGCATAACAGCAGCGCCAGCATCGGCATCACCTTGTTTCTGGCACATCAGGAAAGCAGCGATGAACTGATGAAACGCGCCGATATCGCCATGTATCAGGCCAAATCCGCCGGACGGAATACACTGCGTTTCTTTGACAATAAGATGCAGGCCATCGTCACCTCACGGGCCGAGCTGGAGAATGATCTGCGGGAAGGGTTACGTCAGCAACAACTGCTGCTGCATTATCAGCCTCAGGTCGACGTGCATGGACGGATCATCGGCGCGGAAGCACTGGTGCGCTGGCAACATCCCAGCCGGGGGATGGTGTCACCGGCCCATTTTATCCCGTTAGCCGAAGAGAGCGGCTTAATTCTGTCGCTTGGGGATTGGGTGCTTAATGAAGCTTGCCGTCAGCTACGCCGCTGGGCGGCACAACCCGCCATGGCACATCTCACAATGGCGGTGAATATCAGTGCCCGCCAGATCCATCAGCCGGATTTTGTCGATCAAGTATTAGCCGCGATCCATACCGCCGGCATTCAGCCATATCACCTGAAACTGGAACTGACCGAAAGCCTGTTGCTGGAAGACACCGAAGAGATCATCCTCAAAATGACGGCACTGAAAGCCTGTGGTGTTGGCTTCTCACTGGACGATTTCGGTACCGGTTATTCCTCACTGGCCTATCTGAAACGACTGCCGCTGGATCAGCTGAAAATCGATAAATCCTTTGTCCACGATCTGCTGACCGACCCGAATGATGCGGCGATTGCCAGCAGTATCATTACACTGGCGCAAAGTCTGGGGCTGAACGTCATCGCCGAAGGGGTGGAAACCGAAGCACAGCGTCAGCGTCTTGAGGCGCTCGGTTGTTACACTTATCAGGGATATCTCTTCGGTCATCCCGTTCCGGCGGATATGTTATTCGCGATTACCCCTAAAAAATAACCAATAGGATTCTTTTGAACCTAGATAAAATTGGTTTACCGCCTTATTTCTGAGGAGTATGAATAGTGCTGCAAGTTGGTATATACGAGCAGTTAATCACTCAGTTGGTATCTTCTCGCTTAGACAAAAATACTTTCTATGTGGGTGAGCGGGCACTTGAGCAGGCGGAAGCGGCGATATGGCTGTCTCGCTTTCTGAGCCGGATATTCGAATATGCTTTAGGTGCTGTACCAGCAGGCAACGATCAACTACAAAATCAAATCGAACTGGCGAACCAGTTATTAATGTGGCTCAAAGATCGTATTCAGGATGATGACTTCATTGAAGAAAATCTTATACATAGCCAAGGTAAAATTCTGACTGCGCTTTACCAGCTTGAAAATCCGGTTGCCGCAAATCTTAAGCAATATGTCAGCGATATATTCCCACTCACCGGCCTGAGTCAGAGTGAGCTTTTTTGCGGTAGTAATGCCGGTATTTCATTAGATACCGAGCTTAAAAGAGAAATTCTGTCTGCGGACAAAATATATTGGTTGGTCTCTTTTATTAAATGGGCTGGCATTCGTATTTTCCGCAAAGAACTGGAAGAATTTACTCACAGCGGGCGTCAGCTGCGAGTGATTACAACCTCATATATGGGCGCAACAGATGCCAAAGCGGTCGAATTTATTGCCAGTCTACCGAATACGGAAATTAAGTTAAGTTACAACACGCAACGGGAACGGCTGCACGCCAAGAGTTATCTTTTTTTACGTAATACCGGATTTAATACCGGATATATCGGTTCTTCCAATCTTTCCCATTCTGCACTGACTAGTGGTCTGGAGTGGAATTTAAAAATTACTTCGCAAGAAATCCCGCACATTATTGAAAAGTCGTTAAGTACATTCGAAACCTATTGGCAATCGAACGATTTTGAACCCTTCGATGGCAATATTGAAAGTAAGCAAAAGCTCAAAGATGCCTTGCAGCAGGCACGGGGTGGTGCAGACAGCCAGATCGGACATTATTTCGATTTAAAGCCGTTTCCTCATCAGCAAGAAATACTGGAACAGCTGACGGTTGAGCGCACCCTGCATCAGCGTTATCGGAACTTGGTGGTTGCAGCCACAGGAACCGGTAAAACCTTAATTTCAGCGTTTGATTTTGCGCGTTTCTTAAAACAAAAGCCGGATGCGACATTCTTGTTTATTGCCCATCGGGAAGAAATCCTTAAACAGGCACAATCGGCTTATCGCGGTGTACTGCGCAATAGTTCGTTTGGTGAGTTCTGGGCAGGTAACACAACGCCCGATCACTACCGTCAATTATTTGTCACCATCCAAACCCTGAATAATCAGCTGCCACAGCTGCAATTAACGGCCGATTATTACGACTATATTGTGATTGATGAGGTGCATCATATTGCGGCGCAAAGCTATCGCCGTGTGTTAGATAATTTTTCACCCACTATTCTTTTAGGGCTGACGGCCACACCAGAACGCCACGATGGTTCGGATATTCTTGATGACTTTTGTGGCGTTATTGCAGCTGAAATCCGTTTACCGGAAGCGATTAACAGACGTCATTTATGCCCTTTTCAGTATTTTGGCATTGATGATGATACGGACCTTCGTAATATCAGCTGGCATCAAGGGCGTTATGATATTGCGCAATTAACCAATCTCTACACGCACAATCAGCAGCGTGTGAATAAAATTGTTCAGAGTCTACAGGACATTGTTACCAATATAAGCGGTATTAGAGCTTTAGCGTTCTGTGTCAGTCGTGAACATGCTGAATATATGTGTAAACAGTTCTTATTAAAGGGCATCCGTAGCGACATATTAACCAGTGACAATAGCAATGAGCGTTATGCTAAACAGCAGATGATCAGAGCCGGTGAGATCAATGTTCTTTTTGTCGTCGATATTTTTAATGAAGGGGTCGATATCCCAGAAGTGGATACGCTGCTGTTTTTGCGGCCGACAGAAAGCCTGACCATTTTCCTGCAACAGTTAGGACGCGGTTTACGTCTGGCCGATGATAAAGAGTGTTGCACGGTGCTGGATTTTGTTGGCAATTCCCGGCCAGAGTACGATTTTTCTCAGAAGTTCAGGGCCTTAGTCGGAAAGACAAATCGGGCTATCAGTGACGAAATCAAACAAGGTTTTCCCCATGCGCCGCTTGGTTGTCGTATTGAATTATCCAAGCGCAATCAGGAGATGGTGTTACAAAACATTCGTCAAGCCACGCTAAATCTAAATCGGCTTTTGGGGCTGATCCGGCAATTCCCGCAGCATACGCATTTGCCATTAACTTTAGCGAATTTCCTAAAAATTCATCCTCATATTGGTTTGGAAGATATCTATAAACGCGGTTGCTGGACTGATTTGGTAGATAAGGCTACTCACCGGGAAACAAGTGAACAGCACAAACAACTCACCAGTGCTTTTGAACGTGCCATTAATACCCGACTTCTTGGCTGTGACGCCGCCAATTACTTACGCTTTCTCATGCGTTTGTGCCAGCAGCATTTTGAACTTCCGGCTGATGCCGATCCGCGAATGGCGCTGATGTGTCACTATGATTTTTGGCAAAATACGGGGTCGGCAGTTGGTTTCCCATCGCTTGCTGCAAGCTTGAAAGCGCTTGATTTACCGGTGTTTCGGGATGAGCTCTCTGACTTAATTACGTTGTTAATTAATCGGATCCATCATGAGCAGTCTGCAATGCCGCTGATGAATGCTAATCCACTCCAGTTGCATGCGCGTTATGCCAGAGAGCAAATTCTAGTCGGATTTAGCGCCACCACTTTTGAACAGCGTGCACCTGCGCGGGAAGGGGTACTGGAACTCAAAGACCAGAACGTAGAATTGCTTTTCGTGACACTTAATAAAAGTGAAAAACAGTTTTCTCCCAGCACCATGTACCACGACTATGCCATCAGTGAACGCCTCTTTCATTGGCAATCTCAAAACAGTGCGCGAGCAGATCGGGGTAAAGGGCTCAGTTATATTCAGCATCTCGAAAGTGGCAAACGCATCTTTCTGTTTGTGCGTGAGCAATCAAAGGATGAGCATGATAGAACAATGGGCTTTGTGAATTTTGGCGAGGTTGAATATGTCGCCCATACAGGCAGTCAACCCATGAATATTACCTGGCGTCTCAAACAGCCCATGCCATCATTTATGTGGAAGCAAGCAGCTAAATTAGCTATTGATTAGATTCTGCTGGTCACGGCTTAAACCACGCCATGCACGCTTCCGGCTGATCGCCCAAATACCAGTGCACATACGAGGCCAGCAGGCGGCCTTGCTGATAAACCGGTTCGGCACTGCCATGCACCGGATGCTGCGCTTCCCGTTCCGCTGCAACCCGGATCTGGCTGCTGGAAAAATGGAAGGTGTGACCACGCACTTCACCAAACGGGAACTGTGCCGACAGCACACCCAGCCCGGCCAGGCGCTTTTCCATCAAGGCTTCGCCGGGCAGCACGCCCAGCAGATCACGCCGGTGTCCTTCAATATTGGTCAGACCATTCAGCAGATACAGCATACCGCCGCATTCAGCCACCGTCGGTTTATCCGCCTGCACATGCGCACGGATGGCGTGCAGCATGCTCTGGTTATCTGCCAGCTGATCGAGATACAGCTCCGGATAACCACCCGGCAGATACAGCGCATCGGCATCCGGCAGCGTTTGATCCGAAATTGGGGAGAAAAAGCGTAATTGTGCGCCCATCTGCTGCAATAACTGCAGATTATCGCGGTAAATGAAACTGAATGCCGCATCGTGTGCCACGGCAATCGTGACGCCGTTTAATCCGTCATTCCACGTCTTATTGCTGATCGGGTAGCTGAATTCACTCGCCGGCGGCAATATCAGCGCGCCATGGCTGGCGAGTTGTTCTGCCGCCAGATCAAGACGCTTATCCAGATCGGGCAACTCCGCCGCCTGCACTAATCCGAGATGTCGCTCCGGCAGCGTGATCGCGTCATTTGATGGCATATAACCGCAGAAATGGATGCCGTCCGGCAGACTTTGCTGCAGATAACGCGCATGTCCGGCACTGTTAACGCGGTTCGCCACCACGCCGAAGACTTTCAGATCTGGCTGATAGTTAGCCAGTCCGTACACCAGCGCGCCAAAGGTCTGCGCCATCGCGGAACCATCGACGACCAGCAACAGTGGAATAGCAAACAGGCGGGCGATATCGGCTGAACTGGTATGGCCGTCATACAGTCCCATCACGCCTTCAATCAGGATCAGATCCGCATCCTGTGCGGCTTCCGCCAGACGACGCCGGCAGTTATCCTCGCCCATCATCCACAAATCCAGCTGATGTACCGGTACGCTACTGGCCTGCTCCAGCAGCATCGGATCTAAAAAGTCCGGTCCGGTCTTAAACACCCGCACCGTCTTGCCCTGTTGCGTCCAGTAACGCGCCAGCGCCGCAGTAACCGTGGTTTTGCCGCTATGGCTGGAAGGCGCACTGACCAGCAGCGCCGGACAGGATTTAGTTTGCATGTTGTTGTTTCCACTGCTGACGAGGGTTTTATTATAGGTCCTCAAACCACTCCTGGTGACTTTCAGTTATCGGCTTCACAGAATAAATCATCTCTTCCAGATGTTGCTGGATTGCTTTTTCAGCTGCGTCAGGATCTCTTTGTTGCAGCGCCTCTAATATCCGGTAATGCTGAACAATCAGCTCTTTAGGTGGTGAAACTTCGGTGAGCGTCAGATAACGGACCCGGTCCATCACCGCCTTGATATTTTCGATGGTTTCCCACGCCAGTTCACAGCCGGCAATCACTGTCAGCTGGTGATGAAATTCATCGTCCAGCATTAAAAACTCGGCACTCTGATTGTTCTCGGCCGCCAGCGCCTGCCGTTTCAGATTGTGTTCCAGCATCAGCAGTTGTTTATCCGTCACCTGTTCTGCGGCTTTACGGATAATGCTGCTCTCAATTGCCTCACGAATGAAACGGCCGTCCGCGACGCGCTTCTCTGAAATCTTGCAAACAAAGGTGCCCCGTTGCGGCAGAATTCTGACCAGTCCGTTCTCGGCCAGTTTAATGAACGCTTCCCGAACCGGTTGCCGGGAAACATTAAATTGCGAGGAAATCTCTTTTTCAGACAGCAAGGTTCCGGGCTGAATTGTGCATTCAACAATACAGGCACGCAGCACCTTATAAATCTGCTGGTTCACCGGAATAGCATTGTTCAGGATTAATTTATCATTCATAGGGATATACAGTAGAAAAGCATTCCTACCATACTAGCATGAGTAAAACAGAAAAATTAACAGGAAGGTGGGGTGCCTTCCTGTTAACGGGATTATGCGTAACGGGTGACTAAATCATTCACCGCTGCTTTTGCACCTTTTTCCAGAAGCGTCAGATATGCTGTTGTGACCTTGTTTACAAAGCTCTGATTTGCCTTCAAATCCTCACCAAAAATCGATTTTATCGACAACAGTGCCTGAACGCGGGCCTCACCTTCCGCACTGGCGGCGACCACCTGGGTGATTTCATCACGGATTGGATCGCTGATTTCAATCGGCTCACCTTTCTCATCCACCCCTTTGACATAACGCATCCAGCCGGCGACGCCTAATGCCAGAAAATCATAGCTGTCGCCATGTTTGATATGCCAGCGGATAGAATCCAGCATACGCTGCGGCAGTTTCTGACTGCCATCCATCGCGATCTGCCATGTCCGGTGCTTCAGTTCAGGATTTTCATAGCGCTGCACCAGTGAATCGGCATAGGCAGACAAATCCACATCAGTAACCGACAGCGTCGGGGCCTGTTCTTCCAGCATCAGCAGACGTGCAGCAGACGCAAATGATTTATCCTGCATACAGTCACAGATGTGAGGATAACCGGCTAAATAGCCCAGGTAGGCCAAAAATGAGTGACTGCCATTCAGCATGCGCAGTTTCATCTCTTCATAAGGCAGTACATTGTTAACCAGCTGTGCACCGACCTTTTCCCATTCCGGCCGGCCGGCCACAAAATTATCTTCAATCACCCATTGTCTGAATGGTTCACAGGCAATCGATACCGGATCATGGAAGCCCAGCAGCTGATCGATTTTACCGAATGATTCCGCTGTCATTGCCGGCACAATCCGGTCCACCATAGTGGAAGGGAATGACACATGCTGTTTTATCCAGTTGGCCAGCTCAGCATCGACCTGTTCTGCATATTCAAGCACGACATGACGCATCACATGACCATTCTCCGGCATGTTATCGCAGGACATCACACTGATTCCGCGCATCCCCTTGTCTTTACGCTGTTTTAAAGCGAGAACAATCACCCCGACAGCCGATTGCGGTGCATCAGGATTACCCAGATCATGCACGATGAGCGGATGCTGCAGATTCAGATGTCCGGTTGCCGGATTATGACAATAGCCTTTCTCGGTAATGGTCAGCGAAACAATGGCAACGTCTTCTTTGCATAATTCTGCAACTACGGCATTCAGACCGTCCATATAAGCATGCAAAGCCTGCTTCACAACACCGACCACCCGGGTATTCCAGCCGGTAGGTGACATTTCAGCAACGCAATACAGGTTATCCTGAGCGTGCAGATCACTGATTTGCTTCTCACCACCAATCAGGTTGATCTCACAATATCCCCAGTCGCTGTTATGTTGCTCTGCCAGTTGATCCGCATAAACTGCCTGATGAGCACGATGAAAAGCACCAAAACCAATATGGACAATCTTTGTTTTTAATTTATTACGGTCATATTCAGGTTTGATTATTTCTTCTGGTAATAACCCTAATTTTTCATTCAGTTTTTTCATTTTTAACCTCTATTAAACTGCATTAACTAATACAGGTTCATCTTTCTTTTCTTTAATGACTGTGAACACCAATACAGCACCAATCGCAGCAACCACCCCGGCCAATACAAAAGCACTATCAAATTTGCCAGTATTCTGAACAATAAATCCGGTGATGATCGGACCTATAATCCCGGAGATGCTACCAATCAGGTGAATAAAGCCACTAACACTACCAATCTTAGCTTTATGGACAACATCCTGAATAATTGCCCAATAAATAGATCCGGTAACGTACAGGAAGAAAATAGAGACTGACATTAAAGCAACCGCAGGAACAACGCTGGATACCGTTCCGGCAAAACCAACACAGATCGCAGCAGCCAATAAGCAAGTTACCAGTACAATTTTTCTTGATAACAATACTTTACCTGTTATCTGAAGAATTTTATCTGATACAAAACCACCGATAGCCAGACCAACAAAGCCAACAATCCATGGAATAATTGTGGTTAAGCTCATTTCTTTGATATTTAAGCCATGCGCCTGAACCAGATAGGATGGGAACCAGCTTAAGAAGAAGAACAGTATGTAGTTGTAACAGAAGAAAGCAAACGCAGTGACCAGAATAACCGGCTGTTTCAGATAATGCATCAGACCCAGTTTTGCATCCTCATCAGCAAAATCAAGCGTTGAAACCTTCTGGTTTACAGTTGCTGCCGGAGCGATTTGATCTTTCTCTTTCGCTGTATTTGCTACAGAAAAGAACCAGATCCCCATCCAGACCAGGCCGATACCACAGATAATCACAAAAGCCAGGCGCCAGCCAAAAGCCAATGCAAGATAACCAACGATAGGGCCGGCTACCGCGCCTCCCAAAGGGGATCCCGCACTCAAAATACCCATTGCGGTGGCGGCTTCTTTATTTGGAAACCAGCCATTAATCATTTTATTTGCAGAAGAACAAATAGGACCCTCTGCCATACCGAATAAAACACGCAAAATTAATAGTGACATGAATCCTGTAGCAATTGAGGTTAAACCACAGAAAACAGACCAGAGTCCTACCGCAACACCAAGCACCAGTTTAGGACCAAACTTATCGACAGCCAGTCCGCCAATAAAGTTAAAAATCGCATAACCAAAAAAGAAACTGCCGAATATAACACCGAACTGTTCAGGGCTTAATGCTAAATCCTTTTCGATCATCGGAACTGTGATCGATAACGCTACACGATCTAAATAGTTAACCATGTAAACAAGAAACAGCAAGAAAACTATTACCCACTTATAGTTTTTGGACATAAATGCCTCACTTTAATTTCATATAGAAGGTTTAAATTTCGGGATTGCCCCGCAATTAGTTACATTCGCTTACTTACTTATTTCCAGTAAAACCTTACAGCAGTTTTTCTGGTCTTTTTCAAATACAGCTAATGCAGTTTCCACTTCATTAATTGAAAATTTATGAGTAATTAAAGCGTCAGGGTTTATTTTTTGGTTATTTAACCATGAAATAACCAAAGGAAATTTATTGCTATTTAATCTTGAGCTGAAAATAGTTAATTCTTTGCTGGTAATTGCCTGCTGAGTAATGGTACACGGTTCCGATGAGAAACCCATAATACCTATTCTTCCTGCTGGTGATATTAATCTGGTGGCCTCATCCAGAATACTCGGATGACAAGCCGCATCAATAATCAGCGTCGGCAAAATTCCTTTGCCTGATAATGTCTCTTTCAATGGCTGATGAGTATTATCAATCAGGACATCCGCACCAGATGCTTTTGCCATGCTTAACCGTTCCGGAATACGATCGGCTACAATGACCTGTTTTACCTGATAAACATTTTTCAGCGCCTGAATAACCGTCAAACCCATCGGGCCGGCACCATACACTAATGCTGTATCCAGAGAGGTTGGTTTTAACTGCTCACAGATGTTGGCAGCAATGGTAAACGGTTCGATCATCACTGCCATTTCATCAGTAATATGATCGGCGATCTCGTGGGCATTCCCGGCCGGCACACAAGCAGACTCACTGAAACCACCATCCCGGTGTACACCAAGTACTGTCAGTTCTTTACAAACATTCGGTCTGCCAATCTGGCAAGGATAGCAGTGACCGCAACTGATGACCGGATCAACGGAAACACGCTTGCCCAGTTTATCTGCAGAAACGCCCTCACCGACCGCATCCACCACACCAAAGAATTCATGGCCGATAACACGCGGATATTTGGCAAACGGGTTATGCCCCCGGTAAATATGTACATCCGAACCACAGATACCGGCTAGCTGAACTTTAACCCGTACTTCACCCGGCAAGGGTTGTGAAATCTCATGTTCATCAATCACCAGTTGACCAGGCTCTTTAATCACGACACTTTTGATTTTCATTTTAATTCTCCTTACCAGTTCCAGAGTGTGCCATCTTCAAGACGCGCTACCGGCAGGTAAGCAGGGTCGTAAGGATATTTGGCCGCCAGTTTTTCATCAAATTCGATACCTAAACCTGGTTTATCGCCCGGATGCATATAACCGTTGTCAAACGTCCAGTTATGCGGGAAAACCTCCAGCATCTGTTCGGAATAACCCATGTATTCCTGAACCCCGAAATTCGGAACCCAGAGATCAAAGTTAAGTGCCGCAGCCATACAGACAGGTGATAAATCAGAAGGGCCATGAGAACCGGTACGAACCTGATACAGGCTGGCGAAATCAGCAATCCGGCGCATACCAGTGACACCGCCGGCATGGGTAATGGTTGTTCTGATGTAATCAATCAGCTGTTCTTCAATCAGCTGTTTGCAATCCCAGATGCTGTTAAAGACTTCACCTACCGCGATAGGCGTCACGGTATGCTGACGAATCAGACGGAAACACTCCTGATTTTCAGCCGGTGTCGGATCTTCCATCCAGAACAGACGGTAATCTTCCACGCTCTTGCCAAAGCGCGCCGCTTCAATTGGTGTTAAACGGTGATGCATGTCATGCAGAAGGTGCTCATCAAAACCAAATTCCTGACGCACACGGTCAAGCACCTTCGGCATGAAATCCAGATATTTTTCGGTTGACCAGATCTGTTCTTCCGGCCAGTTACCTTTGGTTGCCGGTTCATAGGCCAGGCCTTTGCCCTTCGTCACACCATACGAGGTTTTCATGCCTGGAACAGCACTCTGCACGCGAATTGCTTTGAAACCCATCTCTTTGTGTTTGGCATAATCATCGATGACTTCATCGACAGTATGTCCTGTGGTATGGCAATAAACCATGACACCAGAACGGGATGCGCCGCCCAGCAATTGATAAAGCGGCAGTCCGGTTACTTTGCCTTTGATATCCCACAGCGCCATATCTACGGCAGAGATAGCCGACATGGTAACCGGACCTCTGCGCCAGTAAGCGCCTTTATAAAAAAACTGCCAGATGTCTTCGATCTGGTGAGCATCACGGCCAATCAGCTGCGGACAAAGATGATCTTTCAGATAAGAGGCTACAGATAACTCACGGCCATTCAGCGTTGCATCGCCTAAACCATAAACCCCTTCATCAGTAGTAATTTTTAAGGTAACAAAATTACGGCCGGGACAGGTTACAAATACTTCTGCATTTACGATTTTCATTGTGCTTTCACCTTGTGTTGAACCACTACGCCTATCAGTTGAGCGAACAATGTCACACTAGATCTAACACAACTACCATACAAGTATAACAATCAAAAAATCACATCCGGATCACAAATTCACGGTGCAGAAAAAAGAAACTGAGAATGAAAGGAATTAAGCAATGGAAGAAGCCGTGTTCTGAATGAACACGGCAGAAAGCAGATTGGAACTAACGCGTCCGGTCAGATTCCCACTGCTCCAGAAGGCTAAAGAGCTTGTCCATATTCAGATGATCGGCCAGACAATCTGCCAGCCGGTTGATGCCGTCTTCCCGCAGTTGTTGCATATCCGGCGCGGTATCGATGCTGAGCCCGGCCCAGCGCAGCAACGCATTACAAGCGGCCGGTTCATCGAACAGTCCGTGCAGATAACTGCCCAGAATCAGGTTATCCTCGGAGCAAAAACCATCCTCTGCCGTCTGCTGACCATCATTCAGCTGCAGAGGCTGCGTATACCCGGAGGGAATCTCTGTCACCCCGGCATGAATTTCATACCAGATC
>RRZT011011826.1_pt1 | contig 30742 bp, 27 predicted proteins | sample 2165551 | NCBI WGS metagenome assembly RRZT01 (sample SAMN10456910, study PRJNA506462) | wastewater metagenome | biome: wastewater; feature: sludge; material: wastewater sludge; isolation source: wastewater sludge with Escherichia coli K12::gfp cells carrying plasmid... | place: USA: Moscow, Idaho...
ATTTAAAATGCTTTTTTCAGATGTCGGCTTTGCGACACCGGAATTTATGGAACGAGGGAGGCAGGAGGAGAAAGATTCCTTCCAAATTGTGACGCGCGATCCCTGCATTCAACTGAGAAGCAGGGTAATACATAACGCCGATCACATCAAGGATGAGTCTTAGCTCAAAAAACGGAATTTCAGTAAAGGTGTTTTACAAAAATTGATGTAATCGGGAATGGGGGTTGCAAGGGGGCATGGTCAGTCGACGCACATTGCCACATTTGTAGCGCATTGCTACAATAATAGCGTAACTCACAGCGGAGAATGATATGTCTACAGCGAGCATCAGACTTGATCAAGAGCTTGTCGATAAGGCTGCCATTATGGCTAAGGCACTCAATCGTACAACGCCTAAACAAATTGAACATTGGGCAAAAATTGGCGAAATGATGGAAGATAATCCTGACTTACCTTACGAGTTCGTCAAGCAAGCGATCATCGCTAAAGCTGAAAAAGAAGCAGGTAAGCTGGAGACCTACAGCTTTGGCTAAAATAACCCAGGTTCTTCAAACACCGACCTTTAAAAAAGCTGTCAAAAAACTGCATAAAAACCAAAAGGAGGATCTGGATGAAGCGATCAAACAGCTGATGGCAGATCCTCTTCTCGGTGAACAAAAGAAGGGTGATCTCGCCTTTCTACGCGTTTACAAATTCAATATGGTAAAGCAGTTAACTTTACTTGGTTATAGCTATGAAGATGGAACTGTCACTTTAGAGTTGATGGCTTTGGGGTCGCATGAAAACTTTTACCGCGATCTGAAGAAAATTTTCTGAGTCATATAAGTTTTTTTTGCAAAATCCGCAACAGTCATTTGCTGATTAGCCAGTATTTCAGCAACAGAGAAAGGCATAAGCTGTCTGCATCGTTAGGCGTATGACGCAGGAGACAGCCATGAGCCGCTTACCTACCCTCTTTATTTCGCACGGTTCGCCGATGCTGGCGCTGGAGCCGGGCACGACCGGGCCGGTGCTGACCCGGATCGGGCAACAGTTGCCGAAACCCAAAGCAGTTCTGGTGATCTCGGCGCACTGGCTGACGCAGCAGCCGACACTGACCAGCAGTGCAGCGCCGGAAACTATTCATGATTTTGGTGGTTTTCCACGGGCGCTGTATGCCCTGCAGTATCCGGCCCCCGGTTCACCGGCGCTGGCGGCGCAGGTACAGACGCTGCTGAAAAAGATCGGCCTTGATGCCCGGCTGGATGCCCAGCGCGGCCTCGATCATGGTGCCTGGGTGCCGCTGCGGTATCTTTATCCGGATGCCGATGTGCCGGTGGTGCAGCTGTCGCTGAATCCGTCGGTATCGCCGAAATTGCAGTTTGCGCTGGGGCAGTTGCTGCGGGGTTTAAGTGATGAAGGTGTGCTGATTCTGGCTTCCGGCAGTTTTACCCATAATCTGGGCGAGCTGCACTGGGACAGCCCGCAGGAGTTGCCGGAAGCCGGTGATCCGTATGTCGATCAGTTCCGCGACTGGGTGATCGCCAGGATTGAGGCACATGATATCGATGCGCTGAATGATTATCGCAAGCTGGCTCCGCATGCGCGCCGTGCCCATCCGACCGATGAGCATCTGCTGCCGCTGTTTGTGGCGCTGGGTGCCGCTGATAACACCAAGGTAGTACGTCTGCATAAAGATGTCGCACTCGGCACGCTGGCGATGGATTTGTTTGCCTTTGGATCGGGGGGTGGGTTGCTGAAGGAGAATGGTTAAACGTCTTGTCTAATGCTTGGTTTGTAACTACACTTTATGCGCATTATCTATACGCATTTTAAATGGTGAATTATGAGAAACGCATACAATGCACAAGCACCGAAAAAAGCGACCAACCTTAGCTTGAATAGCGAACTACTTGCTGAAGCTAAACGCTTGAACATCAATCTGTCTGCGACTATGGAAAAAGCGCTCGTTCAGGAAGTACATGAAAAGAAGAAAGCAGAATGGCTACAGCAAAATGTCGAGGCCATAAGTGCTTGTAACGAACTCACTGAAAAACATGGACTATTTTCTGATTCATTCCGAGCATTCTGATGTCGCAATTTACGCTATATAGAAATCCCGATGAAGCCACAGCCACAACGTATCCGTTCTTCGTGGATGTGCAGAGTGACCTATTAGAAAACCTGAATACACGCCTGGTCATTCCATTAACGCCAGTTGCGTTATTAGAAAAGAAAGTACCAAGTCATTTATGTCCAATCATTCATTTGGATGAAGGTGACTTCGTGATCCTGACACAACAAACTACCTCTGTGCCAACCAGAATCCTGGTTGAGCCAACACATGATTTAAGCACGTTCAGAGATGAAATTATTGCTGCGATTGATTTTCTAATTACCGGTATTTGATCGCGAGCGCCTGATTCGCATCGGCGGGTTCCTGCTCTCTGGCGGAGATAAAACCGGGGACAAACGGTTTTATGAAACGATGATACCGATAGCTGAACAAGAATTTTTAAACCATCTGTAGCTAATCTGGAAAAGCGAGGTCAGGAAATCAAACTGTCCTCACTGAAACGCTATGTTGAAGCGATGGGTGGAAAACTGACTGTTGATGTTCAGTTGCCTGATGGTCGTCATATCGGTATCAATTTCTGAATTATTAATCCTGCAAATAACCGGCATGAAACCGCAGGTGTTCTTCGATGAAGCTGGCGATGAAGTAGTAGCTGTGGTCGTAGCCCGGTTGCATGCGTAGCAGCAGGTTGGCTTTCGCCTGCATGCCTGCGGTGTAGAGTGCCTGCGGCTTCAGCTGTTCCGACAGGAAATTATCGGCATCGCCCTGATCCACCAGCATTGGCAAATCCCCCCGGTATTGCGCAAGCAGCAGGCTGGCGTCGTACTCTTCCCACGCGGCGCGATCTTCCCCCAGATAGGCGGTAAACGCTTTCTGCCCCCATGGACAATTGACTGGATTGGCAATCGGTGCAAACGCCGAAACAGAAGTAAAGCGCTGCGGATTGCGCAGGGCCAGCACCAGTGCGCCATGTCCGCCCATGGAGTGGCCGCTGATGGCGCGTTGGTCGGATAACGGCAGCTCCACTTCCAGCAGGGTTGGCAGTTCGGTCAGGATGTAGTCATACATCTGATAATGCTGCGCCCACGGTGCCTGCGTGGCGTTGACATAAAAGCCAGCACCCTGCCCCAGATCGTACGCCGGATCATCGGCCACGTCGTCACCGCGTGGGCTGGTGTCAGGGATGATCAGCGCGATCCCAAGTTCCGCCGCCACGCGCTGTGCACCGGCTTTGACCGAGAAATTTTCATCGCTGCAGGTGAGCCCGGACAGCCAGTACAGCGCCGGGACCGGCTGTGTCGCCGCCTGCGGTGGCAGAAAGACCGAGAACTGCATCTCACAGTTCAGCACCGCAGACTGATGCTTATAGCGGACTTGTCGTCCGCCAAAGCATTTTTGTTCCTGTACTAATGTCAGTGCGCTCATCGATGCTCCTTATTTATCGAACAGGATCACGGTACGGATGGATTTGCCTTCGTGCATCAGATCAAACGCATGATTGATGTCATCCAGCCCCATGGTGTGGGTGATGAAGGTATCCAGCTCGAACTCGCCGTTCATATATTGTTCCACGATGCCCGGCAGTTGTGAGCGGCCTTTGACGCCACCAAAAGCACTGCCTTTCCAGATCCGGCCGGTCACCAGCTGGAACGGACGGGTGGAGATCTCCTGCCCTGCCGCCGCGACGCCGATGATCACCGATTCGCCCCAGCCTTTATGGCAACATTCCAGCGCGGAACGCATCACTTTGACGTTACCGATACATTCAAAGGAGAAATCGACACCGCCGTCGGTCATTTCGACGATCACGTCCTGAATCGGCTTGTCGAAGTTCTTCGGATTGACCACATCAGTCGCACCGAGTTTCTTCGCGATATCAAACTTATCTTCGTTGATATCAATCGCAATGATGCGGCTGGCTTTGGCCATTACGGCACCGATGATGACAGAAAGACCGATACCGCCCAGACCGAACACCGCGACGGTATCGCCCGGCTGCACTTTGGCGGTGTTTTTCACCGCACCCATGCCGGTGGTGACGCCACAACCCAGCAGACAGACTTTTTCCAGTGGAGCTTCTTTACTGATTTTCGCCAGCGAGATTTCCGGCACTACGGTGTGCTCGGCAAAGGTTGACGTGCCCATGTAGTGGAAAATCGGCTTGCCGTCTTTGAAGAAACGGGTGGTACCGTCCGGCATCAGGCCTTTACCCTGTGTGGTACGAATGGCCTGACAGAGGTTGGTTTTCCCGGATTTACAGAATTTGCACTGCCCGCATTCCGGGGTGTACAGCGGGATCACGTGATCGCCAACCGCGACACTGGTGACGCCCTCGCCGATCGCTTCCACGATACCAGCACCTTCATGGCCGAGAATGGCCGGGAAAACGCCTTCCGGATCGGCACCGGACAGGGTGTAGGCGTCGGTATGACACACGCCGGTGGCCACGATACGTACCAGCACTTCGCCTTTTTGCGGCGGCATCAGATCCACTTCTTCAATCGATAGCGGTTTGCCGGCTTCCCAGGCGACGGCGGCGCGGGTTTTGATCATATTCATGGCTTATTCCTAAGTCTGGTTCGGATTGGGTCTTGAACGGAATGATAACGGGGGGAGGAAGAACGATTACAGTCAAAATTTGCTGTAATCGCTCTCTAACCTGCTCTCTCACAATCAGGTTAATATCCATTGTATTCAGTTCTGTACTGGCGATAATGCTCTAATCCGGTAAATGATTTTTACTATGGAGTAACAATGACTATCAGAGATGGCGTCACTGAATTTGTAAGTGTAGTCGAAACAGAAAGTTTCACTGCAGCCGCAAAAAGTCTGGATGTCTCCGTGGCACATATCAGCCGGCATGTGAATCAGCTGGAAGAACGTCTTGGTGCCAAACTGCTTTACCGCACGACGCGTAAATTACGTCTGACCGAGGTTGGTGAGGTCTATTACCACTACGCCCGCAAGGTGCTGGACGATCTGCAGGAAGCAGAACGCGCCGTAATGGAAATGGAAGGCAGGGCGCTCGGGAAAATCCGCATCACGACCCCGGTTTATTACGGGGAATATTTTGTGGCCCCCCTGATAAATGACTTTTTGCTGGACTATCCGCAGCTGGAGCTGGAGCTGAATCTGACCAATGAAACGATCGATCTGGTCGAGGAAGGCTATGATCTGGCGATCCGCTTAGGTACGCTCGATTCTTCCACCATGATATGCCGCAAGCTGGCACACCGGACACAGTATCTGTGTGCCTCACCCGCCTATCTGGCCGCACACGGTATCCCGCAGAAGCCGGCCGATCTGGCGAGTCACCGTTGTTTAGGCAGCATTCTCGATCACTGGCGTTTTGTGGAGAATGGCAAACTGCGCAACCGACGGGTCGGCTCCGCCTGGAGTTGTAATTCCGGTCTGGTCGCGAGAGATGCCGCCCTGAAAGGCTTAGGTATTGTGCAGTTGCCGGATTACTACGTACAGGAAGAACTGAAACAGGGTTTGCTGGTGAGCCTGCTGGAGGAATACCGGCTGCCGGATGATGGCATCTGGGTGGTTTATCCGCATAACCGGCATTTGTCACCGAAAGTGAAACTGCTGGTCGAATTTCTGGTGAAGAAGCTGGGGGCGCGCGTGTGACAGCACTACAACCTATCAACTTGATAGGTTAATACTTATACCATATACTTTAAAAACATCAGATCCGCATGCCTTCGTGATGACGGTGAAAATCCCCAACTGAGGGGAAAGCCTGTAATACAGGGGGATCATATGGAAAAATATCACTACAAAGAATGTGGTTTGAGTAACGTCTACCTGTTAAACGGGTTTACGATCATTAACGATGAAGAATATGGTGAGTGTGTCAGCATCAACAATCGTGCGGCACTGGAAGTCACCATTGCTAAAAATATTATTAATTTACAAAGACCTCTATCAGGTGAAGAACTTCGTTATTTGCGCAAAACGATGAACCTGTCGCAAAAAGCTATCGGTGAACAGATCGGCTTGTCTGAACAAACGATAGCCCGATGGGAAAAAGACGAAAGCAAACCATCCCGTTCGGAAGATGCGGTTATCCGTGATCTTTATTGCGAATACATCGACTCGGATAGCAAAATTAGTTTTTTCCTGAAAGCGATAGCCAGCGCCGAAGCAGAAGCTGTTATGACCCGAGAAATGAATCTTTGCACTGATGAACGCGGCGCGTGGGAAGTGGCGGCTTAAATCAGGTTGGGCGGCCAGTGCCGGTTCTCAGAAATGATGAGATATTGTTTCGCAGATAATTAGATACTTACGATAATTCCGCCCTGACCGAGGGGTTCATTAATCTATATATCTTTGATTTAAATCGGATTATCTTGCATGCGCGTGATCCGGCTTATAGATAGACTAATAGATACTTTAATAGATAGTAGTATAGATTTATTCACTTTGGTGAAGAGAAATCATCGCTTACTCAATCAAATCCGGCTGGGATCATTATACTGAAAGTATCTGCTGATCCTGATGAGGCTGCCGTTATGCTACGGAATCTGTGGCTGATTATCTTTTTTGCCGTGCTGATTTGGTCGGCGATTGCGCCGAAGGATCTGTTTACCTGGCTGCTGGAGGTTTTCCCCGCCCTGATCGCGCTGGTGGTGCTGGCGAAAACCGAGCGGACGTTCCCGCTGACGCCGTTGCTGTACGGCCTGATCCTGCTGCACGCTATTATTCTGATGGTGGGCGGGCATTACACTTACGCCGAGGTGCCGCTGTTTGACTGGATCCAGGAGTGGACCGGTTCGGCGCGGAATAATTACGATAAGCTCGGCCATCTGGCGCAGGGATTTGTACCGGCGCTGGTTGCACGGGAGCTGGTGATCCGCAAGCAGATCATCCGCGGCCGGGGCTGGCAGAACTTTTTCTGTGTCTGTACCTGTCTGGCGATAAGTTCCGTATATGAATTGCTGGAATGGGCGGTGGCGCTTGCCTCCGGTGCCGAATCAGAAGCGTTTCTCGGTACGCAGGGGTATGTCTGGGATACACAGTCAGATATGTTTTATGCATTGATTGGTGCGGTCACGGCGCTGCTGACGCTGAGCCGTTATCACGACCGGCAGCTGGCACAATTGAAATAGGCTGAAATTAACAAAGCTCTGCAGAGTTCCGGGTTCTGCAGAGCTGTTCAGATCACTGAAATGAACCATCTTCCATACGGCTGATCACTTCCAGCACGGTATGTAATCCTTCTTCTGTCGACAACATCTCAACCGGGCATTTACCACCGAGCGAACTGGCGGGCTCTTTCATCCAGAGCTCGGCGGTTTCCATATCGCCTTCAAAAAACTCGGTAGCAGCCTGCAGAGCTTTGTTGTAGTTACGCAATTCGAGTGATTTCATCAGCGCCTCCATTCTGTTACCGATACTGCCTATATTAAAAGTATAGTTTAAAAGACGCTGACAGGCGGGATACTGAGACGCGGAATCCGGTTACGCCATTTTTCTGATTTTTAAGCCGGCATACAAGAGAGTCAGCCAGCCGGCGATCAGCAAAAGACCGCCAAACGGGGTGACCGGGCCAAGCCATTTGCTGCCGGTGAAGGCCAGCAGATAGAGGCTGCCACTGAAACAGAGGGTACCCGCCGCCATCAGTTGTGCCGCCCGCGGTATCAGCCGGCTGTCCAGCAGTTGCGCCAGCGCGAACAGAATCAGCAGCATCATGGCGTGGATCAGCTGATAACGAACGCCGATTTCCCAGACATTGAGTGAAGACGGCAGCAGAATATTTTTCAGTCCGTGAGCACCGAATGCTCCGGCGGCAACGCCCGTGGCACCTAACGTTGCGCCCCATAACACCATCCAGCGATGATTCATGCATTAATCCTGTTTTTTCAGTTGTGGTGAGGTATCAAACGTCAGCAAGCCGCTGCTGCGGAAATAGCAAAAAGCAGGCAGGATCTATGACCCTGCCTGCTGCCTTACTCTCTCATTCGGTACTTATCTTACCACTTATGCCTTCTCTCCCGGCAGACGGAAATAGTTTTTGGCATTATTGAAACTGATGTTCTTCACCATTTCGCCCAGTAAACTCATGTCATTCGGCACTTCGCCGTTTTCTGCCCAACCGCCAATCATATTGCACAGAATACGACGGAAGTATTCATGGCGGGTATACGACAGGAAGCTGCGGGAGTCGGTCAGCATGCCGACAAACTGGCTCAGCAGACCCAGCTGTGACAGCTGTTCCATCTGGCGTTGCATGCCGTCTTTCTGATCGTTGAACCACCAGCCGGAACCGAACTGAACCTTGCCGGCAATGCCACCGCCCTGGAAGTTACCAATCATGGTGCCGAGCATTTCGTTATCGCGTGGGTTCAGGCAATACAGAATGGTTTTCGGCAGTTCGTTGGTGATATCCATGGCATCCAGCAGTGAAGACAGCTCGAACGCAAAGCTCTTGTCACCGATGGAATCAAAACCGGCATCCGCGCCTAACAGCTTGAACATCCGGCTGTTGTTGTTACGCTGTGCGCCGATGTGCAGCTGCATCACCCAGCCACGTTTGGCATATTGACGACCCAGCCAGACCTGTACTGCGGTGCTGTATTGCGCCACTTCCAGATCGCTCAGCACGCCGCCGTTCATCCGGCGATGCAGCAGCTTGTCGAGTTCGGCTTCGGCAGGCACTGCGGCAAAACGCACTACTTCGATACCGTGGTCAGCCGCACGGCAACCATGCGCCGCGAAATGATCCAGACGACGATCCAGCGCGGTCAGCAGATCGCTGAAGCGTTCGATTTCGATATCCGCTGCGCGACCCAGTTTGTCGATGTAGGCCGCGAAACCTTCCAGCTCGATCTTGAAGGCTTTGTCCGGACGCCAGCTTGGTGCGACTTCGATATCAAAGCTTTGGTCAGCGGCAATCGCCTTGTGGTATTCCAGCGTATCCAGCGGATCGTCGGTGGTACCCACCATCTTCACGTTCATCTGCTGCATGATGCCGCGCGGGGTGAATTCCGGCGTTGCCAGCAGGTCGTTGCACTGAGTCCAGATCCCTTCTGCTGTATCCGGGTTCAGTACGGTATTGGTGATACCGAACGGACGACGCAATTCCAGGTGTGTCCAGTGGTACAGCGGGTTACCCAGGCACATTGGCACTGTTTTCGCCCAGGCCTGGAATTTTTCGTAATCAGACGCATCACCGGTGATAAAACGCTCTTCAATACCGGCGGAACGCATGCCACGCCATTTGTAGTGATCACCGGCCAGCCAAATCTCGGCCAGATTCGCGAATGGCTTGTTTTCAGCCACGGCGCGCGGGTTCAGATGGCAGTGGTAGTCATAAATCGGCTGCGATGCCGCATACTCATGGTACAGACGTTGTGCCGTCTGGTTACTGAGCAGAAAATCTTCGTCTAAAAATGCTCTCATTCTTCCTCTCCTCTTAATCTGTGATTACAGCGCCGCAACAGCCTGACGGGCGCCCACAGCGAGCAGACGGGCATAAGCATCGGTTACCGCCTGGATAAACAGCGGGTTAGCCGCTAAATCGGTGCCGAAAATCGCTTCCACACCGGCCAGCGCAGGAACAACAGACACATTCAGACCGTGCTGATCGCAGATGGCTTTCAGCTGTTCTGCCATCGGGTCACGCACGTCAATGACGTTACCCTGTTCATCCACACCGCTGACATAGCGCATCCAGCCCGCTACGCCCAGCGCCAGATGAGAGAAATCGTTGCCGTTTTTCAGGTGGAAACGGATGGAGTTCAGCATACGCTGCGGCAACTTCTGGGTGCCATCCATCGCGATCTGCCAGGTACGGTGTTTCAGGCTCGGGTTGCAGAAACGGGTGATCAGCAGGTTGGCGTAACCGACCAGATCAGTTTTTTCCGGCATGTTCAGCGTCGGTGCCTGTTCACGGGTCATCAGGGTGAAGGCCGCGTTACGGTAGTTGGCATCGGTCATGGTTTCGTCGATATGCTGATAACCGCCCAGATAACCGAGGTACGCCAGGAAGGAGTGACTGCCGTTCAGCATACGCAGTTTCATATCTTCGTAAGGGATCACGTCTTTCACCAGTTGTGCACCGGCAACCGCCCAGTCAGGGTGACCGGCAACGAAGTTATCTTCGATAACCCACTGACGGAAGGATGCGGTGGCGATACCGCAGCTGTCGGCCACACCCAGCAGTTTTTCCACGTCAGCCAGTGTTTCCGGAGTGGCAGCCGGCACGATACGGTCAACCATGGTGCAAGGGAAAGTCACGTTGGTTTCGATCCAGTCAGCCAGTTTTTTATCCAGCAGATTGACATAACCCAGCACTGCACGACGGGCAACATGACCGTTTTCCGGTACGTTATCGCAGGACAGCACAGAGAATGCAGGCAGACCACGGTCACGGCGCAGTTTAAGAGCCTGAACCAGATAGCCGATGGCAGATTTCGGGGTCTCAGGATTAGCCAGGTCATGCACGATCAGTGCATTGTTCTTGTCTAACTGCCCCGTGGCCGGGTCGCTGCAATACCCTTTTTCCGTGATGGTCAGGGAAACAATGGCGATCTGTGGTTCCGCCAGTTTTTCCAGCACCGCGTCGGTACCGTCCAGCTGAGAGTGCACAGATTCAATCACGGAACCGATAATTTTAACGTCATTCTTATCGGCACTTTTTTCCACAACGGTATATAAATGATTTTGTTCACGCAGTGTTTTGATCAGCGCGCCGTCACCAAACAGTTCAACCGCACATTCGCCCCAGTCGCTGTCAGTTTTAGCAGCAACTTCATTGGTGAATAATGCCTGGTGGGCACGGTGGAAAGCACCAAAACCGATATGCGCGATGCGGGATTTCAAGCGACTGCGATCATATTGAACAGTCTCAATTCCACTATTAAGTTCGGTATTGGAAATATTTTTGCTGATAGAAGTCATCTTGAATCCCTACATATTCAGAAAAGGTCAGGAATTAAGAGCTTTTTAAAAATACTTCTAACCACGGGTCTGATTAAAAATATTCTCAAAAGCTCTTATAAGTCATTAAGTTATAGCGGCCGTATTACTCAAAGAATGCGCGTTTGAGTGCCAGCTCAACACCACGGACTTCTGCCAGACCTTTCAAGCGGCCGATGGCGGAATAACCCGGGTTGGTTTTCTTTTTCAGATCATCCAGCATCTGGTGACCATGGTCAGGACGCATCGGGATCAGCAGCGGGTGACCTTCCTGTTTACGACGGTATTCTTCTTCCAGAATCGCTTTCACGACGTTGTACATATCCACATCGCCACCCAGATGGGCCGCTTCGTGGAACGTTTTCGGGTTCTCTTCACGGCAGGTAGAGCGCAGGTGCGTGAAGTAGATACGGTTGCCGAAACGCTTGATCATCGCGACCAGATCGTTGTCGCCGCGTACGCCGTAAGAACCGGTGCACATGGTGAAACCGTTGGCGATGCTGTCGACGGTTTCGACCATCCACTGCATGTCTTCAATGGTGGAAACAATGCGTGGCAGACCCAGGATCGGACGTGGTGGATCATCAGGGTGTACCGCCATACGCAGGCCAACCTGTTCCGCCACCGGAATAATGTTTTTCAGGAAGAAGGCGAAATGTTCACGCAGTTTCGCTTTGTCGATACCATCGTAATCGGCCAGACGGGCACGGAACTGTTCAATGGTATAGCCTTCTTCTGCACCTGGCAGACCGGCAATAATGTTGCGGGTCAGACGGGCTTTTTCTTCGTCAGTCATCGCAGCGAAACGGGCATTGGCCTGTTCCACTTCTTCTGCGGTGTAATCCGCTTCTGCACCAGGACGTTTCAGAATGTGCAGTTCGAAAGCAGCGAATTCGATCTGGTCAAAGCGCAGTGCTTTGGAACCATCCGGCATCACGTATTCCAGATCGGTACGGGTCCAGTCCAGAACAGGCATGAAGTTGTAACAAACAGTGTGGATACCGCATTGCGCCAGATTGCGCAGCGTCTGTTTGTAGTTTTCGATATAAGTCAGATAGTCGCCGGTCTGAGTTTTGATATCTTCGTGAATCGGTACACTTTCCACTACGGACCAGGTCAGGCCTGCGGCTTCAATGATGGCTTTGCGCGCCAGAATTTCTTCCACCGGCCAAACCTGACCGTTCGGAATATGATGCAGTGCGTTTACCACACCGGTCGCACCAGCCTGTCTTACATCAGATAATGACACCGGGTCATTCGGGCCATACCAACGCCATGTTTGTTCCATTCTCTTTTCCTCAAATGTTGGGTACAACCTGCTCTATACGCAATCACATGTTTATATATAGAACAGTCTCTGGTTAAACCGGGGGATCAGGTCACCGCGATCATTTCGTCAGCTCCGGCAATCCCGCCAAATTGGTTCAACCAACTTCAGACTAACGACCACATCACCTATCCTTGTTCAGTACAGGCAGCGCCGTTTTATGGCTGATTGCTGCTTATCTGTACTTCCTGGTAGTAACTTTGCACCCGGATTTGAAATCTGTCAAAGACCAATTCATTAAATTGGTTAACCAGATCACAAATAATGCGCAAAAAGATATTAGACCAAATTAAAAGAGGTCCATAACCGGCCAATACTGGCTCCAGGCGGGATTAATGGAGGATGGCAGACAAAATCAGCCCAGGAAAACAGCACAAGGAACGAGCAATCGGCGCAGCAGGTGCCGATTTGGTTAACCAATAATGACCACCATGACCGGAGGGGGAAAAACGAAAAATATGAACAAGGGCAACCTGAGCAAATCAGAACTCAGGCTGCCGGAATAAAGCGGGGTAAAAAGAAAGGAACAACATCCGGACAGAAAGAAAAGCGGTAACTATTCGACGATCGCGACCGGAATCGATTCAAATAAATAGCCATCAAATGCCGGATCTTCCACGTCAGATAATTCCAGCAGCTTCTCTTTGACATTTTCCAGATGCTGCCACATTGCCTGACGCGCCGCTTTCGGATCCTTGCGCTGCAGGGCGGCCAGTATCTTGTGATGATCCTCCAGCCAGTTCTGCCGGTAAGAGGTATCGGTAATCCGGGTATGCAGTTTACTCCACATCGGACTGTTTTTCCGGCGCAGCCACAGCTGTTCAATGATCTCGGCCAGAATACTGTTGCCAGTTGCCTGTGCGATCAGCATGTGGAACTGACGATCACCATCATCATCTTCGCCGCTGGAATCGAGAATATCTTTTTCCATCTCCAGCGCCTGACGCATCTGGGCGATATCGTTCTTGGTCACCTGCGTTGCTGCAAACGCGGCAATGTCGCTTTCCAGAAACTGTCTGGCCTGCAACAGCTCAAACGGACCGATATCATCCTCTTCACTGCTACTCAGCTGAGGGGAAACCCCGCTTTGCGGTCCCGGCAGGTTAATAACATAAACACCGGAACCCTTGCGTACCTCAATCAGGTTTTCCAGCTCCAGCATAATAAGTGCTTCACGCACCACGGTGCGGCTGACCTGATAGTGTTCGGCAATATCACGTTCCGGCGGTATACGATCACCGATCGCATAGCGACCGGAGAGAAGCTCATTACGGAGCTTGATTCCTATTTCCTGATATAAGCGCTTTGACTGTAACATATGTACTCTGCCGTTAACCTTTCTCCATCTGGCGGAATTCTATCATGACGGGCGAACCAGGCAATAAGACTGGTTCACCAAACCATGATAATAATTATTATTTGTTACGCAGACCGTCAACCAGAGTGAACATTTCCGGATCGTCTTTCTTCAATTGCTCGTACATTGGTTCAACCGCTTTACGGAATGCGTCTTTATCCACAGTCACGAACTGTACGCCTTGTTTTTCTGCCGCCTGACGCTCAACGGCTTCTGATTCAGCCCACAGTTTCTTCATTTCCAGCATGGATTCTGCTGCCGCCTGGCTCAGTGCCTTCTGTTCTTTTTCCGGCAGTTTTTCCCACACTTTGGTGGAGATCACCAGCACATCCGGGATCATGGTGTGCTCATCCAGACTGAAGAATTTGGTAACTTCGGAATGACGGTTCATGGTCATGGAAGGCACGTTATTTTCTGCCGCATCCACCACGCCTTGTTGCAGTGCCGTATACAGTTCGCCGAACGCCAGCGGAGTCGGGCTGCCACCCAGCAGTTCAATCATTTTTACGGCGGACGGACTTGGCTGAACGCGGACTTTCATGCCTTTCAGATCAGCCGGAGAGGTGATGGCTTTTTTCGCGTAGAAGCTGCGGGCGCCTGCATCATAGTAGGTCAGACCGATAAAGCCTTTGTCTTTACTGGATAACAGGATCTGTTTACCGATGTCGCTGTCCAGGCCGCGATACAGATGATCGGAATCCTTGAACAGGTATGGCAGGTTAAACGCACCGTAAGCTTTCGCGAATGCTTCCAGCTCGGCGGCGTTTGATTTGGCCATATCCAGCGCGCCGTTCTGAACCAGTTCCAGTGACTCACGCTGAGAACCCAGCTGCGCATTCGGATAAATACGGATCTTCAGTTCACCATCCGACAGTTCTTTGGCACGCTCAGCCATGAATTTCATCGCTTTATGTACCGGATAGGTGACATCCTGGTTATGACTCAGTTTCAGTGTTGTAGCCTGTGCGACATTGCTCAAACCCAGTACCGCACCTACCATTAAAGCCAGAACCGCTTTTTTTCCACACATAATTTTGTTCTCCAGAAGGGTGACTTGCCGAACTGTCGATGCAACTTTCAACTGACTATTGCTGAACCAGTTCTGTATTCCGTTATTAAACTTGGTCCCTTTTCTGGTGGATGTCAAAGACCAATTCAATATTGGTGAACCAGTTCACAAATACGCCATCCACAATTGGTAGCCCAATTCATCTGTGATCATGATCACCTAAAAAATTCGCGATATGCGTAATAGTTACGCTGCAACTGAATATTCTTCCTACATTTACAAGAATATTCAGCTAAACGAATTGTTATTCTTTAATCCAAGGTGAAACCTGATGAAAGCATTACTAAATTTGGTCAACCAGATACTGACCCGGTTAATCATCGTGATATCCAGCCTGCTGGTGATCTGTGTGGTCTGGCAAGTACTGAGTCGTTATGTACTGGCGGCCCCAAGTACAGCAACGGATGAACTGGCACGTTTTCTCTTTATGTGGGTCGGTCTGCTGGCTGCCGCATACGGTGTGAATGTGAAAAGCCATCTGGCGATTGATTTGCTGACGATGAACCTGACCGGCAAACGTAAAGCCGTTTCAGAGCTGATCATTGAAGTCGCGATTGCACTGTTTGCTGCGGTTGCCATGGTGTACGGCGGTATCGGTCTGGTCGCGAAAACGCTGGAAACCGGTCAAATCTCGCCGGCCATGGGTCTGGAAATGGGCTACATCTACCTGTGTCTGCCAATCAGCGGTGTACTGATCCTGTTCTACAGCATCGTGAACATCTGGGAACAACTCAATCTCATCGCTTCAGCAGAAGCATAATCACTTTATAGCCTACAGGAATAACATTATGGATTGGCTTATTGTTCTGACCTTATTTGGTTCTTTTATTGTGCTGCTGGCATTCGCAGTACCGGTATCGTTTGCAATCGGGATCTCGACGTTGCTGACCATTCTGATGTCTCTGCCATTAGAAGCAACGATTGCCGTAGTTTCACAGAAAATGGCAACGGCGCTGGACAGCTTCTCCCTGCTGGCGATCCCGTTCTTTATTCTGGCCGGTAATCTGATGAACAGCGGCGGTATCGCGATGCGTCTGATTAACCTGGCTAAAGTGATGGGTGGTCGTCTGCCGGGTTCCCTGGCGCACTGTAACGTGCTGGCCAATATGATGTTTGGCGCGATCTCCGGTTCTGCGGTGGCGGCTGCCGCAGCCGTGGGTGGTACGATGGCGCCACTGCAGAAAAAAGAAGGCTATGATCCGGCATTTTCTGCGGCCGTGAATATCTCCTCCTGCCCGACCGGATTGCTGATCCCGCCATCCAACACGCTGATCGTGTACTCACTGGTTTCCGGTGGTACCTCCATTGCAGCGCTGTTCCTGGCCGGTTATGTACCCGGCATTCTGATGGGTATTGGCGTGATGGTCGTTGCCGGTCTGATCGCGAAACGTCGCGGTTATCCGGTAGCAGAACGTACAACCTGGGCTCAGATCATGAAAACCGCCTGGGATGCAGTACCATCACTGTTTCTGATCGTGATCATCATGGGCGGCATCATCTCTGGTCTTTTCACTGCCACTGAAGCATCTGCCATTGCGATTGTGTATACCCTGTTCCTCGCGGTGATTGTTTACCGTCAGGTGAAACTCCGCGATCTGCCGAAAATCATTCTGGATTCTGCGGTGACGACCTCGGTGGTGCTGCTGCTGATCGGCTGCTCAATGGGGATGTCCTGGGCCATGGCGAATGCGGATATTCCTTACATGATCAGCGATGCCATTCTGGGCGTGTCTGAGAATCCGCTGGTGATTCTGCTGATTATCAACATCACCCTGCTGATCGTCGGTATCTTCATGGATATGACCCCGGCGGTACTGATCTTCACCCCTATCTTCTGGCCTATCGCGCAGGAAATGGGCATGGATCCGGTGCACTTCGGTATCATGATGGTATTCAACCTGTGTATCGGTATTCTGACACCACCGGTCGGTAGTGCGCTGTTTATCGGTTGTTCTGTCGGTAAAGTTTCCATCGATAAAGTCATCGTACAGTTGATCCCGTTCTTTGTGGTGCTGTTCATTACGCTGATGCTGGTAACGTACATTCCGCAACTCAGTCTGTTCCTGCCGAACCTGCTGCTTGGCTAATCAGATCAGACGTTCCATACCAGACCGGGAGCCAGTGCTCCCGGTTTTTTTATGAACGAGAAATCCCGTGCATAAAAAACCCGCTTACAGGAAGCGGGTCAAAAGATGGAAAGAGACGGTAACCGGATTAACCTTTGTAGCCGAAATCAGGTATGTTCAGCCAGCGTTTACGCAGCGCATGCGCCGCCATTTTTGGCTTGCGATCACGGGTGAATACCCCTTTCTTGTTACCCTGCACCCGCAGAATGCCTTGGCTGGTCGCGAAATCCGCAAAGTTCCATACCTGTTCACCAACGAAATGCGCAAATTCATCGAACACTTCGTGATTGGCGCGCAGATATTCCACCTGAAATTCTTCGGTAAACATCACCGGATCAACATCATGCAAACCCGCCACGGTATCGGCACCATATTCGGTCGTCATAATTGGTTTACCAGGACAGCGTTTCGTCCAGCCCTGCAGCTCTTCACGCAATTTGACCTTGGCCACGGCCAGATCGCCGCTCTGCAGATACCAGCCGTAGTAACGGTTCAGAGCCAGCACATCGACCAGCTCCGCGACTTTATCGGTCTCCGGTGTGGCAAACAGGTGTACCACTATCGTGATTGGGCGTGATTGCGGATCAAGGTCTTTCGCTAATGCCACCAGAGGTTTGAAATATTCATAAGCGCCCTCTTCTTCTGACGCTGCTTCGTTGGCAATCGACCACATCACCACACAGGGATGGTTTTTATCACGGGCAATCAGATCTCTGACCACTTCATAGTGGTGCTCATAAGTACCGATATGTTCCCAGGTATTGCGCTTTTCGCCGCCGCCAAAGAACGTGGCAGCAAAATTAAGGTGCAGACCCACCGCCGGTGTCTCGTCAATGACAACGATCCCTTCACGATCAGCCAGACGCATCAGTTCTTCGGAATAAGGATAATGGGCAGTGCGGAATGAGTTGGCACCAATCCAGCGCATCAGCTGGAAATCCATGACGTTGGCCGCTTCATCGAAACCCCGTCCATGAATGGCGGAATCTTCGTGTTTGCCAAAGCCTTTAAAATAAAAAGGCTGATTATTAATAAGAAACTGGCCGTTTTTGACCGCAACAGTTCTGACACCGAAGGGCTGTTCATAGGCATCAATAAACACCGCATCCCGGATCAGGACAACACGCAGTGTGTAGAGATAGGCATTCCGTGGCTGCCACAAGCGGACATTGTCGATCAGCAGCATCCCGGCCGCTCCTTCCCCGCAGGCAACCACCTGGTTGTTTTCATCCAGCACGCTGACCTGGATCTGAACCTGTTCACCGCTGTGCTTGATCTGATAATCCACGCGGCCTGTCGTACCGTTGTAATCGGTAACCACGGTAACATCGCTGATATAGGTATACGGGGTGGTATAGATTTTTACCGGACGATGGATACCCGCATAGTTGAAGAAGTCAAAATTAGGGCTGTTACGCACGACCTTGCCCAGTCCGGCAACTTCTTCCTCTTTGTAAATACCCACCGGTAACGTCGTTTCATCGACAATATTATTGGCCGCGACGGTGATGCGGTTTTTCCCGCCGCTCAGATAACGGTTAATTTCGGCTTCAAACGGTAAAAAACCCCCTTTATGTTCAGCAACCAGTACACCGTTCACGTAGACTTTGGCCATATGTGTCACTGACCCGAAACGCAACATGATCCGCTGATTGGTTAAATACGTCGGAATGGTAAATTCACGCTCATACCAGACCCAGCCAACGTGATTCCGGATTTCACCGGACACACCGATATCATTATAGGAGGCCGGCACAGCCATATTTAACGCATCGGTTAAGCCACTCTCATACCATTTATCTTCAATACCATTTCCATGGTCTAATTTAAATTTCCATATTCCGTTAAGATCAATAACACCACGGCTTTCTGTATTGACAGGATATAACATAGTTACAACTCCAATAATAAAAAATCCCGCATTAATAAATAATGCGGGATGGTAATAATTAATTTCTCGCCATTAATCAGAACACGGGAATGTCATAACTTACTTTCAGTTTGACGTCGTAATAATTTAACGTATCACCCAGTGCACTGCCTTCACGGTATTCTTTCGCTTTATTCAGAATCGCCAGTGCTTTCAGGCCTTTTAACGGACCCGAATCCACTGCGTGCATCACCGAGAAGTTCACCGACTTGCCTTCAATCGCCACGGCTTTGGTGTAGTCTTCATAACCGTCGGTGGTCAGCAGTGCCACACCCAGTGTGGTGGTCGGCAGGATGTTGTAGTTCACCCCGGCCTGCAGGGATAACATATCCTGATGGTTACGATCGATACTCAGATCAAACGGGAAAGTGTAATCGGTATCCAGACGCAGCGCGTTGAGCGGCAGCTTATCGCCAGTCTGACCAGCCGATGCAAATAATGTCGTTTTATCAAAGATATAAGAGAGTTTTGCGGTCGCTAGATAGGTATCATCCAGCCCTTTGACATCGAGAGCATCCTTGGCTGCGCCAATCGTATTGGCATACAGACCTAACGCTTCGGCTTTCATTTTGGCATTACTGCCGGCATCCCAGGTATAGCTGCCGCGGCCCATATACTGGTTCATGGTGTCTTGCTGATGCTGTGCACCCAGCATTAACTGCAGCGGGCCGGTATCCCAGACTCCGGCCAGGTTATAGCGCGGTTCTTCTTCTTTGTTGTAGGCATATTCGTCAAGCCAGTCGGTATAAAAACCGCCGGCATAAGCCTTGGCATACATGGCGTACAGATGCAGCTTATCAAAATCACCCTGCCACAAAGCACCTTCCGCCATACGAGGTACAACGCGTTGTGAAGCGGAGTGAATCAGCGGGACCGGATATTTCAGGCTGCCATAACCGGCATCGGTACCAAACCGGCCGACTTTAAATTGTGCCCAGCTGGCAAAATCCAATACCACTGCCGCACCGGCGATATTAAAACTGTCGTGATCATCCAGATACCAGCGGGTTGATTTATCCGGATCGGCGCTTAATTTCTGGATCCGGTAAAGATTACTTTCCACGCCAACCACATCAGCAATTTTTCCGGATTTGAAATCAAACATAAAACCCTGAGTCCAGGCATCTATTTCCGGACCGAAAGGCGCTTTGGCACTGGGTTTATCCGCATTACGGTATTCATTCACCAATTTCAGATTCAGTGCGGAATCGGCAATTACTTTTGACGCGGCCGATTCAGATTTAACTTCCGCCGCGGTTGCCTGTGCCGCCATCAGTGCCAGAGGCAAAACCCCTAACAGCAGAGCTGTTTTTTTCTTATGAGACATATAAACCTCAGTTGTTGTTTTTTGTGAGTGCGCAATATCACAGACATTTCTGATGAGGTTCCGCATCAGAAATGTGCATGAATATTTATTAGAAAAAATATAAAAAATTAACATTGGAGCCGATTCGTCAGCGACAAACCTCATCCGGAGCCAATGTTGATTTTGTTTTAATATACAGGTGCAAAATGAGTGCGAAATAAAGATGTCACACGCATTTCATAATGGGGGGATAGAATTTAAGAACGTGAATACGAGTCAAAAATTACCTGTTATATCTCTGTACAGTCAATATGCTGACTAAAGACTGTTTATATATTTGTGAGCGTGATCATCAAAACCAGGGAAATAACCCTCACTAAAAAATATAATACTTTTATTTCTTGACCCATCAGAACTTAACACCAAAACAACTGATGATTTCAGATTGTAAATCCACACAGCCCCACAAAAAGATTCAAAGGAAACATAAATACGCCATCTCATGATTCGCTATACAAAAAACGTATTGAGGCTAATAAATATTGAATTGGCAAATATAACGTTAATAAGCGAATTTTAATGTGTGTAGAGTTCAGCGTTTGTTTTTTCCGGGGGGATTCAAAACAAACGCTGAATTCTAATTAAAAGAATTAAAGAACGTGAAATAAATACCAACACGACAACATACAAAATTCAGATCCCGAGAGGTAAACATGAGTAACGTCCGCCCTTTAACCTGGAGAAACGTCCTTGGCTTCGGCCTCGGTGATGTCGCCAATAACTTTGCGTTCGCGATGGGTGCACTGTTTCTGCTGAACTACTACACCGATGTCGCCGGTATCAGTGCCGCCGCTGCGGGCACCATGCTGGCCGCCGTACGTATTTACGATGCGGTGATGGATATCGTGGCCGGCCGTGTTATCGACCGCACGTCCACCCGCTGGGGCCGCTTCCGTCCGTTCCTGATCTGGGGTGCGATTCCGCTGATGTTGCTGAGTGTGGCGGTATTTTCCGTACCAGCCGGCTGGGATGCGACTGAAAAGCTGATCTATGCCTATGTCACCTATGCCCTGCTGGGTACCGCGTATTCGTTCGTCAATATTCCTTACGGTTCGCTGGCCACGGTGATGACCCAGCAGCCGCGTGAACGTGCCCGTCTCGGCGCTTCCCGTACCATCATGGCATCGCTGACCTTCGTTTTCCTGGCACTGGTGCTGGGCCCGGTAGTGCGCAGTGTTTCCGGTGCCGAGCTGCAGGCGCAGCTGACACAGTTCACGCTGATCCTGGCCGTCGCCGGTCTGGTACTGTATTTCCTCTGCTTCAAGAGCACCCGCGAAGTTGTACAACGTGATGTTGAAAGCCCGGCGCTGAAAGAAAGCGTAGGCACGCTGTTTGGCAACCGTCCGCTGATGATGCTGTGTCTGGTGGCACTGTGTGTGCTGATCGGTTACTTCGCCCTGGCTGCATCGGCCATGTACTACGCCCGTTATGTGCTGGGTGATGCCAAACTGTTTGTGACCATGATCGTCATCATCTCTCTGGTCGGTACACTGATTGCTGCACCACTGGTACCGGCACTGGTTGGCCGCTTCGGCAAGAAAAACGCGTTCCTGCTGGGTCTGGGCCTGGGGGCGGCTGGTTTCACCTCGCTGTTCCTGTCACCGACTACCAGCCTTGGCATGATTTACTTCTCACTGGGCCTGGGTTCTGTCGGCGTGATGATGTCCATGACCGTGATGTGGGCCCTGGAAGCGGATACTGTGGAATACGGCGAATGGAAAACCGGCATCCGCATTGAAGGGCTGACCTACTCCTTCTTCTCCTTTACCCGCAAATGCGGACAGGCACTGGGTGGTTCAATTCCGGCCTTCCTGCTGGCAGGCAGCGGTTATATCCCGAATGCTGCAACGCAGAGTGAAAACGCCTTACAGGGTATTCAACAGGCTATCGCACTGGTTCCGGCTGCCGCTTTCGCCATCGCCTTTATCCTGATGCTGTTCTATCCGCTGACGGACAAACGTCACGCCGAGCTGGTAAAAGAAATTCAGGAGCGTCGTGCTACCGGTACCGGTAGCGTGAAAGCTACCAGCAAAGCCGGGGTTTCTGTCGGTCAGGCGGCAACTGAAGTTGCCTGATAACCGCTGAAAAGGAAAAATTCGTTACGCAGCGCCCCGATAGGTAGCCATACCATCGGGGCGTTTTTATATTCCCGCTACAACCTATACCACCATGAACTTCCTTGGTTTATTGCCGATTGCGATGTTCATTGCCATGGTGATCCTGATCATCGGTGCCGGTGGGGCGCTGAAACAGACCATCATTGATACCGGCATCGGTGACACCATCGGCTCGCTGATGTCCGCCGGCGGCGTTTCCCCTTACATCATGGCCTGGCTGATCACCGTGCTGATCCGTCTGGCAACCGGTTCAAACACCCTGAAAACCTGGGGCATGCTGGAACTGGTTAACTCGGTAGTTGGCTTAGGCATGGTGCTGCTGCTCAGTCTGTTCGTCTGATTCTGATTTCATGAAACGTCAAAGCCCCGGTGGATCGCTTCACCGGGGCTTTTTTGTATGGACTAACTTTTATGCGGATTTACCGGTTATCTGCGCAGACGCCGATCTTTGATTTCCTGCACCAGTTCCGCATGGCGTTGATCGGTCAGCGGATAAAACAGCATCAGAATAAACGCCAGCATAAAGGCAATGGCCGGCACCAGCGCAATGCCCTGCTGAATACTGAGTAACGCACCGGCACTCTGTTCCGCGGCATTGGGAATATAGCCACTGGCCGCCAGCAGGAACGCCGGGATAGCACCACCCAGTGACTGACCGCATTTGCGGGTAAAGGAGACGAAGGAGTCGGTCAGCCCTTCGATACGGATACCGGTTTTCCATTCCCCGTACTCCACGGTATCGGCTTCCAGCGCCCACATGACCGTCATCGGGATCATCACCCCCACTGCCGCCACCGACAGGGAGAAGAAGATCCAGATCTTGCTGCTGGCTGGGGCAAAATACAGCGACAGAAAGCCCAGCACACCCATGCTGAGCCCGAACAGAAAGGTCTTCTTCTTGCCAATCCGGCCCACCATCATCGGCACCAGCGGGGCCGAGACCAGAGTGCCGAACAGACTGGTGATCACGATAATACTGACGAACTGTTTCGGATCACCGAGGACATAGCGGGCGAAATACATCGCCGAGGCACTCATCGAAAAATAGCCAATCAGCACACACAGCGCAATCAGACACAGGATCAGCAATGGCTGGTTACTGAACAGGGTGCCGACGCTTTCTTTCAGCGCCGGACGTTCCACATCGCGTTCGACCACTTCGCGGGTGCTACGGAAACAGAAGAAATAAAACCCCAGCCCCATCACCGCCAGAATCAGCGTGAATTGCGTCAGCCGGGTCTGTAATTCGGCACCGGACACACTGCGCACCACCGGCCCCAGCACCAGCGCCAGAAACGAAAAGGTCAGTGCGGCCATGATGGTCCGCGATGCGCCCAGCATGGCACGCTCACGCGGCTGCTGCGTCATCACGGTGGCCAGTGAGCCATAAGGAATATTGACAAAGGAATAGGCGGTGCCAAGCAGGGCGTAGGTGACATAGGCATAGATCAGCTTGTCAGTCGCATCCCAGCTGGCCGGCACCGAGAACACCGCGACGCTCAGCAGCATCAGTGGCAGGGAGCCCCATAGAAGAAAGGGGCGAAAACGCCCCCAACGAGTTGATGTGCGGTCGATAACACGACCGGCCACGATATCCATGACGGCATCGTAGATACGTACCGCGGCCAGCATGGTGCCGGCGGCAGCGGCGCTGATCCCGGCGACATCGGTGTAGTAGTTCAGCAGGAACAATGCGCCCATTGCGAACGCAAAGTTATTCGCCACATCACCGAGACCGAAACCAATCACGTTTCTCCAGGTTAACGGACGCACCTCGTTCATTTTTAACCTCCGAAGAGATCCTTCTTATGTGTCGCTGACATCGCGGTCCAGCGTTTACGCAACGCATAGGCACTGGATTTCGGACGACGATCACGGGTGAAGATCCCTTTCTTGTTGCCACCGACACGAATGATGCCTTGTGAGGTCGCAAAGTCAGCAAAGTTCCATACCTGCTCACCTACCACCGCTTCAACGCGATCAAATACCCGGTGATACATATTGAGGAACTCGATCTGGAATTCCTCGGTCCACATGGACGGCACCACAGAGCGCAGGCCATTCATGGTATCCGCACCATATTCGGTAATGATCAGCGGTACGCCGTATTTCTCTTCCCAGGCTCGCAGATCGGCTTCCAGCATGCGTTCCGCTGCTTTCAAATCACCGGCATCGGTGTACCAGCCGAAATAACGGTTCAGACAGATCACATCAAACAGCGCCGCGATCTTGTCTTTTTCCGCATTCACGAACATCACGCTGGCATAGGTCACCGGACGGCTCGGATCCAGACGGCGGGTCTCATCCACCAGCGGCTTAAAGTAAGCATAGGCGTTGTCCGGGCTGCTGTCAGGTTCGTTGGTGATACTCCAGGCCACCACACACGGATGGTTTTTATCGCGGGCAATCAGTTCGCTGATCGCGGCCAGATGCGCTTGTTGGGTCGCGTTGGAGATCCCTTCTTCCGAATACAGTTCTTTCGGTTCCACCACCTGCGGATTCAGGGTCTTGCCGATCACCATGTTCAGGCCCACCGCGGCAGTTTCGTTGATCACCACAATGCCGTGACGGTCCGCATAGTCGAGCACCTCTTCGGCATACGGATAATGCGAGGTACGGAACGAGTTGGCGCCGATCCAGTTCATCAGCTCGAAATCATGCACCATCATCACATCATCATGTGCCTTGCCACGCAGGTCGCTGTCTTCGTGTTTACCGAAACCGGTGAAATAGAACGGCTCGCCGTTGATCAGGAAGCGCTTGCCTTCCACCTTCACCGAGCGGATACCCACTGCCAGTGAATAGGCATCGCCGGTACCCTGTTCACCGCTGAACTGTACTGACAGGGTGTACAGATAGGCTTTGCCCGGCTGCCATGGGGTTGCATCGGCAACCTGCAGACGACCATTTTCACCGGTAGCAGAGGCCACTTCTTTGCCGGCCGCATCGGTTAAACGCACGCTGACCGAACCGGTACCGGTGGTTACCACCGAATAGTCCACTACCCCGTCACGGCCATCGTATTCGGTGACCACGGTAACGTCCTGGATGTGGGCTTTCGCCGTGGCATATAACCAGACGGAACGGTGCAGACCGGCATAGTTAAAGAAATCATGGAAATACTGCTGTTTCAGACGGCCATCCGGCTGGGTCAGCACCTGTCCCGGCGGGATGGTGTCCCAGCTCAGTACGTTGTTGACGCACACGGTCAGACGGCAGGATTTACCGGCCTGTACATAGGCGCTGATGTCGGCTTCAAACGGGGTGTAACCGCCCTGATGATCCATCACCTGTACATCGTTCACCCACACGGTGCCACGATGGGTGGCGGCATCAAAACGCAGCACGATACGCTGATCTTTCCAGCCGGCCGGAATAAAGGTTTCGGTCTGATACCAGACATCGCCGACGTGATCACGGATTTCGGCTTCCGGAAAAATGTCGTTATAGCTGGCAGGCACCGGGATCTCCCGCGCCGCCGGCAATGGTTGCAGCCACCACTGTTGCTGACGCCCTTCCGCCGCACGATCAACAGCAAATTGCCACAAACCGTTCAGTGATTTGCGCTCCCGGAACTGATTCTCTACAGGCTTCAGCACTTTAGGCTCCTTAGTGATATACGTCTCAAATAACTATAGGCCAGATAACGTCATACTTTCTTACCCCGCCCGTTTGTGTAAGATTCGCCCAGCTGAGCCATACTTTCCAATTCATTATTCGTTAGCTGTAATACCTTTTTTATATGGGAGTCGCCATGGATATCCGGCAGCTGAAATACTTCATTGCAGTAGCAGAAGAACAGAATTTTGGCCGTGCTGCAGAGCGCCTGCACCGCTCGCAACCGCCGCTGACCCGCCAGATCCAGACACTGGAAGAAGAGCTGGGTGTGCTGCTGTTCCGGCGTACCGCCAAGGGGGTGGAACTGACCCAGGCCGGCGAAACGCTGCAACGCGATGCGATGAATATTCTGGCACTGGTGAAACAGGCGACCGAGCGGGCACAGCTTGCCGCGAAAGGGCAAATCGGCATTCTTGATGTCGGGGTATATGGCTCGGCGGCGCTGAATACCATCCCCGCACTGCTGTCGATATTTTCCGAAAAACATCCGGATGTAGAGATCCGCCTGCATAACGCGCACCGTTCGATTCAGCTCGAGGCGTTACGCCAGCGGCGTGTCCTGATCGCATTCGATCGCTACCGGCCGGAAGATACCGACATGGCGGTCGAACTGGTCTCGCAGGAGCCGCTGATCGTCGCCTTTAAACAGAGTCATCCACTGGCAGTAAAAGACGTTGTTTCAATAGAAGATCTGAGAAATGAACCAATGTCGATGCCGGCTGCGCTGAACACCCTGACCGTGAATGCCGCGCTCAACCTCTGCCGGGCACATGGCTTTGAACCCCGGCTGGTGAACGAAGCAACCGATGTCATTACCGGACTGGTCACCCTCGCCAGCAGTCAGCATGGCGTGGCACTCATTCCGGCATCCGTCGCCACCCTGCAGATCCCGGGGCTGGTGTTCCGTCCGCTGAAAGAGACCCGCGAAATCTTTATGGAGCTGAACTGCTTCTATCTGAAAGACGAAGCATCCCCGCTGCTGCGCGAACTGCTGCAGGTGGTGCACGAGTATCGCAAAGAGAATGAACGGATGTTGCAGGAGAGTATTTCAGTTCAGGCATGATTCAGGGAAATAACGCCGGGTTCACAGCCCCGGCGCTATTCTTCCTGACCCCATTTCGTTATGCGTTTTTCCGGCGCATATAATGCCGCCAGCCACCCAGCGCGGTGATCTCTTCGGCGCCGGCAATGCCGTACGGTTCACAGATAAAACCGGATACCCAGGCGCCATCGGCCAGTTGCACCTTGCCGATGCCCAGTGGTGCCGGAATGCCGGCAACAAACGAGCCGAACGCTGCTGCCGGTACGCGCCACACTTCCACCTCAATCGCCTTGCCGGATGACTCATCGCGGATCAAGCCCGGCCGGTACGGCGGCCCGCCCGCCAGTGCATACATGCGGTAACAGGCCGCCGTGGTGGTGGTCTGCACCAAGACTGCATGGCGTTCCGTCAGCTGCCAGTTCAGCGGCAGACCGGAAAGATGCGCTCCGCACACCACCACATCAATCGTATCTGCCTGCGGCATGACAACCACGGGCGTGTCTGCGGGTAATGGCTGATGACTCGCGCCCAGCGGTAATGCCAGCTGTCGTTGCCACTGATCGCCCAGTGCCAGCAGCACCTCATCCTGAAAGGCCGGCGCAAACAGCGTAATGCCGAACGGCAGCTCCTGCTTGTCTCCACCGGTACGGAAACCGGCAGGTAACGCGATCGCGCTGTAATCCAGCAGATTCATAAAGTTGGTGTAATAACCGAGATTGCTGTTGAGCTGGATCGGATCCGCTTCCACATTCTGAATTTTATAAATCGTACCGGTGGTTGGCGTGACAATCAGATCTACCTTCGCCAGCTCGGCATCGGCAATCCGTTTCAGGCGTTGCAGTTCATACAGCGCTTCATAGGCATCGACCGCACTGCGCGACTCAGCCCTACCAACAATAGTCTGAATCACCGGCAGACAACGGGTTGGATCGGCACGGAAGAAATCCTTAATCGCCGCCAGGCGTTCAGCGACCCACGGCCCTTCATACAGCAGACGCGCGGCCTGCAGGAAAGGATCCAGATCGACGGTCACCGCTTCACCACCCAGCGCCTCCAGCGTTTTGACTGATTGCCGGAACAAGTGTTCGGCTTCACTGTCACCGAAGAATTTCAATTGCTCTTTTGCCGGAACACCAAAGCGGAACTGAGCTGGAATTGGTTTTGCCGTCTGCGCTTCCCGTGCAAACGGATCCTGCGGATCAAACTGCGCCGCAATCGGCCAGACCGCCGCCAGATCCGCCGCGGTCTGTGCAAAGATGGTCACGCAATCCAGACTCTTGCAGGCCGGCACCACACCCGAGCAACTGATGCGTCCCTTGGTGCCTTTTAAGCCGAGAATATTGTTAAACGCTGCCGGTACCCGCCCTGAACCGGCGGTATCGGTGCCCAGTGAAAAACAGACCTGACTGGTCGCCACCGCCACCGCCGAACCGGAGCTGGAGCCGCCGGAGATATAATCCGGATCAATACTGTTCTGACAGGCGCCATACGGGCTGCGCACCCCGACCAGCCCGGTCGCAAACTGATCGAGGTTGGTTTTACCCAGCGGAATGGCACCGGCTGCAATCAATTGCTGCACCACAAAGGCTGATGCCGGCGGCTGATAGGCAAAATCCGGACACGCCGCGGTCGTCGGCAGCCCGGCCAGATCGATGTTGTCCTTGATCGCAATCGGAATGCCGAACAGGGGCAGATCGTCCGGCGAATGTCCTTCCAGCCCGTCAAGATACGATTGTAGCTGTTCGCTGGAAAGCAGCGAGATCCAGACATGGCGTTCGTCCGCCTGCGCCTGCTGCAGACAGTGGTGTACTAACTGATGCGGGGTCAGTTCCCCGCGGCGATATGCGTCATGAATGGCACTGATGGTCATCGGTTGCGTCATGCTTATTCCTCCAGTACCAGTAAACGTTGTCCGGCGCGCACCTGCTGTCCGGCTTCACGACAGACATTGACCACCAGACCGGCATGCGGTGCCAGCACCTCAATTTCCATCTTCATCGATTCGATGATCAGCAACGGCTGGCCGGCCTTGACCTGCTCACCTTCGTTGACCAGCATCTGCCAGACGTTACCGGAGACCAGACTTTCCACCGCCTTGTGATGATCCGGCAGCTCTTCCTCTTCGCCGGTTTCCAGCATCATGTCGCCGTCGGCACTGAAGTTGGCCTGACCGCTTTCAATCCAGCGCTGCCGCTCGGCTTCAAACGCGGTTTGCTGGCGTTCTTTCGCCACGCGAATTTCATCGGCGTGCTCATCCAGCAGCTGGTTATAATCGGCCAGTGAGAACTCGATTTCTTCTATCTTCAGCGGATAACGCCCGCGCGGGAAATCACGGCGGATTTTCAGTAACTCTTCCGCAGAGACTTCATAGAATTTGATTTGATCGAAGAAGCGCAGCAGCCATGGCTGGCTGAATTCGGCAGTCTGGCGATAGCGGTTCCACATCTGCAGCGTGCGACCGACAAACTGATAACCGCCCGGCCCTTCCATGCCATACACGCAAAGGTACGCGCCGCCGATGCCGACCGCATTTTCCGGAGTCCAGGTGCGTGCCGGGTTGTATTTGGTGGTCACCAGCCGATGCCGCGGATCGAGCGGTGTCGCCACCGGCGCACCGAGATAGACATCACCCAGCCCCATCACCAGATAATTGGCGTTGAAGACGATCTCTTTGACCTGCTCGATGGAATCCAGCCCGTTAATGCGGCGGATAAACTCGATATTCGACGGGCACCACGGCGCATCTTTACGCACCAGCTCATCGTATTTGCGGATCGCCAGCCGGGTCGCTTCGTCATCCCACGACAACGGCAGATGCACGATACGCGCCGGCACTTTGATCTGCTCGATATCGGTCAGCTCGCTTTCCGCCTGTTCGAGTTTTTCAAGTAACAGTGACAGCGGTAATAACAGATTATCGTAGTGGATCTGCAGCGAACGGATGCCCGGCGTCAGTTCCAGCACCCCGGCAATACCGGCTTCCTGCAGCCACAGCATCAGCGCATGCGCGCGGAAACGCAGGCGAATATCCAGCACCTGCGTGCCGTATTCCACCAGCAGATAGTCATCACCACTCGGGCGATATACCACTTTTTCACCGTATTTTTCCGCCGCTAGGATTTTCAGCACCGGCGTGGTGGGTGGTGATACTTCGACAGTAACCGGTTGTGCGGTTAATGAGTCCAGTTCTGCCAGCTGGGCACGTTCCAGTATCCCGGCATCGGCAATCGACACCGGCACGAAACGCACTTTGTCACCGGCTTTCAGCTGGCCCATTTTCCACAGATCGGCTTTGACGATGGTCGCCGGGCAGACAAAGCCGCCCAGACTCGGGCCATCAGGCCCCAGAATCACCGGCATGTCACCGGTGAAATCGACGGTACCGATGGCATACGCGTTGTCGTGCAGGTTGGACGGATGTAATCCCGCCTCGCCACCATCGGCACGTGCCCACTCCGGTTTCGGGCCAATCAGACGCACCCCGGTACGGCTGGAGTTGTAATGCACCTCGTAGTCGGTGGCGAAGAAGGCGGTAATATCGTTATCGGTGAAAAAATCCGGCGCGCCGTGCGGGCCATAAATCACCCGCAGCTCCCACTGGTTGGCAATCGCGGGTTGCAGCCCAGCCGGTAAGCATTGTTCTGCTACCGAAGCAGCCTGAACCGGCAGATGCAACACATCCCCGGCCTGAAGCGAGCGGCCGACATGACCGCCAAACTGGCCCAGCGTAAAGGTCGAACGGCTGCCCAGATATTCCGGACAATCAATGCCGCCCGCCAGCAGCAGATAGCTGCGCGCCCCGGCAGTCG
>RRZT010706287.1_pt1 | contig 30733 bp, 27 predicted proteins | sample 2165551 | NCBI WGS metagenome assembly RRZT01 (sample SAMN10456910, study PRJNA506462) | wastewater metagenome | biome: wastewater; feature: sludge; material: wastewater sludge; isolation source: wastewater sludge with Escherichia coli K12::gfp cells carrying plasmid... | place: USA: Moscow, Idaho...
ACTTATACAAGGAGCACGTGCTGTAGGTAAATCTACCATTGCAAAAAAGTTAGCAAAAAGTGACATTTCACTCGACTCTTCAGTAGCCTTGATTGAGCTTGCAAAGATTAGTCCCAATGTGATTTTAACTGGGCAAACACCTCGTTTTATCGACGAGTGGCAATTAGCTCCTTCGATTTGGAACGCAGTACGACACGAAATAGACAAACGACAAACAACAGCTCAATTTATTCTGGCAGGTTCGGCAACACCTGCCGATGATGTAACGCGACATACTGGTGCAGGGCGAATTGGACGGGTCACATTGATGCCTATGACATTGTTTGAAAGTGGAGATTCGACCAAACAAGTTAATTTCAAAAAACTGTTTGAAGATAATTTTTCGACTGTGGCAGGTTATGGTGGTCTAACAGTGGAGCAATATGTTAAAAGAATAATTGTTGGAGGATTCCCAAATCTTATCAATAAATCAGAAAAACAAGCACATATATATCTTTCAAACTATTTGGATGATATATCGCGTGTGAATCTAGGTACAGCTATAACAAAAACTGACCCTGTAAGAATGAAGGCTTTATTGAGGGCTATATCTCGGAATATTGCAACCGAAATACCAATCAGTAAACTAGCAACCGAAGCTCAACTCGATACCGAAAATCTTTCGGCACAAACTGCACGTAAATATATTGATCAGCTTTCGCAGCTGTTTGTTTTACAGGAATTACCTGCATGGTCGACTCATATTCGTTCGAACGTGAGGCAAAGAGTAAGCCCAAAATGGTTTTTTTGCGATCCTTCATTGGCAACTGCATCGCTTGCACTATCGTCCGATAAACTGTTGAAAGACCTGAATACGCTCGGTTATTTGTTTGAAGCGTTAGTCATTAGAGATTTGAGAGTGTATGCACAAGCACTAGATGCAGAGGTGTTTCATTACCGCGACGAAACAGGGCTCGAAGTAGATGCAATAATTGAGCTAAGAAATGGAAAATGGTTTGCCTGTGAGATTAAGCTTGGTGGCGACTTTTCAATAGCCGAGGGTATTTCCAATCTTATAAAATTGCGAAACAAAGTTGTAGAAAGTAAATCGAAAAACATAGCAGGAATGTGTGTAATTACTGCAGGTAAAGAAAGCTACACCGACCCCAAAAGTGGTGTACATATCATCGCTTTATCACATATATTTATTGATTAATTAATTGGAAGTCGGTGGATCAAGCCAGTTTTAATTAAAGAAACCTCGCTTTCAACGAGGGGAAAATTGTTTTAGCATTTTTAACGCGTTTCAATAATAATAGATAGTTGAAAACAATGCACCAATACACTCTCGTTTAAAACAGGGTGGGTATAATTGAAAGTAATGGTTACACTAATACAAAAATAAATTCTGTCAAATTGTCAGTTATATATTCTCGGCAAACTTTTTGAAGGTTGATAGTAAAAAAGGAGGATATACCTATGAATTTCGAAAAATTTACTACCAAATCGCAAGAAGCTATTCAAAAAGCCATTGAATTAGCTCAAACAAATGGTCAACAAGCCATTGAAACAGCACATTTACTCAAAGCTATACTGACTGTTGCAGATGCTGTAAGCCAATTTATTGTTCAAAAACTGAATATCAACATCGCACAACTCAATCAGTCTGTTGATGGTCTTATACGCTCGTTACCCAAAGTTTCTGGTGGGCAACCATATTTAAGCAACGAAACCAACAAAGTACTTCAAACAGCTCAATCATTGTCCGAAAAAGCTGGAAATCAATTTGTTTCGGTAGAGTACATTGTCTTGGCGCTGGTGAAAGAAAAATCCAATATTTCTCAGCTTTTTAAAGAATTGGGTGTAAACGAACAAAATGTGGAAGCAGCCATAAGTGAATTGACTAAAAACCAAAAAGTAACTTCACCTTCTGCCGAAGATACCTATCAGGCTCTTTCTAAGTATGCAGTAAACTTAAATGAAAAGGCACGTTCAGGTAAACTTGACCCAGTAATTGGTAGAGATGAAGAAATACGCCGAGTATTGCAAATTCTTACCCGTAGAACAAAAAACAACCCAATTTTAATTGGAGAACCTGGAACGGGTAAAACTGCCATTGCCGAAGGTTTAGCTCACCGCATAGTAAGAGGCGATGTACCTGAAAACTTAAAGTCAAAACAACTGTATTCTTTGGATATGGGAGCTCTTATTGCTGGAGCTAAATACAAAGGAGAATTTGAAGAACGTTTAAAATCGGTGGTTAATGAGGTAGTTAATGCCGATGGAGAGATTATTCTATTTATTGATGAAATTCACACCTTGGTTGGTGCAGGTAAAAGTGATGGAGCAATGGATGCTGCCAATATTCTAAAACCCGCTTTGGCAAGAGGAGAATTACGCTCTATAGGTGCTACAACGCTAGATGAATACCAAAAATATTTTGAAAAAGATAAGGCATTAGAACGCCGTTTTCAGATAGTAATGGTAAACGAACCAGACGAAGCTAGTACCATATCAATTTTACGTGGATTAAAAGAGCGTTATGAAAATCATCATAAAGTACGTATCAAAGATGATGCCATCATTGCTGCTGTTGAGCTATCTAATAGGTATATTAGCGATCGCTTTTTGCCCGACAAAGCCATTGATTTAATTGATGAAGCTGCTGCAAAATTGCGTTTGGAGGTTGATTCTGTACCCGAAGAATTAGATAAAATTGAGCGAACAATCAAGCAATTAGAAATTGAACGTGAGGCTATTAAACGTGAAAACAATGAACAAAAACTCACACAATTATCCACCGAAATAGCGAACCTGAAAGAAGAAGAAAAAGAACAAAAAGCTAAATGGAAAGCCGAAAAAGAGCTTATCGAATCTATTCAACAGAATAAGATTGATATTGAACAATTGAAATTTGAAGCGGACAAAGCTGAACGTGAAGGCGACTATGGCAAAGTAGCAGAAATTAGGTACGGGAAAATTAAACAAAAAGAAGAAGAAATAGCCAATTTTCAACAAAAGTTGGTATCACTACAAGCTGATCATCCAATAATAAAAGAAGAAGTTGATAGTGAGGATATTGCTGATATTGTGAGCCGCTGGACAGGTATTCCTGTAAGCAAAATGGTACAAAGTGAAAAGGATAAACTCTTGCATTTGGAAGCAGAATTGCACAAACGTGTTATTGGTCAACACGAAGCCATTACAGCCATAGCAGATGCTGTGCGAAGGAGTAGGGCAGGTCTCAAAGACCCAAAACGCCCCATAGGCTCATTTATTTTCTTAGGTACTACAGGCGTTGGTAAAACAGAGTTAGCCAAGGCTTTAGCTGAGTTTTTGTTTGATGATGAAAATATGATGACTCGCATTGATATGAGTGAATACCAAGAAAAATTCTCGGTAACACGATTAATTGGTTCACCTCCAGGATATGTAGGCTACGACGAAGGTGGTCAGCTAACAGAAGCCATTCGCCGCAAGCCATATTCTGTAGTATTATTCGACGAAATTGAGAAAGCACATCCTGATGTATTTAACATATTGTTGCAAGTATTAGATGATGGTCGCTTAACTGATAACAAAGGACGTATCGTTAATTTTAAGAACACAATTATCATTATGACATCAAATATAGGTTCGTCCTTAATACGTGAGAATTTTGAACATATTACTGCATCTAATCGTGATAATGTGATAGAAAATACGAAGAATGAGATTTTTGAGCTATTAAAAAAGAGTATCAAACCCGAATTCTTGAATCGTATAGATGATTTAATTATGTTTACGCCATTGTCAGAAGAGGAAATACATCAGATTGTTGGCTTACAAATAAAATTAATTGCCAATATGCTTCACAAAAATGATATAGATTTTTCTGTAACAGATAAAGCGATAGATTTAATAGCAAAAATTGGTTACGATCCACAATTTGGAGCACGACCAATAAAAAGAGTATTACAACGATACGTACTCAACGAATTGTCGAAACAAATGATTGCCGAAAAAATTGATAAATCTAAACCAATTATTGTAGATGTAGAAGCAGGGGAGCTAATTTTTAAAAACTAATAGTACTAATAAATAAAGCGACAAAAATACAACTGTCGCTTTATTTGGATATATTCTATTTAACATAATATTAATTATGATACAATTTAATTAATAAAATACAATCATCGGATTTTTCGCCTGATAAACTAGTTTGCGAGCCAAACTAGGTGCAAACAAACGTACAAACATCCCCCTCTTATGATTGCGTATTGCCAATATATCTATTTTTTGGTCACGGATATAATTCTCTAGTTCTTTAAGGGTCGATTTTTCACTTATAAGCATTGAAAACTGAAGTTGTAAATGAGGATAAACAGTAAGAAAATAGGATTTTAATTCATCCAATTTATTTTTATTTTGGATATCTTCTTTATCATCTACATGAATAAAGCTAACTTTAAATTGTAATTTTTGCACAAAATACATCAATTTTTCAAAAGCAACCAACTCTTTTTTATCAAAATTAGTGGCAAATCCTATATGTTTGATCTGTTGTATAGTTTGTAAATGTGTATGCTGTGGCAATACAAAAACTGGTACCAAACTACGTTCTATTACCTCTGCTGTTACACTCCCGATAAGCTCTTGTTCTTTATTAGCTTTGCTTCGTGTTCCCATAACAATGAGTAACGGCTTATAAAGCATTGCAAAAGAGATGATTTCTTCTTCAGGAATTCCATTCTTAAGTTCAAAATTAAAATGAATATTTGGTATTAATTGATTTGCAATCAAAGATTTAAAACGATTTTCCACATCTATTATAGCTTCGTTTCGTTCTTTAATTTTTTTTGTTACCAACCGTGATTTTTCATCTGCTGAGGATAATAAAGTTGGAAAAGTTGCTACATTTACGTATGTTTCTACATGCAAAAAAACGATAGATGAATGTAAGTTTTCCGCTAAATAAAATGCTAGTTTAGCGGCATGAATAGCATGTTCACTAAAATCGATGGGAACTAAAATAAATGGAGATTTAAATTCAATATGTTCATTTGAGGTTGATTTGATTCTTTCTACTAAATAAATTGCTTTTTGCAAATCAACTTCACGTACTCGTACACGTACTCCCGTAGAAATACTCCGTATTTTCTTTATAAAAGATGGAATACCTTCTTTTTCGAGTCTATGTTGCAATTGTAATGCTTGTTCTATTGTATGAATTGCTAGTGTAACTAATTTATCTTTCATATATAGTAATAGTTAGTCAGTAAAAGTAATGGATATTTTTTAAAACAGCAAAAAATAAAATATTTTTTCTAAATTTGTAGCATTAAAAAAGAACATAATCCTTAGAGTAAATTTGTATGCAACACGCTCCCATTGATCCTGCAATAGTGCAAGATGTTATTGATAAGCTAAAGTTATCTGATTTTAGTAAGGCTACTATACGAGAAATTGTAACTATCGCCAATGCTGCCGAAACACGTACGGGAAAAAAGTACATACGTATGGAAATGGGTGTACCTGGTATTGATGCCTCCGAAATTGGTGTTAAAGCAGAAATTAAAGCATTAGAGCAAGGCGTAGCAGCTCGCTATCCAATGCTGGAAGGTATTCCACAACTAAAAGAGGAATCTTCTCGTTTCATCAAAGCCTTTGTTGATGTTGATATCAATCCTGCTTGTTGTGTTCCTGCAATTGGTTCTATGAATGGCACATATGCCTCCTTTTTAGTTGCTGGTCAGTGCCACAAAGAAAAAGATACTGTACTGTTTCTCGACCCAGGTTTTCCTGTACAAAAGATGCAATTGCAAGTGCTTGGTTATAAATCAGTTGCTTTTGATGTATATGATTACAGAGGCAAAAAATTACAGGCTAAAATGGAAGAATTTCTCAAACAAGGAAATATTTCCACCATTATATACTCAAATCCAAACAATCCATCCTGGATATGTTTAAATCAAGAAGAATTGGAAATTATTGGTTCATTAGCAACTAAATATGATGCCATCGTATTAGAAGATTTAGCCTATTTTGCAATGGATTTTAGGCACGACCTAGGGCATCCATTCGAGCCACCATATCAACCATCAGTAGCTAAATATACAGATAATTATATTTTATTAATTTCTGGCTCTAAAGCTTTTAGTTACGCAGGTCAACGTATCGGCATTATTGCCATGTCGCCGACCCTATACCATCGTTCTTATCCACATCTTATAGCAAGATATGGTGTAGGTGAATTTGGTAATATTCTTATAAGTAGGGTTTTATATTCTCTTTCGGCTGGAGTAACCCACTCTACTCAATATGCATTAGCAGCCATGTTTAAGGCAGCAAGTGATGGCTCTTTTCATTTTTTAGAAAGCGTTAAAGAATACGGACGAAGAGCAACATTATTGAAAGAAATATTTGCTAGACACCATTTTTCTATTGTGTATGATACAGATTTAAAAGAGCCAATAGCTGACGGATTTTATTTCACAGTAGCATATCCACATATGAAAGGTTGTGATTTGATGAAAAATTTACTTTTTTATGGTATCAGTGCCATTTCTCTCAATACAACAGGAAGCCAACAAGAAGGATTACGTATATGTACCTCATTTATCAATGATGCTCAATACGACGAATTAGACTATCGTTTATCCTGTTTTAACAAAGACTTTTCCATTTCATAATCATTTTACCCATTTATTTCATCAACTATGAAACCAATTAAAAACCTAGAACCTTTTTCAAAGTGGATATTGCGATTAAGTGTCCTATGCTTTTTAGGAACAATCTACTATAAAGATTTACAAAAAATTGACTACCAAGATTATAACTATATCATTATGGTAGTATATATTCTTAGTAGTTTGTTACTTGTATTAGGTGGATTACAAAAAAAAGCAACACTGACAATAATAAGTGCTCTATTTTTAACACTTATTTCCTTCTACCAAATTTACCTATCATTTAACGGAAATTTTTTGCAACCCTCTATTTATCAACACCTAATGATAAGTGGAATTGGTCTATTTTTTATATCTAAAGGAAACTAGATACAAGTTGTTACCATTCTTTAACGTTCTTAAAAACTTATTGAATGAAAAATAAAATAACTTTGTACTTTCAAAATAACCAAAATTGTTCACTATAATGGCAAAAATAAAAGGTAGAGTAGTTATCGACAATGAGCGTTGTAAAGGATGCGACTTGTGTGCTGTTTCGTGCCCCACAGATGTGTTGGCGATGTCTAAAAGTGTAAACAGCAGAGGATATAACTTTTCTCATGCAGTTAATGAAGAAGCATGTATTGGTTGTGCTAGTTGTGCACTCGTGTGTCCAGATGCATGTATAACAGTTTACAAAGTAAAAGTAGAATAACAACATGGAGCAAGACATAAAATTATTAAAAGGCAACGAAGCTGTTGCCGAAGCGGCTATACGTTGTGGATGCGATGGGTATTTTGGCTACCCTATTACACCCCAGTCTGAAATTATGGAAACATTAATGCAACTAGAGCCTTGGAAAACTACAGGAATGGTGGTGTTACAAGCCGAAAGCGAAGTGGCTGCCATTAATATGGTATACGGTGGTGCAGGCTGTGGAAAAAGAGTAATGACATCATCATCTAGCCCAGGTATGAGCCTAAAACAAGAAGGTCTGTCCTATATGGCTGGTGCCGACATACCCGGATTAGTGGTAAGCGTAATGCGTGGCGGTCCTGGTTTAGGAACTATACAATCTAGTCAAGCTGATTATTTTCAAACAGTTAAAGGTGGTGGTCATGGCGACTATAAAATGATAACATTAGCTCCTGCCTCTGTACAAGAAATGGCTGATTTCACAGTATTAGGGTTTGAATTAGCATTTAAATATAATATTGTATCTGTGGTGTTGGCTGATGGTATTATTGGTCAAATGATGGAAAAAGTACAGCTTCCACCCTATCAAAAACGTTTAACAAACGATGAAATCAGAGAAAAATATCCTTGGGCTACTTTAGGAAAACCTGCCAATAGAAAGCCTAATGTTATTACCTCTTTGGAGTTAGATTCTGCTCTAATGGAGCAACGAAATTTAAACTTACAAAAGAAGTATAAAGAAATAGAAAAAAATGAAGTAAGGTATGAAGAAATAGCTTGCGAAGATGCTGAATATTTATTAGTTGCTTTTGGCTCTTCGGCTCGTATCTGTCAGAAAACAGTGGAACTTGCAAGAGAAAAAGGTATTAAACTTGGATTGTTCCGACCAATCACCTTATTCCCTTTTCCAACCAACGAAATTTACGCATATACTAACACAGTAAAAGCCATCTTAACAGTAGAATTAAATGCTGGTCAAATGGTAGAAGATGTACGTTTGGCGGTAAATGGAACAATTCCAGTAGAACACTACGGTCGAATGGGTGGTATTGTACCTACAGCAGAAGAAATTTTGGAAGTAACTGAAAAGTTAATTGCAAAGTAATTATTCATTTTAAAACAAAATGATATTATGACAACAAAAGATATAATAAAACCCGAAAATTTGGTATATGCCAAACCATCGGTTATGAATAATAATACTATGCACTATTGCCCTGGTTGTAGTCATGGCGTTATTCACAAATTAATTGCAGAAGTAATTGGCGAAATGGGTATTCAAGACAAGGCAATTGGAGTAGCTCCGGTTGGTTGTGCTGTATTTGCCTACAATTATTTAGATATTGATTGGCATGAGGCTGCTCATGGTAGGGCTCCTGCTGTAGCAACAGGTATTAAACGCTTATTGCCTGATAATTATGTATTTACCTATCAAGGCGATGGCGATTTGGCTGCTATTGGTACTGCCGAAACAATACATGCATGTAATAGAGGTGAAAATATTGCTATCTTTTTTGTAAACAATGGCATCTATGGTATGACGGGGGGACAAATGGCTCCTACTACCTTATTAGGAATGAAAACCTCTACATGTCCATCTGGAAGACAAGAAGATTTAAATGGTTTTCCTCTTCCTATTACTACTTTAGTAGCCCAATTAGAAGGTACACGCTACGTAACACGACAAAGTGTGCATACGGCAAATGCCGTAAAAAAAGCAAAAAAAGCTATCCGAAAAGCACTTGAAAATTCAGCAGAAGGCAAAGGAACATCATTTGTAGAATTTGTTTCTACATGCAATGCTGGTTGGAAAATGTCACCAGCTGAAGCCAATACATGGATGGAAAAAAACATGATACCAGTTTATCCAATTGGCGATTTAAAAGATAAATAACAAACAACATTTGACACATGAAACAAGAAATTATTATAGCAGGTTTTGGTGGACAAGGAGTATTATCAATGGGAAAAATTCTTGCTTATTCGAGTTTACTTGAGGGGAAAGAAGTAAGTTGGTTTCCATCATATGGACCAGAACAACGTGGTGGTACAGCAAATGTTACAGTTATTGTAAGTGATAATCGTATTAGCTCTCCTATTCTTAATACTTTTGATGTAGCAATTATCCTAAACCAACAATCACTAAATAAATTTGAAAGTAAAGTAAAACCTGGAGGAATACTTATATACGACGGGTATGGTATAAGCAAAGAACCCACTCGCACTGATATATTCATATATCGCATTAATGCAATGGATACTTCAATAGCAATGAATGCTGCCAAATCATTCAATATGATTATATTAGGAGGATTACTTAACGTATTGCCATTTGTTAATATAGAAAGTATAATGCAAGGCTTAAAAAACTCATTACCTGAACGTCATCACCATATGTTGCCTATGAATGAAGCTGCTATACGAAAAGGTATGGAGATTATTGAGAAAATATAATTTTTTTAAATAGAAAAAGGGAGTTCATACTAACATGAAACTCCCTTTTTTTTTCGAAAAGATATAGGTATTACAATAGTGCGTTGATTTTATCTTCAAATACATTTTTACCTGCCGCACCTACTTGCTTATCAACAATTTGACCATTTTTAAAAAACAATACAGTAGGAATATTTCGGATACCATATTTGGTAGCTAAGTCTCCTTCTTCATCAACATTAACTTTCCCAATCAATACTTTTCCTTCGTAAGCACTAGCGAGTTCTTCAACGATAGGGGTAATCATACGACAGGGTCCACACCATTCTGCCCAAAAATCTGCTACTACGACTACGTTATTTTGTAATAACTCTTCAAAATTTGATTCTGTAAATTCTTTTGCCATGTTTGTCTATTTTTATTATTAGTTGATATAAATATATATGTGCAAATGTATATAATTTCAATGTAAAATCCTATTAAGAAATGATAAAATCAAGTATTTGATTTTCTTTTTTTTCTTTAAGAAAATGAAAGATTGGTTTATTGACTGTTATTTTCCCATCTTTTTTATTCAATTTAACAATCCAACGTGTTTCGGGATCTATAACTTCAACACAGAAACGAGTTTTTGCTTTTTTGTCTACATTTTCTGACAATAAAGCAGATAATTCGGCAATTAATTCATACGAAATATTTAAAAGGGGAATCTGTATTTTTAATTCTTCTATACCTTTATCTTTAATTGTTTCCAATAATTCAATTGTTTGAATTTTAAACACCAATTCACGTCCACGTGCTTCATCTTCTGGTTTAGGTTTAAACTTATAGCCTGCTTGTCGTTCTTGTACCACTCCATGTATCAATACATAATAATTTTCTCTCAACATATTGTCTAGCTCGGTAAATTGTTTGCCAAATACACTAATTTCATGCGATCCTGAATAATCTTCGAGTGTAAAGCGAGCAAAGGGTTGATTATTTTGAGAAATTAATCGGTTAACTTTGGTTATAATACCTGCTATTTTAACAGGATTTGAACCTATACTATCATGCAATTCTGATAATTCTTTTAATCGTGTAACATCTTGTGTACACAAGGATGCAAGTTCAATTTCGTAAAAATCTAGAGGATGAGCCGACAAGTAAATCCCAATCATGTCTTTTTCCTTAGTTAGTTTATATAAATTTGACCACGATTGTACTTGAGGAATTTCAGGTCGTTGAATAGCAACAGACTCTAAATCTCCAAACAACGATTGTTGAGAAGATTGCTGATCAAGTTGGTACCTACTAGCATAACGCATAAGGGTTTCTAAAACAACCTCTCCTTTAGAATTTTCTGCAAAGAAAGCTTCTCTTTTTACATCATCAAATTCATCAAATGCTCCTGATAAAGCCAAACTTTCTATCGCTCTTTTGTTACAAGCATTTAGATTCACCCTTTCTAAAAAATTAAAAACACTTGTGTACCTTCCATTTGCTTGCCTTTCAGTTACAATAGCTTCTACAGCACCATACCCCACTCCTTTTATGCCACCAAGTCCAAAACGAATATCGCCAGCTGGATTAGATATGAAGTTTAAATTACTTTCGTTTACACTTGGACCTAAAACTTTAATACCAAGCTGCTTACACTCTTCCATAAACTTGGTAATTTCAGTAATATTATCCTTGTTCCTCGTAAGGTTCGCCGCCATAAAATCAGCCGTATAGTTAGCCTTTAAATAAGCAGTCTGATAAGATATCCACGAATAACAAGTAGCATGTGATTTATTAAAAGCATACTTTGCAAATTCAGCCCAATCTTTCCAAATTTTTTCCAACAATTCTATTGGACCATAGCCATTTTTGGTTGCACCATTGATAAATTTAACTTTTAAGGCATCCATTTTATCCTGCAACTTTTTCCCCATAGCTTTTCGCAATTCATCAGACTCACCACGTGTAAATCCAGCTAAATCTCGACTAAGTAACATCACCTGTTCTTGATACACAGTAATCCCATACGTTTCTTTTAATCGTTTTTCCATGATGGGTATATCATACTGTATTTCCTCTATTCCATGTTTTCTGTTAATAAAGCTTGGAATGTAAGCCATCGGACCTGGTCGAAACAAAGCATTCATGGCTATTAAATCCTCAAAACGGTTGGGTTTTAGTTCACGCAAATATTTTTGCATTCCGCTCGATTCAAACTGAAATGTACCGGTGGTCAATCCTTTGCTATACAACTCATAGGTTTTTTTATCATCTATGGGTATAGTATCAATATCTATAGTGATACCTTTTGATGCTTTGATATTACGCAACGTTTCGTTAATAATAGACAAGGTTTTCAACCCTAAAAAGTCCATTTTTATTAAACCAACCGTTTCAATAGTTGATCCTTCATATTGTGTAACTAAAGTTTCGGAATTATTTTTATCAATACTAATAGGAACAAAATTGGTTAAATCATCAGCACCAATAATAACACCACATGCATGTATGCCTACTTGTCTTACTGTTCCTTCAAGCATTTCGGCATATTTTAAAGTATCCGATAAGCGAGCATCTGAAGAATAACGTGCTTCATGTAATTCAGGAATTCGTTCTATACAATTAGAGATAGTTACTTTAGGCGATTTGCCATTTTCTTCTGGAAAACTAGTTGGAATCAACTTAGTTAATCTTTCTGATTCGGGAAGAGATAATTTTTGCACGCGTGCCACATCTTTGATAGCCATTTTAGTCGCCATCGTTCCATAAGTAATAATCTGAGCCACACGCTCTTTGCCATATTTATGAGCGACATAATCAAGCACTTTTGATCTGCCATCATCATCAAAATCAATATCAATATCAGGCATCGAGATACGATCAGGATTTAGAAAACGTTCAAACAGCAAATCATATTTTAAAGGATCTATATCTGTAATTCGCAAACAATATGCCACTACGGAACCTGCAGCCGAACCCCTTCCTGGACCTACTGTAACTTCCATCTTACGAGCAGCTTGGATAAAGTCATACACAATTAGAAAATATCCTGGAAAACCCATTGTTTTCATTACATGAAGTTCGAATTCGATACGTTCTTTCACTTCTTGTGCAATATTTTCTCCGTATCGTACTTGTGCTCCATCAAATGTAATTTTTCGCAAATAATCTGCTTCTAGTTTAATGCGATACAACTTATCAATACCTCCCAATCTATGTACTTTTTCCAAAGCCTCTTTTTCAGAAAGATGCATAACACCATGTTCATCTGCAGTAAACTCTTTCAGCAAATCTTGATGTGTATATTGTTGGCGATACCCCTCTTCTGTTCCAAAATCTATTGGAATATCAAAAGTAGGCATTATTGGATTAGGTTCGTCAATGCTATAATTTTCAACCTTGTTTGCAATTTCAAGCGTATTTTCTATGGCTTCGGGTAAATCTGAAAATATAGTAGCCATCTCATCCGTAGTCTTTAGCCACTCTTGTTTACTATACCGCATACGCTTTTCATCATCCAAATCTTTACCAGTACTCAAGCATATAAGTCTATCATGAGCCTCTGCATGTTCTTCTTCTACAAAATGAACATCATTGGTTGCAATAAATTTCGTATTCGTTTTACGTGCAAGTTCTATTAATACTTTATTCTGTCTTTGTTGCTTTTCAAATACATGTGTATCTGCTCCTGGTTTGTCCGTTTCATGTCGTTGCAATTCCAAATAATAATCATCACCAAAAACACGTTTAAACCACAAAATACTTTTTTCTGCTTCCTCTATATTCCCTTTTTCTACAAGACGGTGAATTTCACCCCCCAAACAAGCCGAAGACACAATCAAGCCTTCGCTATATTTTTCTAGCAATTCTTTGTCAATGCGAGGACGATAATAATAACCCTCGATATATCCATACGAAACTAATTTACATAGATTTCGATAGCCCTTTTTATTTTTTGCTAACAATACAAGATGATTTCCACTTCTGTCTATTTCTTCTGTTTTATCAAACCGAGTACGCTTAGCTACATACACTTCGCTTCCAATAATTGGTTTGACATACTTACAAGTAGTTGCTGCAATTTTTTCTTTCCACACTTCTCGTTGTTTGTCGTCTGTTGCAGCTAGTAATTCCTTTTCTAATATAGCAATATCTTCCTTTACTTTTTTATTTTTCTTTTTGGTATAATCATAAAACTCTTTTATGCCAAACATTGAACCGTGGTCTGTAAGAGCAATAGCAGGCATGCCATCTTTTTGAGCCTTATCAACCAAGGCACTAATAGAAGACATACCATCTAATAAAGAATAATAAGAGTGAACGTGTAAATGTACAAAGGATTTCATATATAAAAAGGTAAATTATTTCAGAAATCCAAAGTTAGTGATTCTCTTAAAGTAGAAAAAATAAAATTCTATAAAGTTTTAAACAAAAAGCTAGGTCTACCCATAACTGTTTAAGTGTCAAAAGATATAGTGAAAATTTATGACCATAACATTTTTAATACATGCGGAAAATGTTCATATTCTAAAGCATGTACCTTTTGAGCAACATCATCTGGAGTATCTGTTGACAATACGTCACACGTAGCTTGAAAAATTATTTCACCATCATCGTACTTATTATTTACAAAATGTATAGTAATTCCAGTTTGTGTTTCATGAGCATCTACCACTGCTTGATGTACATAATCTCCATACATCCCCTTGCCTCCAAATTTAGGTAACAAAGCAGGGTGAATATTTACAATTTTATTTGGAAATTGTGTAATAATATTATCTGATACTTTCAATAAAAAACCTGCTAGGATAATAAAATTTATCTTTTCATCCATAAGAAAAGACAACACAGTTCCATCTTCGAACTGTTGTTTGGTAAATGTATAGGAAGGAATTAAAAGTTTTTTGGCACGTTGATGCACAAATGCATCTTGTTTATTCGAAAGAATACATGAAAAATTAACTAACTGACTACCTGTAAAATAACGAATTATATTTTCAGCATTACTTCCTGAACCTGATGCAAAAATGGCAACATTTATCATATAAAAAAGGCACTTATGTTTTATACTTTCAAAAGAAAACGCAAAGGTACAATTAAGAATTTAGATGCACAATATTAATCACAAAAGAAAATTTATTAACAACAATTCTTATTTTATTTTAAATATATCTAATTGAAATACAAATATTTAATAATAAATAAATAAGAATTGTAGTGCACAAAAATTAAATACGTGTGCACATTTTTTTGAAGAAATATCTTGTATTCGCAAAAAAAAGTGTACATTTGCATCGCTAAAATTTCACAAATTTAATTTATTTATTAACTAAAAATTAAAAGTTATGTCTGAAGTTGCAGAAAAAGTAAAAGCTATCATTGTAGAGAAATTAGGTGTTGAAGCATCAGAAGTAGTTCCAGCAGCTAGCTTCACAAACGATCTTGGTGCAGATTCTCTTGATACAGTAGAAATGATCATGGAATTTGAAAAAGAATTTGGTATGTCTATTCCAGATGACCAAGCTCAAAAAATTGCTACAGTGGGTGATGCTATCTCTTACATTGAAGCAAACAAATAATTTAAGTTAACTTTATTCATGGAGTTAAAAAGAGTTGTTGTAACAGGTTTAGGTGCAGTTACTCCTATTGGCAACGATGTTCCTACATTTTGGAATTCGTTAATACAAGGTGTAAGTGGAGCTAAGCCTATTACGCGTTTTGATGCATCAAAGTTCAAAACTCAATTTGCGTGTGAAGTTAAAGATTTTGATCCAAATCAATATTTTGACAGAAAAGAAGCCCGTAAATATGACTTATTCTCAATGTTTGGCATCGTAGCAGCAAAAGAAGCGGTAGAAGATGCTGGAATTGATGTTGAGAAAGTAGACTTAGATCAAATTGGCGTTATTTTTGGAACAGGAATTGGTGGTATAAAAACATTTGCCGAAGAAGTGGCTAGTTTTGTTCAAAATGAGTCTATACCACGTTTCAATCCATTTTTTATTCCAAAAATGATTATTGATATTTTACCTGGTCATGTATCTATCATGTATGGATTTCGTGGTATTAATTTTTCTACATCTTCGGCTTGTGCTTCAAGTACACATGCTTTGGCTGATGCCTTTAATTATATACGTTTAGGCAAAGCTAACATTATGGTTGCAGGAGGCTCAGAAGCTGCCATAACTGATGTTGGTGTAGGAGGTTTTAATGCTTTACATGCCATTTCCACACGTAATGATAGTCCAGAAACAGCGTCACGTCCTTTTAGTTTATCTAGAGACGGTTTTGTGATGGGTGAAGGAGCCGGTTGTTTGATTTTTGAAGAGTTAGAACATGCTTTAGCACGAGGTGCTAAAATATATGCAGAAGTAAAGGGTGCTGGTATGACAGCAGATGCTCATCATATGACAGCTCCACATCCAGAAGGACTGGGAGCTATAAATGTAATGAAATCTGCACTAAAAGATGCAGACATGCAACCAGATGAAATTGATTATATCAATGTTCATGGTACCTCTACCCCATTAGGTGATATTGCTGAAACAAAAGCAATTAAAGATGTATTTGGCGAACATGCATACAATTTGAATATTAGTTCGTCAAAATCAATGACAGGACATTTATTAGGAGCTACCGGAGCTGTAGAAGCTATCGCATGCGTACTTAGTGTACAAAATGACATAGTTCCTCCTACCATCAATTTTACAGAAGGCGATGAAGATCCTGAAATAGATTATAAATTGAACTTTACTTTTAATAAAGCCCAAAAAAGACCTGTAAATGCAGCTTTATCGAATACTTTTGGATTTGGTGGGCATAATGGAAGTATCATCTTTAAAAAATTTGCGAAGTAATCACTTTTTTAACGTGTACTAGCATTGATAAAACGAATTATTAATAGAATAAGGTTCATTTCTTTCACAAAGAACGAACCTTATTTTGTTTTACGTAACCTACTTGGATTTAGTCCCAAAGAAAATAGTTATTACCAACTAGCTCTATTACATCGTTCAACAGGGAAACGCAATATAAACGGCGTTATTATAGACAATGAACGATTGGAATTTTTAGGGGATGCTATTTTATCTGCTATAATCTCTGATTATTTGTATCAAAAATTTCCACTTAAAAAAGAAGGATTTTTAACTAATCTACGTTCAAAAATTGTTCAAAGAGAATATTTAGACCATCTAGCTGTCCAAATGGGTTTAGATAAACTAATGTTTTCCCAAAATAAACATATTGTCTCTAAAAATGCAGTTCATGTATATGGAAATGCTCTTGAAGCATTAATTGGTGCAATTTACCTAGATCAAGGATATAAAAAATGTCAACAATTTTTAGAGAAACAAGTTATTGAGAAACACATGAATGTGAACGAAATTGTAAAAAAAGAGTACAATTTTAAATCAAAACTAATAGAATGGGCTCAAAAAAGAAAATATTCCATTATATTCGTAGTTACAAATAGCGAAGTAAATAAAGAACAAAATATAACCACATTTTATACTAGTGTATTAATTGAAAATATAGAAGTTGGTACAGGTTGTGGTTTAAACAAAAAAGAGTCTCAACAAAAGGCAGCAAGAGATGCTTTACACAAAATAAAGAAAAAAGAAACTGGGATTCTTATCAATACTAAATATAAAGAGCGTATAGAACTAGAAAATCACTCTGAATCAAAAAAACTATAGAACTAAATCATTATTATATATGAAAGCAAGTAATCACCCTATCCATTTGGCTCATTTAGTATTTGAAAAAGCAAAGCAATATGGAGAAAGAGCAGCGTTGCACTATCGCAATGACAGTACAAAAACCTGGGTTCCTATTTCATGGAATGAAATAGCAAAACAAGTAACTTTTATTAGTAAAGGATTAGTTTCCATTGGCTTAGAGGAAAATCAAAATGTTGGTATTTTTTCACAAAATATGTGCGAAATTATCATTGCAGATTTTGCAATCATGGGTAACCATGCAGTATCAATACCTTTATATGCTACTTCTACTGCTCCCCAAATAGATTTCATCGTAAAAGATGCTGAAATTGGTCTATTGTTTGTAGGCGAACAATACCAATATGATGTAGCGATGGAAGTAAAAAAGCACTCAAAATTTTTAAAGAAAATTATTGCCATTGATCCAAATATTGATTTAAAAAACGATCCCGAAAATATGTACTTTTTTGATTTACTTTTACTTGGACAAACTGCTAACAATGATGATATAGTTGAGAAAAGAAAATCAAAAGCATCTGAAAATGATCTTGTTAATATATTATACACTTCTGGTACAACTGGTGTTCCAAAGGGTGTTATGTTACATCAATATAATTATTCTGGAGTTATTCGCATTCACAAAGAAAGATTGGCTGAGGTTACTGATAAAGATACTTCGATGTGTTTCTTGCCCATCACACACATATTTGAGCGAGCATGGACTTATTTGTGTTTAGAACGAGGAGTTCAAGTATATGTAAATAAACGTCCCATAGAAATACAGCAAACAATACTCGAAGTACAACCTACATTGATGTGTACAGTGCCTCGCTATTGGGAAAAGGTTTATGCTGCCATTCTCGAAAAAATGGAAACACTTTCTCCAGCTTTGAAAAAAATATTTACATGGGCTATTCAAGTGGGCAAGGTGTATAATTTAGAGTATTACCGCCATCGCAAATCTGCACCAATCTTACTACGATTAAAATATATCTTGGCAGAAAAACTGGTATTTAATAAAATAAAAAGTGCAGCTGGTCTTACTAATTTACATTTCTTTCCTTGTGCAGGATCTCGTTTAGCTGATGATATTAACGAGTTTATACATAGCCTCGGAATTAATTTGGTATATGGGTATGGTTTAACAGAATCAACTGCTACCGTTTCATGTTATTATTCTGAAAATAAAGAATATATAATAGGATCTATTGGTAAAATTATGCCTGAAGTAGATGTTAAAATTTCAGATCAAGGCGAAATTTTACTCAAGGGAAGTACCATAACCGCAGGTTATTATAAACGTCCTGATGCTAATGCAGAATCTTTTGAAGATGGCTGGTTCAAAACAGGAGATGCAGGCTATATTGATGCTGCTAATAATTTATATATTACTGATAGAATAAAAGACCTATTTAAAACTGCAGGAGGTAAATACATTGCTCCACAAATGCTCGAAAGCCGATTATCTGAATTAAAATTTGTTGACCAAGTTGCTATTATTGGCGATCAACGCAAATTTGTTACAGCCCTTATTGTGCCAACATTTGATACATTAAAAATCTACGCTTCTAATCATAATATACCCTATCAATCAATAGAAGAGCTTATTTCTCATCCTGATATTATTAAATTTTATAGCGATTGTATTAAAGAACAAATGAAAGATTTGGCAAGCTACGAACAAATAAAAAGGTTTACCCTACTTCCAAAGGCATTTACGATGGAAGACGGACTACTTACAAATACCTTAAAATTAAAACGAAAAGAAGTAGCAAAAGTATTCGAAAATATAATTGAAAAAATGTATATTGATTAAAAAATGATACTAGAAAACAGACTCCACATCACAATAAAATTGTATCTTTGTGGGTTTGAAAAAATATTCAATAAATATGATAACAATAGAACAACTAAAAGAGACGATAGAGCGCCAACAAGCGTTGAGGAGGTATCTTTGACATTGATGCAAAATTAGTAGCCTTACAAGAAGAGGAATTACGAACTCAAGACCCTTTGTTTTGGAATGACAGCAAAAGTGCTGAAATTCAAATGAAAAAGATAAAAGAATTAAAGTTTTGGATAGAAACATATAATAAAGTTTACCAAGCTACTGAAGAGCTGAAACTTGCATTTGATTTCTACAAAGAAGCTATCGTCGCTGAACAAGACGTTGATGAGGCTTATAGTGTAGCAATGGATTGCATTAGCAATTTGGAAATGAAGAATATGCTTTCAGCTGAAGAAGACAATATGGGAGCTATTATTAAAATAGTTTCTGGTGCTGGAGGAACTGAAAGTCAAGATTGGGCCTCTATGCTACTACGAATGTACCAACGATGGTGTGAACGAAATACTTATAAGTGTGAACTTACCAATTTCCAAGCAGGAGATGAAGCGGGAATCAAAACAGCAACACTTCAAGTAGAGGGAGAATTAGCTTATGGATATTTAAAAAGTGAAAACGGAGTACACCGTTTAGTCCGCGTATCTCCATTTAATGCACAAGGAAAACGTATGACATCTTTTGCTTCAGTGTTTGTTACACCACTTATCGACGACTCCATCGAAATAGATATCAATCCAGCAGATATAACTTGGGAAACATTCCGTTCGGGCGGTGCAGGTGGACAAAATGTAAATAAGGTTGAAACTGGTGTACGTTTACGTTACTGGTACAAAGATACACCCACTAGTGAACCCATAGAAATTATCATTGAAAATACAGAAAGTCGATCGCAATTTGGCAATAAGGATAATGCTATGCGATTACTAAAATCCCAGTTGTACGAAAAAGAATTAGAAAAACGCAGAGCCGCTTCTGCTCAAATTGAGGCAGGAAAAAAGAAAATTGAATGGGGCTCACAAATACGTAGTTATGTGTTTGATGATCGACGTGTAAAAGACCATCGTAGCAATTATCAAACATCTGATGTACAGGGAGTTATGGATGGTGATATTGATGCTTTCATCAAAGCATATTTGATGGAATTTTCTAATTAATAACAGTAAATAACAATATATGAGTGGAATAGAATTATCTGAACAAGAAATCTTTCGTCGTCAAAGTTTAGAACAAATGCGTTCAATGGGAATTGAACCATACCCTGCAGAAGAATTTCCAACAAACGCTTTTTCTACTGAAATCATTTCTAATTTTAACGAAAATGAAAAACGTGATGTGGCAATAGCTGGTAGAATAATGAGTAGACGCATTATGGGCAAAGCTTCCTTTATTGAATTACAAGATTCAAAAGGCAGAATACAAGTATATATCTCACGTGATGAAATTTGTCCAGAAGAAGACAAGGAATTATACAATACCGTATTTAAAAAACTATTGGATATTGGTGATTTTATAGGTATTAAAGGATATGTTTTTCGTACACAAATGGGAGAAATATCTGTTCATGCTTCTGAACTCAAAGTACTAGCAAAATCACTTCGCCCCTTGCCTATTGTTAAAATAAAAGATGGTATTGCGTACGATGCTTTTACTGACGCAGAATCAAGATATCGTCAACGATACGTTGATTTAGTGGTAAACGAACAGGTAAAAGAAATTTTCTTGAAACGTACCAACGTATTTAACTCTATGAGAGAATTTATTAATCAGCATGGCTATATTGAGGTGGATACACCTGTTTTGCAACCAATTCCAGGTGGAGCAGCTGCACGTCCATTTACTACTCACCATAATGCATTAGATATACCATTATATTTGCGTATAGCTAACGAATTATATTTAAAAAGACTCATTGTTGGTGGTTTTGAAGGGGTATATGAGTTTTCACGTAACTTTCGTAATGAAGGTATGGACAGAACACACAATCCAGAATTTACTGTAATGGAGCTATACGTATCGTATAAAGATTACAATTGGATGATGGATTTTACCGAAAAAATGCTTGAAAAAATCTGTATTGATGTAAATGGAACAACCGAAGTTCCGATGGGAGAAAAAATAATTAATTTTAAAGCCCCATTCAAACGAATTTCAATGACCGATGCTATTAAAGAGCATACAGGTTTTGATATAACAGGTAAAAATGAAAAAGAATTACGTGAAATATGTAATGCACTCCACATAGAAACCGATGAAACAATGGGCATTGGAAAGCTTATTGACGAAATTTTTGGGGAAAAATGTGAAGGCAATTATATTCAACCTACATTTATTACAGACTACCCAATTGAAATGTCTCCTCTCACAAAAAAACACCGTTCTAAAGCAGGATTAACCGAACGTTTTGAATTAATGGTAAATGGAAAAGAACTTGCAAATGCTTATTCTGAACTAAATGACCCTATTGATCAACGAGAACGATTTGAAGAACAACTTCGGTTAAGTGAAAAAGGTGATGATGAAGCTATGTTCATCGATCAAGATTTTTTAAGAGCAATGGAATATGGAATGCCACCCATGTCTGGTATAGGTATAGGAATGGATCGATTAGTTATGGCTATGACCAATCAAACCAGTATACAAGAAGTATTATTATTTCCACAAATGCGTCCTGAAAAGATTGCTAAAAAAGATACCCCTGCACGATTTATAGAACTTGGCATGTCTGAAGAATGGGCACAAGCTATAGTAAAACATTCGTCTCTTTCTATCAAAGATATTGCAAGCAATATTGATGCAAAATTGCATCAGCAACTGTGTGGTATCAATAAAAAACACAAACTATCCTTACCTAATCCTACTTTAGCAGACGTACAAGTCTGGATAAAAAAAGCAAGCGAATAACAGTATGGAACAAATGAAAGCAAAACGAATATGCATTATGGGAGGTGGAAGCTGGGCAACCGCTTTAGCCAAAATTACCATGTCAAAAGGAGATAAAATTAATTGGTACATGAGAAGACCTGAGCAAATTGAAATATTCCAACGCTTAGGAAATAATCCTTCCTATCTCAGTTCGATTAGATTTGATACAAAAAAAATAAAATTTTATGCAGACATTAACTTAGCAGTTAAAAACTCTGATATTTTAGTTTTTGCAACTCCCTCTCCTTTTCTTAAACAACATTTACAAAAACTAACACGTACATTAAGTAATAAAATAATCGTATCTGCAATCAAAGGAATAGTTCCTGATGAAAATATGATTATTAATGATTATTTTCAAAAATTCTATGGTGTTAAACAAGAAAATATTGCTATCATTGCTGGACCTTGTCATGCAGAAGAAGTTGCTCTAGAGCGTCTTTCATACTTAACCATTGCATGTGCTAATAACGAATTAGGAACATATTTAGCCGAAAGATTAAGCTGTTCATTCTTAAAAACATCTATTACAAGCGATATTAATGGCATTGAATATTCATCTGTTCTCAAAAATGTTTATGCTATTGCAGTAGGAATATGTCATGGACTAAAATATGGTGATAACTTTCAGGCAGTACTAATTTCAAATAGTATTCGTGAAATAAATCGTTTTGTAGATGCAATAGAACGGAATAATGAGCGTAATACGCAAGATTCAGCCTATTTAGGCGATTTAATAGTAACAGCACATTCTCGTTTTAGTCGTAATCGTACTTTTGGCACCATGATAGGAAAAGGATATTCTGTAAAAACTTCACAATTAGAAATGGAAATGATTGCAGAAGGTTATTATGGAACTAAATGTATTAAAGAAATTAATGATACTCTAAATGTAGATATGCCTATTCTTGATGCAGTATATAATATATTGTACGAACGCATAGCCCCAACAATCGAAATTAAATTATTAACAGAAAAAATACGATAAAAATGGAAAACATTAAATTGGTAATTGACAATACCTTAGGTTTTATATCAAAAGATAAAGTATTTGCTTACGAAAAAGAAGTAAGTGCATGCAATAGTATGCTACACAATGGTACAGGAAAAGGAAATGATTTTTTGGGATGGTTATCCCTTCCATCAAGCACTTCTGCTGAATTAATTAACGATATCAAACAAACTGCTGATTTATTACGTAAAGAATGTGAAGTAGTAGTTGTAGCAGGTATTGGAGGAAGCTTCTTAGGTGCAAAAGCTGTGATTGATGCTTTATCTAACACATTTATTTGGTTGAAAAAAGACACAAATACACCCGTAATTGTATATGCCGGTAATAATATTGGCGAAGATTATTTAGCTGAATTAATGGATTATTTATCAGATAAAAAATTTGGTATCATTAATATTTCAAAATCTGGTACAACTACCGAAACTGCTTTGGCTTTTCGTTTATTAAAAACACAATTAGAAAAACAGGTTGGCAAAGCTAAAGCTAAAAACTTAATAGTGGCTGTAACTGATGCATCAAAAGGTGCATTGCGTACATTGGCAACACAAGAAGGTTACAAAACATATGTAATCCCAGATAATGTTGGTGGTCGTTTTTCAGTACTTTCTCCTGTAGGACTTTTACCTATTGCTGTAGCTGGATTAGATTTAAATCAATTGTTAGCTGGGGCTAGAAAAATGGAAGAAGTGTGCGGATTAAATACTCCTTTTGCTGAAAATCCTGCTGCAATATATGCTGCAACACGTAATGAATTATATAGAAACGGTAAAAAAATTGAAATTCTAGCTAATTATCAACCAAAACTGCATTTCTTTGCTGAATGGTGGAAACAATTATTTGGTGAAAGCGAAGGAAAAGAAAATAAAGGGATATTCAATGCTGCTGTCGATTTTTCAACCGACCTACACTCGATGGGACAATGGATACAGGAAGGCGAACGTACTATTTTTGAAACAGTTATCTCAATTAAACAAGCATCCAAAAAGGTAGTTGTGCCAACGGATAACGACAACTTAGATGGATTGAACTTTTTAGCAGGGAAACGTGTTGATGAAGTAAACAAAATGGCTGAATTGGGAACTATGTTGGCTCATGTTGATGGCGGTGTTCCCAATATGAAAATTGAGGTTCCTGAATTAAATGAGTATTACATCGGACAATTAATATATTTCTTCGAAAAAGCATGTGGTATTAGTGGGTATTTATTAGGCGTAAACCCATTTGACCAACCAGGAGTTGAAGCATATAAAAAGAATATGTTTGCCTTACTTGAAAAGCCAGGTTTTGAAGCAGAAACAAAAGCTATTAAAGCAAGACTATAATATGGAATACACAGGGAAAGAAATCATTAAAACTTTCCCTATGTACTATAAAAAAGCGATAAAAGAATTTGCAAATACAAAAAAATAACTTACCTTTGCATCGCTTTTGAAAGAAAAGGGGCGTTTAGCTCAGCTGGTTCAGAGCATCTGCCTTACAAGCAGAGGGTCGGCGGTTCGAATCCGTCAACGCCCACTTGATAATCAAGCACTTACAACAACAGTTGTAGGTGCTTTTTTCTTTCAGTGAATTATTAGTGAAACTTTTTTATCTTTGCAAACTATGGATAATTATTCGATACTAAAGGAACTGGAGGATTTTCTGACATACCAAAATGTAGAAAATATCAAAAATGAATTTATAAGGCTGTATTACGAAGAAGACCAGCTACATAATTTACAAGAAGCACATATTTATGTAGGAACATATTCTAAGTACAATAATGGTTCTCTCTTTGGTAAATGGTTGGAATTATCTGATTACATGGATAAAGAGGATTTTCTGGTAGCATGTAAAGAATTACATGCTGATATATCAATCAATTCATCATTAACATAAGGAGCAAAAAACTTTTCCCAAATAGTAGTTTCATATCTCCAAACTTCATAAGCCTTAAAATCAAGTTTATCCTCATATTTTAATAAAAAATCTATTGTCCAAGGAGTTGATATGTTATTGATTAGACCATTTTCAAATTTAAAACCACCAGTAGAAGAAATAAACTCCCCTTCTGCACCATAAAGCTCACAAGATTTCCAACCACCCCATTGAACAAAGTCTTTGAAATAGTCAATCATGGATTCATCCCATACAACACTCTTATTATGGCATAATTCATTCCAATCTATGTATTCTTTAAAATAAGCAATCATTGCCTTATCCCATTCAACTCCTTCATTTCTACATAAAAAATTCCAGTCTATATCTTCTTTGTATGTATCTATCAATTCTTTTGTCCATGGAAATGCTTTATTTCTGGAGAAACACCCAAAGTAAGCCTGTTTATCCTGTATCCAAATATCATAATGTTTCTGAAAGAAATCCTTATCTGTTTCAAAAAAATATGTATTCAGTGCAATCCCTTTCCAATCAATATTATCTTTCCATTTTTCCAACAGATTTTCTTCTTGCCAAGGAAGTTTTGGATTTAAGCAGATATTATACCAGTCTAAATATTGTTGGTATTTTTCAATAAATTCAAGGGTTACAAGATTTTTATTATTCTTTACCCCCCCAATAATCAAGATATGATTTATCAAGATATTTTTCAAACCAGCATATATTCCAAGGGACATTCTGGTTATTGGCAAGTTCATGCCAATTCCATTTATCTTTGTATTTATCAAGTAATTTTTCTGACCATTGTACATTATCATAGATAGACTCTGAAAATTTCTCAAAATTTATTTTATCAGCATATTTATCAATGGTTTCCATAGACCAATAAATACCACTATTATTTACAATGGTATCTCCACACCAATTCTCTTTGCCAAACCAATCAATAAAATCATTAAAATCATCTATCAATGACATATCTTTAAACACAGAACTGTTTCCAGATAATTTACACCAGTCAAAGGAGTTTTTAAAATTGTTCAATATTTCATAAGACCATTTTATATTCTCATTTAGAGAAATACATTCCCAATTAAGCAAGTCTTTAAAATTTGATAATTGACTATTGGTTAAAGGATAATATAAAGAAATCATATCTCTGAAAAAATCAGGATATTTAAGGAATAAGGATGTGATTTTTGTTTTGGGCATATAATTTTTAAAATTAAGTATAACTTTAAAAGTTATGTTTTGTTAAGTTTGAAAGTTAACTACTATTCATAAGGGTTATCCGTCCTATTTTCATTTATTTCATCTATTTCTTTTTTCCACTTTGTATATTTTCCATACCAATCTGGATTCAACCAATCAAATTCTTTTCTTAATTTTTCTCGTCTTTCTTTACTGATTTCTGGCACACTATCATATTTTCCACTAAGAGAGATTTCAAATCCATCGTTTTCTCTTCTTGAGTCATATAAAGATATAACATGGTCTTTGTGTTTCAAATTTGTTTCTCTCATAAATTTTATCCATTCTTCAACTTCGTCAATATTTTGATAAAGTTTTAATACTTGAATTCTTTGACTTTTATAATCACTTTCTAAATCAGAAATTCTATGATACAAATGAAGAATCCAGCCTATTATTGCAAGGGCTACTATTGAAATTACAGTTCCTAACATAATTTTATATTTATTTTATTAATAATTAATCATTACTTTAAATTTTCAAATGCAGAGATGATTTTCTGTTTCCAATCATCCAATATTTCTATGTTTGCTTGAAATTGTTGTTTTAATTCACAACTCATATCTAATGATTGTACTAACATCATTTTCTCATAAACAACATCTACAAATTCGTATGAGAATTGTTTACTATGTTGTGCATCATAAATGGCAGAGCCAAGTATGCTTATTGCATTAGCAGCAACAGAATCACTTGTTTTCAAATAAAAACAATCTTTTGCACCAAGAGTATTTTTAATATTGATTAATTTAGGTATACAAGTGTCAATTAGCTCAGAAGCATAATTTATTTTTGCACCAATATCAGAAAGATTTTGAGCTTCTTTAAGTTTAGTATTTATAGCCAATAAATCATCTGCTAATTTTTTTTCATTTTCCTCAACTTTATTTTCTATTGTTATTTCTTGTTCTTGTGAAAGCAAATCACTTGTTTTAGATAAAAAAATCCAATAAGGAAGTACCATTATTACTGCTAAAAGGACACCAATAACCCCCAAAGAAACACCAAAAACAAATCCAAAAAAGAATCCAACAATTATTGAAGCTATTAAACTGTAAATTCTCTTTTTCTTATAAACATCTTTGGTAATTTCATGACTTGTGAATAGAATTGTATTCTCATGTAATTTAATGATTGGCTTAAATAATTTTATGGAAATAAAAATCCAAAAAATAAGACCTACAATTGCAAATGGATTAAGACTAAGAATAAATGATAGAATAAACATAATAATACTTATTGCCATTGTAATTTTAGCAATGATTTCTGTAGCTTTTCCTAATTTGAAATTCCTGTATTCAACAATATTATTTTCCATAGTATTAATTACAATTGTTTGGGTTCATGTTTTTTAATTGTTGTACAAACTCTTCAAAACCTTCAATAATTTCCTCAAGATCCCCCTCTTGGTAATGTTTCATATACTTCATTGCTCCAGCTCTAAAACTCTTTTTATAAGTTCCACCCTCATAGCTCCAGGATATATCAAGAGTTTCATTGTCCAAAAAATAAATGTAACTAAAATAGATAGTGTGTTTACCATCTTTGTATAAGGTTACATGGTCTTCATCTGTAAATACAAGTTTCCCTTGACCCTCATAGCAATATTCATTTAAACCATCTATCAAATACTTACATTTTTCATAGACTGATGCTCCATTTCTTTTTCCTTTCTGAGAAATGGAAATAAACCAAACTACCAAACACACAACAATAGTAATAAATATCCACATAATTTTTTAAGTATATTATTTTGCCCCAGCTTCCAATGAGCAGTTATTATAAAAAACAAAAGGCGTGGAAACTGTTAAACTTATCTGTTTAGAGGTATCGGCAAACACCCAAGTACAAGATAAGCAACAGTTCCACGCCTATATGATATATAATTCTCCCCATAAGGGTATATATACCAATCAGCATAGGCGTTCTGTTGTATCTCTTGTTTCATCTTGAAAATTGGCGATTTTCTAAAGCAAGTAAATACTAAAACGCTTTCGCAAATTAAGTCCTTCCAACCTCAACTTTTTGAGGTCTTGGAATTAGTACAAAAATAATCAAAATCATCAAACCACCAGTAAAAATATCCTAAAATTTTTTACTAACAAAAAAATGAAAGCCTTGTGTTTTCGTATCCTGCCCCATACAAAAGCACCCCCACGAATATTTGAAGAAAACCACCCCGCCCTCAATTCCAAACAAGAAAAATCCAGCGGGGATATTTTTATGAATTAAAAAAAAATAGCTGATTTTTTACGACACGGCATTGTTCTTTGATTGCTCTGTTTGAAATTAGAATCTACATATTTTGTTCATTCCTGGTATGTTACGATTCCATAAAATTGTATGTTACCACGAATAAAGAAAGCTATACTTTATAGAGTTTATTTTCATGTTTTACTAACCCACAAATTTTTATGTATTATGGTAACAATTATTAATTACAAAGAATGTGTTTCCCAAGAGGGAAGAAATTTTAATGCGATTTTAGTTCAAGGAGGCTGTAGTATTGCTATCAGCAAAGAGACAGGCAATCCTTATTTAACCGCAAACAAAATGTTATTGAATACGACATTCAATAAACAAGTTTGCCAATCTCTTATCGGTTCGACCCTACCAGGAGACATTTTGAAAGTACCATGTCCCTACTATGTATATCACTCTCTTAAAAGCAACAAAAAATGTCTTGGTGTGGAGAAGTCCATATCGAGGCATTTTTTTTCATTTGTGTAAATGCGAATATAACTACTCACACTATTATACAAATAAGACATTTGAAGTTACAGCCCCTTTACAGGAAAAATACTTGGGGACAAACTAAAGAAACTTCTCAATTAAGATTATGTGGTAATTGGTTGGAGCAAGCAGGCTTTTTTCCCAAACAGTCTGTAACTGTTACGGTAAAGAAAGGCAAGTTGATTATATCTGCATAAACTGCAAATGTTGCAGAATTTGCAATATCTGCAAATTTACCATTATCGTTTTTTGAGTGAAATATTAGTGAATCTTTCTGTCAGAAGAAAGAAAATGAATGAAGTTGGATAGAAAATGTAAATTCTGAATATAATTGAAAATCAGAGCAATGAAAAACAATGCAACTAATTGATAATCATTATGTTACGTCTTACAAGCAGAGGGTCGGCGGTTCGAATCCGTCAACGCCCACAACCTTTTCTTTTAAAATACAATATAATACGGGCGTTTAGCTCAGCTGGTTCAGAGCATCTGCCTTACAAGCAGAGGGTCGGCGGTTCGAATCCGTCAACGCCCACACAACCTTAAAGTTTGTCAATTATGACAGACTTTTTTGTTTTATACTAAGCTATTTCGTACTTTTAGCATAAAAATTTTATTATGCTCAAAAGATTAAAAACCCATCTTACTTTCTTATGCTCGTTTATTCTTGTGGCACACGTATATAGTGCTCAATATCAAGGAATAATACTAGATAGTCAAAGCCATAAAGCAATTCCTTACGTAAGCATACATACATCAAATAATAATGATATTTATGGAAGTATGAGTAATGATTTGGGCGAATTTTCAATCTCTTTTGACTTTGATTCACTTGTATTTCAACATATTAATTATACTCCATACATTTTAAAAAAACAATCGTATAAGGACACACTATACCTTAATCCTCTATCTTATACTCTAAATGAAATTGATGTTTATGCTACAGAAAGCCTCTGGATTAGAAAAAAACTACACCTTGTTGTAAAAAATAAAAAAAAGTTCTATACACTACCCTCGTCTATTCAACAAGATTATGTATATAACACATATACCTTATCAGACTCAAGTGGTTATGCATTCGAGAGCAAAGGTATATTACAATCCAATAAAAATGAATACTCAATTTTACCAATACTTTCTGCTATAAAATATAAGGATTCGACAGCAGGTACTGATTTTAGTAATCTGAGAAGAATGTTACACGATGATTTTTTACCACGCTTCACTTCAAACTTTATTAAGAATAATTCATTTCGTGAGAACAAAGGATTTAGGCATACCAATCCGAATGTTGTACAATTGTTTTATTTTTCAAATGATAACCTTAGTGATGACGGATATTTGGTAATAGACACCTTGAAAAATGTAATACTCGAAGCTCAACAAAACTTAGGTACTCAAAGTAATATAGAAAATAATACTTCTTCTTTATTGCGTAAAGTAGCTGAATCAAGAGGTTTTACTTACAATGATTGGATTACGCAAACCCAGTATATCTATACAGAAATTAACGGCTCATACGTACTACAATCCTGTATCTACAAGCTTTATATGCGTACAACAACTGAAAATAAGAAACTATCAAACTCGTATTTTGTTTCAACAGAATCAACAGTTCGTTTGAGTAAT
>RRZT011186930.1_pt1 | contig 30731 bp, 22 predicted proteins | sample 2165551 | NCBI WGS metagenome assembly RRZT01 (sample SAMN10456910, study PRJNA506462) | wastewater metagenome | biome: wastewater; feature: sludge; material: wastewater sludge; isolation source: wastewater sludge with Escherichia coli K12::gfp cells carrying plasmid... | place: USA: Moscow, Idaho...
CAGGCGGCTGACCGGGGTTTTGCGAATGTGCTGGATTTCCAGGAAATCGATGACTTCCTCGACTTTCTTGCGGTGCTCCAGCTCTTCCCTTCTGGCGCGACCCAGCCACAGAGCGTGCTCGACGATGTTGGCTCTCATCCGGGTGATGCGGCCGGTCATGATGTTGTCCAGCACGGTCATGCCCTTGAACAGCGCGATGTTCTGAAAGGTGCGGGCGATGCCTTGTCGCGCCGCCCGGTGCGGGTTCATTTTTTTGCGTTCCCGGCCATGGAACACGATGGCGCCTTCCTGCGGGTGGTAGACGCCGTTGATGACGTTCAGCATGGAGCTTTTGCCCGCGCCGTTGGGGCCGATGATGGCGCGGATTTCGTGCTCGCGCACGTCGAAGGAAATGTCGGTCAGCGCCTTGACCCCGCCGAAGCGCAGCGAGATGTTTTGCAGATCGAGAATGACCTCGCCGATGGCTCTGCTCATCGCTCACGCCGCCTTCCGCGCGGCCGGGAAAGCCTTGGCGTCCACGATCTTGAGATCGGCGGAGACTTGCCCGCGCCGGCCGTCCTCGAACTTGACCTCGGTGGTGATGAACTGGCTGGTCTTGCCGCCGTAGAGCGCATCGATCAGCACGGCGTATTTCTTGGCGACGAAGTTGCGGCGCACTTTGCGGGTGCGGGTCAGCTCGTCGTCGTCGGGGTCGAGTTCCTTGTGCAGGATCAGGAAGCGATGGATCTGCGAATCGGCCACCATCGCATCTTGGGTCAAGGCGGCGTTGACCTGCTCCACGCAGTCGCGGATCAGCTCGCAGACCTCCGGCTTGCCGGCCAGATCGGTGTAGCCGGAATAGGCGATGTTGCGCCGCTCGGCCCAGTTGCCCACCGCGCCCACGTCGATGTTGATGAAGGCGCAGACCATTTCCCGGTCGTGGCCGAAGCAGACCGCTTCCTTGATGTGCTGGAAAAACTTGAGCTTGTTTTCGATGTAGTTGGGCGCGAACATCGCGCCGTTCGCCAGCTTGCCGACATCCTTGGCCCGGTCGATGATCTTCAGGTGGCCGTCCGGGTCGAGGAAGCCGGCGTCGCCGGTCATGAAGTAGCCCTCGGCGTCGAGCGACTCGGCGGTGGCGTCCGGGCGCCGGTAGTACTCTTTGAGCAGCATCGGCCCTTTGACCAGCACCTCGCCGCTGTCGGCGATCTTGATCTCCACGCCGGGGGCCGGCAGCCCGACCGAATCGAACTTGATGGCGCCGTCCGGTTGCAGGCAGACGTAGGCGCAGGTTTCGGTCTGGCCGTAAAACTGCTTGAGATTGATGCCGATGGAGCGGTAGAACCGGAACAGATCGGGGCCGATGGCGGCGCCGGCGGTATAGGCCACGCGGATATGGCTCATGCCGAGCACGTTGCGCAAGGGGCCGTAAATCAGCAGATCGCCCAAGCCGTAGAGCAGGCGGTCGCCCAGCCCCACCGGCTTGCCGTCGAGCAAATCCACCCCGCAGCGTTTGGCCACGCCCAGGAAGTGATGGAACAGCTTGCGCTTGAGGAGGCCGGCGTCCTCCATGCGGATCATGATCGAGGTGAGCAAGCTCTCGAACACCCGCGGCGGGGCGAAATAGTAGGTCGGCCCGATTTCCCGCAGATCGGTCGTCACCGTGTCGGTGGATTCCGGGCAATTGATGGTGAACCCGACCACCAGCGCCTGGGCGAAGGAGAAAAGATGGTCACCGACCCAGGCCATCGGCAGGTAGGACAGAATATCGCCCCCGGGGTCCAGCCGGTCGATCTCCATGCTGCCTCGGGCGGCGGCGATGAAGGCGGCGTGGGTCTGGCAGACGCCCTTGGGCTGGCCGGTGGTGCCGGAGGTGTAGAGCATGACCGACACGTCGTCGGCTCGGCCCTGCGCCACTTCGGCGTCGAGAAAATCGGGATGGTTGCGGTCGTGAATCCGCCCCAGCTCCATCAGGGCGTGCATGTCGTGGAGAAAGGGCTGATTGTAGTGGCGCATCCCGCGCGGGTCGTCGTAGACGATGTGTTCGAGCCGGGGCGCCTGATCCCCGATTTCCAGCAGCTTGTCGACCTGTTCCTGATTCTCCACCGCCGCGAAGCGCACGGCGGCATCCTGGAGGACGAACAGCATTTCCGCCGCCACCGCATCCTGATAGAGCGGCACCGGCACGCCTCCCAAGCACTGCGCCGCGCTCATCATCATGTACAGATGCGGGCGGTTGTCGCCGATGATGGCGAGGTTGTCGCCGCGCTGGAAACCCAGCGCCGCCAGGCCGCACGCCAGGGCGCGCACCCGTTCGGCGACCTCGGCCCAAGTCCAGATCTGCCAGATGCCGAGATCCTTCTCGCGGATGGCGGGCGCGTCGCCCCGCGTCCGGGCGTGGTGAAACAGCAGGCGCGGAAAAGTCCGCGCCCCGTCCGCATTGCCGACGGTGCGCTCCGATGACATCGTCTTCTCCGACCGATTCCTGGCTCCCGGCGGCCAGATGCGGTCATTCGGTGGTTTGTCGCGTCGTTTTAATCGTCGTTGTGGCCGGGAAAGCCTTCCGCTCCCGCGTTCACGACTCCAGAAAAAGGAATCGGAAGGCAAATGGCAAATAAACCGCTCACCGTCTACTCGGAACCGCCGCCGACCGCCCGCAGGCAGAAGGCTCGAATGCACTCCACCAAGCGCTCCTTGTCGCGCACGTTGCGCGTCGTCGGCCCGATGGGACCGACCAGCGCCTCGGTGAACGCGCCCACGATGCAGGCCGCGCTCGCATCGGGGTCCTGATCGGGCAATTCTCCTTTGGCGATGCCGTCGGTCAGGATGGCCTTGAACACATCGCCAAACTTCTTCCGATACCGGATCCGGGCGGTGTCCACTTCCGGATCGACCGGCTCGAAGACAAAAGCGTAGGCCAGATTCGGCCCTTTCAAGGCGCGGCGGACGAAGCAAGTCACTGCGGCGCCCAGCCGCTCGCCGGCCGGTTCGGGACCGGCGGCGATGTCGGTCAAGATCTTGATTTCCTCTTCGACGGCGGCGCCCAGCACTTCCACGAACAGCTCCGCCTTGGACGGGAAGTAGCGGTAGATCATCCCGGTGGAGATCCCGGCGACCGCCGCGACCGCCGCGATCTGCGCTTCTCGGAACCCGCCTTCCGCGACCAGCTTGCGCGCCGCCAGCAAGATTCGATCCCGGTTGTTGGCGAGCCTTTTCTCCATCAGGGGCGAGCGTCGGTAAACCATGAAATGAGTATAACCTCAATTTTTGAATTTGTGTTCACTTTTTTAAATAAAAGCGGTATCTTTGTTTCGAGAATCGAATTTTATGCGGTTTGCCGAAGCGCGGCGGCGCCGGCAGAACCCCACGCCGACCAGGAGACGAAATGTCCTTCCATAGCCTGAGCTTCGATTGGGGCGAAACCCTCGACATGCTGCGCGATACCGTGCGCGCGTTCGCCGGCAAGGAGATCGCCCCCCGGGCCGACCAGATCGACCGGGCCAACCGGTTCCCCGCCGATCTGTGGAAGAAGTTCGGCGAGATGGGGCTGCTCGGCATGACCGTCGGCGAGGAGTACGGCGGCGTCGATATGGGCTATCTGGCGCACATCCTGGTCATGGAGGAAATTTCCCGGGCGTCGGCCTCGGTCGGGCTGTCCTACGGCGCCCACTCCAACCTGTGCGTGAACCAGATCCATCGCAACGGCACCGCCGCACAGAAAGCCCGCTATCTGCCCGAGCTGGTGTCCGGCGAGCATGTCGGGGCGCTGGCGATGACTGAGCCCAACGCCGGCTCCGACGTGGTGTCGATGAAGCTGCGCGCCGACCGAAAGGGCGACCGTTACGTCCTGAACGGCAGCAAGATGTGGATCACCAACGGCGGCGACGCCGACACGCTGGTCATCTACGCCAAGACCGACCTCGGCGCCGGCCCCAGAGGCATCACCGCCTTTATCGTCGAAAAGCGCTTCAAGGGCTTCAGCCACGGCACCCATCTGGACAAGCTGGGGATGCGCGGCTCCAACACCTATCCGCTGTTCTTCGACGACTGCGAGGTGCCGGAAGAAAACGTGCTGGGCGGCGTCGGCAACGGCGTCAAGGTGCTGATGTCCGGATTGGACTACGAGCGCGCCGTGCTGGCCGGCGGTCCGCTGGGCATCATGGCCGCGTGCATGGACGTGGTGGTGCCCTACCTGCACGACCGCAAGCAGTTCGGTGCGCCCATCGGCGAATTCCAGCTCATGCAGGGCAAGCTGGCCGATTTATACACGACCTGGCAAGCGTGCCGCGCCTACGTCTACGCGGTCGGGCAGGCCTGCGACCGCGCCGACCACGCCCGCGCGCTGCGCAAGGACGCCGCCGGCGCCATCCTCTACGCCTCGGAAAAAGCGACCTGGATGGCGGGGGAAGCGATTCAGGTGTTGGGCGGCAACGGTTACAACAACGAATTTCCCACCGGGCGGCTGTGGCGGGACGCCAAGCTCTACGAGATCGGCGCGGGCACCTCGGAAATCCGCCGGATGCTGATCGGGCGGGAGCTGTTCGCCGAGAGCGCCCGGTGAGCGTCATCAAATCCCGGATCGATCCCCGCTCGATCGAGTTTCGCGCCAACGCCGAGGCGATGCGGGTCCTGGTCGCCGATTTGCGCGCCAAGGTCGCCGAGGTGGCCCAAGGCGGCAGCGAAGCCGCCCGCCAGAAGCACGTCGCCCGAGGAAAATTGCTGCCGCGGGAACGGGTCAATCACCTGATCGACCCCGGCGCGCCTTTCCTGGAAATCGGCCAACTGGCGGCCTACGGCCTGTACGACAACGACGCGCCAGCGGCCGGCCTCATCACCGGCATCGGCCGGGTGCAGGGCGGCGAGTGCATGATCGTGGCCAACGACGCCACGGTGAAGGGCGGCACCTACTACCCGATGACCGTCAAAAAACACCTGCGCGCCCAGGAAATCGCCGAGCAAAACCGGCTGCCGTGCGTGTATCTGGTCGATTCCGGCGGGGCGTTTCTGCCCAAGCAGGACGAGGTTTTTCCCGACCGGGACCACTTCGGCCGCATTTTCTACAACCAGGCCAACCTGTCGGCGCAGGGCATCGCCCAGATCGCCGTGGTGATGGGTTCCTGCACCGCCGGCGGCGCCTACGTCCCGGCCATGTCCGATGAAACCATCATCGTCAAGAACCAGGGCACCATTTTTCTCGGCGGCCCGCCGCTGGTGAAAGCCGCCACCGGCGAAGTCGTCAGCGCCGAGGATCTGGGCGGCGGCGATGTGCATACCCGCGTCTCGGGGGTCGCCGACCACTTGGCCGAGAACGACGCGCACGCGCTCTACATCGCCCGGCGGATTCTGGCCAACCTCAACCGCGTCAAGCCGGTGAACCTCGCCCTGGGTCGCGGTGAGGAGCCGATTTACGACCCGGAGGAAATTTACGGCATCCTGCCCACCGACACCCGCAAGCCCTACGACGTGCGGGAAATCGTCGCCCGGATCGTGGACGGCTCGCGCTTCGACGAATTCAAAGCCCGTTACGGCAGCACCCTGGTCACCGGCTTCGCCCAACTGCCCGGCTACCCGGTCGGCGTGATCGCCAACAACGGCATCCTGTTTTCGGAATCGGCCCAGAAAGGCGCGCACTTCATCGAACTGTGCGGGCAGCGCGGCATTCCGCTGCTGTTTCTGCAAAACATCACCGGCTTCATGGTGGGCCGCAAGTACGAAAACGGCGGCATCGCCAAGGACGGCGCGAAGATGGTCACCGCCGTCTCCACCGTCCAGGTCCCCAAGATCACCCTGCTGATCGGCGGCAGCTTCGGCGCCGGCAATTACGGCATGTGCGGCCGGGCCTATTCGCCGCGTTTCCTGTGGATGTGGCCCAACAGCCGAATTTCGGTGATGGGCGGCGAGCAGGCGGCCAGCGTGCTGGCGACCGTGCGCCGGGACGGGATCGAGGCCGGGGGCGGCGTCTGGAGCAAGGAAGACGAGGAAACCTTCAAGGCGCCGATCCGCGCGCAATACGAGGAGCAGGGCCATCCGTATTACGCCACGGCCCGGCTGTGGGACGACGGCGTGGTCGATCCCGCCCAGAGCCGGCGCATTCTCGGCCTGTCGCTGTCGGCCGCGCTCAACGCGCCCATCGCGCCGACCCGGTTCGGCCTGTTCAGGATGTGATCCCGCCCCATGTACCACACGCTCGAACTCCAGCGCGACGGTATCGTCGCCACCCTCTGGATGAACCGCCCCGAGGTTCACAACGCCTTCGACGCGCGATTGATCGCCGACCTGACCGCCGCCTGCCGCGAACTCGACGCCGACGATGCGGCGCGGGTCGTCGTTCTCGCCGGCCGGGGCAAGAGCTTTTCGGCCGGCGGCGACCTGAACTGGATGAAAGCGGCCGGGCAAGCCTCGGTCGAGGAAAATCTTGAGGATGCCCGAAAGCTGGCCGCGATGCTGCGCGCCCTCGCCGAACTGTCCAAACCCACCATCGCCCGCGTGCACGGGGCGGCGCTCGGCGGCGGCCTGGGGCTGGCGGCGGCCTGCGATCTGTGCGTCGCCGCGCCGGGGGCGGTCTTCGCCACGTCCGAAGTCCGGCTCGGCATCCTTCCCGCCACCATCGGCCCCTACGTCGTTCGTGCCATCGGCGCGCGTCAGGCGCAGCGCTATTTCCTGACCGGGGAGCGGATCGACGCCGCCCGCGCTCGGGAGATCGGCTTGGTTCACGAGGTGGTGGCGCCGGAGCGACTGGACGCCAAAATCGCGGAACTGGAGGGCGCCTTGGCGCAAGGCGGCCCCAAAGCGCTCGCCGCATCGAAAGCGCTGATCCGCGCCGTGGCCGGCCGGCCCATCGGCGACGATCTGGTCGAAGACACCGCCCGCCGCATCGCCGCGCTGCGCGCCACGCCGGAAGCGAGGGAAGGGCTCGCCGCCTTTTTGGAAAAACGGCAGCCGGCCTGGATGGCGGACGTTGCCGGCGAAGGCTGAAACGGGATAAATCCCATGTTCCACAAAATCCTGATCGCGAATCGCGGCGAAATCGCTTGCCGGATCATCAAGACGGCCCGCCGCCTCGGCATCGCCACGGTGGCCGTCTACTCGGAAGCGGACGCCGCCGCCCGCCATGCGCGGCTGGCCGACGAGGCGGGGCTGATCGGTCCGGCGCCCGCCCGCGACAGCCACCTCGCCGGCGACCAGGTGGTCGCCGCCGCCCGCCAGACCGGGGCGCAAGCGATTCATCCCGGCAGCGGCTTCCTGTCCGAAAACCCCGCCTTCGCCGAAGCGTGCGCCGCCGCCGGCATCGTCTTCATCGGCCCGTCGGCCGAGGCGATCCGCGTGATGGGCTCCAAAAGTTCCGCCAAGACGCTGATGGAACAGGCGGGCATCCCGCTCGCGCCGGGCTATCACGGCGACCGCCAGGAGCCGGCGTTCCTGCGGGAACGGGCCGAGCGGATCGGCTATCCGGTCTTGATCAAGGCCAGCGCCGGCGGCGGCGGCAAGGGCATGCGAATCGTGGAGCGCGCCGATGATTTTGACGCGGCGCTGGCGTCGTGCCGGCGCGAGGCCCTTTCCGCTTTCGGCGACGAGCGGGTGCTGTTGGAGCAATACCTCGATCGGCCGCGCCACATCGAAATCCAGATTTTCGGCGACGCTCGCGGCAACCACGTCTATCTGTTCGAGCGGGATTGCTCGGTGCAGCGGCGCCACCAGAAGGTGCTGGAAGAAGCGCCCGCCCCCGGCATGACGCCCGACCGCCGCGCGGCGCTGGGCAACGCGGCGCTGGCGGCGGCGCGGGCCGTCGGCTATGTCGGCGCCGGTACGGTGGAATTCATCGTCGGCCCGGACGGCGCGTTCTATTTCATGGAAATGAACACGCGGCTCCAGGTCGAGCATCCGATCACCGAGATGATCACCGGCCTCGATCTGGTCGAATGGCAACTGCGGGTTGCGGCCGGCGAGCCGCTGCCGCTTTCCCAACAGCAGCTCCAGATCCACGGTCACGCGCTGGAAGCCCGGATTTACGCCGAGGACCCCGCTAAAGGCTTTCTCCCCTCGACCGGGAAGCTGGTGCATCTGACGCCGCCGGAAGAGAACCTGTACGTCCGGGTCGATACCGGCGTCGAGGAAGGCGACGAGATCGGCCCGTTCTACGATCCCATGATCGCCAAGCTGATCGTCTGGGACGCCAACCGGGAGCGGGCGCTGGCGCGGATGCTGCGGGCGCTGGCCCAATACCGCGTGGTCGGCGTCGCCAACAACATCGACTTTCTGTCGCGCCTGGTGGCGTCGCCGGCGTTTTCCAGGGCGGATCTGGACACCGGCTTGATCGAGCGCGAACGGGAATTTCTGTTCCCCGCCGGCGCGTCCATCCCGCGTGACGTGCTCTTGGTCGCCGCGCTCGCCACCTTGTTGCGCGAGGAAGCGCGGGCGGGCGCGGAAGCGTCGATCCACACCGACCCGCTATCGCCCTGGCATTCGCGCGACGGCTGGCGGCTCAATTCCCGCGCCGAGCGCCGTTTGCTGTTCCGGGCCGGCGAGCTGGAAAAAGCGGTGCGGGTGCGTTACGTCGAGGGCGGTTATGTTTTGGAGTTCGACGGCCAAGCGACCCGCGTGCGCGGGGAACTGGGTCCGGACGACACCTTGCGGGCCGATCTGAACGGCTTGCAGTTGAACGCCACCGTGGTGGTCGCCGGCGAAAGGCGTTACGTGTTTCTCCACGGTCGCACCTGGCATCTGGCGCGGATCGATCCCTTGTATCACGGCGGCGAGGGCGGCGGCCCCGAAGGCGGATTGCTGGCGCCCATGCCCGGCAACGTCATCGCGCTGATCGCGCGGGAAGGGGCGAAGGTGGAAAAGGGTGCTCCCCTGCTGATCCTGGAGGCGATGAAGATGGAGCACACCATCACCGCCCCGGCCGCCGGCACGGTAAAAGCGTTCCGCTTCGCGGTCGGCGACCAGGTGGGCGACGGCGCCGAGCTGGTCGAGTTCGAAGCGGAAAAAACCTGAACGGCAATTCGCTGCGACCAAGATGGATCGAGAACGGATGATGCTGCCCTCTGCGGTCAAGATCGTCGAAGTCGGTCCCCGCGACGGCTTGCAAAACGAGCCGGTAGTCATCGCGACCGCCACCAAAGTGGAGTTGATCGCTCGGCTGGGCGAGGCCGGCCTGCAAGCCATCGAGGCCACGTCTTTCGTCTCTCCCAAGCGGGTGCCGCAAATGGCCGACAACGCGGCGGTCCTCGGCGCCATCGAGCGGCGGCCCGGCGTCGCGTATCCGGTGCTGACGCCCAATCTGAAGGGATTTGAAGCGGCGCTGGCGGCGGGCGCGCGGGAAGTGGCCGTGTTCGCTTCGGCTTCCGAAGCCTTCTCGCGACAGAACATCCATTGCTCCGTGGCGGAATCGCTGGCGCGGTTCGAGCCGGTCCTGCTGGCCGCGAAACAGGCCGGTGTTCGGGTGCGCGGTTACGTGTCCTGCGCGCTCGGCTGTCCCTACGAAGGCGTCGTCCCACCGGTGGCGGTCGCTCGCGTGGCCGGCGCGCTGTTCGACATGGGCTGTCACGAGATCAGCCTCGGCGACACCATCGGCGTCGGCACCCCGGAAGCCGCCAAGCGCCTGATCGAAGCGGTGAGCGCCCGCGTGCCGGTCGCTCGCCTCGCGGGCCATTACCACGATACCTACGGCATGGCGATCGCGAATATTTACGCCTCGCTGCAATGCGGCGTGTCCGTGTTCGACGCTTCCATCGCCGGGTTGGGCGGGTGCCCCTACGCCGAGGGCGCGTCCGGCAACGTCGCCACCGAGGACGTGGTGTATCTGCTCGACGGCCTGGGGATCGAAACCGGGATCGATCTCGACGCCCTGATCGATTGCGCCTTATGGATCGGCGCGGCGCTGGGGCGGCGGCCGACCTCCAAGGTCGCGCTCGCAAAAGCCGGCGCTCGCGCGCGACCCCGTTGATCCACTCCAAACGTCTGCCAGAGAAAAGCCGATGATTGCCGACTCCCGCCCCGACCGACCGCTGTGGGTTCCCGATCCCGCGCGGAGCGCCGCGACCCGGATGGCCGCTTTTACCGCCCATGCCCGGACCGTTTCCGGCCAGGCGCTGGCCTCCTACGCGGAATTGCACGCGTGGTCGGTCGGGCAACCCGAGCCGTTCTGGACCGCGATTTGGGACTTCTGCGGCGTGGTGGGCGAACGCGGCGCGGGGCCGGCGCTGATCGATCCCGACCGGATGCCCGGCGCCCAATGGTTCCCGCAGGCCCGGCTCAACTTCGCCGAGAACCTGTTGCGGGATTGCGGCAACCCCGAGGCGCTCGTCTTCTGGGGCGAGGATAAAGTCACGCGCACGCTGTCGCGGGCCGAGCTGCGCCGCCAGGTCGCCCAGTTCGCGGCGGCGCTGCAAGAGGTCGGCGTGGGCGCCGGGGATCGGGTGGCCGCCTATCTGCCCAACCTGCCGGAAACCGTCGTGGCGATGCTCGCGACCGCCGGTCTCGGCGCGGTGTTCACCAGCGCCTCTCCCGATTTCGGCATCCAGGGCGTGCTCGACCGCTTCGGTCAGACCGAGCCCAAGGCGCTGATCGCCTGCGACGGCTACTGGTACAGCGGCAAGGCCATCGACCTGCGGCCGAAGCTGGCCGAACTGGTGCCTAAGCTCCCCAGCGTCCGGCGGCTGGTGCTGGTTCCCTATCTTCGGGACGAGACGGATGGACTGGCGGCGACCTTGCCCAAAGCCGTTTCCTACCCCCGTTTCATCGCGCCCCACGCGGCGGCGGCCCGACTCGAAACGACGCGGTTTCCCTTCGATCATCCGCTTTACATCATGTATTCGTCCGGGACGACCGGCATCCCGAAATGCATCGTCCACGGCGCGGGCGGCGTCCTGCTCCAGCACCTCAAGGAGCATCGACTTCACACCGACGTCCGCGAGGGCGACCGCCTGTTCTACTTCACCACTTGCGGCTGGATGATGTGGAATTGGCTGGTGTCCGGGCTGGCGTCCGGCGCCACCTTGCTGCTGTACGACGGCAGCCCCTTCATCGACGGCGGCCGGATTCTGTGGGACTACGCCCAGGCCGAGCGCATGACCCATTTCGGCACTTCGGCCAAGTATCTCGATGCCCTGATCAAGACCGGCCTCAAGCCGGGGGAAGAATACGACCTGAGCGATCTCCGGGTGATGACCTCGACCGGCAGCCCGCTGGCGCCCGAACGCTTCGACGACGTGTACGCGCGCATCAAGCCCGACCTGCAACTCGCCTCCATTTCCGGCGGCACCGATCTGCTGTCCTGTTTCGTGCTGGGCAATCCCACGCTGCCGGTCTGGCGCGGCGAAATTCAATGCAAGGGCCTGGGGCTGGCGGTCGATGTTTGGGACAACGAGGGCCGGTCGATCCGAGGCGAAAAGGGCGAGCTGGTTTGCACCCGGCCGTTTCCGTCGATGCCGGTCGGTTTTTGGAACGATCCCGACGGCAAAAAATACCGCGCCGCCTATTTCGAGCGGTTTCCCGGCGTCTGGCATCACGGCGATTTCTGCGAGATCACCGAACATGGCGGGCTGATCATCCACGGTCGCTCGGATGCGACCCTCAATCCGGGCGGCGTGCGCATCGGCACCGCCGAGATTTACCGTCAGGTGGAAAAGCTGCCCGAAGTGGCCGAAGCTCTCGTGATCGGGCAGGATTGGGAGGGCGATATCCGGGTCGTCCTGTTCGTGAAATTGCAGGAGGGCGCGACGCTCGACGACGACCTCATCGCCCGGATCAAGCGCCTGATCCGCGATGGCGCCACGCCGCGCCACGTCCCGGCCAAGGTGCTGCAAGTGAGCGACATCCCCCGCACCAAGAGCGGCAAAATCGTCGAGCTGGCGGTGCGCGACATCGTCCACGGCCGCCCGGTCAAGAACGTCGAGGCGCTGGCCAACCCGGAAGCCCTCGCCGCGTTCGCCGACCGCGACGAACTGCGAAGCTGATCGACTCTCTGCCGCGCCGATCCAGCCGGGACCCGGCGCCCGCGACGCTCCTCGCCAATCCACCGGACGAATCCCGATGCATCTCCCGAACCTGACCGATGCCTTGCTGCAAACCGATGATCGCATCGCCACGCTGACCCTGAACCGGCACGATGTGCGCAACGCGCTCACCGGCACCCGTTTGATCGACGACATCGTGACCGTCGCCGAATGGGTCAACCGTTGCGACGCCTTATCGGTGCTGATCATCACCGCCGCCGGTTCGGCCTTTTCTTCCGGCGGCAACGTCAAAGACATGGCCGAGCGCGGCGGCGACTTCGCCGGCGACGCGGCCGAAATCGCGGTCCGGTATCGGCGCGGCATCCAGCGCATTCCGCTCGCGTTGCAGCAGGTCGAGATACCGATCATCGCGGCGGTGAACGGGCCGGCCATCGGCGCCGGCTTCGACTTGGCGAACATGGCGGATCTCCGCATCGCCTCCAGCGCGGCGAAGTTCGGCGAGACCTTTCTCAATCTCGGTCTCATTCCGGGGGATGGCGGCGCCTGGTTCCTCCAGCGTTTGATCGGTTATCAAGCCGCGTTCGAGCTGACCCTGAGCGGCCGGATTATCGATGCGGCCGAAGCCAAGGCCCTGGGTATCGTGCTCGAAGTGGTCGAACCGGAGCGCTTGATGGCGCGCGCCCAAGAATTGGCGGCGCGTTTCGCCGGCCAGCCGCCGAAAGCGCTGCGTCTGACCAAACGCCTCATGAAGATGGCGCAGCGCATGGAGTTGAAGGATTTTCTCGACCTGTGCGCCAGTTTTCAGGGTTCGTGCCATCGCGAGCCCGAGCATTTGCAGGCCGTCCAAAGACTGGTGAAGGGGTGAAAGCGGGTACCGCAGATTTTGCCGAGGGCCATTGTCACCCGGCCAGATCTTCGCTGAACGAGCTGTCAAAAAGATAAGCTCTTGCCCCGATTTCGGTCGGGGCGAGGAGAGCGATGCGAGCGAACGTCGCGTCGTAAAGGTTAAGGCAGGGTCACGATGCTGACGCGGGCGGTTCCGCTCATCGCCAGTTGTCTGGCGGCGGCGCGGGACAGATCGATGATCCGGCCACCCCCGTGCGGTCCCCGGTCGTTGATCGTCACTTCGACCGCCTTGCCGTTGTGGAGATTGGTCACCCTGGCCCGGGTCCCGAGGGGCAAACGCGGGTGGGCGGCGGTGAGCCGGTTTTGGTCGAAAGTTTGGCCGCTGGCGGTCCTCTTGCCGTGAAAACCCGGCCCGTACCAGGATGCCTTGCCGACCTGCTGGCCGTAGATCCCCTTGGCGGCGGCCGTACCGTTCCCGTTCGCGCTCGCGGCGTCGGAGAAGCCGGCGGCCAAAGTCAGGGCACTCATCAGCGCGACACGCGAGAAACCGGCGGCGAAAAATCTGCGGGAAACCCGCGCCTTGAAAGAGCGTTCATTGCGTTCGTCAGACATTCAGCCTCCACGGATTCGTTGGACGGGGCGACCGCGATCCCGCTGGGGAGGTCGGCGTTCGTCCAGAGCTATTCAATCTAACTTATTAATATTTAATGCTTTCAATGGAGAGACACTCACCGGATCGCCAGAAAAACGGGCTTGATCGCGCTATGTCTTAATAACCAATTGATAACATTGAATATTAATTATTTTGAGCGCGCTTTATTAGGATTCTATAACAACATGATGGATATGAGAAATATTATTTTTTCTTGAAACGACGAAAAATCCTTGGCACGGGTCGCTGCGGGGATCGCTGAGTGAGCGCCAGATCCGTTCGCCAGCGCCAGTTCATAGAGTCAGCCCGGAAGCCGGTGAAGCGCGCAATGGTCAGCAGCGCGTCGCGAAATCGGCCTCGCCGACCGCGAACATCCCGGACGGGCTACGCGAGCGCGCGGGAGGGCGCCTCCGGGAAAAAGCCGGCCGAGCCCCGCGTCGCGGGACTCCGGCGAGTCGCCGGAACCGGGAGCGCGCTCGGTCGCCGACAAAAAGCTATCGCCGCCTTGAACCGCGCCGGGGTCCGTCGAGGAGTCACCGGGGAAGTCCAGGAGTGAGGCGTTCGCGGGGTGGCTTCCCGGCCGATGACAGGTGGGCGCGTGGCGAGCCGCGCGATCGTGGTCCACGCCGGCGATGCCTGCCGAAACGCGGAGTTCCAGGGTGCGGGGTTTGGACTGCCGCCCCCGTTATGCCATGCGCGGCATCCGGGTGGCGGCTGGGCCGTTCGCTCGCTCGGTGCCGGCAAAGCCGGCGGGGCACAGTTCGATAGGACCGGGCGTGGAACCGACAAGGGTCCCGGCCAGGCTACAGCGGCAGCAGCAGCGGCACCACCAGCAGCGTCAGCGCCATCACCAGCAACAGCAGCGGTAGCCCCACCCGAACGAAGTCGTTGAAGCGGTAGCCGCCGGGCGCCAGCACCAGCGTGTTGACCGGCGAGGACACCGGGGTGACAAACGCCGCCGAGGCCGCCACCGCGACGGTCATTGCGAAGGGATAAGGCGAGGCGCCGATCTCTTGGGCGGCGGTGATGGCGATAGGCGCCATCAGCACGGCCGTGGCGGTGTTGGAGATGAACATCCCGACCAGCGCCGCCAGCAGGAAGACGCCCGCCAGCAGGGCCAGCGGGCCGAACCCGCCCAACCCAGCCACCAGCCCATCGGCGATCAGGGTCACGCCGCCGGTTTTTTCCAGCGCCTTGGCCAGCGGCAACATGCCGGCGATCACCACCAAGCTGGGCCAGTTGATCGAGCGGTAGGCATCTTCCAGCCGCAGGCAGCGGAACAGGCCCATCGCCAGCGCCGCCAGCAACACCGCCACGGCGTTGGGCACCAGGCCGAAGGTCATCGCGACCACCATCGCCAGCAGGACCAGCAACGCGAACGGCGCCCGCCGGTGCGCCGGTGCGACCTCGCCGAACTCTGCCGGCAGGTCCAACACCAGGAAATGCCGGTGGTCGCCCTGGAGCAGGCCGATCTGTTTCCAGGAACCGGCAACCAGCAGCACGTCGCCGAAAGCCAGCTTTTCCTCGCTCAAGTTGCCCGGCAGCGGTCGCCCCCCCCGGCGGATGCCCAGCACGCTCAGGCCGTGGTGGCTGCGAAACGCGGCTTGGCGCAGGGTCTGACCGACCAGCTCCGAATCCGGCGGCAGCAGCACCTCGACCATGCCCAGCTCCTTGACCAAGCCTTGCCGCTGGTCGTCCTCGACCGGGAGCCGGGCCAGCCGCTCGGTCGCGCCGACGGCGTCCGCCGCGTCGGCCGGACCGATCGCGTAGACGACATCGCCGGAATGCAGCTCGGTGGCGGCCAGCGCCGGGACCACCTTGTCGCCGAACCGGCGCTGGCGCTCGACCCCGACCACGGTGAGGCCACAGCGGCTGCGCAGTTGGGCATCGGCCACGGTCTGGCCGGCCAAGGGCGAATCCGGCTCGACCCGCAGCCGGTGCAACTGGCCGATCAGGCCGTAGCTTTCGCCCAGTTCCCGCAGAGTTAGCCGGCGACCGGCGGTTCCGGCGGGCGGCGAGCTGGCCGGTAGCAGGCGGGAGCCGACGGCCCACAGGTAGACGACGCCCATCGCCAGCGCCAGCAGGCCGATGGGGCTGATACCGAAGCAGCCGAAGGGTTGCAGGCCGGCGGTGCGCAGGGCATCGTTGACCATCAGGTTGGGCGGGGTGGCGATCAGGGTCAGCATCCCGCTGAGCAGCGCGGCGAAGGCCAGCGGCATCATCAGCCGGCCGGGGCCGATGCCGAGCCGGCCGGCGACGCCCAGCACCACCGGGATGAAGATCGCCACCACCCCGGTCGAACTCATGACCGCGCCCAGCCCGGCCACCGCCAGCATCAGCAGCACCAGCAACCGGGTTTCGCTGGCCCCGGCCACCTCGGTCAGCCAGACGCCGATCCGGTTGGCGACGCCGGTGCGCACCAGCCCCTCGCCGACCACGAACAGCCCGGCGATCAGCACCACCACCGAATCGCCGAAGCCGGCCAGCGCCTCCGACACCGGCAGGATGCCGCCCAGGACCAGCGCCACGATCACCAGCAGGGCGACCACATCCGGCCGCAACCGCTCGCTGGCGAACAGCGCGACGGCGGCGGCCAGCACGCCGAACACAAACCAAGTATCGGGAGTCATGAGTTATTTGCCTCGGCCCAGTGTCGCCGGATTTCCGCGAAGCCGGCCAATCAATATCGATAGCTCTTCGGGTGTAGACGCCGGCTTGCCCAACGGGTTGCCTCCAGTCAAATTCCTATCGGGCGGGCGACCCGTCGCGCGCGACGGTAACTCGACGGACGAGTTGGGGCGAACCGCTCCGGGAATCTCGGAGGATCTGCCCCAAAAAAGCCTTCCACGGCTATAAGAAGGATTGCGGCCCTGTCGTCGGCCAAAGCGACCGCTGGCGTGCGATACCTCAAGCTGCGGTGCCAACCGCCGTTCGTTATACCAGCGATTGAACGCCGCTAACAGCGCCTCTAGGCCGTGTGGACAATTGATTTGATGGTCTGGATTGCCGAGGAAATCGAGTTGCGATTTATTGTTTGTGAGCCGGCTCGGAGCGCCCGAAGCCGGGAACGCGCGCTATAGTTTCCTCGAATCCCCATCGAGATATCCGATGTCCGACCGTCCCGATGTCGTCGCCGTTCTCGCCTATCTGCGCGAGTTGCAGGATCGACTGACCCTAGCCCTGGAAGCCACCGATGGCGCGGCGGCATTCCGGGAAGACACCTGGGAGCGGCCAGCGACCGGTGGAACCCTTGCCGGCGGCGGTCGCACCCGCGTGCTGCGCGAGGGCGCGGTGTTCGAGCAGGCCGGCATCAACTTCTCCCATGTCAGCGGAACCCGGTTACCGCCCTCCGCCACCGCCCAGCGGCCCGAGCTGGCGGGATGCGGTTTCGAGGCCATGGGCGTGTCGCTGGTGGCGCATCCCCGCAATCCCTACGTCCCGACCTCGCACGCCAACATTCGCTTTTTCAACGCGATCCGGGACGACGCCGAGCCGGTCTGGTGGTTCGGCGGCGGTTTCGACCTGACGCCGTATTACGGTTTCGAGGACGACTGCATCCACTGGCACCGCACCGCCAAGGCCGCCTGCGACCCGTTCGGCGCGGACGTGTATGCCCGCTACAAGCGTTGGTGCGACCAGTATTTTTTCCTCAAGCACCGCAACGAGCCGCGCGGCATCGGCGGGCTGTTTTTCGACGATCTCAACGAGTGGGGCTTCGAGCGCTGCTTCGCCTTTCTGCGCAGCGTCGGCGATCACTATTTGCCGGCCTATCTGCCCATCGTGGAACGGCGGCGGGAGCTGCCTTACGGCGAACGCGAGCGGGAGTTTCAGCTTTACCGGCGCGGGCGCTACGTCGAGTTCAATCTGGTCTACGACCGAGGCACGCTGTTCGGCCTGCAATCCGGCGGGCGTACCGAATCGATCCTGATGTCCTTGCCGCCGTGCGTGCGCTGGGAATACGACTGGCGGCCGGAACCGGGCAGCCCGGAAACGCGGTTGTACGAGGTGTTTCTCAAGCCGCGCGATTGGTTTGGCAGAACGTAATCCCGCAAGAACTGGCAAAGAAAAAATCTTCGTCAAAATACTATATATTGATATTAAAAAAATAATAATAACTATATATTGAAAAATAAAATCAAAGAGACAAAAATACTTATTGAAAATATGGTAATTTTATGGTATATATCTTTTGAAAATAAAACCAAGCTTACTCACAGGATAAAGGCAGAATGCCATGGATCCAAGACGCTGGAAAGTCGAAGTGCCGAATGTGGCGCTCGTTACGGTCACAGAAAGCAGTTCAGTTTTTGTTTTAAAATTGTTACAGTAGACGTGGGAGGTGACATACAGCGATCAGTATCCGGTTTCTATCTGGCTGGTGCCAAAATGGATTGATAAGTTTTCGTAAACTCGAAAAGTCAGGAGGTTGCCATGAAAACTTTATCGAGCAGATCGATGGTTTTGATGCTTGCCGCAGCGCTGACGAGCGCTGTGGGTTTATCCGACTTGACCTATGCCGCGCAATGGGTCGATGTGCATGGGACAAACTGCATAGTGGAATATCCAGGTAACACCCTGAATGCCGGTGCGCCAGCCAATGCCGCAGTATTTTATAAGGGCTGGGGTTTGGATTTCACTCAAACAGCTAATACCGGCAACTGGATTCACACGCAGATCCCCATGTCCGGGCTTGAGCAAGCTCGCTTTATCTATGTGAGGTACTACAAGCAATTTGCGGTCGGCAAGATCGGCGTTGTTCACGTCTACAATGCAAATGCATTCGTCCAAGCCGTCACTCCTCCAGTAGGCGTTCCTGGGTGGAATGCGTTTAGCATTGACCTTGGTTCTTTCAAGCCTTTTACTTATGGCTTAGGCGTTTCCATGAATATCGTTAATGGAAATGCAAATACCAGGTTTATAATCAGTGACGTGGGCGCTTATGTTCAATAACACCAAGGCCGATCTACCGTAAGGCAAGTGCGAGGGGAAGAGCCGGCATACTGAGAAAATCGGAGGCCGGCTTTTCCGCAGGCATGGAGTGGAGTGGAATGGAGTTATCTTACTCCAAAATATCTTCCAAAAAAACAGAGGTAAGCCTTTTAAATAGCCACACATGAGGGCTACCCAAGCACTCTGGAAATTGGGTTTATGAGAAATTATATTTCATGGCCGGTATTAATCCTTATTATCTCGGCCGGTGGATACTGGATCACGAGAACCGAACTGCCAGTTGCAGATAAAGAAAATGCGATTGTTAGTGTTGCTATCAAAGAAGAAAACCTGAGTCGAGTGGTACGTTCGCCAGACACAAATTCACAGCCAAGGTTGCCTTTTTCCAATCAATTGGCGTTTCCTTGGCAAGCCAATAAAGAGGTGCAAACTTACGACCCGAACGATCCCATCGACAGAGAACAGCTCGCTGCCTCGCTGAGGGCGGAAGGACTCTTGGAGGCGGATATCCAAAATATCCTGAAGGGTTCCACAGAAGAACCTCCTCCGACCGCAATAGAAAGTAGTGTGGAACCAAAAGCTTACGACCCGAGCGATCCCGTCGACAGAGAACAGCTCGCTGCCTCGCTGAGGGCGGAAGGTATCATCGGAGAGGAAATAAAAAAAATCCTGAGAAATCTACCGGCGAATGAGCCTCTTCAAGATCAATATCAATCTCAGTCACCCTCAAGGTAAACTTGAAAAATCAGGACCTTCGCTTGGAAGGCTCCAGGCCACCATATAAGTAGCTCATCAAAAGAAATCAGGTAATATTTCCTCGTGTAAATTTTCCCGTGATCAGAGCTGTGGGGCATGCGTGCGAAAAAAATATTTCTTATTAAGATCAATTTGTTGGATGTAGTTAATGCCCTAGCCCTTCACCGCTAGCCCTCGCTATCACGGGAAAATTTACAGGACAGTCGATTTTGATGTCGCTGCCGCCGCACGTGTGTTGGGAATACGACTGGCGGCCGGAACCGGACAGTCCGGAAGCGCGGTTGTACGAGGTGTTTCTCAAGCCGCGCGATTGGCTGGAGACCGCGTTTCCAGACGCGCGGATGGGTCAGAAAAATTAGGACGCTTCTCGCGCCGGGCGTAACAGGGTGTCCAGTTCATCCACTTGCTCGGTCCAATCCGAATCCTCCTCGATGGCCTGCGCCAGAAACTCCACTTGGGCCGGCGTCCACCACGGCGCCTGCTGGGGCGAAATTTTGGGATCGAGCGGCCGGTGCCAGTGGATGAAATTCTTGATGGCGACAGCATCGGACGGCAGGCCCAGGTGGTCGAACAGCGTACTCAGATTGTGCGGCGTGGTATCCATGCAATTCCTCCCGTTGGGGTGATTTGAAGGAACTCCTTGAGTATAGGCGACGCCATCAGCGCGGCAGTTCCAACACCGCCTCCAGCCCGCCTTGCGGATGATTGCGCAGCGTTAATTCCCCGCCGTGGGCGCGGGCGATGTTGCGGGCGATGCTCAAGCCCAAGCCGGTACCGCCGGTGTCGCGGCTGCGCGAACTCTCCAACCGGTAAAACGGCTCGAACACCCGCTCCAGTTCCGCCGCCGGAATGCCGGGGCCACGGTCACGGACGCTCAGCGTCAGCCGGGTCGGCGTATCGGTGACCGCGATTTCGGCGCGCTGGCCGTACTTCAGGGCATTGTCCACCAGATTGGTCAGACAGCGTTTGAGCGCCAGCGGCCGGCAGCGCAACGGCTGGCGGGTCGCGCCGGCGATGCTCACCTCGTGGCCGACATCCTCGGCGTCTTCCTGCAACGATTCCAACAAAGAGTTGATATCCACCGGCGCGATGGGTTCGCTGTCCTCCCCGCCGCGCAAAAAATCCAGCGACGCTTGCGCCATCCGCTGCATGTCGTCGAGATCGGCCAGAAACTTCTCCCGCAGAGGGACATCGTCCAACAGTTCCGCACGCAGCCGCAGCCGGGTGATCGGTGTTTTCAGGTCGTGCGACAGGGCGGCGAGAATGCGGTCGCGGTCCTCGATGTAGCGGATCAACCGTTCCTGCATGGTATTGAAAGCGCGGGCGGCGCGGCGGACTTCCAGCGGCCCGGCTTCATCCAGCGGCAGCCGGCGGATGTCGCGGCCCAGTTCGCCGGCGGCGTCGGCCAGCACGGCGAGCGGCCGGGTCAGCGCCCGCACCGCCAAGGCGGCCAGAATCGCGACCGAAACCAGCAACACCAGCAAAATCAGCAACAGCCGCGCCGGCCAAGCGATGACTTCTTCCGGCAACACCTGCTGAAACGTCACCGTCGCACCATCGCGCAGGCGAACCTGCACGATGAAATTGCGCAATCCCATCATCATGGCGTGCATCCGCCAGCGCGGCGGCCGGTCAGCCCGGTCGCGCGGAGGCGGCCCTTGGCCAGGGTCGAGCCAGCGCGGGCGTTCGGCCGGCGGTGGCGGGGGTGGCAACTCGTCGGCGATCTCCAACTGGAACGGGCGATCCTGCCCCAACTGCCGCTGCAACAGACCGCGAAACAGGGCGGTGTGATAGCGCTCGTCCGGCTCGATGGTTTCCCACGGCAGATCGAGACTGATCCGGGTCGGCGGCAAATCCAGCGCCGTCACCAGCCGCTGGCGTTCGCTATCGTCCAGGGTATCGAGCAGGTTGACGATGGACGCGATACGCTGGGCGACATGGCCGCCGATGGCATGGTACAGCGCCTGATCGCGGTCCTGGAGCAGGATCGCGACGCTCAGCAATTGGGTGACGATCAAGCCGCCGGCCAGAAACAGCAGCAGCCGGCCAAACAGGGATTGCGGCAGCCAGCGCATCAAAATTCCCGGCTGACGTGGGCGGCCAGCAGATAACCCTCGTTGCGAACCGTTTTGATGATGACGGATTCGCGGGGATCGTCGCGCAGCCGCCGCCGCAACCGGCTGACCTGGACATCGATGCTGCGGTCGAACGGCGTCGCCTCGCGGCCCTGGGTCAAATCCAGCAACTGATCCCGGTTCAGTATCCGCTGCGGATGGTCGAGAAACACCCGCAACAGCCGGTAATCGGCGGCGCCCAGCGGCACCCGCACGCCATCCGGGGCGATCAACTGGCGGGCGGCGACTTCCAGCGTCCAGCCGGCGAAGTGCAAGCAGCGCGCCTCGCCCGGTTCGGCGGGCACGTTGCGGGCGCGGCGCAGGATGCTCTTGATCCGCGCCAGCAGCTCGCGCGGGTTGAACGGCTTGGGAAGATAATCGTCGGCGCCCATTTCCAGGCCGACGATGCGGTCGGTGTCGTCGCCGCGAGCGGTCAGCATGATGATCGGGATGTGCGACCGGGCGCGCAGGTTGCGGCACAGCACCAACCCATCGTCGCCGGGCAGCATCAGATCGAGGATGACCAGATCCACCGGCCCCAGCTCCAGCGCGGCCCACAACCCGCGACCGTCCGCCACGCCGGTCACCCGGAAACCGTTGCGAGTCAGATAATCGGCCAGCAATTCGCGCAATCCGGGATCGTCGTCCACGATGAGAACATGATCGCTCATGGCATTTTCGGTGTCGCGATAAAGGAGGATGGGATTGTAGACTGTCCGCCAAATGGGAGTTTCAGCCGGTCTGGAATTTTCCCGACCGAGGGGACCGAAACCGCTGGCCTCGTTCAAGGCTTCCTACGAGGAGAGAACCATGCCGAATGCCGCCGAAAAATTCACGCTGTACGATGAGCTGATGTCCTTGCCGGACAACGTGGTGGGTGAAATTATTCAAGGTCAACTTTATACCCAGCCTCGACCAGCCGGAAAACACACGCTGGCGCATTCGGAACTGATTGTCGAGTTAGGCGGCCCTTTCGACCGAGGCCGAGGCGGTCCCGGCGGCTGGTGGATCTTGACGGAACCGGAGATTCACTTCGTCCGCGACACCGAGGTGGCGGTCCCCGACTTGGCCGGCTGGCGTCGAGAACGGATGCCGACCTTGCCCAAGGATCACCGCTTCGACGTGGTACCCGACTGGGTGTGCGAAATTCTGTCGCCCAGCACCGCCCAAAAGGATCGGGCGTTGAAACTGCCGCTCTACGCCCGCTTCGGCGTGCCGCACGCCTGGCTGGTGGACCCCTTGGCCCGCACGCTGGAAGCCTTCGAGTTGCGCGATGGCCTGTGGAGCTTGGCGGGAGTGTTCAAGGACGAAGACACGGTCGCCGCACCGCCGTTCGCCGCCGTGCCATTTGACTTAGCTGTGCTGTGGGGTTGAAACAAATCGTTACAAAATTCCCTTTCCGGCAAAACCCCGGTTACATGCGCGGCGTCTAATGGTCCCCGAAGCAAGCCAATACAAGGAATCAAACATGAAACCGTTACGCAAAAAGTTATTGACCGCCGTCGCGGTCGTGGGCCTGGGGCTAGCCACCGTCGCCGTCGCCAATCCCTGGGGCGGCCATGGCCCGATGGGCGGCGGCATGGGCGATTGCCCGATGATGGGCGGCGGACCGGGGCATGGGCATGGGCATGGCCGGATGGGTGGCGACCCGCAGCAGCGCATGGCCATGATGCAGCGGTTCCACGCCGAGCGGATGGAGTTGCTGGCGGCGCGATTGAAGCTGAAACCCGAACAGGAAACGGCCTGGAAGGCATTTCTTGGCGCCCAAGATGTCCATCATGACGCCATGCGGAAAAACTGGCAGGAAATGCGCGACAAGGACGAGACCGCCATGGCCCACTTCGAGGAGCGGATTCAGGGCATGGAGCAACATCTGACCAGCATGAAGACCATGGCCAAGGCCGCTGGCGACCTGTACGCCAGCCTCGACCCGGCCCAGAAAAAAGTGATGGACGATTTCTTCACCGACCGGCCGATGCACCGCATGATGCGCGGGCAACCCGGCCAGCCGGTTCCGCCCGCCCCGCCGGTTCAGCCGGCGCAATAACTCCCAGACGATCCGCGCGAGCGCCGGGCGGCACCCATCGGGTGTCGCCCCGATCTTTTTTGCGGAGCAGCACCGTTTCCCTTACTCTTTCCTGCCTTTCGACAGCCGGCTGTTTTAAAATAATCCCGCAAATTTTTCGCGATAATCAAACCGGCGGCACTACAAAGAAGGTAAGGGCGATGCTGGAAGAACATGTTCGGAAAATCGTCGAATTGCGTCACGACGCACCTTACGCGATTCTGGGACCCCACTACGCCGAGCGGGAACGAGTGCTGGTGATCCGCGCCTTTCTGCCGCAAGCCGAGCGCGCCTACCTGCTGCCGGAGGACGGCACCGGCAAGCGCGAAATGCAGCGGCTCCACCCGGACGGCCTGTTCGCCATCCGCGTTCCGGGGGTCGCGAAGCTGGACTATCGGCTCATGACCGCCGATGCCAGCGGCCAGACCGTGACGTTCGCCGATCCCTACGCCATTCACCGGCCGTCCTTCACCCCCGCCGACGGCCAAGCGTTCCGACAGGGCGCGCTCGATGCCCTGTTCGCCAAGCTGGGCGCGCATCCGCAGGTCAAGGCAGAGGTCGCGGGCGTCAATTTCGCGCTCTGGGCGCCCAACGCCAGCCGGGTCAGCGTGGTCGGCCCCTTCAACCAGTGGGACGGCCGCCGCCATCCGCTGGAGCGGCACGAGTCCGGGGTGTGGGAGCTGTTCGTCCCCGGCATCGGTCCCGGCGAACTGTACAAATACGAAATCCGCAATGCCGAGGGCGCGGTCTTTCTCAAGACCGATCCCTTCGCCTTCCACGCCGAGGCGTATCCCAAGACCGCCGCGTTCGTCCGCGACATCCAGCGCCAGCACGACTGGGGCGACGGCCCCTGGATGGCGCGGTCCACGGCAACGCCCGGCTGGGTGTCGCCGGTCGCCATTCACCGCGTCGCGTTCGGCGAGGATGCCAACGGGGGACCGGAGCGGGTCGCCGGCTATGATCGGTTGCCGGATGTCGTGCTGCCGCACCTGCTGGAGAGGAAATGCACCCACGTCGAACTGCGGTTCTGGGAGCCCGGCGAGACGGTGGCGAGCTACTACGCGCCCAATCCGCGCTATGGCCAGCCCGAGGCGCTGATGGCCTTCATCGACGCCTGCCACCAGCGCGACATCGGCGTGATTCTCGACTGGATTCCGCCGCTCCTCCCGCGCGAGGGGCAGGAACTCAGTTGGTTCGACGGTACGCGGATTTACGACCGCGACGACGCGGCGGGCCTGTTGGCGTTCGATCTGGAACGGCCCGAAGTCCGCAATTTCCTGCTCGCCAACGCCCAGTTCTGGCGGCGCGTCTACCATGTGGACGCGCTGCGCACCGATGTCCGCACCCACGCCGCGCGGCTGGACGGGCAAGGTCTGACGGCGGACTTGCGCTTTCTGTTGCGGGAAACCACCGCCGCGCCGACGCTGGCGACGGCGGAGAGCGCCGACCTGATCCAGGGGCGCCACGCCGATCCCCACGCCGTGCTGGGGCCGCATCCGCTGGCCGGAGAACCGGGCTTGGCCGTGGTCCGCGCCCTGCTGCTGGAAGCCGAATCGTCCTGCCTGCTGCGCGAGGACCGGCCGCAACTGCTGTATCCCTTGCAGCCGGTCCACGAAACCGGGCTGTTCGAAACGATCATCGCCGCCGATCCGGAGACGCTGCGCTATCGGCTGAGCGCCACCGAGCGCGGGCAAACGCGGATCTTCGAGGACCCTTATGCGTTCGCGTTCTCGATCCTCGGCGATCAGGACTGCTATCTGTTCGCCGAGGGCAATCACTACCGGATTTTCGAGAAGCTCGGCGCGCACGTCTGCACGGTGAAGGGCGTCGCCGGCATCAACTTCGCGGTGTGGGCGCCGAACGCCCGGCGCGTCAGCGTGGTGGGCGGCTTCAACCACTGGGACGGGCGCCGCCACCCGATGCGGTTGCGGCCGGGGTCGGGAATCTGGGAGCTGTTCGTCCCCGGTCTCGGCGAAGGCGATCTGTACAAGTTCGAAATTCTGGCTCGCAACGGCAACCTGTTCCTGAAAATCGACCCCTTCGCCTTCCACACCGAGGTGCCGCCCGGCACCGCCAGCGTGGTCTACGAGCGGGCCGGCAAACACGTCTGGCGGGACGGCGAGTGGATGGAGCGGCGGGCGCGCGTCAACAGTTGGGAGCGGCCGGTGGCCATTTACGAAGTCCACGCCGGTTCCTGGCGGCGCAAGGCCGACGGCGAGTTCCTGTCCTATCGGGAACTGGCCGATCAACTGGTTCCCTACGTGCTGGAGATGGGCTTCACCCACATCGAATTCCTGCCGCTGGCCGAGCATCCCTACGGTCCGTCCTGGGGCTATCAGATTTCCAATTTTTACGCCCCGACCGCCCGCTTCGGCCGGCCGGAAGATTTGATGGAGCTGATCGACCGCTGCCACCAGCACAACATCGGGGTGATTCTCGACTGGGTGCCGGCGCATTTCCCCAAGGACGCCCACGCCATGGCCTGGTTCGACGGCACCTGCGTCTACGAGCACGCCGACCCGCGCCAGGGCGAGCATCCCGACTGGGGCACGCTGATTTTCAACTACGGCCGGCACGAGGTCGAAAACTTCCTGATCGCCAACGCCCTGTACTGGCTGGAGACCTTCCACTTCGACGGGCTGCGGGTGGACGCGGTGGCCTCGATGCTGTACCTGGACTACTCCAAGAAGGACTGGATTCCCAACAAGTACGGCGGCAACGAGAACCTGGAAGCCATCGAGTTCATCAAGCACACCAACGCCGTGGTCCACGCCCAGCATCCCGGCGTGATGATGATCGCCGAGGAATCCACCGCCTGGCCGAACGTGTCCCGCCCCACCGACATGGGCGGGCTGGGGTTCGGCTACAAATGGAACATGGGCTGGATGCACGACGTGCTGACCTACATCAAGCAGGAGCCGATCCACCGCCGCCACCACCACGACAAACTGACCTTCAGCATCGTCTACGCCTTCAACGAGAACTTCATCCTGTCGCTCTCGCACGACGAAGTGGTGCATCTGAAAAAGTCCTTGCTCGGCAAGATGCCGGGCAGCGAGCGGCAGCGGTTCGCCAACCTGCGCCTGCTGTACACCTACATGTACGGCCATCCCGGCAAAAAGCTGCTGTTCATGGGCGGCGAATTCGGCCAGCCCAGCGAGTGGAACCACGATGCCGAGCTGGAATGGGCGCTGCTGCGCAAGCCCCAGTACCAGCGGCTGCAACGCTTCGTGAGCGATCTCAACAAGCTCTACGGGCTGGAGCCGGCCTGCCATCAGGTGGATTTTCGCGGCGCCGGCTTCGAGTGGCTGGACGCGAACGGCGCCGAGACCAGCGTCGTCGCCTTCGCGCGCAAGGCCCGCGACCCGCGCGAGGCGGTGCTGTTCGTGCTGAATTTCTCCGATCAGCCGCGCAAGCAGTATCGCATCGGCGTACCGTATCCGGTGATCTACCGGGAGCTGCTGCACAGCGACGCCAGCGAGTACGGCGGCACCGGCGAAACCCTGCCCGGCAAGCAGGCTGCCACCGAGGAAGTGTTCAGCCACGGCTTCGCCTTCTCCATCGCGCTGAACCTGCCCCCGCTCAGCGCGGTGGTGCTGAAACCGGCGCCGCTGAAATTGGAGTAAAAGCCTCCTGCACCAACTCCCTCGCCCTCCGGGAGAGCCCCGACACCAACTCCCTCGCCCTCCGGAAGAGCCCCGGCACCAACTCCCCTCGCCCTCCGGGAGAGGGGTCGGGGGTGAGGGGATTTTTCAGGGGATTCTTCAAAGGGCCACCGGTCAAGCCCGGCGCCGGGCCGGCTCAACGGCAATCGCGGGGCAAGTACTTTTCGGGCACGTCGTTGACGTATTCCGTCGATTCGACCAGCGCTCTGGCGCCCGCCGGCGGGTTGGCGTTCCCGCAAACCCAGACCAGCCTACCATCGGCGCCGGCGAGCGGCGTCAGCAGCAGAGAAAGCCCTTTGATGGCCGCATCCGCTTCGTCGCCGAAGTACAGCACGATGGCGCCGCCATCGATTCCGTACCCTTCCAGATACTTGGCGGAATCGCCTTCAAAGTCCAGCTTTAGCTCGTCGTCGGATTTCGGCAGCCTTTTGTGCTTGGCGTAGTACGCCGCCACCGCCTGCTTGAGCGGGCCGGTTTCCGCCAGCACGCTCGCGACTTGGGCGCGCACCGTGTAGTCCTCGTAAGCCGGAATGGCGACGGCGGCCACGATGCCGGCCACCATCAAGCCGGTCAGGGCACTGCCTTCGCCGGCCAACAGGACTTCCATCGGCGTTTGCTCGTAACCGATGGTGAAACCGACGCGATCCGGCGTGGCCTCCAGCGCCAAACCGATAGCGCCCTCGACGGGCAATTTGAGCGTGCTGGCGCTGGGCATGTCGGCCAACGAGATCCGGGCGCCGAGCAAGTCGCCCAGCATTTGCAGTCCGCCCAGATAGGCGTAGTAGACCTCGCGCTGGGCGTTGCGGGTGACGGCCGACAACCCCAGTAGAGCGTTCTCCGGCGCGTAGCCTTGCGACTGCTTCAGCCAGTTGCCCAAGTCGGTATCCAGCGTTGAGGCCGCCCGATCCGCCAGCGCTTGCGGCACCTCGCCGAAAATCAGCCAAGAGCCGTTTTCGACCCAATAGAGGTGGGTGTTCATGCGGCCGAACAGCGTCAGAAAAGCCGCGTCCTTGCTGGCCGCGTCGCTTTGCGGCTGGTCCTGTTCCATGGCCATACCCGGAATCGTCAGGTGTTGCACCTCGGTCTTGCCGGTTTTGAGGGTTTCGCGCCGCCAGCCGAAGCGTTGGCCGAACTCGTCCAGTTTCTTGTAAAACGCCGGCCGGTCGTTGACTCGCAATGCGCTGAAACGGCCGCCGGCGTCCTCGAAACCGATCAGCTCCGGGCCGATCAGCTTCAACCACTCCACCGGCACGATGCCGTACTGCTGCCCGAGCAGGGCGATGGCGTCGCGGTATTCCTTGGCGGCTTGCTCGCCGAAATCGGCGGCGAGGTTGTTCTCGAAGGCGGTCAGGCGCTCGGCGTCCGGCAGCATCAGGCTGACCGCCCAGCGCGGTTTGCCGGCGGTCTTGATGTCGCTGCGATATTGCCGCGCGGCGAGATAGCCGAGCAGCTTGGCCCCCGGCGCTTCCAGGCGGACTTGCAAGCGACCGCGACCGTCCACGGTGCCCCAACCGAACGCCAGGCTTTGGCTCTTGTCCAGCAGGTCGCGCACGAGCGCGGCACCCGGTTCGTTCGGCATTTGGGCGGAGGCCATGCCCGTAAGCCCCTTCAGGTTCACCCAGCCGAACAAGCCTTGACCGGAGTTGTCGATCTGCCGTTCGATGTCGTGCAACCGATGGGGGCGGGTTTGTTTCGACTGTTCGAGCAACTGATCGAGCAGGGCGGGCGTGGCCGTGATGCCCGCCAGCGCGTGCAGGCGCCGGGTCGCGGCGTCGAACTTCACGAAGCCGCCTTCGATCAAGGCGCCCTTGCCCTCGGCATCGAGCGGCGCCTTGAGCAGCCGGGCGCCCTCCCCCAGCGCGGCGAGGCGCGTGTTCAGATCGGCCACGCTGGCGACATTGAGCCGGGTGCTGAGGAAAGCGGTGCTGCTGGCCGGATTGAGCGCCCCAGTGCCATCGACGACGGCCACTTCCACCGGCGCGTCGAGATCGCCCAGCAGCAAAGTCAACGCCGGTGCGAGGCCGGCATCGGCGATGGTTTTATCTTTGCTCACGGCCTCGCGGAGCGCGGCGACGATGCGCGCGTGCGGTTCGCTGGCGAGGGCGGGATCGAGCGGACGCCCGTTCGGGGCGGACAACAGCCCCCACGCCGACGGGATGCGCAGATAAGCCACGGTCTGCTCGGGCAGGCGTTCGCGCAACCAGGCGGGTTGGACGATGGCTTGCGCGGCGCGCGGCGGGAGCGCGATTTCGGGCGCGGGGGCGGGTGTCGCCGCAGGTGTCGGCGCGGGCACGGAGGTGGCTGCCTGCTCGTTTTTGCTACAGGCGCTGAACAAGGTGCAGGCGACGAGGCCGGCTATGGCAAGCTGACGGTTGTGTTTCATGGGGGTTTTAAACCAAAGTTTGTGGAAAGGCGCTTCCCGTTCGAGGTGGTCGCGGCAAACGGGAAGACGGACATCGCGGGGCGGGTCCGTTTCCCGCAGTCTCAAAAATATTAGCTTGGAACGACTCGGGATGGATGGTCGGAAGGATAGCGGCCGATTCTTCGAGCTTCATTCGCATAGAGTCCGCCGCCCGATGGCAAACCACAATCCATCCCCTAATGCGCTTATTCGAGCGAGCCTTAACGCGCATCTTCCCGGAGGAGCGCGCGAAAACCAGCCTGCTACGCGATGCGGTGAGCGCTATCACATGAAGTTGATCGCGCGGGTTGAACAGTCCGATCCAGTAGTTGGCGTCGGCAAATACCGTTCGCATCAATGGGTTTCACCGCTCGAATAGAGATAATGATCCAGCCGCTTGCCGAGATCGCTCGGAACCTGTGACCACACTTCCTCTGGGATGGAGGCGCCCATCTCTGCGATGATTTCCCAGATGGGTTTGACGTTTGCCGCGAACTCTGAGGCAACGGGGGATATCAGGGTCGCCGCGTCGATCCTGATAAACTTTCTTAGCTGTCGATCCATGATCGAAAATTCGCCAACCCCGCGAACGCGAAGTTGGGCGGTTTTGTGGGCGCGAAGGGCGTCCAGAATTTCGGCTTCCTGGGTTTCGGAAAATTTTCCGCGCACGAGAGAACCGGCGTTCACCGCAAGCTCGAAAGTGCCTCCGCGCACGTTAGCCATGCTGACTTCCCCGATCACGTCGGCCAGATCCTCAAAGGTTGCTTCCATCCACTCCGCCAAGCATTCACGCGCCTTGGCGGTGTAGGGGGCGGCCGATTCTCGGTTACGGGCTTGAACGAATAAAGTTTCTGACTCCTTGAGGCTTTTTCCGAAATCCCGAAAGAGCGGAATCGCGTTTCTCGGGAACTCGGCGGGGAGCAATTGACCTTGGTTCGCGGCGGAAATCGCGGCATCGATCAGTTCCGCCGCCTCGTCGAATTCATCGCCAAAATCGAGCGGCGTCTGTTCGCCAACCACGATGCGCTGCAATGGCACTACAACCGAGCCTTCGCGAATCTCCGAAAGCTCCAGCGTCAGACGCTCTTCGAAGCCACGCGGCAAACGCTCGCGCCCCGGATGCTTGCGATACCAGAGTTCCTTGGCGCATTCGAGCACCAGCTTCTTGTATGCCAGTAATTCGCCAACGCAATCCACGTCGAGGGCGTGACCGTCGAAACGTGGGCCATCAAAACGCAACGATGCGAGTGGAAGCGTGATGTGGTTCATGATGATTCTCCCCGTAGTCTGGTCGGTTGAGACCGGCACATCATTCTTTCCTTCAAGCCAATCAATGAACTCTTGCC
>RRZT010093917.1_pt1 | contig 30723 bp, 26 predicted proteins | sample 2165551 | NCBI WGS metagenome assembly RRZT01 (sample SAMN10456910, study PRJNA506462) | wastewater metagenome | biome: wastewater; feature: sludge; material: wastewater sludge; isolation source: wastewater sludge with Escherichia coli K12::gfp cells carrying plasmid... | place: USA: Moscow, Idaho...
AAATCGTCGTGCCGGACAGCCTCGAACTGCCGTTTGCGCCGGAAGCCGCCCAGGTAACCATCACCCGCCAGCCCGACTGGCATTTCGACAGCGAAGCGGCGACGCGCGAACTGTGCGCGCACTTTGCCACCGCCTCGCTCTCTGGCTTCGGCGGCGATGGCTTGAAACCCGCCATCGCCGCCGCCGGCGCCCTGCTGCGCTACGCCCAGGCGACGCAGGCGCGCGCCTTGCCGCACGTGCAGGCGCTGGTCGTCGAGCGCGACCAGACCTTCCTCGGCCTCGACCCGGCGACGCGGCGCAACCTCGAACTCACCGAAACCCTGCGCGGCCAGCCGGCACCGACTTTGTGCAGCCTGCTCGACACCTGCGTCACGGCCATGGGCTCGCGCTTTTTGCGCCACGCCCTGCACCACCCGCTGCGCGACCCGGCGTTACCGGCCGCGCGCCACGCAGCGATCGACAGCCTGCTCGACGACGGTGCCCCGCGCCTTACCGCGCTGCGCCAGGCGCTGCGCGGTGTTGCCGACATCGAGCGCATCGCCGGCCGCATCGCCCTCTACAGCGCCCGTCCGCGCGACCTCTCCAGCCTGCGCGAGAGCCTGCGCCGCCTGCCCGAACTGCGCTCACCGCTCGCCGGCAGCCCGGCACCGCTCCTCGGCGAACTGGCGCTGGCGCTGGCCACGCCCGAAGCCGCGCTCGACCTCCTCGCCCGCGCCATCGCCCCCGAACCGGCGGCGCTGATCCGCGACGGCGGGGTGATCGCCACCGGCTTTGATGCCGAACTCGATGAACTGCGCGCCTTGAACGACAACTGCGGCGCCTTCCTCGTCGACCTCGAAGCACGCGAACGCGAGCGCACCGGCATCAGCAACCTCAAGGTCGAGTACAACCGCGTCCACGGCTTCTACATCGAGATCACCCACGCCAACGCCGCCAAGGTGCCCGAGGACTACCGCCGCCGCCAGACGCTGAAGAACGCCGAACGCTACATCACGCCCGAACTCAAGGCTTTCGAGGACAAGGCGCTCTCGGCGCAGGACCGCGCCCTGGGGCGCGAGAAAATGCTCTACGAAGGCGTCCTGGCGGCCTTGCAGGCCGACCTGCCGCAGCTGCAGCGCATCGCCCGCGCGGTGGCGCACGTCGACCTCGTGGCCGGCTTCGCCGAGACGGCGCGCCTGCGCAACTACTGCCGGCCCGAGTTCTCCAGCGAACCCGGGCTCTCCATCGAAGCCGGGCGGCATCCGGTGGTCGAGGGCGAACTTGCGGGCGGCGAGAGCTTCATCGCCAACGACACGGTGCTCGGCGAACGGCGCCGCCTGCTGCTCATCACCGGCCCGAACATGGGCGGTAAATCGACCTACATGCGCCAGACCGCGCTGATCGCGCTGATGGCCCACGTCGGCAGCTTCGTGCCGGCCCGGCGCGCCGTGCTCGGCCCGCTCGACCAGATCTTCACCCGCATCGGCGCCGCCGACGACCTCGCCTCGGGGCGTTCGACCTTCATGGTCGAGATGACCGAATCGGCAGCCATCCTGCATCACGCCACCGAACACAGCCTGGTGTTGATGGACGAAGTCGGACGCGGCACCTCGACCTTCGACGGCATGGCGCTGGCCTTCGCCATCTGCCGCCACCTGATCGAGAAGAACCGCGCGCTGACACTCTTCGCCACGCACTACTTCGAACTCACGCGGCTCGCCGCCGAGTACTCCGACCTCGCCAACGTGCACCTCGACGCCGTCGAGCACGGCGAGAAGATCGTCTTCCTGCACGCCGTCGAGGACGGCCCGGCCAACCAGAGCTACGGCATCCAGGTCGCCGCGCTCGCCGGCATCCCGGCCGCTGTGGTGCGCGCCGCGCGCCGCCAGCTGAGCGAGTTCGAGGAACGCGCGGTGGCGCACCTCGCGCATCCGGTGCAGCCCGACCTCTTCGCCGCGCCGGCCGCGGCGCACGTCGCCGAATTCGAAGGCTTCGACGACCTCGACGCGCCTGAATTCGCCGAGCCCCACCCGGTGCTCGCTGAACTCGCCGCGCTCGACCCCGACGCGCTCACCCCGCGCCAGGCGCTCGACACCCTCTTCGCCTTGAAGGCGCTGCTCAAATGACGCCCCCGGCGGGCGCGCGGACCACCGGCCGCTGGCGGGGCATGGCCCTGGCGGCCTTATTCTGCGCGCTCTCCAGCCTGCCTGCAGGGCGCGCCGATGCTGAAACCTGGCGCTTCACCCTGATCGGCGACACACCCTACAGCGGCTACGAGCGGCGCGAATTCCCGGCCATGCTCGACGCCATCGCCGAAGAATCGCCTGAACTCATCGTCCACGTCGGCGACTTCAAGGCCAGCAAGGCGCCCTGCACCGACGCCCTGTTCGCCGAGCGGCACGCGCTCTTCGATGCCGCTCGCGTGCCTCTCATCTTCGTCCCTGGCGACAATGAATGGACCGACTGCAAACGCCTGCCCGCCGGCCATTACGACGAAGGCGAGCGCCTCGCCGCGCTGCGCCGCCTGTTCTTCGCCGCCCCCGTCTCGCTCGGGCAACGCAAGATCGAGCTCGAACAGCAGTCGGCCGAATTCCCCGAACACCTGCGCTGGCGCCTCGGCCCAGTGCTGATGCTCACCCTCAACGTCCCCGGCCCAAACAATAACTTCGGCCTGACGCCCAGGCCCAGCATCGAATTCCGTGAGCGCAACCCCAACGCCGTCGCCTGGCTGCGCCAAAGCTTCGCCCTGGCGCGCCGCGAAGGCCGTGCCGGCGTCGTCGTCTTCATGCAGGCCAACCCGGGCTTCAAGCACTTCGCCGCGGGCCTTGCCCGGCGCGGCTACCGCGAGCTGCTTGAAACGCTGCGCGAGGAAACCCAGCGCTTTCCCGGCCAGGTGCTGCTCGCCCACGGCGACACCCACTGGCAGCGCACCGACCGCCCGCTGCGCGCCGCCGACGGTCGCATCCTCGAGAACTTCACCCGCACCGAATCCTTCGGCTACCCCTTCATGGGCTGGACGCGGATCGTCATCGACGACCGCGCCCCGGCGCTCTTCCGCTTCCAAACGCAGGTCTGGCCGCCTCGCTGAACGTCGCGCGCCGGATTTGACGCCGCCGCCTCGCGGGTCGATACTGCCAAGCCTGCTCCCCCATGCCGATGCCATGACCCACGCCCGCGCCGTCGCCCTGATGTTCCTCGCCACCTTGCTGTGGAGCATCGCCGGCATCGTCACCCGTCACCTCGACGCGGCGCAGAGTTTCGAGGTCACCTTCTGGCGCAGCCTGGCCAACGCCCTGGCCCTGCTGCTCGCGCTCTCCTGGCTGCGCGGCGGCGCCTTCTGGGCCGACCTGCGGCACGGTGGGCGCGTCCTGTGGGCCTCGGGCCTGTGCTGGGCAACGATGTACACCGCCTTCATGGTGGCGATGATGCTGACCACGGTGGCCAACGTGCTCGTTGCCATGTCGGTCGGCCCGCTCATCGCCGCGCTTTTCGCCCGCGTCTTCCTGCGTCGCCGTCTGCCGCGCGCCACCTGGCTGGCGATCGCCCTGGCCGGCGTCGGCATCGCCTGGATGTTCGGGCACGGCGTCAGCGACGAACTCTCGCTGCGCGGCACCTTGATCGCCCTGCTGCCGCCGCTCGCCGGCGCCTGCAACTGGACGCTGCTCGAGGCCAGTGCCGAACGCGGGCGCGACATGTCGCCGGCGGTGTTCATCGGCGCCGTGCTCTCAGCCCTCGTCACCCTGCCGCTGGCCCTGCCCTTCCAGGCCACGCCGCACGACCTCGGCCTGCTCGGGATGCTCGGCGTCGTCCAGCTGGCGCTGCCCTGCCTCCTGGCCGTACGCGCCTCACGCGCACTGGCGGCAACCGAAATCAGCCTGCTCGGCCTGCTCGAAGTGATCTTCGGCGTCGCCTGGGTCTGGCTTTGGGGCAAGGAAACACCGACGCCGGAAACGCTCACCGGCGGTCTGCTGGTCATCGGCGCGCTGCTGTTCAACGAATTTGCCGGCCAGCGCCGGCGGCGCGCGGCCCTGGCCCTGAGCTGACGCTGCGCTCGCGTACGCATCGGCCATAAAAAACGCAGCCCGCAGGCTGCGTTTTTTATCGGCGAAAGCCTGACTTACTCGTCTTCGCACTCGCCGTCTTCGTGCACATGGCCGTGCGCGATTTCTTCTTCGCTCGCCGGGCGAACGCTGGTCACCGTGCAGGTGAACACCAATGCCATGCCGGCCAGCGGGTGATTGCCGTCGAGCACCACCTTGTCTTCGGCGATCTCGGTGACGCGGAAGATCAGGAGGTCGTCATCGTCGCCGTTCTCGGGCGTGCCCTCGAACTGCATCCCGACTTCGAGTTCCTTGGGGAAGCCCTTGCGGGACTCGACCTGGATCAGGTCGGCATCGTATTCGCCGAAGGCCTCGTCGGGCTGCAGCTTGACGACGACGGCCTCGCCGACCTTCTTGTCCTGCAGCGCTTCCTCGATCTTGGGGAAGATGTCGTCGAAACCGCCGTGCAGATAGACGAGCGGTTCCTGACCGGCGTCGACGAGGACGCCATCCGGGTCCTTGACGTTGTAATCGAGGGTGACGACGGTGTTCTTGGCTACTTGCATGTTCATGAATTGAGTTCCTTCACCGCGCGCAATACATCGAGCGCGTGGCCCTTGGCGTTGACTCCGTACAGTGCCAGACGGAGCACGCCGTGTTTATCGATGATGAAGGTCGAGCGGACGATGCCGTGCTTCTTGACGCCATCCACTTCCTTCGCCTGCCACACGCCGTATTGCTTGCACGCCGCGCCATCGCCGTCCGAGAGGAGGCGCACGGAAATCCCGTGCTTGTCACGAAATTCGGCATGCCGGAGGCAATCGTCGCGGCTGATGCCGAAGACGGTGCAACCGTGCCGCGAAAATTCGTCCTCGTGATCGGAAAAATCGGTGGCTTCGAGCGTACACGCAGGCGTGTCGTCCCGCGGGTAGAAGAAGAGAATGACACTGTGCTTACCGCGAAAGGCGGCGAGATCGACGTTCTCCATGTCCGCATCCGGAAGGATGAACATCGGCGCGACCTGTCCTGCTTTGAGCATGCTTCCTCCTCTCTGTCCCGCACCGCCCGCCTGTCGACGGGCAAGTGCGACCGATTCTAACCAAGCTTTTCGCCCCAGGCCAAGGGATTTCGCTGCTGCAGCACAGCACGCCGGCACTGTTAGAATGGTCAGTCGACACAGCCATCGCGGCACGGTTCTGCACCGCCGCGCGCCAGGCTGCCCTTCACCCGCGCCATTCCGCGCGCCCACGAGGAGCCTATCCATGTCCACGACCCTCCCCTGCCGCAGACTTTCCTGCCTCTTCGCACTTTGCCTCGCCGTCGCGGCCGCGCCCCAGGTCGCCGCCCAGACCGCCGGCCGCGAAGCCCGCAACGGCACGAGCATCGAGTTTTCCGCCGAAGCCAGCCGGACGGTGAACAACGATCTCTTCCGCGCCGTGGTCAGCGCTGAGGCCAGCGGCGCCACGCCGGGCGAGCTCGCGCGCCAGGTCAACGCGCAAATCGCCGACGCCTTAAAGCTGGCACGTGCCTACGCCTCGATCAAGGTGCAAAGCGCCGGCACTTCGACCTCGCCGATCTACGGCAAGAGCAACAAGATCGAAGCCTGGCGGATGCGCTCCGAACTGATGCTGGAAACCGCCGACAGCGCCGCCCTCTCTGAACTGCTCGGTCGCTTGCAGAGTACGCTCGCGGTCTCGGCGCTGACCATGCAACCCGCGCCGGAAACCCGACGCAAGGTCGAGAACGAGGTGACCGTCGATGCCATCGCCGCCTTCAAGGCGCGCGCCGATGTCGTCGCCGAAGCGATGGGCAAGAAATACCGGATCAAACAGATGAACATCCACACCAACAGCCGCGGGCCGCAACCGCTCTACCGTGCCGCGAACAAGTCGATGCTCATGGAAGCGGCGGCGCCGATGCCGGTCGAGGGCGGCGAATCGGCGATCAACGCCACGGTCACCGGCCAGATCGAGCTTGAATAAGCGATAAGCGGACAAGCAAGCGCGCCGACGGCCTACCAGAAACGCGAACGGTCGTCGGAATAGGCGCTGCGGATCTGTGCGAACTCCGGCACCAGCTCGATAAACCGCGGCACCAGGCCGGGATCGAAAGCACCGCCCGATTCGGAGACGATGTACTCGACGGCGGCGGCCGACGTCCAGGCGGTCTTGTAAGGCCGCGCGCTGGTCAGGGCGTCATAAACGTCGCAGATCGAAACGATCCGGCCTTCGATCGGAATCGCCTCGCCGGAAATTCCTTCAGGATAACCGCGCCCGTCCCAGCGCTCGTGGTGGGTCATGGCCACCGAACGGGCCAGGCGCAGCAGGCCGGAGGCATGCTCGCCGATGATCTCGGCGCCGATGCGCGTGTGCTGCCGCATGATCTCGCGCTCCTCGGCGGTAAAAGTGCCGGGTTTGAGCAGGACCTTGTCCGGAATCCCGATTTTCCCGATGTCGTGCATCGGGGCGACCACTTCCAGCATCTTGGCATGCTCCTCCGGGATGCCGGCGGCAAGGGCGAGCAGATAGCAGCACTTGGCCATGCGGATGACGTGCATCCCGGTCTCGTTGTCGCGGTATTCGCCGGCACGCCCCAGGCGACGAATGATCTCGAGCCGCGTTTCCTCGAGTTCGGCGGTCCGCTCCCGGACCCGCTGTTCAAGTGCCAGGTTCTGGTTATGCGCCTCGAGGTGGATGCGCACCCGCTGCAGCACGATCGCCGGATGGCAGGGTTTGTGCAGGTAATCGACCGCCCCCAGGCGCAAACCGATCTCCTCGTTGTTCACGTCGCTGTGCGCGGTCAGGAAGATCACCGGAATCCCGCGCGTACGCAAGTCGCTCTTGAGTCGGCGACAGGTCTCGTAGCCGTCCATTCCGGGCATCATCACGTCGAGCAGGATCAGGTTCGGCTGCGGCGTCTTCTGCGCGAGGTGCAGCGCCTCCAGCCCGTCGCGCGCAAAGATCACGCGATAGTCGTCGCCCAGAATGTCCGACAGCAAGGCAATGTTCTCGGCCGCATCATCGACGACGAGAATCGTCTCGTTCTCCAGTCCGTTCATGGTTCACTCCTTCGCTTGCCCAAGACCCACGGTCATACCTTCCAGAATCTCAACCGCCTTCTGGAAGTCGAACCCCGTGACCGCGTCGGAAAACGCCGCGATCGGCCCGGCCGTCACCCCGGCGGCACTCAGCACTTCGACCACATCCGCCAGCCGTCGTGCGGCGACGGTGTCATTGCCGACCAATAAGGCCCGGTATTCGGCCAGCAGCCTGGCTTCGCGGACGTCTAACGGCCTCGCGGGCGGGCCGCCGCCTTCCGGGTGACCGGAGCGCGGCGTTTCCGGCCCGACCCAGGCCAGCGCAACCGCCAGGCCGGCCATGATGCGCTGCAACTCATCCTCCAGCGCAGCCTCCAGCGTCGCGCAGCGGGCCGATCCGCCGGCGCGCAGCTCGCCTTCCAGTGCCTCCGCCCGGCGGCCAAGTTCGGACGCGCCGATCAGGCGCGCCGTTCCCTTGAGGGTGTGCGCCAGACGCAGGCCGGAATCCCAATCGCCCTGTTCCCGCGCTTGCCGCAGGAGATCGACATAAACGTCGCCGTAACTGCGCTCGAACTGCCGCAACATCCTGAGGTAGCGCGGCCAGTGACCGCGCACATGGACCATGCCGAGCCTCGGATCGACCCCGGGCATCTCGGGTAAGCCGATCGGAACGCCCGGCGCTGGCGGCTCGGGCTCGGCGGCCAACGCCTCCGGCGCCTCCCGGCGCGGTGCCGCAGAGCCATGCGGGATCGGCGGCAGCCACTTGTCGAGCACGGCAAAGAACAGCTCCGGGTCCACCGGCTTGGAGATGAAGTCGTTCATCCCGGCGTCGAGGCAGCGTTGGCGGTCCTCGTTGAAGGCGTTAGCGGTCATCGCCAAAATCGGGCGCGAGCTCCAGTCGGGCAGTCGACGCAGCGCCTGGGTCGCTTCCAGGCCGTCCATCTCGGGCATCTGGATGTCCATCAGCACCAGGTCGTACGCCTTGCGCCCGACCATTTCGAGCACTTCGCGCCCGTTGATCGCCGTATCCGTCTCCAACCCGACGGAGTTGAGCAGTTCCAGGGCCACCTCGCGGTTGATCTCGTTGTCCTCGGCCAGGAGAATCCGGGCATGTCCGGCACGCAAGCGCCCTTCCGTGTCGGATGCCGGATCGCACGGGGCGGCCTCGGCCCCGTGCTGTCCGTAGCCGAGACGCGCCGTCAGCCAGAAGACACTGCCGCGCCCCGGCTCGCTGCTGACCCCGGTTTCCCCGCCCATCAGGAGGGCCAGACGCCGGGTGATCGCCAGCCCCAGTCCGGTGCCGCCGTATTTGCGCGTGGTCGACGCGTCACCCTGCTCGAAGGAGCGAAAGAGCCCAGGCAAAACCTCGGGCGTGATCCCGATCCCGCTGTCCTCCACCTCGAAGCGCATCAGAAGTGTATCTGCCTGCCGTTCGAGCACCCGCGCCCGCAGGACGATTCCGCCGTGCTCGGTGAATTTGAGCGCGTTGCTCACGTAGTTGAGCAAGGCCTGCCGCAACCGGGTCGGGTCGCCGCGCAGCGGTTCGGGAAGCGCCTCTGCATCGATCGTGACCTGCAGCCCCTTGCTCCGGGCCTCTTCGTTGATCAAGGCCTGGATGTTTTCGAGCAGCGCCGAGAGCTGGAAATCGGCGTTCTCCAGCTGAACCCGTCCGGCTTCGATCTTGGAAAAATCGAGGATGTCGTTGATGATCGAGAGCAGGTGCTTGCCGGCGCTCTCGATCTTCTCCACTCGCACGGCCTGCTCCTGCGGCAGCCCCGCGCGCAGGATCAGGTGGGCGAGCCCGAGGATGGCGTTCATCGGGGTGCGGATTTCGTGGCTCATGTTGGCAAGGAAAGCGCTCTTGCTGCGCGTCGCCCGCTCCGCTTCGTCGGCCCGCCGGGCCAGCTCGCGCTGCATGGCGGCCAGCATCTGCTCGCGCGCCTTGCGCTCGCGGTTGTCGATCATCGTGCTGCGCGAGTACTGTACCGTGCCGTCCGCGTTGTACACGAGATTGGCGCTGACCAGGGCGGAGAGGCGCGAGCCATCGCGGCACACGAACTCCAACTCGGCGTCCCGCAACAGCCCTTCGCGCAAAAAGCGCGGAAAAGTCGCGGCGAAGAAGGCCTGGCTCTCGGGCGCCATGAAATCAGTAATCGGCCGTCCAACGACGTCTTCGCGCGCATACCCGAGCCAGTCGAGCTCGGTGTCATTGATCGCCAGCACCCGGCCGTCCGGCGCCAGCGAGTGATAACCGCAGGGCACCCGGTTGTACAAGGCGGCGATTTCCTCGACGTGTTCGGCCAGCGTCCGGTTGGCTTCGGCCAGTTCGGCGGTGCGCGTCTGAACCAGCTGTTCGAGGTGATTGCGATGCTGTTCGAGTTCGGCATCGGCGCGTTTTTTCTCGCTCACGTCCATGACGATGCCCAGAAAGCGCTCCGGTTCGCCGTGCGCGCCGAAAATGGGCTGCCCGCGCGACATCAGCCAGCGTTCGCTTTCGCCAGCGTCGCGCACCCGCCACTCGATGTTCAGTTCCCGCCCCGTCTGTCCGGCAAGCTGCGCGGCGTTCACAGCGCGCTCGCGGTCGTCCGGGTGAATACTGTTAACCCAGGTGTCAAACGACGGTGCCTGCTCCCCAGGTGCCAGGCCATAGAGCCTAAAGACCTCGTCCGACCAGATGTTCTCGCCGGTACGCAGGTTCCATTCCCACATCCCGGCTTTGGCGGCGTCGAGGGCCAGCCGCAGGCGGCGTTCGTTCTCGCGCACGGCAAGCTCGGCCGCTTTTTTCTCGGTCACGTCGCGGCCGATAACGACCGCGCCGGCAATCTTGCCATCCACCCCGTGGATCGGCGCGAAACTGTAGCTGCCCAGCCAGGTTTCGCCGGTGTCCTTGCGCTGCAAACGGAATTCGACATTGCTCGCGGTCTCGCCGCGCAAGGCCCGCGGCGCGGCCCATTCGGATAGCGGCAGCAGGCGCCCGGAGGACGAATAGACCTCGAGAATCTCGGGATAGTCCTCAAAGCGCTGGGCACAGGCAGCTTTGTCCGGAAATTTGTGAAGGAGGGCGAACGCCTCGTTGAAGACGGTGATGCGCCCTTCGAGGTCGGAAATGAACACCGCGTCGGTCATGCTTTCAAGCGCGGCCTCGAGTTGCCGCTTGCTGGCCATGGCCTCGTCCTGCGCCCGTTTTTTCTCGTCAATGTCCTCGATCACCGAGACGAAATAATCCGGCTCGCCTTCCGCCGTGCGCAGCAAGGCCACGGACAGGTTGACCCAGACGCTCCGGCCGTCCTTGCGCCGGTAGCGTTTCTCGAGCGCGTACTGCGTAATCCGGTCGGCCAGAAGGTCACGAATCTGCGCCTCGTCTACGGCCAGATCGTCGGGATGGGTCACCTCCTGGAAACGCATCTGCAGCAACTCTTCAACGCTGTAACCGACGATCTGCGCCGCCCGTGGATTGACCCGCAACCAGCGCCCGTCGGGCGCGACCAGGGCAATGCCCACCGCGGCCTGATCGAAGGCCGCGTCGAAAAGATTGTCGCTGTGCCGCTGACTGCGCCGCAGGCGCTCATGCACTTCGCTGATCAGGTAACCGACAACGAGGAAAACGAACACCGACGCGATCTGGTTCGGCGCTTCCATCGCCCAGCTCAGCATCGGCGGCATGAAAACATACCAAGCCAACAGCACGCTCACGACGGTGCTCGCCACTCCGCCCCACAGGCCGGCGATGCGCGCACTGAGAAACACGGCGGGGTAGAAAAGGAACCAGACGAAAGGCTGCAAAACGCTCCAGAACGTCCACTGCACGGCGCACGCTAGGCAAGGCACCAGAACGGCCCCCAGCCGCAACCATGGATCATCCAGACGACGACGCCCTCGGCATTGCGTGCCCAGCCAATGCATCAACGACATTCACCACCCCTCGTGAGATCGATGCGATTTCTCTTGATGCAGGTGCGGTCCTGAGAATGGAACGTCGGAACGCCCTGCCGATCTTCAGTCCAGAATAGTGCTTCGAAGCCGTTTCGTCTCGTCGCCCGTCGACGGACTGGAGAGCGCGCCTAGCGCGGCGCGCGTGCCGGCGGGGCTTTCTCTGCTTTTTCGACCCGGGGCGGCGCTTCGCCAGGAAGGCGTTCGGGGATCTGCACGAAAACTTCGTCCTGCTTGATCATCCCGAGTTCGTAGCGCGCCAGTTCCTCGATCGCGTCGTACCCCGTCTTGAGGTCGCGGACTTCCGCGTCGAGGCCGGCGTTGCGCACTTCAAGCTTCTTGTTCGCCTCGCGCTGCAGATGCAACTGGCGGTCGACTTCCCACACGCGCAACCAGCCGCCTTTGCCGATCCAGAGGGGATACTGGATGAGCACAGTGAGGCTTACGAGCACGATCGCCAGCCAGCGCATCGGTCAGAGGATGGGAAAGAAAAAAACGTGGGAAGAGCGGGGGCCAGACGACGAGACACGGTCACCCACGTCGCGTCGCCGACGCCCTGCCGTTCAGCGCAGGTTGTAGAAGGCCTCGCGCCCCGGATAGGCGGCGGTGTCGCCGAGGTCTTCCTCGATGCGCAGCAACTGGTTGTACTTGGCGATGCGGTCCGAACGCGAAAGCGAGCCGGTCTTGATCTGCAGCGCGTTCATCCCGACCGCGATGTCGGCAATGGTGCTGTCCTCGGTTTCGCCCGAGCGGTGCGAGATGACCGCGGTGTAGCCCGCGCGCTTGGCCATTTCGATCGCAGCGAAGGTTTCCGAGAGCGTGCCGATCTGGTTGATCTTGATCAGGATCGAATTGGCCACGCCTTCCTGGATGCCTTCCTTCAGGATGCGGGTGTTGGTCACGAAGACGTCGTCGCCGACGATCTGCACGCCGTCGCCGAGGCGGTCGGTCAGCTGCTTCCACCCCTCCCAATCGCCTTCGGCCATCCCGTCCTCGATCGAGACGATGGGGAACTGGTCGACCAGGTTGGCGAGGTAATCGATGAACTGGGCCGAGGTCAGCTCCAAGCTTTCGCCGGCGAGGACGTACTTGCCGTCCTTGTAGAACTCGGAGGCCGCACAGTCGAGGCCGATCAGCACGTCCTCGCCAGGGAAGTAGCCGGCGGTCTCGATCGCCTGCACGATCAGCTGCAGCGCTTCGGCGTGGCTGCCGAGGCTGGGCGCGAAACCGCCCTCGTCGCCGACCGCGGTCGAGAAGCCTTTCTGATCAAGCAGCTTCTTGAGCGAATGGAAGACTTCGGCGCCGCAGCGCAGCGCCTCGCGGAACGAGCCCTGGCCGACCGGCAGGATCATGAATTCCTGAAAGTCGAGGCTGTTGTTGGCGTGCTGGCCGCCGTTGATGATGTTCATCATCGGCACCGGCATCTGCATCGGCCCCGAGCCGCCGAAGTAGCGGTAGAGCGGCAGGCCCGACTCCTCGGCGGCGGCCTTGGCCACCGCCATCGACACCGCGAGCAGCGCATTGGCGCCGAGGCGCGACTTGTTTTCGGTGCCGTCGAGCTGGATCAGCGTCTGATCGATGAAGGCCTGCTCCTGCGCATCAAGACCGATGATCGCCTCGGCGATCTCGCTATTGACGTGTTCGACCGCCCGCGTCACGCCCTTGCCGAAGTAGCGCGAGGCATCGCCGTCACGCAGTTCGATGGCTTCGCGCGAACCGGTCGAGGCGCCCGAGGGCACAGCAGCGCGCCCCATCACGCCCGACTCGAGCAGGACGTCGCATTCGACGGTGGGGTTGCCGCGCGAATCGAGAATCTCGCGGGCGACGACATCGACAACGGAGCTCATGGCTGTTCCTTTACCCTGGTGATTACGGTTGATGACCTGCGGCGACCAGCATGTTCATGACGGCCGCCCCTGCGCGCTCAGCGCGCGCCGCCCGGTACTCGGGCGAAGCGTAGAAGGCTTGGGCCCGGTCGACCGAGTCGAACTCGATAATCACGAGCCGCTCGGGCGCCGTCCATGGGCCTTCGAGAATTTCGACCGGGCCGCCGCGAACAAGGTAGCGGCCGCCGAATTTTTCGACCGCGGCCGCCGCGAGCGTCCGATAGCGCGCGTAGGCTTCCGGGTCCGAGACTTTCGCCTCGACGACCAGATAGCCCTTTGCGCTCACCCCTTGAGTTCCTCCAGCCCGGCGGCCTTGACCGCACGGTCGAGGGCAACGAGGCCGCGCAGCAGGCTTTCCATGCGCGCCAGCGGCCAGCTGTTGGGGCCGTCGGAGAAGGCCTGCTCGGGCCGCGGATGCGTTTCCATGAACAAGCCGGCAATGCCCGCGCCGACGGCGGCACGCGCCAGCACCGGAACGAACTCGCGCTGGCCGCCCGAGGACGTGCCCTGGCCGCCCGGCAACTGCACCGAGTGCGTCGCGTCATAGACCACCGGGCAGCCCGTCTCGCGCATGATGGCCAGGCCACGCATGTCGGAAACGAGGTTGTTGTAGCCGAAGGACGCGCCACGCTCGCAGACCATGAGGCTGTCCGCGCCGCCGTTGGCTTCGCGCGCCTTGGCGACAACCTGCTTCATGTCGCCCGGCGAAAGGAACTGCCCCTTCTTGATGTTCACCGGTTTACCGCAAGCGGCAACCGCGTGGATGAAATCGGTCTGGCGGCAGAGGAAGGCCGGCGTCTGCAAGACGTCGGCGACCGCCGCGACCTGGGCGATCTCGTCCTCGGTATGCACATCGGTGAGGATGGGCACCCCGACCTGGCGACGGACTTCGTCGAGCAGTTTGAGGCCGGCGTCGATACCGGGGCCGCGCGGCGACTTGCCCGAACTGCGGTTGGCCTTGTCGTAGGACGCCTTGAAGATGTAGGGCAGCCCCAGCTTGGCACACACCTCTTTCATGTGCCCGGCGACCTCGACGCACAGTTCGAGCGACTCGGCGGTGCACGGCCCGGAAATCAGGAACAGCGGCTGATCGAGGCCGACGTCGAATCCGCAGAGCTTCATGCTTTGACCTTGCCGGAAATGGCGGCGCGCACGAAGGAGGAGAACAGCGGGTGACCGGTGCGCGGCGTCGAGGTGAACTCGGGGTGGAACTGGCAGGCCACGAACCACGGGTGCACTTCGGTCGGCAGCTCGATCATCTCGCACAGGTTCTCGCTCGGCGTCCGTGCCGAAACGATCAGTCCGGCCGATTCGAGGCGATCAACGTAGTGGTTGTTGACCTCGTAGCGGTGACGGTGACGCTCATTGACGTCGCTGCCGTAGATCTTCTCGGCCAGGGTGCCCGTCCGCACCGGGCAGCGCTGTGCGCCCAGACGCATGGTGCCACCGAGGTCGGAGGCCTCGTCGCGCTTCTCAAGTTTGCCGGTGCTGTCCTTCCACTCGGTGATCAGGCCGATCAGCGGATGCGGGCAGTTGGCGTCGAACTCGGTGCTGTTGGCGCCGGCCAGGCCGACGACATGACGGGCAAATTCGATCACCGCGAGCTGCATGCCGAGGCAGATGCCGAGGTAGGGAATCTTGTGCTCGCGCGCATAGCGGATCGCCGCGATCTTGCCTTCGGTCCCGCGCCGGCCGAAGCCGCCTGGAACCAGCACGGCGTCCATGCCCTTCAGGGCGGCGCAGCCTTTGGCCTCGATCTCTTCCGAGTCGAGGTAATGAATCTTGACCTTGGACTTGGTGTGGATGCCGGCGTGGATCAGCGCTTCCGACAAGGACTTGTACGACTCGGTCAGATCGACGTACTTGCCGACAAAGGCGATGTTGACCGTGCACTCGGGATGCTCCAGGGCATGCACGAGGCTCTTCCACACCGACAGGTCGGCCGCCTTGGCCAGGATGTTGAGCTTGTGGCAGACGATCTCGTCGAGCATCTGGTCGTGCAGCATCGCCGGGATCTTGTAGATCGAATCGGCGTCGATGGCTTCGATCACCGCCTCGCTCTGCACGTTGCAGAACAGGGCGATCTTGGCCTTCTCGTCGGCCGGGATGTGACGGTCGGCGCGGCAGATCAGGATGTCGGGCTGGATGCCGATCTCGCGCAACTCCTTGACCGAGTGCTGGGTCGGCTTGGTCTTCAGCTCACCGGCGGTCGGGATGTAGGGCAGCAGCGTGAGGTGCACGTAGCAGGCGTTGCCACGTCCGACCTGAAGACCCATCTGGCGGATCGCCTCGAGGAAGGGCAAGGACTCGATGTCGCCGACCGTGCCGCCGACTTCGACGATCGCCACCTCGGCGCCCTCAGCGCCGCGGCGGATGTGTTCCTTGATCTCGTCGGTGATGTGCGGGATGACCTGCACCGTCTTGCCGAGGTACTCGCCGCGCCGTTCCTTCTTGATCACCGTCTCGTAGATCTGGCCGGTGGTGAAGTTGTTGCGCTTAGCCATCTTGGCGCTGGTGAAGCGTTCGTAGTGGCCGAGGTCGAGGTCCGTTTCAGCGCCGTCTTCGGTGACGAAGACTTCGCCGTGCTGGAACGGGCTCATCGTTCCGGGATCGACGTTGATGTACGGGTCAAGCTTGAGGTGGGTGATCTTGATGCCACGCGATTCGAGGATGGCACCCAGCGACGCAGCGGCGATGCCCTTACCGAGAGAGGACACCACACCGCCGGTGACGAAGACGTATTTGGTCATGGGAATATCTGCAGCGGGAAAGCCGAATTGTAGCCGAAAAAGGGGGACGGCAAGAAGACGCCCGCGCGTCGTCGCCTCGAACCTTGTCGTATCCGCTGCACCGCGGCGGACGCGACCAAGAGCGCCACAATCGTTTATGATTAGCGTCTATTTCCACCACCCGCGTCACTTTTTGCCCATGAAGCGACCCACCGAAAACCGTCTGCCGGCGACGGCCGCACCCGTTCCGCGCCTCCTGCGCCGGATCGCGTTGCTCGGCTGCATCGCCCTCGCCTTCGGCCTCGGCAGCTGCGACAGCAAGAAGGACAATGCCAAGCCGCCGAGCGACGAAACACCCCCGGTGGCCGAAACGCCACTCGCCAAGGCCGCCATCCAGGGCGACCTGACCGAAATCAGCCAGCAGCTCAAGGGCGGTGCCGACATCAATGCGCGCGACCCGCTCGGGCGCACTCCGCTGCACATGGCTGCTTTCTACGGCCGGGTCAAGACCGCCGAATACCTCATCAACCACGGCGCCGACATCAACGCCAGCGACCGCGTGGGCATGACCCCGCTGCACGTCGCCGTGCTCTCGGGCGGACGCCAGGTGACGCAGGTGCTGCTCGACCACAAGGCCGACCTCGCCAAACGCTCCGACGCCGGCCAGACCGCCCTGCACCTCTCGGCCGCGACCGGCCAGCCCAAGCTCACCAAGTTCCTGCTCGAGCGCGGCGCCGACCCGACGGTCAAGGACGCCGAAGGTCGCACCCCGCTCTCCTACGCCGTGCAGAACAAGCATCCGCAGACGGCAAGCGTGCTGCGCCAGAGCCTGCCCAAACCCTGATCGCAGCACCCCAAAAGCAAAACCCGCCGAGCACTTCGGCGGGTTTTTCGTTTTCGTGAGCGAAAGAGCGCTGCGCTTGCAGCCCCGAGCGCTGAACTGGAGCCCGCGCCTTACATCGCCTCGCCGCCGCGAATGAGGCCGACGGCGATGCCTTCGATGACCAGCGGCTGGACGCGCGTGTCGACAACGATGGGCGCGTAGTCCGGATTTTCGGCGATCAGCTCGACAACGCTCCCGTGCTTGCGGTAACGCTTGACGGTCACATCGTCGTCGAGACGGGCCACGACGATCTGGCCGTTACGCGCCTCGGCGCAACGATGCACGGCCAGGAGGTCACCTTCGAGGATGCCGGCGTGCAGCATCGACAGGCCGCGCACACGCAGGAGGAAGTCGGCACGCGGCTTGAACAGGCTGGCGTCGAGCGCGTAACGCCCCTGCACGTTCTCGACCGCAAGGATGGGGCTGCCGGCGGCGACGCTGCCGATCAGCGGCAGGCCGAGTTGCTCGACGAGGCGAATGCCGCGTGCCGAACCCGGTTCGAGAACGACGACGCCTTTCTTCGCCAAGGCTTTCAGATGCTCTTCGGCCGCATTGTGCGAAGAGAAGCCAAAAGCGGTCGCAATTTCCGCGCGCGTCGGCGGCGCGCCGAGCATCTCGACGTTACTGCGGATGAAATCGAGGATTTCCTGCTGCCTGGGCGTCAGCTTGACCATGTCACCTCCTGAACGACTGACTGTATTTTTATACAGTCAGTCGTATTTGGCAAGCCTTCAGACACTTACGGTTGCAGTGCGCGCAACGCTTCGAGATCGACGTCCTCCGCATAGTCCACGCCGTCCACCTCGAACCCGTTGAGTTCCATGAAGGCTTGCCGGAACCCAGCGTAATCGCCGAGCTCGCGGAAGTTTTCAGGGGTCATGCTGGAGAGTATTTCGAGCACCTGCGCCTGGACATCGGGGCGCAATTCCCAATCGTCGATCCGCACCAGCCGCTCGGCATCGGTCTCCGGCAGGCCCGCCGCGAGTCGCTCGCCGAACAGCCGCTGCATCTGCTCGATCGGCCCCTCGTGCAGCCCCAGCGCCTTATGCACCCTGAACAAAGCCAGAAGATAGGGGGACAGGCCGGGGATGAAGACACTGGCCTTGGTCACCAGCGCCTTGCAGACGACGGCATAGGCAGAACCGCCGACCGTCTCGGAAAGGAAGTCATCCAGCGTATCGGCGGTGGCATGGAGATGCCGCTTCGCGGCACCGAGCGTGCCGTGATGATAGATCGGGTAATTGATCTCGCTGCCGATGTACGAGTACGACAAAGTCATTGCCCCCGCAGCCAGCAGCCCACGCCCGGCGAGAAAGCGAATCCACGCCTCCCAGTCCTCGCCGCCCATCACTTTTTCCGTGCAGAACCGCTCCTCCGCCGTGGCGGGTTCGACGGTCAGCGGCAACAGGGCTTCGCGCTCGAGATCGAGCATGAAGCCGGTATAGGGCGCATCCAACGTCTTGATCGCCGAACGCCACAGTTCGCCCGTTTCAGGATTGGGTCGAGCCCCGGTGGCCAGGCTGTAGATCACGAGATCGACCTGCCCGCCGAACTCGTCTTCGATGTAGCGGGCCACCGCCTCGCGCAGATCAGCGGAAAAGGCATCGCCGACGAAGTTCTTGGCGATGCGTCCGGCGCTTTTGGCAGCCTCGTTGAACGCAATGTTGTTGTACCAGCCGGCAGTTCCAACGCCTTTGTCGTTCGCCCCGCGCTCGAAAGAGACGGCGATGGTATCGGCCTGCGCGTCGCCGAAGGCCAAGGCGATGCGCGACGCCAGGCCAAAGCCGGATGAACCGCCGAGGATGAGCACCTTTTTCGGTGCTGTGCCGATACCGCGGCCGGGCGTGCGGCACCCCTCGACGTAGGCGATCTGCTGGCGCACCGCCGCGGCACAGCCGGCGGGGTGGGCACTGCGCGCAACGACCCCCTGAATGATAGGTTCGATAATCATGATGACTCCTTCTTTGTTACGCGTGCTTCGGTGGCATGACGGTCGCCACACCCTCGACGACGACCCGACCGTCCTGGTTGGTCGTCGTGGTCTTCAGGATCGCGACGTTTTTTTCCGGCCGCAGCTCGGTCACTTCAACCGAGGCCTTCACCGTGTCGCCGATGAAGACCGGCGCCTTGAAGCGGTTTTCCTGCGCAAGATAAATGGTCCCCTTGCCCGGAAGCTGCATGCCCAGGACCGACGAGGTCAGCGACGATACCAGCACGCCGTGTGCGACACGACGGCCGAAGATGCTTTTTTGGGCCGCAAGTTCGTCGATATGAACTGGATTGATGTCACCGGACACGCCAGAAAAAAGAATGACATCGGCTTCGGTGATGGTTTTTTCGAAACTTGCCGTCTGCCCGATCTGCAATTGCTCGATTGAAAATGACATGGTCTGCTCCATCAAGTTGAAAATCGATTTCCTTCCCGTTGGCGAGCCGTACCGGCGACCGCAGCCCTGGCCGCGCGGCCATGACATCTGGTTGCCGAGCAGACGCCACCCGCCCCCTCGAAACCTCGAGGCGAACCGTCCCGCCGATTGGCGCTCAGGCCATTCGGTACGCAAACAGGACGGAAACGGTCGACGCGAAACGTTGTCGCGTCAGTGCGGAAGCGGTGCCGTGCGCTCCGGGCGCGCCCGTACGGGCGCGCCGGATTCAGGCAGACGCAAACGGAGGCGGCTTACTTGGCGATGCCGCCCGGATAACAGAGGCCGCCGGTGATCTCGAGCGTGGTAGCGTTGATCGCTTCGTTCTCGACGGCATGGCCGATCAGGCGGGCGATTTCCTCGGGTTCGACGAGGCGGCCGAGATGCACGTCGGCGAGGATGGCCTGGAGGGCATCCTGGTTCATGCCGGTGAGCATCGGGGTGGCGGTGTAGCCCGGGGCGATCGCAATGCAGCGCACGTTGCGGATGCCGCGCAGCATGAACTCACCAACCACGATCTTGGGCAGCAGCGCGTCGGCGACCTTGGCCGACGAGTAGTTGAGCTGGCCGACCTGGCCGACCTTGTTCACCGACGAGATGGCAACCAGCAGCCCCGGCCAGCCACCGTTGACCATCGCTTCGGCACCGTCGCGGATGGTCAGGAAGGTGCCAGTCAGGTTGGTGTCGATGACCGGCTGCCACTTGTCGAGGCCCATCTTGCGCGAAACCTTGCCGGTCTCCTTGTCGAGCGCGAGCATCGTGCCGTCGCGGATGATCCCGGCGCAGGAAACGACGATATTGACCTTGCCGAAAGCTTCCAAGGCCGCCTGATAGAAGCGCGCCGTGTCAGTCTCGCTGGTGACGTTGGCCTGCACGCCGATGACCTCACCGCCCGCGGCGGCGATTTCGCCGACGACGCGGTCGATGTTGCCCTGCGCCATGTCGACCACCACCACCTTGGCGTCCTGGCGGGCGAAATACTTGCTGACGGCCTCCCCGATACCATTACCGCCGCCAGTCACGACGGCAACGCAGCCTTTGATTTCCATAATTTTTCCTTTCGCGGAAAGAGATCAAACCGTTTTCGGGCAGGACGTGCTGTCCTTGTCCCAGTAAATGAAGTTGGGATGCGTCACGTCGGGCGGGACGATCTTCAGCTCGCCGAAACGCAGCGGGTGCGCGACGTCCGGGCCGACGAGGCGAACGCCCACCGGCGCCAGCGTGCGCACCAGCTTTTGCGCGCCTGCCAGCGCCGTTTCGGCATCGGCACCACCGAAAAGGCCGGCGCCCACCGTCGCCGTCTTGCCGCCGCGCAGGACGACGACGTCCCATGCCGCGGCGCGCGGCACCAGCGTGTATTCCAGGTCGTTGTAAATGAAAGCGCTCATGGCTGACTCCTTTCCCGCGCTCAGCGCGGCGCCTTGAGCACGGTGACGCAGTTGGTCACCGACGAGCCGCCGACGTTGTAGACGACGCCGATGTCGGCCTTCTTCGCGGCCACGCCGATCGGCTCGCCGATCAACTGCTTGTAGGCCAGCGCATGCATCGACGCACCGGTAGCGCCGACCGGGTGCCCCTTCGACTTGAGGCCACCGGAAAGGTTGACCGGGCAGCGGTCGTCGCGCGTGAAACGCCCGTCGAGGAAATCGAAGCCGGCGCGCCCGTCGGCGGAAAGCCCCAGCGCCTCGGTCGACAGCAGCATGTTGATGGTGAAGCAATCGTGCACTTCGGCAAAATCGATGTCGGCGACGGTGATCCCGGCTTCGCTGAACGCCTTGGCGGCGGCGACCTTGCCGGCCATCAGCTCATGCATGTTGGGGCGCACGTTCTCGGCCAGGCGCTCGGCGGTATGGCCGATGCCGGCGATCTCAACGGCACGCTCGCGGCGGCTGACGTTGGCCGTCTGGGTGACGACCAGCGCCGCAGCGCCGTCGGTGACCAGCGAGCAATCGTGCAGACGCAGCGGCGCCGCGATCATCACGTTCTTGCACTTGCCCTTTTCGTCGGGCTGCGACAGCGCGCGGATCTGTTCCAGCGTCTGCGGACCATTGCGCACGTGCGCGAGCGGATTCTCGGCGCCGTTCTTGTAGCACAGCGCGCCGGCCGTCCACAACATGTTCTCCAGCGCCTCGGCGCTCAGACCGTAGTGCTGCTGGTAGCCCTTGGCGTAGGCGGCGAAAAGCGCCGGGAAGGACCAGCCCTTCGAGCCTTCGCTTGGCCAGTGCGAAGAACAGGCGAGCACATGCGTCATCTGCGGCGTCGGCAGGAGGTTCATCTTCTCGACGCCGATCACCAGCACATTGCGATAACGGTTGGATTCGACGGCGTAGATGGCGTCGTAGAGCGCGACCGACGACGAGGCGCAGGCGCACTCGCAACGCGTCATCGGTTTGAAGCGCAGCGCCGCGTCGATCTCGGCGGCGAGCGGCGCGACGTGTTCCTGGTTTATGAAGGAACCGGGCGAGCAGGAACCGACATAAACCGCGTCGATGTCCTTGGCTTCGAGGCCGGCGTCGGCGATCGCACCGCGCCCGGCCTCGATCAGGAGGTCGTAATAGCTGCGCGTGTCGGTGATAAGGCCAGTGGCCTTGTCCTTGGTCACGAATGCGCCGAAGGGCGTGTTGTAAGCGCCGATGATACTGGCTTTGGACATGGTGTTTCCTCCTGAGAAACGATGCGTAAAGGGGTTCCGGCCGCCGAGTGGCGGCCGGCGAAAGCAGGTCAGACGAGGCCGGTCGCGTAGTACATCGCGATGACGAAGAACACCGCGGCCGTCTTGATCACGGTGATCGCAAAGATGTCCTTGTACGACTGGCGGTGGGTGAGTCCGGTCACGGCCAGCAGGGTGATCACCGCGCCGTTGTGCGGCAGGGTGTCCATGCCGCCCGAGGCCATCGACGCCACGCGGTGGAAGACTTCGAGCGGAATGCCCGCGGCCTGCGCGTTGGCGATGAAGGTCTCGGCCATCGCGGCGAGCGCGATGCTCATGCCGCCCGAGGCCGAACCGGTGATGCCGGCGAGCGCGGTGACTGTCACCGCTTCATTGACCAGCGGATTGGGGATCGAACCGAGCGCCTGGGCAACGACGAGGAAGCCCGGCAGCGCCGCAATCACGGCACCGAAGCCATATTCCGAGGCGGTGTTCATCGTCGCCAGCAAAGCGCCCGCGATGGCGTTCTTCGAGCCTTCGGCGAACTTCTGGATGACGATGCGGCCGGCAAAGACGAAGACGGTGGCGATGCCGACGAGCAGCGCACCTTCGACCGCCCAGATGGCCATGATCGCTTTGGTCTGTTGCACCACCGGCGCCACCTTGCCGATCACCGCCGGGGCAAAGGAGACGCTGTCGCCGTAAAGCGAGGGGATGACCATGGTGAACACCTTGTTCATCACGCCAACCAGCACCAGCGGCAGAATGGCGATCACCGGATGCGCCAGTTGCTCGTTCTCGAACGGCGCCGGCTCGTTGATGAGGTCGGTGCCGTAGCCTTCCTGTGCGGCCAGCGCCTTGCGCCGGTTCCATTCCAGGTAGGCCAGGCCGACGATCAGGATGAACAGGCCGCCGAGCGTGCCGAGCACCGGCGCAGCGTAGATGTCGGTCTTGAAGAAGGTGGTCGGGATGATGTTCTGGATCTGCGGCGTGCCGGGGATCGAGTCCATCGTGAAGGTGAAGGCACCGAGGGCAATGGTGCCCGGAATCAGGCGCTTCGGAATCCCGCCCTGACGGAACATCTCGGCTGCAAACGGATAGACCGCGAACACCACCACGAACAGCGAGACACCGCCGTAGGTCAGGATGCCGCACACCAGCACGATGGCCAGCATGGCGCGCGACGGGCCAATCAGCTTGATCACCGCAGCAACGATCGACTTCGAGAAGCCGGACAACTCGATCACTTTGCCAAACACGGCACCGAGCAGGAAGACCGGGAAATACAACTTCACGAAGACGACCATCTTGTCCATGAACAGGCCGGTAAACATCGGCGCAACCAGGGAGGCATCGGTCAGCAGAACGGCACCCATCGCTGCAACCGGGGCAAACAGGATGACGCTGTACCCCCGGTAGGCGACGAACATCAGGAAACACAGTGAAGCCAGGACGATCAGGAAACTCATGGTGTTAACCCTCTCTTATTCTGTCTAGCATCAGGCCGCGACGGCAGCCGTGGATTTGGCGCACTCGGCGGTTTCGAGTGCAGGGCGGACACCGCTGACGATCTCTTCGCGGATGACCATCGGAGCATCGGCGAAGATGCGGGCATCCATGAGCTTCAGTTCCGGGCTGATCGCCGGGACAAAATCCATGTGCGCCAGAACGTCGCGCTCGAGGTCGACACCGGGGGCAATTTCGATCAGTTCCAATCCGCCTTCAACGAGGCGGAAAACGCAGCGTTCGGTGATGTAGAGCACATCCTGGCCGCGCTTGTTGGCGTAATCGCCACTGAAGGTGCGGTGCTCGACCTCGGCGACGAACTTCTTGGTCTCGCCTTCGCGGGCGATCTTCAGCGCGCCGTTCTCGACCGACACGTCGAGCTTGCCGGCGGTGAAGGTGCCGAGGAAGACCACTTTCTTCGCGTTCTGGCTGATGTTGATGAAGCCGCCGGCCCCCGCGAGGCGCGGACCGAACTTGCTCACGTTGAGGTTGCCGTGGGCGTCGGCCTGTGCCAGCCCAAGGAACGCAAGGTCGAGGCCGCCGCCGTCATAGAAGTCGAACTGGTAAGGCTGGTCGATGATCGCCTCGGCGTTGGTCGCTGCGCCGAACGACAGGCCGCCTGCCGGGACGCCGCCAACCACGCCGGGCTCGGCGGTGAGCGTCATCAGGTCGATGATGCCCTCTTCCGTTGCCACGCTGGCCACGCCCTCAGGCATGCCGATGCCGAGATTGACGACGCTGTTGGTCGACAACTCCATCGCCGCGCGACGGGCGATGATCTTGCGCTCGGAAAGCTCCATCGGCGGAATCGACGACATCGGCACCCGCAACTCGCCGGAAAACGCCGGGTTGTAGGCATCGACGAAGGTCTGCATGTGGTAGTCCGCCTTCTCGGCGACCACGATGTGATCGACCAGAATGCCCGGGATCTTGACCTGGCGTGGATTGAGCGTGCCGCGTTCGGCGATGCGCTCAACCTGGACGATGACGATGCCGCCCGAATTGTGCGCTGCCATCGCAATGGCCATCGCCTCCAGCGTCAAAGCCTCCTTCTCCATCGTCACGTTGCCATCCGGATCGGCGGTGGTGCCGCGGATGATGCCGACGTTGAGCGGGAACGTCCGGTAGAAAAGATAATCCTCACCGTCGATCTCTTTGAGTTCGACGAGGTCGCGCCGGGTCACCGTATTGATCTTGCCGCCGCCAAAACGCGGATCGACGAAGGTGCCGAGGCCGACGCGGGTGAGCAGGCCGGGCTTGCCGGCGGCGATGTCACGGAAGAGGTGCGAGATCACCCCCTGCGGCAGGTTGTACGCGGCAATCTTGTCGTTGACCGCCAGCGCTTGCAGCTTGGGCGCCAGACCCCAGTGGCCGCCGATCACACAGGACACAAGCCCTTCGTGTCCGAGGTGGTTGAGGCCGCGCTCCTTGCCGTCGCCCTGCCCGGCCGCGTAGGCCAAGGTCAGGTTGCGCGGGTTACCGGCCGGCGACTCGGGATCCTCGCCAAGAAAACGTTTTTCGATGGCGACCGCAATGTTCTCGGCAAAGCCGATGCCGACGAACCCGCCCGTGGCGACGGTATCCCCGTCGCGAATCAGGCGAGCGGCTTCGGCCGCGCTGATGATCTTGCTGCGCTTGCCGGAGGCTGGCGTAGCGGCTGAAGGTTGCTGCATTTGACTCTCCTCTGACGTGGCACGGCGCGACGACGCCTCCCGGATCAAACAGGAAACGGCGACACGCAGACCTTGGGTGCAAAACAGGACAGCAACGAAAAAGGGAAGGCCGCGGGCAAGCCGCACGCGAGGAGGCCATGCGGCCGTCCAGAATCGATCCGGACGCAGTGCGCGAGCAGCATTGCGCATGCCCCGCCGTCGCAGGTCGATTTAGGGTCGGATAAGGACGCGGCCTGATGCTGCCTTGGACGCCCTTTCCGAAAAAAGCACCTCTGAAGCAAACCCTTCCTCCGTTACCGATGAAGCGCAGCGGCTCTGACGGCCAGCTTAGCGCCCACCTTCAAAGCAGAGGGCATGCCAGAAAAAACAACAACCTGTTTTATATGAATAAAATTCAAAAACCAGCCGAAAAACGAAACGATGACACCAGGTTGGGTCTCATTATTGAGACAGCACACGCTTACCCGCCAGCTTTGCCTCGTCCGTAAGCGGGAGATCGACAACAAATCGCGTCAAACCGGGGAAAACGCGCCACGTCTCAAAAACGAGACAAATCTCAATGCTGGGATTTGATTCCGTGCGCCTGCAGCTTACGGTAAAACGTGGCGCGCGCCAGACCGAGCCGCTGCGCCGCCCGTTCAGCCTGCCCGGAACAAGCCGCCAAGGCTTCGAGCAGCAGGGTCCGTTCAAAGGCGGCCATCGCTTCGGCATGCCCAAGCCCCCCGGCAAGTACCGCAACGGAGCCCTCCGCATTCTGGCCGAGCGGAGTGGCGACCGGATCTGATGGCGGCAACTCCGGGGATGCCGAATCGGACGGGAGCACGCCGTCAAAATCGGCGGCCGACAGCTGCTGCGTATCGGAGAGCATGGCCACTTTTTCCAGCATGTTCTGCAACTCGCGGACGTTGCCCCGCCAGTCGCAACGCTGCAAACGCGCCAGCGCATCGGGCAAGAGTTCGCGGTGCGGCAGGCCGGTGCGCTGCTCGATCTGCTCGAAGATGCTCTCGCACAGGGCGGCAAGGTCAGCGAGGCGCTCGCGCAACGGCGGGACGGTCAAGGACAGGACGTTGAGCCGGTAATAAAGATCCGGCCTGAACTTCGATGCGGCGACGAGCGCCGGCAGATCGACGCTGGTGGCGGCGATGATGCGCACATCGACCTTGACCACCCGGTTCGAACCGACCGGCTCGAACTCCCGCTCCTGCAACACGCGCAGCAGCTTGGACTGGAGCTGCAAGGGCATGTCGCCGATCTCGTCGAGGAACAGGGTGCCGCCATCGGCCAAGAGGAACTTCCCCTCGCGACCGCGTCGATCGGCCCCGGTGTAAGCCCCCGGGGCGGCGCCGAAGAACTCGGTTTCAAGCAGGTTTTCGGGAATCGCTGCGACGTTGACGCCGACAAAAGGCTTGTCGCCGCGCGCCGAAGCGGCATGGATGGCGTGCGCCAACAGCTCTTTCCCGGTCCCGGTCTCGCCCAGCAGGAGCACCGTGGCGTCAAGCTGCGCCGCGCGCCGCGCCCGGCGCTTGACCTCCATGCACGGCGGACTTGAGCCGATGAAATTGGAGAAGGTGTATTTCGCGCGCCTTGCTTCGGCCAGGCGCTTCTGGGCTTGCGCGATTTCACGCTGCATGGCCTCGAAACGAGCGAACAGCGGCTTGAGCGATTGCACCTGATCGAAGAGTGCAAAACCGGCGGCACCGATCACCTGTCCCGCCTCATCCTTGATCGGGATGCGGGTAACGACGAAGGTCGCGCTGGGCGTTTCCATGAGGTCGAGCAGGATCGGCTGTCCGGTCCGCACGACCTGGCGCATCAGGCTGCCCGGAATGACCTCCTCGACCGCCTTGCCGATCGCTTCGGCCGCCGAATTCGCCCCCAGGCGCTTGGCGTAGCGTTCGTTGATCCAGACGATGCGCGCCTCCAGATCGACAACCACCGTGCCTTCGCACAGCGTATCCAGGCTGTCGAACAAGGATTGCATCGCGAGCCGGCGGATCTGCGTGTAATCACGCAGGGCATCGGCCAGCGGAAGTTCGGACAGGCTGATCTGCGGCATGGTTGCGTTCCGATCGGGAAGGAGGCGTGGCGCAGCCGGCGGCACGGTTCGCGCAGGGCGCAAGCTTAGTCGGCCGTATCCTCGAAAACGCCGAGTTCGCGGTTTTTGCGCACCCGGTCCCAAGGACGGCAACGGCCGTTCATCACGATATAGACGCCCGGCGCGGTCAATTGCGCGGCGAGGAAAGCGCCGCCGAGGTTGAACAGTGCATCGCTGCCCGAGACTGAGTACGGCACCATCGCTCCGGTCAACACGATGTGCTTGCCGGTCAGCGCCGCGTCGCCGGAGGCGAAGGCACGGCCGAGCACGGCTGCCGTTTCGCTCATCGTGTCGGTCCCGTGGGTGATGACGATGTAGTTCTCCGGCGCACGCCGACAAGCGGCGAGGACGCGCTGGCGGTTATCGTCCTGCATGTCGAGGCTGTCGACGAGCTGGTTGATCTCCAGCTCGACGCCCAGCGTGCTGCGCACCTGTTCGATGATCTCGGGCAGATGGCTGTCCTTGAAGGTCAGCTGGCCGCGGATCGCGTCGTATTGTTTGTCGAAGGTGCCGCCGGTGATGATGATGCGCAGTGCCATTGCCGCCCAAGCCTCGTGTAAAAGTCGTTCAACAGATCGTCCCGCCGGTCTGTTTGAGGTCTTCGGCACGCGTCAGCGCGGCGGCGATCGCCGCCTCCAGGCCGCGCACCACGGTCTCCACCGCCATGCTCGGCTGGCCGCCCAATCGGGCCGCCTGTTCGGGCAGGTAGGGAATATGGATGAAACCGCCGCGGGTGCTGCTGCCCGACTGCGCCAGATGGTGCATCAACCCGTAGAAGAGGTGATTGCAGACGAAGGTGCCGGCGCTGTTGGAGACCGCGGCGGGCACCCCGGCCTGGCGCATCGCCTCGACCATGGCCTTGATCGGCAGGGTGCTCCAGTATGCCACAGGCGCCCCGGCGACGATGGGCTCGTCGATGGGCTGGAAACCGCCGTTATCCGGAATGCGGAAATCGTCGACGTTGATTGCCACGCGTTCAGGGTTGATCTCCAGGCGCCCGCCGGCCTGGCCGACGGCGATCACCAACACCGGATCGGTGGCGCGCAGGTGATCGAGCAGGGTTTCGATCGCGGCCTGGCGAACCACCGGCAAAGCGCGCGTCGCCACCTGACAGCCGCCGATCTCTCGCCCTTCGAGCAGCTTCACCGCCTCCAGCGCGGGGTTGATCGACTCGCCGCCGAAGGGTTCGAAACCGGTCACCAGCACCTTGCGCATCGATTGTCTCCTTTGTCCACATTCCGGCGCGGATGCGCACGGCAAACAAGGGGAATGCGGGCCAAGCCCCTCCCCTTTCGCTGACTCAAATTCAGGTCAGGAGTTGCGGGATCGTCACCATCTCGAACCCGGCCGCCTGCAAGCCGGTGCGGATTGCACGCGCGGTGGCCACGGCATCGGGGCCGTCACCATGCACGCAGATGCTCTGCGGTTTGACCGGGAGGCGTTTGCCGTTGATCGAGATCAGCGCTTGCTCCTCGATCATGCGCATGACGTGCGCCAGGCTTGCTTCAGCGCCGTGGATCATGGCGCCCGGCTGACTGCGCGGCACGAGGTTGCCGTCGTCGAGGTAGGCACGGTCGGCGAAGATTTCCTCGACCACCGGGAGACCCTGCTCACGTCCGGCGTAGATGAGCTGCGATGCCGCCGGCGCGAGCAGAATCAGGCCCGGATCAAGGCGATGCACGGCGCGCGCGATGGCGTCGGCGATCTTGCGATCGGCACAGGCGAGGTTGGACAAGGCGCCGTGAGGTTTGACATGCGTGACACGCAGACCCTGGGTGCGGGCACAAGCGTCGAGCGCGCCGATCTGGTAGATCAGCATCGCCTCGAGTTCGGGCAGCGGGATGTCCATGCGCCGCCGGCCGAACCCCTGCAGGTCTGGATAGCCCGGATGCGCGCCGATGCTGACACCGTGTTTGAGCGCCAGGGCGGCGGTCGAGGTCATCACCAGCGGATCGCCGGCATGGTAGCCGCACGCGACGTTGGCCGAGCCGACGATGCCGAGCATCTCGGCATCGCTGCCCATGCTCCAGGGGCCGAAACTTTCGCCGAGGTCGGCGTTGAGGTTGAGGAGGCGGTTCATGCGGACTTCTCCGTCGTCAGGGTTGCGATGGTGTTACCTGCGTCGCTTTCGTCGTCATCGGTCCAGACCGACGACAAGTCGTTGTAAAGGGCCTGAGGATTGGGCAGGCCGAAGGCGATCCCGGCCACCCACGCCGCCCATTGTGCCTCGCGCTCGGCCAGCGCCAGACGCGCGTCGGCCAGGTCCACGGCAGCAAAGCGTACCCGTTGCCCGGGTTGCCATTGCGCCAGTCGGTACAGGTCGGCGCTGATCACGGTGGCAATCTTGGGATAGCCGCCGACGGTCTGGCAGTCGGCAAGCAGGATAATCGGCTGGCCGTTGCCCGGCACCTGCACCGTCCCCGGCGTCACGCCATCGGAGACGATGTCGGCCGCCGCCTTGGAGACGTGCTCAAGCGGCGTGCCTTCGAGGCGCACGCCCATGCGGTCCTGGTTCGGAGTCACCACGAATTCTTCGGCGAGGAAACGCGCCACCGACGCCGGTGTGAAATGCTCGGCTTGCGGCCCGAGCATCACCCGCACCGGGGTATCGGGATAGCGCCAGGGCTGGCCGTGGAATTCACGATGCGCATGGTGCGTCTCGCTGGCGCAGGGCAGCAGGTGGCCGGCGCTCAGGAGCTCGCCGTCGATGCCGCCAATCCGCGCCCGCGGGTAGGTCGAGCGGCTGCCCAGCTGACTCGGCACGCAGATCCCGCCGGTGATGGCCAGATAGGCGGTTCCAGCCGCGAGGTAGCCGACTTCGATCACGTCGCCCGGAAACAGCGTCAGGCTGCTCCAGGCCGACAACGCCTGGACGCTGCCGCTGCCGCGTCGGACCTGCGCGTCGAGTTCGCCGGCAAGCGCGACGCGCACCCGGCCGTGGCGGACGATCAGCGTCGGCCCCACCGCACGCACTTCGAGGCAGGCGCAGTCGGGCGCATTGCCGACGAGGGCGTTGGCGCACCGGGCGAGGACGGGATCGAGTGCTCCAGAAACAGCGATCCCCATGTGGCGCACGCCAAAACGGCCGAGGTCCTGGATGCTGTTGGCGATGCCGCCGTCGAGTACTTCAAGCAGACCGGACATCCGCCGCCTCCTTTCCACCGTCGTCCTCAGCGCACAGGAAGCGTTCGCGCGCCAGCGTTCCGGCCGCCGACGCGGCCTCGAGCACGTCGAATTCGGCGCGGGTGATCGCCTGCCAGCGCACCCGGTCGCCGGCGGCGAGCAGCGCCGGGGCCGCACGCTCTTGCGCCGAGAAGAACGGCAGCGGCGTGCGGCCGAGCAGGCGCCAGCCGCCCGGACTTTCCCACGGATAGACCGCACACATGGCCCCGGCGATGGCCAGAGAGCGCGCCGGAACGGCTTTGCGCGGCGAAGAGAGGCGAGGCATCTCGAGCGCTGCCGGCAGCCCGCCCATGTAGGGGAAGCCGGGCATGAAGCCGATCATGTACACCTGGAACGTCGCGCCGCACAGCACCTCGATCACCTGCTCGCGCGTCATCGCCTTGGCGGTGGCAAGGTCGTCCAGATCGGGCGCCAGGTCGGTGTCGAAGCAGACGGGAATCCGCCACGCCCGCCCGGCGCTCGTCGCCGTATCGGCGTTAGCGGCCAGCGCCAGCAAGGCTTCGCCGAGGTCTGCCCCGTCGACGCGTAAGGGATCGTAATGCACGGTCAGCGAGCGGAACGTTGGCACCACATCGACGATCGCCGCCAGCGGCGTGGCCGCTGCCTCGGCCCGCCGCGCGGCGAGCGCGACGGCCAGCCCCTGCACGCGTGCGTACAGGGCCGGGTCGATGCGATCGCCGTATTCAACGGTCCAGGCGGTGTCGCCCAG
>RRZT010520793.1_pt1 | contig 30710 bp, 44 predicted proteins | sample 2165551 | NCBI WGS metagenome assembly RRZT01 (sample SAMN10456910, study PRJNA506462) | wastewater metagenome | biome: wastewater; feature: sludge; material: wastewater sludge; isolation source: wastewater sludge with Escherichia coli K12::gfp cells carrying plasmid... | place: USA: Moscow, Idaho...
GCAAATGTAAATGACGATCCTTCTATGCCAAGAGAGGTAAAATATAGAAGAACAATCCATGCAGAGGTTAATGCTATTTTGTCATATGGCAGGAAACTTAAGGGATGTACTATATACGTGACACATCATCCTTGCTCGCAGTGTGCAGCGAAAATTATTCAGGTAAAAATTGCAAAAGTAGTTTGTCCTGAACCATCTGAAGACTTTACTTCAAGATGGAAAGATGATATGATTGAAGCTCAAAAAATGTTTAACGAAGCCGGAGTAGAACTTCACATTATTAAAGGGTAATGAAATGGAATTTAAAAATATCCCTCCTACTGCGGATGATATAAACAATTTACTTTCGGAACTTCGCCATGAGATGAATGATCCTACGAATATTGAAAAATTCGTTCAGGAAGGTCGTATTCAATGGATTAACGAGAATTTCGATAGACTTCTAAAAGGAGAAGTTTGATATGAAGATTGGCGTTATTTCCGATATTCACCTTGAATTTGGAATTGGTAACTTAGAAATACCTGAGTGCGACCTACTAATTCTTGCTGGTGACATCTTCACACCATCTAAAAACTATGCAAGTAAAAACCTAAATATGAAGTTAAAAAAAAGAAATAAAAAGTTTTTTTCTACTTGCGCAGAAAAAGCGACCAAAACGGTAATGGTTTTAGGAAATCACGAGCATTATCATATGGCATTCACGGAAACAGCAAATGCTGTTCGTAATGTTATCAATGATTACCCTTCTATTACGTTACTTGACAACGAAGAAATATTGATTGATGACTTGCATATCTTCGGGGCAACTCTATGGACAGACTTCAATGCAGGGAATCCATTGGTTATGTTGGAAGTCGCAGGTTCTATGAATGATTATTCTATGATTAGAAAATCTAATAATAAAGATTTTCCTGTAGAGTTTATCACCACAGATATGATATTTCAACAAAATCAAAAAAGTGTTTATATGATACAGAATTTTATGGAGAATAAAAAAGATTTAAACGCTATGGTGGTGACTCATCATGCTCCTTCGTGGGCATGTGTTAGCGACATATATAAAACAAATAAAATTAGCTACGCTTACGCAAATAGTCATCTTGACAACTTTATTCTTTACGGTAATGGACCAAATTATTGGATTCACGGACATATGCATCAGCAGCATGATTTTATTCATGGGGATAAAACCAGAATTATCTGTAATGCCCGAGGATACTGGGGCATTGATCGAACAGCAAAAAATAATACTGTTAAAATCATTGAAAGGTAAAAATGAAAAATTCTAAAATTTTAGTAAACGATTTTATTGAATGGAAAAAAATTATAACAAAACAATATGACGAAAATCTACCAGATAAACTTATTTTCCCAGAAGAAGTTAAAGAGTTTGCATCTGGGTATATGATTTACCCTATAGGCAATATTGAAGACAAATCATTAATCGCTACCTCAATGACCACGGATTCTCTGGAAAATGGGGTTGAATATTTTAAAAAGCTATCGGAAGAATATAAGGTTTTCCCATATCAAGTATTATGGCGACATATTAAAGTTTCCGATTATACTATAAATTCCTACATTTTCCTATTCTCAACCACAGATAAGGAAACAACATGAATTTAGGTATAGGATTATCTGGTGCGCATCGAACAGGAAAATCATCTTTAGCGAAATTATTTTCAGAGAAATATAAAATTCCTTATGTAGAGACACAAGTATCAAAAATTATAAAATCTCTTGGGTTCTCATCTAATGTGAATTATGACATGGCAACTCGAATTGATATTCAAACAGAGGTTTTGAAAGAAACTGTAAAGTTATGGGATATCCAAACTACTGAATTTATTACAGACAGAACCCCTATAGATATGGTTGGATACATGATAGCAAACGCCACTCAAGGGGATCTAACTAAAGAGTTTGATGGAAAGTTTCAAGATTATATTAATGAATGTAAAGAAATTACAAATAAGTTCTTTGGTAAAATTATTGTAATCCCTCCTGCAATTCCTATTGTAGAATCTGATGGAAAAGCTAATACTACCAAAACTTATATAGAGCATATAGGGTGTGTGATATCTGGATTTATTCAGTTAAATGCGCAAGATATGCCAAACGTGTCATTTGACTTAATGCCTAATTCTGTGATATCATACAGTGAAAGACTAGCGTATGTTAATTATAAAAAAGGTATATAAATATGTCATTATGCGATCTATTAGGAATTGCTCCAGTAGCACAGGCAGTTGATGAATTAGAAGAAGTGAAGAAGCTAACACCTTTTGATTTCGTTACTTCAATATCATTTTCAAAAGAAAACCTGTTTGCAGAGGATGACTCTCATGATAAGTTTTACAATGCGTACATTGTAAATCGCGCACTAAGTTTTAGCCCTGATATGGTTCTTTTCGCAAATGAAATGAACCAACACAATCAAATACCCGTAAAAAATCAATGGGAATTTTTGTCATCTTCTATTAGAAAGAAGAAAAGATACGATAAATGGGTTAAAGCAGAAAAAGAATCAGAAACATTGACACTAATAAAGACTTACTATAACTATAGTAATGAAAAAGCAAAACAAGTTTTACCGATTATAACTGATGACCACGTAGAATATATGAAAAAGAAACTAGACATAGGTGGGGTGTCAAAACAGAAGAGGAAGTAGTTCTAATGGCAGACAAGATAAATTTCAATTTACCTATAGTAGATGTGAATAAAATAAGAAAAAAATTCGCATTAACTGAAGAGGAAGAATCTATAATTTTAAGCATAATATATAATCCACTCAACGGAGTTGGAATACTACGTGCTACACGCCCGACAAATTCACCTGTTTCCAGTTGGGTATGGAGAAGCGTTTTAATGTTTGTTTCTCCAGAAGAAAAATTTCATAGTGTAACTCCTTCACTTGACAATTATATTGAAAACTCGTCTGTCGATGTCGATGTATTAAACAGTATAGTAGATAAAATTGTGAGCACCATTGATGAGAGTTCTCAATATGGTTCATTAAACTGGAAAAATGCGTTAGGGGTGGGTATGAATATTAAGAATTGACATACTATAAATATTGTTATAAACATTTAAATCCAACTTTAAGATGTCTTTTATAACAATAAAAAGGTATATTGTATGTCAATTTTTAATAACCTCGTTAAGAAAATCCCCTTCTATATCCCACTAGAAATTAAAATAAATAAAAGTGATGACTTCCTACGAATACGAGAAACTTTAACCCGAGTTGGTGTTGGATCTTTTAGCAAAAAAACTTTGTGGCAAACATGCCATATTGTCCATTATAAAGGGAGATATTTCATACTACATTTCTTAGAAATGTTGATTATGGATGGGAATAATGTTAAAATATCACCTGAAGACATCAAAAGAAGAAATAGTGTTGCTAAATTATTACAAGACTGGGGTTTGTGTGAAATACAAAAAACTATGGGTGCATGCAGTGATCAAAAACTTCGTATAATCTCACATAAAGAAAAGAATGAGTGGGTTTTATGTAGTAAATATCATTCTTTTGATCCAAACAAAGATGTTGTATTTGACTGAACAATGTGATATAATTCAACCTCAAAAGGAGAAATTATTATGGCAAATCTTATCATTATTCGCGGTCTTCCTGGTTCTGGAAAAAGCACGAATGCAAAAAACCATATGTCTCAAGGTGGTAAAATTATCCATCTTGAAGCAGATATGTTTTTCACTAAGGAAAATGGGAAATATGAATTTGATGGGCAGTTTATTCATGCTGCGCATCGGTGGTGTCTTGATACTGCAAAAGTTTTTTTGCGTCAAGACTATACTGTGGTGGTATCTAATACGTTTACCGTCTATTCCGAGATGAAAGATTATGTCATTTTTGCTATCAATAACGGAATTGACGTTTCGGTGATTACCATGTCTAATAAATATGGGTCTATTCACGATGTTCCAGAGCATGCTATGACTCGAATGGCCAATAGGTTTATGTCACATGATGAAATCATGGATTATATTTCTAAGGAATCAATTGTTCTTAGTAAAAATAACTCCTGATAACGATTCTATGTGACTTATAGTGGTTTCATTCACAAATGAGTCATCGATATTATCGGCAAGATATGCTTTTTCCCTATTTGGATAATATACTATTTTGTATATTTGAGTCGGGACAGGTATGTTTTTGCCGATTTTTTTGTTATCTTTAAATATCACACCTGTTATAACGTATAATTCCCCATATCTAACAGCATCGTTGCGTATTTTGCTCTCAAGGGCTTCCCATTGATTTCTATTCAGCTTTGGGTTTTGATGGACTATATTAATTAAACTATTGATATCTATAGATGCTGCTTGATCTTTATATGCTGTTAAATGCCCTCTATCAAACCCACTATTTTCATAGTCTTTATTTTTTGCTTGATACATTATTGGTAGCATATTTTCTGAGTGAAAATTATTTATTCTCGGTTTTGCTTTGTTTTCTCGCACGTCCTCTCTGGTAAGACGCTGCGCAGACCAAAGGGGAGTTTTCATCTGTAGAGAAAATTGAACTACAAATCTGTCCATGCAGTATTCTTCTGTTGGGGTTGGGGATATTGGTTGCACATTTTTGTAATAAAATTGTGAACAGTCTGATATTCCAAAAGAAAATGTGGAGTATAGTGTGGATATAATACCGATAATTGTTTTTTCATTTTGATGTATTCTATAAATAAATATGAAGATACATTTTAATATTTATGGAAAAGGTTTAGAAATGAAATATTGGATGACCAATGATGGTATATACTATGCCTCAGAGTTTAAAATGCAACATACAGACGTTCAGGTAACTAAGCGACCTCATAAGAAGTGTATTTATGTGAATGGTTCTTGGGTGTGCCCTAATATAGTGACACTAGAGTCCTCAGATAACCAATCACATGTAATCAGAGAAATTGGCCACAAAAATCATGTATATTATGATGCACCGGAAAAAAATAGCAACAGTGTAGATAAAAAAGAAAATTTAGTTCTAACTGAAAATACAAAGCTTTTATTTGGTGTAAAAGATATTCTAATAATAGGCTCTTTTATTATTACTGCGACTATATCATGGCAAGATACGGATTCACGAATAACTAAATTAGAAGATAATAAAGCAGTCGAACACGTAGATGCAAAAATTAAAGCAATTGAAATAGATATAAAAGCATTAGAAAAACAAACAAAAGATGCGCACACAAAAATAGAGCAAAATATTAGAGAATTGGAACAAATTATATTTATGAAAAATACGCTAAAAAATGAATTAAAATAAAATAAAAAGAAAGGGTGGATGATGAGTCTTACACACAAGAAATCAATATTCAGTCTTATGGTGTTTTTTGTTATACTCATTATTACTCCGGTCAAGAAAACCTTTGCGTCAGATAGCGTAGTTATTATTGCAAACAAATTTTCTAACACAAAAAGCTTGACAAACACGGAAATAGAAGATATATTTACGTTTAGGAATAAGAAGTGGTCAAATGGTATTCCAATAAAAGTTTTTTTACTTACTAAAGAATCCACTAAAACACAAGAATTTGCCTTGAGGTATCTTAATATGACACCAAATAGGTATTTTGAAATTGTAGAAGGAAGAGGTATTGTCGGTAAAAATTATGAATTGTTGGATTACGAATATATCATGATGATTAAAGTTCTCACCACACCTGGAGGTGTTGGGTATGTGTCAGATACCTTCTTGACAAATTTCAATGGTGATGTTAATATTTTTAGGTGATACATGAAAAAAAAGAAACCCAATTTTGTTTCCGGTTCTTCCACGGTTAATAAATCCCCTCGATTTGGGGTAATTTTTACTCGTGTGGAATCAGATAAAACGAAGTTCTCGCGTAAAGAGAAACATAAAAATCGCCACAATCACTAATTAATAAGTGGTGGTGTTATAATTTACTATTTTAAGGAGTTTTATACTATATGGCAGATTCAAACATCATTCTTCCCTCAAATCCAGCAGACCGAAAAAAGATTATGGATGCTATGTCAGAGATTTCTAATGCTTATACTCGAATAGAAAGCGAGAAGGAATATGTGAAAGACGCATTGGACACAATCAGTAAAACCTACAACCTACCTAAAAGAGTTCTTTCTAAGCTAAGTAAAGTTATGCACAAAGGAAACTTTGAAGAGGAAGCAGGTAACTTTGAAGACTTTAGTGATCTATACGAAACTCTCGTTGGGGCATCTGAAGAATAATTGAAAAAGGGGCATAATGCCCCTTTTATTTTACATTGGTATAAATGTACGATTTACAAATCTCTCGTATGCATTAAATGAAGTTCTTACAACAGAACTTTGAGGCGAAGATTGTTTCGATGCAATATTGTTTGTTTGATTATTCAATATTACTGGAGCTGTCTTTTTGCTCTCAATTATTTCCCGTTCTCTTTGGACTAGTTGGTCGTTTTCATTTTTCACATTAGATAAATCTGATTGCTTTTGATCTGGTATTGGTTTTATGTATTCTCCACGAATTAATTCAGACCTAGGTGTTATCTGAGGATTTGGGGTTACCGCATCCCCCTTAATGTCTTTTAATCCACTCATATTAGGGGAATATATTGCAGTTTCTTTAGTAATTCTATCTGCCTTAGCTTGAGTTGCCATGTTACCTAAACCTATCAAGTTACCTAAAGATTCTATTCCTCGTGGTATACTTGACATGACTTTTTCCCCAGTTGACATTTTACTCCAATTTATATCATCTTGGAATGTGTCTGGTTTTAAGTCATTACCAAATTCATCTTTACCTACACCTCCTATACTACCTAGTGCAGTATCTGCAAGAGATGCAACAACTCCACGAGCACCAATTTTAGCTAATGGTTTCCACATGGTCTTTGCTTTCCCTAACATTGATCCTGCTCTTGCCCTAATAGATCCTTTTCCTGAACCAAAAAGACCATCTGATATAGATGGTGTTCCACCGTCCCCACCACCTGATTCACCAGAAGAGTTTGGTGTTAAATTAGGAGCATTTAGATTACTTACGTTTAATGTAGTAACCCCTAATTCTTTAACGTTTAGTTTATCTGCTTTAAAATTTGAGGTATGTAAATCTTTAGGCGAGATAAATGAAGACATTCCGGTTATAACCGGATTTTGTTGTTTTTCTTTTTTATCTTTTTGGGTATAGTAAAAAGGTTTCTTCTCTTTATTTTTACTCATTGGTGCAGTTGTATGTATTATTGCAGATGGATATAGTTGTTGGTTGTTGCTATCAACCTTTTTATTATATCCGTAATAATCATTCTTTGCACGTTCCCTTGCCTTGTTCAGCTTATCTATATGCTCTTTATATTTTTCTCTTACCCCTCCAGTCTCGTTACCATATTCTGGTGCGTTATGCTCGATAGCTGCTAAGTTATTTTTTAAGACTACTAATTGCTCTTCTTGCTTACTATACACCTCATGAGGAATCCCATATGTATTAATTTCACCGGATTTTAGTTTTTGATTTAATGGTAAAATATGTTGTAATTTTTCCTCTTTTGTTATTTTTAGTTGTGATTCTTTATCTTCTTTTTTTGCTCTACTCAAAATCTTCTTTGAGTTGTATAGCTCTAAGTCACCAGCATCAACCATCCATTGTTTTTGTAAATCAGGTCTATAATTTACGTCTTTTGTTCTAACCGCTTTCAAATTTGATTTTGCTATTATTTTTTTCCGATATTGTTCAAGATCTTGTTCTTCTGTTAAATGCCCAGTATCAATTTCACCTTTTCGAATTTTTCTACGTCTTTCTTCTATACGTTCAATGTCATGAGGTAGAGCATGACTCCTTTCAGCTTCAGTTGCGCTAATCGCTCTTTTATATTCCAATTCTGGATATAGAAACTCTCTGGCATATGCTTTTCTATGAGACATTGGGACGCTACCCATATGAGAAAGCCCCCTACCTATACCCCTACCTATAGCTTCTTTAAATCCTTTTTGCGTAGATAACCCACCAGTATCAATAATTCCACGTCTTATTGCTGCGGTGAATCCTTTCTTCTCTAACAGAGATTGAGTATCATCAAAAGTTAGCCTTTTGCCTTTCTTTTTAGGTTGTATACTTGCATCAACACTTTCAACAGTTTTACCAAGTTTATCAAAGCCTTTCTGAATTTTTTCTATTGAATTTGAAGCGGCCTTCCAAATCTTAGTAGCTACATCCATATACTTTTCAAATTTTTCCAAATTATCATTTTGGTATGGATAATCACTACTTGGTAATATTAGATTTTTACTTAACTCTTTATTATGTATAGAATCATATGCATTATGTCTCTTATCTATACTATGCGCACTACCAGAAATATTGGTATTACTTAAATTTACATTATCGTAATACCTTTGAATAGCAATTTCACGTATAGATTCAGATATAGATTCTATATTATCATTTTGCTTCTTTAATGTATTGATTAACGTAGATAAAACATCATTGTTTTCAAAATTATCCATTATCGTCACCAGATGTGTTATTTGTCTTTATTGATACTATTTTTTCCTGCCCTCTTGTCCATGCAGCAACTCCTAATATTGCACCTAATGCTACATGATACAACCCACCACCTTCTAATGTAAGTGGATGCCATGCAATATAAGGAATATCTCTAATAGCAGAATATATTGCTAAAAATATAGGTGCTGCCATAAAATCGAACATACAAATAATAAAATACTGAACAGCCATTGCCGGCCTCCAGTATTTTTGTATCCAAGCATCTTCAATTATTTTTCTTTTCGTTGTCATATTATGCCTTTATTACGTAATCTTATTTTTTCATTTTCTTCTTTAACGTAATTGGCAACCATACCTACATAGATATCACGTTCCCAAGGCACCATATTTTCTATAGTATCCAAGTTATAGCCGTGATGCTGTTGTAACGCAAAATTAACAGAGTAGTATGACGCTAGGCTTTCTGCACCTAGCGTCAGCCGAAAAAATTTTCAATACCCTCTATCAATATTTTGTTTTCTTCTTTACAGTGCGGACATGTTGTATTGTGAATAATCCTCACAGACGGGACTAATAGAACAAAATCAGTAAGTTTTGTTAATTGGTCTATTGTAAGAGTGTTTACGAATTCTACAACTTTTTCTTTTGGATAATCTTCAGTGTTTACGAATTCGTTATCATCCCAAACACTAACAATACATTGTATTACTATATCCTCAAGGTCTTCGTCAGTAACAGAGCCATTGTTGTTTAATTTTAGAGTTTCCGCTAATGTAGGATACCTCATCATTACACCAATGCTTTCACTTATTTGAATTTTGTTTTCTTGTAAGTGGGTAAAATCTACCTTAGCCTCGGTTACATCGATACTAAAATTAAATGTTTGATCACAACTATAACAATTAGTAGTGAGCAATACAGACTCGCCTACACTTTTTGATCTCAACTGTAAAAATAGATATTCTATATCAAATGGTGCTAGTTTAGAAGAATTTACTTTCCCATCAGAACAAATTTCAATTATTCTTTTAATTGCATTAACAATATTATCAATATCCTCAGTAGCTAAGGCCAACATCATTGTTTTGTGTTCACCAACTAAAAACGGACGAAATGATACCTTTTCTTTTGTTGAAGGTATTTCAAATATATATTGGGCAACATTGTTCTTTATGGGGAAATTCATATATCAAATCCTTTATTAATTTTTCCTGTTACTTGTATTAATCCTAAATACAATTGTTATATACATTATTTAGGAAAGATGAAAATGCAAGATCAAAAATATTTTATTGAATTTATATATAGTAATTCTTTAAAAAACAAATACTCGAACTTTTTTAAAAAGTTAGCTGAAAATATTGCGGCGAGAGGAACAGATAGGAAGAAAGTAAAAAATTTATATGGGTACATAGAATCCCATCACATTATACCAAAATCGTTCGACCCCACACATGAAAGAAATAAATTTAACATACTTCACTGCACAGCAAGAGAACATTTTTTTATTCATCTATTGATGACTAAAATGTTTAATCAATCACATAAATTATATCTAAATTCTCATTTTGCAATTTTAAAATTTTTTCAAATAGGGAAAAATCAAGAAAGACACAAATTAACGTCGTGGGAATATGAAAAGTTAAGAAAAATTACAGTTGAAGTTAATAAACATATTCCACGAACAGGGAGCACAACTAATAAAAAATGCTACACCAATGGTATTAAAAACATTTTCTTAAATCCAAATATTGATAAAATACCTGAAGGTTTTTTTAAAGGTTCATCGACTAAAAATAATATTTTGCGCATTACTAATGGTACAGAAAATAGATCAATTAATAGTATAGAAGAAATCCCTGAAGGATGGTATGTTGGTAGTTGCACCAAAGGAAAAGAATCTAAATTAAAGGGAAGAAAAATAGGAAAATATTCAGAAGAAAGAAAAAAGGTGACAAGAGAAGGTGTTTTAAAAAATGGTCCAACCTGTTTTATAACAGATGGGATTACCGATAAGAAAATACCATGTTCTTCCCCTATACCTGATGGTTGGTATAGGGGAAGAACTAATGGCGTTGATAATTTTAAACAAAAGAAAACGTGTCCCTATTGTCTTCGACAATTTGACATAGGAAACTACGTAAAACATAAAGAAAAGTGTAAAGAAAAATTATCCACAAATTTGTTTGATCTTTTTAAATAAACTTATTCTTTCTTGAAGACCATTTGTGCCTCCATTAATTTTTTTCGTTAACATCTGTATATTTTCTGTATCTGCATATTGATTTAGAGAATTTTTATTCCAGAACCAACATGCAGATTTTACTGCATTTTCTTTAACCATCAAAATTTCTGGGGTTTTTATTGCACGGTCATCACCAAATATTGCTTTACTACATTCTAAAATATTAGATTTAAAAGTTAACTGTATTAGACCAACACCACGGTATTTGAAACCATCACCTGATTCTTCCGGCCCATTACCCATTCTATTTGCATATACTCGATTTGCTATCTTTTCTGGCTTTCTAGCGTACTGCTGTGCTAATGCTGGGGTGAAGTATTTTGGGAAGACCTTTAGGAGTCCTTCTGCACTGTAGTTGAAGTTTTCTCTTAGTGTATTAAATTCTGCACTCTCATGACCGCATTGAGCAAGAAAACACATTACTTGATTTTTTGTTGTGATATTTTGTTGTGGGAGGATTGAAGATAATGCGTTGAACCAATTAACAGGCTCTTTGCAATTTGGGAATATTTTTCTGAATTGTTCTAATGATGGGAAATATGACATAAGGGATACTCCTTTAGTAAGTTATATCCCTTATTTAACAAATTTTAATAATTAACCATATTTCGCGATCAAGTATTCTTTCACAAAACCGCTTCGTACAATATCTTCTAATTTGAAATTGACAAAGCTTATAGTATCCATTTTTCTAAAAACTCTAAAGATTTCTTCGCATGCAGTCTTTGCCCCGATATCATTTTGTAGTATATCGCCACAGAATATCACCCTACTGTCTTTACCTACTCTGGTAATAACTGTGTCCGCCTCACTTCGGTTGTCAAGGTTTTGACACTCATCTACAATGATTACGGCATTATCAAAAGTAGTTCCGCGTAAGAACGAAGTGCTTTCAAACTCAATAATACCGATTTCCTTCATATTTTCATATGTTTTATCCCATGAAAACAGCTTATTACAAATTTGCTTGTATGGTGACTCATACACAGATAGTTTCTCTTCTTCTGTGCCCGGTAGGAATCCTTGGTCCCTTGTTGGGACTGCACTACGGATTATTACTATCCTGTCTTGTTCTGTTGATGGGTCTAATACAGTTTGTAAGGCAAGATACAGTGCTATAAATGACTTACCTGTTCCTGCGTACCCTCCCATAACTAAATGCTGTCCCTGCCCCCATTCTTGAAACGCCAGTAGCTGATTTTCAGTAAGTGGTTTGACATATTTTATGTCGTGCTTAGAAAACTTTTTTCTGATAGTAGGTTCAACTTTTATGACTTGTTCATGTTGAGTTTCCACTACATAACTCTTTTTATTTTTTCCTGATTTGGATGCAGGATATTGACGGCGATTATTTGAAGAACGGTTTCTTGGCATTAAATTTCTCCTTTAGGGATTAACAAACAACAAAAAAGCCATTACTAAAAAGCAATGGCTATATTAAGTATTACAAGTAACTATCGATCTTTGACCCGGGGGTTTTTTCATGGATACCACGTAGGACTTCTTTAAAATTGTTATCTTGTCGGGTAACACCAAGTCTAACAGGATCGGCAATACTTGGCACTGACAGAATTGCTTGTCGAACCTTCACCTTCCCACAGTGTGGGCATGGCTCAGATTCAGGATTTTTTCTTTCATCAATTTTAAGTAGTTTTGTAAATTGACCATCACAATGGTCGCAATGATATTCATATACTGGCATATGGATTCCTTTTTATTTGTTAAATCTATTTATAGATATGATAAAGGGGGCTTTCGCCCCCCTTATTATATTAGAAAACTAACTTCTTTTTCTTACTGCGACCATGCTTATAACCTTGAAGGTACATATTATGTTGGCTTGCTTGTTTTAGCTTCTTTCGACCATCACGATAACCAAGTTCATAGAATGCCTTGTCATTTTCTGCATCAGTTAGTTCCTCAAGAGGTTGTTCAACTTCATTTTCAGTGTACTTAGTTTCCACCGTAGCAACCTTTAGAACGTCCTCATTTTGAAGGACTCGCTTAATTTCCCCATTAGACAACTCACCAACAATCTTGTAGCGACATGCACGTCCCTTAGTGTTGTTATAATCAACAGGAATGCTTACCACATCAGTTGGACTAATTTCAAGAACAATGACCTTTTCACCCGAAAAATTTGCCAGATATTCTTTACTACAAAAGTGAAGACCAGAACTACAAGTGTCTTCAGGATTATTATTACATTTTTCCCTTGGCATTTCAACTGTCGTACCTACATCGTTCTTAAAGGTAGAGTCATGAACGGAAGTAAAGTCCTCGCGAACTCGCTTATAAGCGAGAAAGTTTCCTTCTGGGGTAATTGGATTCTTACCGTAAGAAATGAAACCAAAAAGCTGTTGAAACACTCGATGGTCTGGATTCATTAACAGCTTATCCATGAAATTAACAATGGGCTTTAAATCCATTACGTCACGAGTTAGATTAATTACATATTCTCCTAGATCACTTGGGATAGTGATGTGTTTGTAAATTACTGAACCGTTTTCAATACGAAGATCCTTAATATTAGTTTGTTGAACTACCTTATTAACTGCCGCATGAACATCTGCGAGATTTGGGATAGACTCCCAATCATCATTGCGGGCAGCATCAATAATGCGTTCGTAATTTGTATGGTTCTTGTCAATGGTATATGGTTTACCACCAATGAAAAAAGATGCACCATCACGAGTAATAATCATTGAGTTCATATATATATTTTCCTTTATTTGTGTTTAAACTACTTTAAGTTCGTGTTTTTCTACTTCAACTTCACTACTTTTCATGTCAATTCTTTTTACATATTCCACAATATGGTCCATGTACTTACTTGATTGGTGATTATATCCATTTGCAAACATTTCAACCAGAGGATACTTATTAAAGATGTTTGTCGGATCAACCTTTACTATATTTTCTTCAATTAGCAAATCTATTTCATCAAAAACTTTCTTCATTTTTTCCGAATTGTGCCAGTATCCCTTATAGTAAAATGGCGTTTTAGCACGCATTTCACAAATTTCATTATTAAGGGAAACAAAAGATACAATTTCATGGCCATCATCAAGATGCCTTGCCAAATCAATAAGATTATCTTTCATATTCCCGTATATGACATTATTAACGGAATTGTGTTTTGAGTGGTGATCTGCAATAACCTCTTTATTATTTTCAATATACTCTTCGATTATATCCTTAATATTAACCCATTTAGGATCTTTACTGTATTTTTTGTAATCGATGCTATTGAACCCTACAATTTTAACATTTTTATCAAGTACGCCTTCTTTGATAAGGTGATTCACAAACATGGCTAGATATGGTTGGCTTTTTTGATTCTCATGAGAATCAACCCACTTACCATTGTAATATTGAACATAATACCCGCCATCCTCAAAATTGTCAACATGTTCTCGATACCATGAATGAGCGTCACAGTGACCATTATTATAACGCAGATTAAAAATAGGTTTCTTAGTCCTATCTACAGACTTTACTGTCTTTTCTTTCTTTTCAATATGTCCTTGCTCTTCAAGCTCACTCGCATAAATGATTTTATCAGAAGGAACCCCCAATTGAGTGATAAATTCTTCTACTTCAGTAGAATTATCAACACTCTTTTTTTGCTGCTTAACCTCAAGCATGCTTTGACCGACATTTAGGAATGTCTTAATGTACTGTCGAATTTTATTGGTCCCGACTCTTGAATCATTAATACAAACAATAAAATTACTATTCAATGGAATAACACATTGACTTCCTCTTGATGCTGCTTTGTGATACTTGATAAGGTCAGGATTAAATGCATGTGTGGAAATCATTCTATCCCGAGCGTATGAGTTGTTATGATTTTTGCGATACAAAGTGAATACGGTATCTTCTACATTAATCTCAGTAAGGTCAAATCCAAAAGGAGATACCTTCTTACCATCATATTCAAACTCATTTGTCTTATTACTGATAAGTTTCTCATATAGCTTACGGAAAACACTATCGTAACTAGCAAAGGTACAAGCAATTACCCGAGCATCCCACAAACTGCCAGCAGAACTCACATATTCTTTCAGGGAAGTGGTAAGCTCAACCGCTACCTGATTAACATAACGAATTAAATTTTCAATAGTCTTTTTATCGTAACTAAGGTGTTCCCGACTAGGTGCAACTTGAACAGCACCAATAGGCACAAATAGGTCAATAGGGGCTGTTAGAACAACCTTACCATCATCAGATAGAAACACCTCATCTGACACATACGAGATGAGTTGCGAAGTATCAATAGGATAACACACAACCCCCTGAATTACTTGAGGCGCAAAAGTAATCCCATGTGAACTCATATGGTTACGAATCGCCCACCCATCTTTCTTGAGCATGTAATCAAACTCTTTACGAGTGTGACTACCTTCCACGTTAGGATATGGGGAAAAGTAAGTAAGAGTATTTTCAGTTTCTTCCTGAAACTTGTAAAAGTCATTATTTTTTACGGCAATCTTGATAGTAAGACCATTCTTTTCATCAGTCTCAACCGAACCCATGTGACTAACCGCAGGAGTTCCATACTCATTAATGTGCATAGAATATGAGTTGGAAATTCCGTTTTGGCGAGACTCCACAATAAATTGGTTAGTATAGCTAAAAGGAGACTTACTACCTAGACCAAGTTGCCCAATGAAATCGTCACTATCACTCTTCGTGCTATGAAAATACGTAGTGTAGATAGTCATTACCTGCTCATGAGACAGTCCAGTACCATAGTCCTTAATAGTAAAAACCGGGTCAAGGTAAGTCGGTAGCTTTACATCAAAAGGAATATCTTTATTACCTGCTTCCACGTGAGAGTCAAGAGCGTTGCAAAATAGCTCACGACAAATAGCACGAATCTTGTTAGAGTATAGTCCAGAGCTAAGAATTTGAAAGCTCGCGGCAGATGCTTTGATCTTAAATTCTTGCTCTTTAACTTCACCACCAATTTTTTCAATGTAATGTGTTTCTTGATTAGTTTTCATATTTGTTCAATCTAAAAAAAGTTATTCGTAAGTCCAGCCAAGCTCTTTCATTAGCATATACTTAACCATGCAGTTATAACCTCGGTGCTTATTAGTGTCCTCAAACCCCATCATTACACCGACTTCAGTTACAGCACCAGACCTATTGCAACCAGCAACACAGTTTACGACAACATTATGCTCATTGTCAAGACAATCTTGGAGAATCTTAACGATCTTACTTGCTTGTTCTTGACTAATCTTGAGCGATTCATCACAGTCAGTATCTTTTTCCACATCAAGGAATTTGAATTGATGAACATTCAAAAATTTATCAGGAGTTACAGGAAAATCCATATCAGGATCAACGATCTGAATATGAACAGTATTATGAATCATCACTTTAGGATAATTACCATTATTTGCATCAGCAAAAGAAATGTTTTGAATCCATGCCATAATTTTCTCCTTATGATTGTTTATTTTAACCCCAATTAAATTGGAAACGATTCATCTACCACAATTACGTGCATCTAAGTGATGCTCCGTTGATACTATGTTGTTAGTTTTACACAAAACACTAAAACAGTCAACACATATATTGTAGTGTTCTCAACATTCTTTTTCATTTAGGTAATTTTCAATGGTATATACATAATCACCATACTTTTCGTAGAATTTTGAATAGTCACGAACATACCCGATTACCTCGTCTGCCATTGCCTTTAGAGAATCCTCACAGATAACTTCAATAGGATAACACACATGAACATACCTAGCAGATTTCGTGATATATGTAACAATACTACACCGTTGAACGTGATCAGTTACTTTTAGTTCATCTTCAAATAATTGTGTATAAGAAATTTTAGGATACGTTGTATTTTCTGTATCTACAGAATACTCATAAGAGACTACTTTTTTCCTTGACTTACCAACATTTTTATACTTTTTTTTGAAGTTTTTAAAGAAAGGGTCTACCCCAATATTTCTATCTATTTTGTTATAAGCATTTTCTTTAACTTTTTCTTCAAACATATATCGTGGATGTGTCCAACAGATAACAGTAAACAAAGAACCACCATATACACCTACGTCATCCCAGTAACCCTTTTGTTTTAATAGGTTACCACTTTCATCGAGATATTCGTGATAAATTTTATACTTATTACCTTTACTGTTTCGTTTTTTAGATTCTTTTTTTGCTTTACAATAATTAGTCTCTACTTTTTTATTTTTCATATTATTTCCATTATAAATTAAACTACAATTAATCTAGTTGGATTAATTTTCTATCAATGATGCTAACTCCCCGTTTAAGTATAACATACATTTCGTCTCGTCGTCAATATACTCGTCACAATAAAAAATAAGCGACCTACTTACAACATTCTCAGCAACAAAAGAACAACAAAGGTTTAGCTTTTTCAATTTGCATAAACAGTATCCTATTCTCCTAGCATGGGCATCCTTCCAATATTGATATCCACCAGTTTGATATTCTTCTTCTGATAAAGTAACTTTGATATAATTTTTCATGTGTTCTCTGAATGTATAAAAACTGGGGATTCTGATAATCCCCAGTTTTTATTATACCTTAACTTGCTTTATACTTCCAAGATACATCTCTTTAGCGGTGGTATCTTTAAGAGATTCAATATCTGCTTTAATACCATCTATCTGGGAATTCAATTTCTCGATTTCTTCTTTAGTAAGATGATATATTTTAATATTCATTAACTTTTCTACCTCAGAAAAACCTTTACCAGTCAAGTCATCATATAATTCCTGTTTATTAAGATTTACAAGTCTCTTACTGTTATTAATGAAATATTCAATGAAGTTTTTCTTTTCATTCAACCATTTAAGATCATCCTCAAAGAGAGAAATTTGTTTTATTCGACGTTCTTCAAAAATTCCAAGACGCCACTTGACAAAATGGGTAACAAGTTCATTTGGGTTATCAAATCTACGAATTTGTTGGTTTTCATCCCAGACGACAATATTTTCAGTATCTTTTGTTACTAGTTTAAGCTTTTCGATGATAATAGATTCGTGTTGTTTGATCCATTCTCTGTTAGCATAGACAATAATGTCCCACTTGTCTTCTGTGCTATGATCATCGAAGTCTTTAATTTCCCCACTTTCGATGAGTTTAATTAGGACTTCTTTATATGTAGTTAGATCGTATCCAATAGGAAGTTGAGTTATCCTAATCGAAGTTGCATTTACTTTCTCATATACACCATGATAAACAGTTTGTCCGTTGATCTTCTCAATTTTACCAAGATAACCTTTATAACTTGGGATTAACTCAGGTTGTTCCTTGTTAGCAATCGCTTTCTTTACACACTCTACCACATCTTTTGGGTCGTATGCAAAAATGCTACATGCGTAACCAGTTCCAATCCCAGAACTCCCATTGAATAGAATAGTTGGAACCAACGGAATGAAGAATTTAGGTTCTGTAATTTCACCATCTTCGATTTCATATTGAAGAACGATGTCATCATCTTTCTTGAACCATTGACGCCAATTGCTGTTTAGGCTTGTGCTAATGTAACGAGGGCTACTTGCTGTATGGCTAAGAATATTACCAAATTGCCCATCAGGAACCATCCAGTTTACGTTATTACTGCCAGTAAAATTCTGTGCAAGCTTAACAATGACTTCAGACAGACTTACAGCCCCGTGGTGATACTTAGTGTAAGCAGATGCTAGTGCACTCATTTGTTCAACAGTAATGGTCTTAGGGTTGTTTAGGACAGTCCAAAGAACCTTACGTTGAGATACCTTTAAGCCATCAACAAGATTTGGGATGTTAATCTGACAGTCATATAGACTGAAATCACGAAAATCTGTCTTTAGGAATTCACTAATTTTTACGTTTTTCATATTGTCTTTTCTTTATGTAATTAAAAGATGGAATTGAACTTTTTGGTTATGTCAACGATGACTACGTTCTTTTTCTGTTTTCTTGCTTTCTTGATGCTATCATGGGTGCCACCAGACACACCATCCCAAAAGGCAATTATCATATCACTGGAATCAATAATATGTTGATTTCGCAAGAACCCTGCGCTAAGTCCTATAGACCAGTCAGGTAAGAATTCTACCAATTTAATGTTATTCTCTATGGCATATCTTGCAGCTAAAGAGTCTGCACCCTTTGCACCACCAGATACAATAGCATCAATATGATAGTTTTCTAAAACAGACGAAAGTAATTGGTAGTCATCGAAACCTCTTGAACCGATTACTGCTATTTTCATTTTTAACCCAATAAATAATACTCTAATTCTTTAAGAATGTCAAGCATAACCTAATCTTTAATATAAATGATGATATTTAATTTACCTCTCGCTTATGTGTATAAAATAACCAATATAAGAACAAAAGAATTTTATATTGGGTCAAGACTTGCTAATGTCCAACATAATAGGACTCCTGAACAAGATTTATTTCATTTCTATTTTTCTTCTGGTGAATTTTAAGCACGCCATTAAAGAGAACCCAACGGAATTTTACTATGAAATCATTTTCAGGTCAAATGAACAAGTCAATGGGGAATGGATTGTTTATTGGTATGAACAGTTAACCATATTAGAAAACTGGAACAACCCATTATTAAAAAATAAAACTTACAGAAAATTTGACGGTAAAGCATTTTATAGGTATGGACCAGTTGATGAGGATACTCGCAAAAAGATAATAAATGGTTTAATTGGCAGACCAGTAAGTGACACAACAAAACAAAAAATTTCTTTAGCTTTAAAAGGCAAATCTTTCTCCGAAGAAAGATGTAAAAATATATCAAATGCTATTACAGGAAGGAAAATAAAAAATACCCAGAATATGAATAAGGATAAAATTGGAATCCCTTTATCTGAATCACATAAAAATAAAATATCTGACTCAAAAAAAGGAATACCACTAACAGAAGAACATAGAATAAAGTTGTCGGAAGCACATAAAGGAAAGCCGTTACCACAATCAACAATAGATAAGAAGTGCAAACCATGCACAGTTGACGGTGTTAAAATTTACCCTTCCCTAAAAGCACTTATAAAAGAACTAGGAAAGGGTAAAAATGGTGCTAGGTCTGAAAATCTCAGATATGTATGATATATCTTATTCTATGTTCAACCATAATTTTCTCTTGTCGGTGAAACCTCTATCTTTTAGGAAACACAGATCAAGTAGGTCTTTATCTTCACTATCTTCAAGAGTAAATTTGACCATATACTTGTCTGGATTGTCAAGGTATTTTTTGAACATTTTACTATCGTTACTACCAAGTCCCTTCAAATACCGATAGGTTACTTTCTTATCTGGATTTTTTTCACGCCATGCATCAAATTCTGCTAAAGAGAAAAATTCGAATTCAGTTTTGCCTGACTTCGCAACAACTACAGGGGTGATTAGGCGATACAACATACCATGTTCAACAATTTCAGGCCACATTCTGTAAAATAGGTTAATAATCAATCCAGAGATTGAGTGACCAAAGCTATCAAAGTCCGCAGATATTACAATCTTACCAAAGTTCATTTTCTTTGGATCTGCCTTTTCACCATACCGCAAACCAAGAATATTTCGAATATTTTCAAATTCTGTATTCTCTCTGATTTTTGCCAGTGTTGAAGCACTAACGTTGATTGGACGGCCCTTTAGAGGAAACACACCCATAGTATAAGGGTTTCTTGCGCCTAATAGTGGGGTGCTTGCTGAATCCCCTTCTGCCAAGAACAACATAGCATCGGTTCGATCTTTAGTAGTAGCATCATGGAATTTTGGAATCTTCTTAAGAAGAACCTTGTCACTTTCCTTATTTTTCTTACGTAATTCTGCAAGTTCTGCCGCCTGTTGTTTAGCTGCCGCCCAATCAAGAATGCTTTGAATAATATCTGACTTTACAATTTCCTTGACGAACTTATCGGAAATTGTGTGGGAAGTCTTCCACTCAGATACAGGTGAAGTAAGATGTTCTTTGTTCTGTGAAGAAAAAGTTGGTCGATTGATATTACACGAAATGAATACTCGGAAATGGGTCTTGATATCAGCGGGTTTAACATCCACCTTATGCTTTTTTTGTAGGAATTCTCGGATTTTTACAACAATTTGATTAGAGATATAATCAATATGGGTTCCCCCTTGGAATGTTTCGACACCATTAACGAAACTGACTTGTTCAAACCCATCACCACTAGAGGTTACACCAACTTTCCAATCCTTTGATTCTTCATAAACATATTCATCCGAATACATTTTAATATAGTCTTCAAATGAATCGATTTTAATCAACTTACCGTTGATATAGAAATCCATATTTGGATTACATGCCGCACAATCAATCACTCGCTTTGTCATAATAGCAAGATGGTCTTCGTCGATTCCATCCATACCAAAATACTTATAGTCTGGCATGAAAGTGATACGAGTGAACTTACGTAGGGATTTGTGAATAATCGGTTCTGACTTATTCCGCATATTCCCGGTGCATTCCATCTTGAAAGAATTTTTACCATCCGCAGTTTCAATGACGAAATATTCAGAACAAATGTTAGTTAGTTTGCTACCAAGACCATTCACACCAATAATGGATTGGTCTTCTGCATCGTTAAAGTTTGACCCTGAACGTAGATTGGTGAAAATCATTTCAGGAATGTATATACCAAGTTCGCTATGGAGCACTACAGGAATACCACGACCATTATCCTCTACAGAGATTTCTCCGGTCATAGTATTGATATTAATTTTTGCGCTTGTTAGGTGTTCTGGAGAACGCTTATGTTCATCACATACGTTATCCAAAATTTCGGAGTAGATTTTTACAAATGCCGGAATGATGTTTAATTGTTTTTTTACAAATTTTTGGTTCTCATATACAAACGCATCAAATGGTTGGCGTTTAGGAGAACCCGCATAAATTGCAAGCCGACTCAGAACGTGAGTAATTTCATCAAGGATTTGATAAGTTTGTTCTACTGTTTTTTCATGTTTCATTAATTATTCCTTCAGACAGAATTATCAATCTTTATAATACCACAATTATCAGGTATTAGTCAAGTAAAAATATAATGGGGCTTTCGGCCCCATTTAAATTACATAATACCCAGATTTTTCATCACAAATATTACAGTTTCTTTCGTCACAATATAACCCGGTGTTCCTTCTTTCTTAGGTGAGCATTTCCACCCATTAGGAATCACTTCAATCTCATGTGTATCTCGAAGAACCTTCTCAAGTTGAACAAGCTTCTTATTGAAATCGGCATCATCAAGACGAACAGACTTAGGAACTCTGTTTTGTTTAAAAATGCTATTACTTGTAGGGAACATATTAAGTCACCAGAGTTACAACACCAGAAACATTGGTTTGTTCTTTGTTATTAGTTCCAGCAAATCGAATATTCTCAACAAAAAGTAAAGAATCCCCGAGAGTTCGAACAACTTTACTATGTGCTTGAGATGGATTTTTTGCGATAACATATAGGGTGCGATTTACGATAGGAGACTTTTCAAGTCCATCATCATTATGTTCAACACAATACACTTCATATAGATTCTTAATTGCCATTGTTATTTCCTTTATTTTAGCTTAGGACGATTTTGTTATCTGGAACCTGAATACCTGAACCAAAGATTGAGTTATACTTATTATATAGGTCAGTGCCTGCTTCTACCTGAGTCATAATCATATCAGCAGGCATAGGAATAATATGATCCTTAACGTAGCTCATCCAAGGGAATAGCTGCATACCAATACCGTTTTCGGTAGGCACAAGATTGATAGCACAAGGCTTCTTTAGTAGAACAATTACAGTTCCATCGTTTTGAATTACATCGGTGTCTGAAATGATTTCTTCGCCGTTAACTAGTTTAGTGATACAAATTGTCATAAATTATTCCTTATTAAAGTAAGATGATAAATTAAACATGTTAAACATGTCATTAAATGAAGTGCATAACCAAATCTTGTGCCGAATACATGAATCAACCAGACCTAAACATTCATAGGTGAAATTGTTTACTTTATTCAGAATAGGATTTGATATATCCAATTCAGCATTTGCTTCTTTTTCCCCTAGCCCAATACTTGAGACTTTCATGTCATATTTTTTAGCTAGGTATTGGATTACTGCGTTTTCACTAAGACATTGCATATATACCTTGGTGATGTTTCTGGCTTTGATATATTCAAGTGCTCTATCAAAAAGAATAGAGCTTAATTTCTGTCCTCGATATTCAGCATCTATACTAATACCAAGTTCTGCAATATCATTGTTGATACTAACATGAATTGCACCAACACAAGAATTCTTATCAATATACCCGAACCAAATTGATTTGTCAAGTGGTTCAGAAAAACTATTTGACACATAATTAATGATCGTTTCATCATTCGGTAAGTGACCAAATCGTAGGTATTTTGAATCAGAATCTAAATTTATTAAGTGTTGCGTAAGCTTATTCTTCAGACTGGTCGTTAATATTATTGGCAGCATTTTTATCTTTAATATATTTCTTATATTGTTCAATTACGTCATCATATTGCGATGGGTGTTGCATTTCAATACTATGAGTTGAAATCACGTTACTCGTTCCATCATATGATTTCTGAATATGATGAATCAGAATATATCTATCATTAAAAAATGAAATTGAAACTACATCAAGAGATTGAAAGTTTACAACAATTTCAGGAATATGAACTTCAATATTATCTTGAATTTTTGTGGGTTCAATATTTTTTGGAGTATTACACTTAGTGAAAAAAATTGAAAACATATATAAATTCCTTAGTGAATCGCAGGTTTGAAATTATCTTTTAATGTTATCTAAAACAAGCATAAATGGCCACAACAGGATTGATGCTATCAAAAACCATATTGCTGCTACTTGCGAGTTATGACTCAACATAGAAATGACATATCTAAAGTTTTTGGTATGTCTCAAAAAAACAATTCCAACTACACACCACAAGATAAAGACTAAAAAGTATGTCACATAGTTCATATTATATCCTAATGTGCCCCCATGTAAATGGGGGATTTATATTTTTACTTATTCCTACGGAAAGCAATAGCAATAGCACCTAGACCCATTAGAGCAAGACCGGCAGGCTCGGGCACGGTAGTTGCAGTGAAGTCAAATGGTGATAGTGTTGCACTAAAACCACTAACTTTAGTTAGATTTGCACAACCAGTACTACCACATGTTTGTGGAGAAAGCAAAAGCTCTTGAAGGGTTAGAGAATTTGCACCAACTGCATTCCAGTCATACGAAGGGGAAAATCCAAAAGCAGTGTTAATACTCTGGATAGTTGTAGTCTTGTTAGAAACATCTTTGATGGTCAAAGACATATCATAACCACTAGAAGTAAAGTCACTTAGAAATGCAGAAAAAGGAGTAGAAGAGAATGTAGGATCAATAGAACCACTTAGAATTCCATTGTTAGTTTGGTTATTCCAAACAATAGTCCCAATATGCCCGTTAATATCAGAAATATCACTTGTTACAATTGAATTTGTAAGAGATAGTAGGTTAAAAGAAGTTGGTCCAGAGACAAAAGAAATGTTTAGATTTTTTTGATTTGAAGGGTCACGGGAAATAGAATTTACAAATGTGAATGACGTAACCGGATTTACTACATTAGTAGTAATACTCATTGGACCATCCACTTTACTATATTCACTCATAATCACCCCTGCATTAGAAGCAGTTGCAATAAAAGAGATGGTCGAGCTAACTAGAAGGTGTTTAAAGTTCATGTTTTTTCCTTTTTATAAGGGGGATTTCTCCCCCTGTTTTAATTACTTAGATTGACGGCGACGAAGTGCAAGGCCACTAATACCGATAAGGGATAGAATTGCAGTTGCAGGCTCACTTACAAGATTAACACCAGAAAGGCTTAGGTCAAGTGCAGTACGCTTGCCTTGAGGGTCGATAATTGCTTCAATCGCATTCACAGAAGTAAGATCAACACAACCATCACCACCACAGGTAACGTAACCAACCCCGGTTGAAGGGCCACCAAAAGGAGCGGTGAAAAGAGTCAGGTCAAATACGAACTCATGTGGTGCTTGCCAGATTGCACCAGATGCAACATCACCTACAGAATCAGCAGTTCCATGAAAAGTAGAAAAAGTTGATTCGTTGGTATAGAGAGACAGTGTAAACTGATAACCGTTGTCTGTAAAGTCTACATTCAGGCGCAGATCTTTTTTATCAGAAATATCTTGATGTAGACCAAAGCTAATTGCATTATCAGCAACACCATCCCAACGAAGATAACCGATACCCTTTGCAAGGGAATCTACAGAATAATTAAGTTGAGAATCTGAAACATTTACTGAAATACCTTGGCTTGCAGTACCAAAAGTTTTGATGATGTTAAGTTCTCGAACACCACCTAGAATATCATTTCCTGTAGTGGTTACAGAATTCCAACCAGAAGAAACTGATGGGTCACCAATACCGACCGCAGTAGTAACTCCAAGTGGCCCTTGACTTGTGGTGAAATCATCAATCATAACACTTGCAGCAGGGACTGAAGTAGAAGCAACACTGAAAAGTGATGCTACCACAAGAGAAGAAAATAGCTTTTTAAATTTTTTCATTTTTGGTTTTCCTTTAGTTAAAAATGTCCTACTATTTATTTAGTATAAAATCAACCTTCATACACAAAGTGCTTATCAAAACTACCAACATTAATTTCGATATAATGAGACACGTGAAAATAGTCAGTTTGAGAATCACTTTCATCGAAATAATCCTTGCCTTTCATTGCAGCTACTACTTCAACAAGAAAATCCTTGGTTTTTCCAACATAATTGGACTCAACCCAATACGTATTGACTCGAATGTAATTATTATTACGTTTTTCACCCTTACATTCACTAATAATATTAATTTTTGCAGACTTGATATTGAGAACAAGGGTTGAGTGATTGTGCACAGCGAGAGTAGCCTTTACACCATACTTCTTACAGATAGCCTTGATAGTAGGTGCCAGTTTTGCTTTGAGTTCTTTGGAAACATACGCCATGATCTTCACCTAATGTGTTGTTGAGTTGATAAGTGTGATTATACACCATATTGGACCGAAGTCAAGTGATAAATTCGTCACGCCCTTCTTCAATAAAGGCAATCGCAGATTTGGTAACTTCTCTGGTGCAAAGGAAGTTAGTATTCACACACTCACCAAACCCATCATCCTGAAAAAGATTATAAAGACTAACATTTTGTATGTGCATGTCAATATTTGCTTTAATTTCAAAAGGGATTGCCATTATTTTCACCTAATGTGTTGATTGATAAATAAATGTAATTATACACTAAAATTTAAGAGAGTCAACCATATTTTAGAAGAAATTGATTACGGAATAAGTCATCTTGTTCCTTTGTTTCTTCGCTTTCCCAAAAAACTGAACTCTTGATAACAGGAGGTTTCTCGTCCTTCAACCTACTTACAATTATTTCTTCTTCAAATTGAGACATAAATGGGAAATCATCAGCATACATTCTATAATCCCATGAAAAAATATTCAATTTTTTCTCAAGAGAACCACCCATCCCATAGTATTGTAAGTACATGTGACTTAGTTTTGTCCAAGGACCATTATACGCACCACCTCCACCAGTCCCAGTATAAGTATATGACTTAGCAATCCTTTGAGACAGACTACAAAAATCGGTTTCTACGTTTTTTCTTATCCATACCCGACCAGAGAACCCCTTATATGACCTAGGTAGGTCTAATCTACTACCCCAATTCTGTTCCCCCATAATAGGCGCACTATGAGTGCAACCAACGTCACCATACCTAACTGCCCAGTAAATACCAACAATATGCTCTTTTTTTGGTATTTTGTCATTACTGGCGTTTACAACAAATCGAGCAAGCTCTTCCATATTAGTAGGCTCACCATATTTCTTGAATAGAGAATCCCGTTTATAGAGATTAAAAGTCTTCTGGTTATTCATTACTACGTCCGTGTTAATCGTTCATGAAAATGCATATTAACTCATGTAGAAGTATAAGTCAACAACATTTATTGTATTTTCACGTTTCACCATAGCACCTACCCGTATAGTGGTAAGACCCCATTATACGATAGACGCAACCTCAATACAATCAACAATACCACTCAATAACAACTGTTTATGTTAGAATAGTATAAGTATTGAGATACACAATCTCATAGCAATATGGCATTCAATCCATACTGGTATAGTCTCTTGTTTTATCGCCCACCTTTTTATCTGAAATTAATCAACAGAGAGGCCACAGTATGTATGTTGCCATAGCATACCAACTCTGGAAGTAAACCACTTTTTTAGGGACTGTTTATCGTCTAGTGACTAGCTAGAACACGGCTGGGTTAGGTGCATATTAAGCCGACAACTGTATAGGATGACAGTCTACATATATTCTTTTCTTCCCTGCAACGGAATACACGTTCACTTACTCAATGTGGGGAGTACATTAGATACTATTTATTAATTATTTTCGAAAGCCATTTTAAACAAAATGATATCTTCCTTTTTACGGAATTTTACACCATAGATACTAAAGTTAGATGCCGCATTATTGGCATCTGCCCAATATGCAGGTTTTCTTACAATGAGTTGCCAATTAGTAAATGTTTTCTTTGTTTTTTTTGGCCTTAAAACAATTGCATTACCGAAGATTGATGTCATCTTTTCTTTAAATTCATCAAGTTCTACATTTGACAAAGAATCATTATATTTTACGTAGTGCATTTTTTGTTTCCATTCATCAAATTAGTTTGATTTTGTTTCTTCATTCATCCATTTAAATTTATGAAAGTGTTCATCTCCATATACGTCTTTTAGTTTTCTGAGAATTCTTTCTTCTTCGAGAACCCCATATAGTTCTGGATAGTCATCTAAAAAGAAATAATATTCATATATACATACACGAAAGTCGTTCTTTTTCTTGTTGAAAAGTTGCTTCCAGCGCAGCTTCTGGTGAAACTTTGTATAACTCATGAATTTTCATAATTCTATATACCTATAATATATTAATTATATGTTTTTGTAAACACCTTCAACAAAAACTTCCCTAATTTCAACTCGCTTAGGCTCGATTTCAACACTCCAAAAACCATAACCCCATAGAATATATTTTTCAATGTTTTCAACAATAGATTCAGAAGATGTTTTTACAATTCCGTCCTTATTTACGATGGCCATCTTTTCTTCATTCTTTTTTGCAATGTCATCGTAAGGAACCGCAACAATTCTATTCAATTGTTTATTCATACTAACTTTGTATTTACCATAACAACTGCTATACATAAACAGGATTTTACCGTCTTCAAGCAATTTAATTTTTTCTTCTACTTTTTTGATATCAATCATTATACCAATTTTTCCTCTATTTTAAATTTATTCATACTTCTTTAAAGTCTTCTTTAAAAGACTCAATTGCTTCAATTATATACTCAGCAACACAGTTAATATTTTCGAAGAACACCAATCCGTGACTACGGTCGGAATCAACATAAAGTGCAGCAAGATAATAACCTCCCCACCATTGCTTATTGACAGATTCAATGGTCACCAGTTTAGGTTCTCCGCCATTATTATATAAAAACTTTTTACCTACCATAGGATGGTCTACATATACTGTTTTGGATTCGATGCCACGAACACTACGATACTTCATATATTGTTCAGTATTCCAACGATGTTTCATTCCATTAATTACATTTTCAATCATAAATGTATCTTTCTATTAAATTACAAATATATAATATAAGGTATGTTTAGGGATCGAGTATTACTTTTTGTTCGACACGATTTCACCGTCACGTTCTTGACACCAAGTAACCCCAAGTTCTTCATACCACTGGTCAAATTTTTCAGTCATGTGTGTCGGGCAGAACTCAGACACCCGGCTTCTCTGAAGAATCTTATTATGGAAAACACCAAACATCACGTCAGCAACATCTTTACACATTTCCTTAGAAATACCTTTATTTTGATGCTCGGGATGAACCTCAATAAAATTGAGCCAAACGATATTTTCATCATAAGGAGATTGTTGAAGACTTACAACACCGACTACTTCACGAATAGTTTCTTCTTCGGCCACATCATCACCGTCATAGGTTTGATACCACCGAGTTACTTTCTTTTCACCACCAACAACAATGATAAAAACATTTTTTTGGTGATGATTGTGACGAAAATAATGAATCCCAGAAAAATCAAGATTACTGGGAATGTCATTGTTAGTGCAGATAATCGTTTCAGTCATAATATCCACCTTTTGTGTTTGTCGATGAATGTAATTATACACTGTTTGAGATTGATGTCAAGTGTTTTTTAATTTATGTAGAAAATTGATAGCTTTATTAATATTAATTATTCTGTTTTGTTTTGGTTCTTGATAAATTGGTGTTAGTTTGTCCTTAAGTGCGATATGAAATCCTTCAATATCCCCACCACGTTTGTGGTCAAATGTATATACTTTCTTGTCAGACATTGCATATTGTGGGAATTTTTTAACAAGATATCTTGCGTAGCTGTGATAATTATCTGATAAACCATTATGGGATGGTGCCAGAATCCTAACAACATGCCCTTGATCCATGATGGTTTTAGCAATAACTAAAGCAGATGATATAAATCTGGGGTTTGGTTTTACCCCTGACATCGCTTTAACACCAACACCTACCCCTTGACGGTAATGATGTATCTCATATACACCATCATGTGCTTTATAACTAACGAAGTGCTCTACACCAGCTTCTTTGTTGTTTGGGTTTTCAACTTCAAACGCATTGTAGTCATGCTTCCCTTCATTGTGTGCTTTCTTCAACGACCATTCCCACTCAGAATCTGTTACGTTCTTTAAACCATAGTTTGAGTCAAACACCTCATTAATATAATATTCTGTAGGTTCCATTATTTCTTTCCCTTTTTTGTCTCTATTTTTAATTTTAGCTTTTACCGTTAATATTTCCCCGAAACACGCAACTTCGTACCCAAATTTATTCTTCAGAACTTGATACAGTTGAATGTTTAGATAAAAGTCTGACGACTTTATTGTTAATTTTTCACCAAATTTATTTTTATCCATGATGGCAAGAATGATTGCCAATGTATACGGGTATGTAGTAGGAGAATATATTATTGGTTCAATAGATAAATTTTCAGAACAAAAAAATATTTTCGTTTCTTTATTCGATATGGTATGTATATTTTCCCCAATTACTTTTTCTATAACCAACGGAAATAAAGCCAGTCCTGTGATGGATTTGGCTTTATTTAGATATTTGTTAATGTCAATACCTTTTTTAGTAAAATAGTAACTACTCATATTTTCCATTATTAAAAAACGACAAAAGGGGCCGAAGCCCCTTTATTTAAACTGTTAAACCATTTCGAGAAGACCATTCATGGCGTCTTGCTTCAACTTATCACCAGCACCGAAGAATTGATTCCAAAGACGTTGATCTGCACTGCGGTTACGAGAGTGGTGGTCGACGTACTCCGTAAATGCTTGGGTCAATCCATACATATTCCCATACACAGCATCTGCACCCATACCACCACCCTTATAAAGGCGCATAATCAGATCTGCTTGGTTTTTCGATTGCATGGAAGACTTTTCAACATCATCCGGCTTAGACAGGATAAGGGAGTCGATAAAGTTCTTTGCAGCGGCATCCGTAATACTTTTGGAAGAAAGTTTATTCATGTCATCAATAAACTTATCCCATGCAGAATCTACCAGCCCAAGGCGACGCTTAACCATATCCGCATCAAAATTGGAACGATGGGTAACACGAACCCGATTAGTTTCCTTCTCAGCAAGAGCAAGACGAAGGGTGTTGTTACACACCGTGCGAACAGACTGGAATTGAGCAACCGTGGCAAGAGTACCATCTGCCGAGGTTGCGAGCATCAGATAACCCTTAATGGTGTCTTCCTTCTTACC
>RRZT010987333.1_pt1 | contig 30709 bp, 26 predicted proteins | sample 2165551 | NCBI WGS metagenome assembly RRZT01 (sample SAMN10456910, study PRJNA506462) | wastewater metagenome | biome: wastewater; feature: sludge; material: wastewater sludge; isolation source: wastewater sludge with Escherichia coli K12::gfp cells carrying plasmid... | place: USA: Moscow, Idaho...
GACGACCTCGGTGTCGAACGCGACCAGATGGGTGCGCATCGAGGAGATCGCCGAGAAGATCGCCGCCGTGATCGCCGCGTGAATCACCGACTCGGCCATCGACCCGGACTGATCCACCAACACCACCACCTGCCAACGCTGCTGCAACAGCCGCACCCGGGTGTTGAACAGCGGCTCGCGGATCACCAACCGCCGCGTCCGGGGATCCACATGCTTGAGGTTCGCGCGCACCGTGCCCCGGGCGTCGAAGTTCGCCGCGACCGGACGCCGGGAGCGACGCAGCGGATCGCGGCGGCCCGTGAACGGGTTCGTCACGGGACGGGCCAGCGTGCGCATCAGATCGCGGACGACCGTGTCGATGATGCTGCGGGCCATCGCCAGCACCTCAGGGTTCATCAGGTGTTTGGTGGACAAGATGGCCTTCAGCAGCGAGACGTTGGGGGTGGCCCGGGCCAGCGCGTCCGGATCGGTGGCCACGTCGGTCATCCCGTAGCGATTCACGGCATCGTCGACGATGCGGTCGGCCACCGACCGCGGAAACAGCGTATGGACCCGATTGATCCAGTCGGGAACCGTCATCAGGCCGGTCCCCTCGCGGGAACCAGGCCCCGGGTCCTGACCGCCGCCCTCCAGGAACGCCAAGACGGCCTCCTGCTGCGCGGCCTCGCCGCTCAGGGCGCCCAGGTGAGGGGTGGCCTCGGCGCCGAGCGCGAGCCGCCACCGCTGCCGGCGACGTGTCTCCTCCTCCCCGGGCGCGCTCGTGAACGCGGTCACGGCTGCGTCCCCGTCCAGGTCGCGACCGCGTCCCACACCCGGGCCTCACGCCGACTCAGGACGACCAAGGCGGTGTCGTCCGCGATCAAGGGGGCGGGGGCGGCGTCGTCCCCGGTCAGGTGAGCCAGCAGCGAGGCGCGCTCCCGGCTCGACAGCGCGTGCATGGCCCGGCGCAGGTCGGGCAACGCCGCCAGGAAGGCATCGTCGTCCCAGAAGCGCAGGGCGTCGTCCGCGGCGGTGAAGATCTGCGGTGCGGCGATCGCCAGGTGCCCAGCGACCGCCAGCAACCCCGAGTAGAAGCGCCCGGTTTGGGCCGGGTCGGACATCCGGGCCTCCAGCGCGGCCCCGGGATCGCCCGACAGCAGCCAGCCCGCGGCGATCAGCGCCCCCTCGAACTCGGCATCGTGCCCCGGGGAGCCGGGGGGTCGTTCGGTTTGGCGCTCCAGGGCCCCCGCCACGGCGTCGACGTCCAGGTCGAGGGCCGACGCCAGGGTGGCCGTCGTCTCCGCGAGGGTGCGCAGAGCGGCGACGGCGGCCGGGATGTGCGGGCCCTCCGCCATGGGGGCGAGGCGTTCCAGAACCGAGGTGGTCCGCTCGTGGGCGAACCGCGTGAGGTGGGCCAGATCGGAGCGGCCGACCGCACCCAGCCACGTGTCGAAGTGGACCAGCCGCACCAGCGACTCCAGCACCACCCCGAGCTCGCCAAGATCGTCGCTGCGCGCCAGCACGTCACGCAAGGCCGCGCCCAGGCGGCCCGACACATCCTCCAGCCCGGCACGAACCGCGTCGGTGAGCACCGCCGCGAGCGTGGTCGCGGTGCCGAGGCGGGCCCGATGCTCCAGCACGGCCGTCACGGCCTGCTCCAGCGACCCGCCCCATCGTGAGGCGTGGATCAGCGCCGTCTCGACGTCCTGGTTCCACACCAGCGCCCAGCGCTCGCTTCCGTCGATGCGCGCCCGGGCGGTGAGTGGTCCCGTTGGCGCCGCAGGAGGGACGGCTGCGGGGACCCCCACGACGCGCAGACCATGCAGGAGTTGGCTGGTGGCCCGGTCGGCGGCATGGTCGAGGGCGAGGGTGAGGGGCGAGACGGTGCGGGAGAAGGGCAGTTCCTGATCCGCCCAGCGGCGCCGGACCTCCTGCACGAGCGGGGGAACATCGGCGCCCTCGGCGAGTCGGCCGATGCGGTCCCCGCGCAGGCTCGTCAGCACGACGCGAAGCAGCGGGTGATCCTCGTCGAGGTCATCCTTGACGACGGCGCCGGTGATGCCGTCGACCAGGTCGTCGCGCCACAGCCGGGCATGGCCCCGCATCTGGGCGAGCGCCTTCGCCGTGGTCATCGCGGCGATCGCGTCGGCGGGCGAGACCGCGACGCGGCGGGCACGCAGCGCGGCGATGGCTTCGGTGAACAGGTCGCTCACCGTGCTCGCCTCGCGCGTCGGCGTCGCCTCGAAGACCCGGTGGTAGAACCCCGGGCTGGGCTGTCCGGCCAGATAGCCGCGATGGGCATCCAGAGTCTCGTAACTGGTGGGAACCAAGGCCGTACCCGCCACGAGCCCGGGCAGGGCGATCGGGGCCGGACCGGGGGAGGGCGGGATCTGTCCGGCCAGCAGCGCCTGGAGACCCGCGGTGTGGAACGCGCCCGTCACCACCAGGACCGGACCCGCGGTGTCGGCCAGCGTCTCGGCGATCCGGCGGGCCATGAACGCCTCGCGGGCCCTGGTCTCCGGTTCGTCCGCGTGCGCCGCCGACAGCCGCACCCCCTCGCCCAGCGTGGCCGCCCGAACGAGATAGGTGTCCGGATCCAGATCGGGGTCGATCTCGAAGAACTCGTCCCAGACCGCCGAGGAGTCCTCGCGCCCGACCCGGAGCGCCAGCGTCTCGAAGAACCCTGGCCCGGGCTCGATCTGAGGCAGTGAGGGCGCCGCCTCCTCCTCGCCCGGGCGAGGAGCCGCGTCGTCGGCGGCCAGCGCGACCGTCACAGCGAACTGGTCGGCCCAGGGAAGGTCGATGAACGCCGCCCGCGCGCCGAACTCACGTGCCGCCACCAGGGCCTGCCATTCCGCAGAGAACACGGTGAGCGGATACAAGGCATGCGATTGGCGCTCCCGCCCGTCGGCGATGTAGCGGAGCCACGTCATGATCGCGATCGGGAGGCGGTGATCCAACGCGAGCTGGTCGAAGGCGGTGAACTCCGAGGGGCCCTCGATCAGGACCGCCTCGGGCCGGTGCCGCTCGACCAGCGCGCGGACGGCCCGCGCGGCGGCGGGGGAGTGATGCCGCACCGGAACCCAGATCACGCGTCCCCGGTCGGACGCCGCGACGGTCACCACGTCAATCCAGGATGCGGTGACGGGCGGCGTACAGTTCCCGCCACCGGGCGCCCCCTCGGCCCGACGAACGCGGCTGGACGACGCGGGAGAAGTAGCTGCGCAGCCGCGACAGATCCTCCGCCTCGTCCTTCAAGGCGGTCCCCACCAGGGCCTCCACCAGGTCGGCCCCCGCGGGGGCGCCGCCGCTGAACCAGGCCGCTCGCAGCCCGGCCGTCACCGCAACCGACACCGCCTCCGCGGTCGACATGGCGGTGGAGAGCTGCTCCACGGGAGTGCCGTCGGCGGCGCGGCCGGTGCGCAACTCGTGGAAGGCCGTGACCAGCACGTCGGTCAGGTCGGCGGGGACTCGCACCTCCAGTCCGGCGGCGGCCAGGGCCGCGTCGGACTGCTGCTGCACCAAGGCCACCTCCCGGGCATGATCGCGGATCGGGCGCACCGTCTCGAAGTTGAACCGGCGCTTGAGCGCCGCAGACATCTCGTTGACGCCCCGATCGCGGGTGTTCGCGGTCGCGATCACGGAGAACCCCTTGCGGGCGTGCAGCACCCGGTCGGGGCCGGAGAGTTCCGGCACGGTCAGCACGCGGTCGGACAGGATCGACAGCAACGAATCCTGCACCTCGATGGGGCAGCGGGTGATCTCCTCGAATCGGACGACCTTGCCCTCGCTCATGCCGCGGTGGACGGGTGCCGGGACGAGCGCCTCCAGGCTTGGGCCGCGATCCAGCAGCAAGGCGTAGTTCCACGAGTACTTGATCGCGTCGTCGGTGGTGGACGCCGATCCCTGCACGGTGAGGGTCGAGTCTCCCGACACCGCCGCAGCGAGCAGTTCCGAGAGGTACGACTTCGCCGTGCCCGGCTCGCCGATCAGCATCAGCCCGCGGTTCGTCGCCAGGGCGACCACACAGCGCTCGACGAACGCCCGCTCGCCCACGAACTTGGGGGCGATGCCGTGGGCGGCGTCGCCGATGACGAAGTCGACCACCGCGCGCGGGGACAGCGCCCAGCCAGCCGGGACGGGCGCGCCCTGGCGGGCGTCGCGGTCGGCGAGCAGGGCCAGCTCCGCAGCGTGCAGGGTCTCCGCCGAAGGCCGCTGGACGGCATCGGCGGCAGCGGAGGCGGTGGGCGCGGGGCTCACGCCATCTTCTCCTCGAGCGTCGACAGCGAACGGCGCACCTCGGAGACCAGGACGGGGTCGGCCTGCTCCCACGGCAGCCACGTGGTGCCGCGGTCGTCGACGTACCAGAGGTTCCGGACCGTCTCGATCGGCCCCAGCCGGGCATCCTCGAGTCGCTGGTCCCCGGATTCGAGGATCATGCCCGTCCACAGCCCGTCGGAGATGCTGAGCACGGCCGCCAAGCCCAGGCTCTCGAACGGCAGCCACAGGTAGTTGACCACGCCCGCGTCCGCCGGGTTGCCTCGACGCCAGCCGAGACGCTCCAGCGTGGAGACCAGGGTGCCGGGGTTGACCGTGCCGGTGGGAAGCCCCGCCAGCTTCGTGCCTGCCTGCCCTGCGGGTAGCCCATAGACCCGCCGGTCGAGCTGCTCGAGCGGAGCGACCAGGTCGAAGTCCACCAGCTGGGTGCGCCAGGCGGCCCGCTCGGACTCACCGATGTGCAGCGGGTGGGCCAGCCTCACGACGGCGTCGGCGGGGATCTCGATGGCGTCCTCGGAGGCGTCGATGTACTCGTGATCCTCGGTGACCCGGACCAGCCTGGACGGTTGGCCCTCCGCGGTCACTTGCCAGACCAGCGGCCGGATCAGCGAGTTGAGGACCGGGTGTTCCGCGACCAGGGTCCGGTGCTCGGTCGCCGTCCAGGTGCGCCCCGTGACCAGCGCCTTCTCCAGGCGCGCGGTCTGGATCTTCGCGACCTCGGTGAGCTGCTTGCGCAGCACCGTGAACTCGGCCTTGGCGAGGGCGGCCTGCTCGGCGTCGTCCTTGCTGTTGGGGGCGGGCAGTGCCGTGCGCGGCTTGCCGGTCGGCCGGCCGTCCGCGTCCAGGTCTCGGACGACGGCCTTGCCTTGTGGTGACAACGACACCCGGAACGAGCGAGGCCCGTACGACAGCACCCGGACGCCGCGCGCATCCAGGTCGGCGTCGGGGACGACACGGTCTTCCAGTTGGTCGACGGTCAGCCCCTGCAGCGCGGCGAGCTTGGCGAGGGCCTCCTGCGCGGCCTTCTGGACCCCCTTGAACTTGGACTTGTTCGCGATCCCGGAGATGGACTGAAGCGCTGCCGCGGTGCCCGTGGCGGCCAGGACCTCCAGGCCCAGGACGGCCCGCTGATGCTGGGACTGCCCGGGCCATTCCCGGACCAGCGGGGTCAGCGCGAAGGTGAACCCCTCCGCGCCCAGGTACCCGGCGGCGAGGAAGTAGGCCCGCTCGCCGGTCTTGGCGCCAGCGGTCAGGAACGCCTGCATCAACGGGACCGCGAACGTATCGCGATCCTTGGCGCTCATGTGGTCGCGCACGGCCGCGACCAGGGGACGGGGGGCGCGGCTGGCCGAGTTGACCCCAGCGGCGGCCGAGGCGAGAACGGCGGCAGTGAGGTCTGCGTCGAGCCGGGCCCCCGCGACGATCAGCGGCGGCAGCGCCGACGGCTGCGCCCAGCTCGGGGCCTTGGACGGCACCTTCAAAGGGCCCTCCTCCACGGGCTGCGTCGCCTCGGCGGCGACCGCCTCCTGGAACCAGGCGGGGGCGTCGGAGGAGTTCAGCGTCGGCAGCGCCGCCTCGGCCGCCAGTTCGTCGAGGATGGCGGCGATCGTCGGGTTGGCCGGATCGGGGCCGAAGGCGTCGGGGGAGGCGGCCGTGAGATCCCGGACGACCGCCGTCAGGGTCTCACGCTGGGCCGCCGTGGCGCTGAACCCGCTGGCGGCGACCTCGCGCGGGTGGGCGGCCAGCCAGGCGACCGCCTCGGGCTTGGCGCGCAGGTGCCCCGACAAGGCGACCATCGTCGCGGCCAGCGCGGGTCCGGCGGCGGTGGCGCTCAGGACCCGCATCATCGCGGTGGCCTGGACCTTGTCGGTGTACTCGTGATCCAGCGCCGTCAGCAGGGTGGGCAGGACGCCGGGCCCCCCGAAGACCAGGAAGGCGCGGAACGGCCCCACGGCGTGGCCCACGCCGGAGTGCTGCAACCAGCGCAATCGCTCGCTCGGATCGGACAATCCGACGACCGCAGCGACGGTCAGCTCGGGGCTGGGATCCGCCGTACCGGCGGCCAGCGCGTCCTCGTAGGCGGCGCGGATCGCGCCCTCGTCGCCGAACAGCGCAGCGCTCGCCAAGGCGTGCATGAGGGCGCCCCACTCGGGGGGCATGCGGTGGTAGTTGTGGGTCGGCTCGGGGATCGCGGGCAGGACGCGATCGCTGGGGGTGAGGAACGGGACCACGTAGGCGCGCAAGGCGGGCAGCAGGGCCGGCCAGCCATCGTGCGACAGGGCCGCGGCCGGAAGCAGCGAGCGGATCACCTGGCGCGGCTCCATGAGCGCCAGCAGGCAGCCGACCAGGACCGAGGGGGGAAGGTCGTACTCGTGCCACGGCGTGCTCAGATCGCCGTGGCCCTCGTCGTCGGTGGTCTCGGCGAAGGCGAGCCGCTCGCGCAGGGTCGGGGTGGCCCGCCGGGACCAGGTGCCGGTGGGGCGCTTGCGGCCAAAACGTAGCCACCAGGTGGCCGCGCGGGCCGAGGGGACACCCTCGAACGGGAGTGCCAGGAAGGTGAGGTCGTGCCGGTAGGGATTCGATTCGGTGGTGTTCTCGCGCAGCCATGAGGCCAACCCCGAGGAGTCGAACTCGGTGGCGTCGGGGGTCAGGTCGAGGGGATCCACCCCCAGCAGAGCCCGTTCCATCGCATTCGGCGTGATCAGCAGGTCGTCCGCGGCCGACCATGCGCCCGGAGCAAGGGCTTCCGGCGGGGTGACGGGGGCCGGAGGCGTCGCGGGTGCGCTGGCGCGGGCTGGGGGCGCGGACGCCTGCGACGCGACGGCGGCGGGGGTCAGGGAACCGGTCGCCGTACCCTCGACGTACCCCTTGCGCACCTTGGCCGCGATGAGTGTGGCGCTCTCGGCGGTGGCCTTGGCCGCCGACTCGTACTCGGTCGTCTTCGTCTGCCCCTTGGTGCCGGTCCGGCCGAAGTTGACCGTGACGGACGTGTCCGCCACGTCGATGCTCCAGAACTTGTCCGAGGTGCCTTCGACGAGGCTGAACGTGCGCATCCCTCACCTTTCCGTCTTCCCGATGGTTGCCTCGACCCTAACGGTGCTATCGGACAATGCGCGAGGCGTTGTCCGCGGGCCCGCCAGGACCGTTCCCGTGCCTGGCGCCTGCGCCCCGGCGGCGGGGTGCAGGGTAGGCTCCGGGCGTGGAGTATCGCGTCGCAGACCTGTCCCTGGCCGAGTTCGGCCGCAAGGAGATCACCCTCGCCGAGCACGAGATGCCGGGCCTGATGGCGATGCGGGCTCGCTACGGCGTCGCCAAGCCCCTCGCGGGGGCCAGGATCGCGGGCAGTCTCCACATGACCGTGCAGACCGCGGTGCTCATCGAGACCCTGGTCGCGCTGGGGGCGCAGGTCCGCTGGGCCTCCTGCAACATCTTCTCCACCCAGGATCACGCCGCTGCCGCGATCGTCGTCGGCGCCGAGGGCACCACCGCCGCCCCGGCGGGCGTCCCGGTGTTCGCCTGGAAGGGCGAGACGTTGCCGGAGTACTGGTGGTGCACCGAGCAGATCCTCACCTGGCCCGGTGGCGAACAGCCGAACATGATCCTCGACGACGGCGGGGACGCGACCCTGTTCGTCCACAAGGGGTTGGAGTTCGGTACGGCCGGTGCCGTGCCGCAGCCCGCGGCCGGGGATTCCGCCGAGTATGCGGTCATCCTGGAGACGTTGCGGGCCTCGACGCTGGACTTCGCCGCGCTGTCGGCGAGCATCCAGGGCGTGACCGAGGAGACCACCACGGGCGTGCACCGGCTCTACGAGATGGCCCGCGACGGCGCGCTGCTGTTCCCGGCGATCAACGTCAACGACTCGGTGACCAAGTCGAAGTTCGACAACAAGTACGGCTGCCGTCACTCCCTGATCGACGGCATCAACCGCGCCACCGACGTGCTGATCGGCGGCAAGGTCGCCGTCGTGTGCGGGTACGGCGATGTCGGCAAGGGCTGCGCCGAGAGCCTGGCCGGGCAGGGCGCCCGCGTCATCGTCACCGAGATCGATCCGATCTGCGCCCTGCAAGCAGCCATGGACGGCTACCAGGTCGCCCGCCTGGACGACGTGGTGGCCTCGGCGGACATCGTCGTGACCGCGACGGGCTGCCGCGACGTGGTGACCGCCGCCCACATGGCCGCCATGAAGCACAACGCCATCGTCGGCAACATCGGCCACTTCGACAACGAGATCGACATGGCCGGGCTGGAGGCCACCCCGGGCATCGACCGCCGGGCGATCAAGCCGCAGGTGGATCAGTGGGTCTTCGCCGACGGCCATGGCGTGATCGTGCTCAGCGAGGGACGCCTGCTGAACCTCGGCAACGCGACCGGCCATCCGAGCTTCGTGATGAGCAACAGCTTCACCAACCAGGTGCTCGCCCAGATCGAGCTGTTCACCAAGCCCGATGCGTACCCGGTCGGGGTGTACACGCTGCCCAAGCACCTGGACGAGGAGGTCGCCCGACTGCACCTGGACGCCCTCGGCGTCCGGCTGACCACCTTGAGCGATCGGCAGGCCGACTACCTGGGCGTGCCGGTGAGCGGACCCTACAAGGCGGACGCGTACCGCTACTGAGCCTGTCAGCTGCTTCCGTGGGGCGTCGACCGCCTCGGTGCGGCAACGTCAGGCCAGGTCGAGGACGTAGGAGCCGCCCTCGCGGTGGAACCCCAGCAGTTCGAGGTAGTTGCGGTGCACCGTCGTGTGCGCATTCGCGACCAGCCGGGTGAAGCCCGCCTCGGTGAACACGCTGCGGCCAGAACCGAACACCCAGCGCGCCTGTGCGCTGTCGCGGTAGGCGGGTGTGACGTAATCGAGCTTGATCAGCAGCTCTTTGCCGGCGGGTTCGCCGATGAGGATGCCCGCCGGCAGGCCGTCGCGGCTGATGAGCCGGACGAACGTGTCGTGCGGGTCGGGATGGTAGTCGGGCTGGCTGTTGGCGATCTCCCCGGCGTTGCCGCCGACGTAGTCGGCCAGGAACGGGGAATCGGGCTCCAAGGGCACCGCGATGAAGGAGGTGTCGGGTCCCAGTTCGCGGCGCAGCCGCCCGATGCCGGTGACCAGCAGCACGCCGGTCACCACCACGACCGGCCAGGCCCCGACGAGCACGCCGTACACCAGCAGAAGCGCGGCGCCGCCGATCGACAGCCAGCCCTTCCTGACGTGGGAACGCACCCCCAGCGCCACGAAGACAACCGCCGCCCCCGCATAGCCGATGAGGTCGTACCAGCCGTCATTCATCCGCGTGGGACCTCGTAGGCGGCGATGGTCGTGGTGGCCGGGCCCAGCTCGTCCCACCCGGAGCCGACGTTCAGCACCACGATCCCGCTGGTGGGGTAGCGGGCCTCGATGGCGTCGCGTTCGGGCGAGGGCGGGGTCACCGCCAAGATCGCGTCGCTCAGCGTCGGCTCGTGGCCGATCACCAAGACCCGGCGGACCTCCGCGGGAAGCTGCTGCAGCGCCGCCACCAGCCCGAGCGTGCGCGCGTGATAAAGCGCGTCCAGCGTCACCACCTGCGCGGCGCTCGCCCCACCCATCCGCAGGGTCTGCCACGTCTGCTGGGCGCGGGAGGCGGGGGAGACCAGAACGAGGTCGAAGGCGAGCGGGGCGAGGATCTGCCCGGCCACGATGGCGTCCCGGGTGCCGCGCGGGCTCAGCGGGCGAGCCAGGTCCGGATCGTTGGTCTTCCACGACGACTTGGCATGCCGCATCACCACCAGCGTCCGCTCCGCGGTCATGATTCCTGCCCGCCGCCGTTCTTGTCCCCGCCGCCGTTCTTGTCGCCGGAAGAGAACGTCTCCCAGATCTCCTTGCACTCGGGGCAGACGGGGAACTTCTCGGGATTGCGGCTCGGCACCCAGACCTTGCCGCACAGGGCGACCACCGGGGTGCCCATCACCATCGCCTCCGTCAGCTTGTTCTTGGGGACGTAGTGGCTGAAGCGTTCGTGATCGCCCTCGTCGAGCCGGAAGTCGGTGCGCTCATCGACCACCGTCTGTGAGCCAGGAGCCGGTGTGAGTTGGGTCATGCATTTCATCCTAAGCGCTCGCAGTGATGGAATGAATGACCATGTCCCGATCTCGCCGCACCCTCACGCTCGGACTGCTCGTCTGCATCACCGCAGTCGCGTTCGAGGGGATGGCCGTCGTGACGGCGATGCCGGCGGCCGCGGCCGACCTGGGCGACGCCGAACTGTACGCCTGGGCCTTCTCCGCGGTGATGATCCCGCAGATGTTCGCCATCGCCGCGGCAGGACGCATCGTGGATCGCACCGGGCCGGTCCGCCCGCTGCTGGTCGGGCTGGCGCTGTTCGCCGCAGGCGTGGTCGTGGCCGCGCTGGCTCCCACCATGCTGGTGCTGCTCCTGGGCCGGTTCATCCAGGGGCTGGGCGGCGGCGCGGTCAACCTGTGCCTGCTGGTGGTGACCGCGCAGGGATACGACCCCGTGGAGCGGGCCCGCATCATGACCTGGTATTCCGCCTGCTGGATGATGCCCGCGTTCGTCGGCCCGGGCGTCGCAGCGTGGGTCGCGGAGCAGTTCTCCTGGCATTGGGTCTTTTGGATGATCCTCCCGTTCATCGCCCTGGGCCTGGGTTTCATGGCGTCAGGGTTGCGGCACCTGCCGCCGCGCGCCGACGGCGAGGCACCCGAGAGCCCGGTCCCGCTGATGGCGGCCGTCGAGGTGGCCGTCGGCCTGGCCCTCGTCCAGGCCGCCGGGCAGCAGCTGGGATGGATGTCGGTGCCGTGGCTCGTGGTGGGGGCCGGGTGCCTGCTGCACGGCTGGCCCAAGCTCATGCCGCGCGGCTTCCGGGTCGCGGTCGCCGGGTTGTCGGCGGTGGTGATGGTCCGGTTCCTCGCGGCGGGGGTGTTCTTCGGGATGCAGTCCTTCCTGCCCCTCATGCTCTCCTCGCGGGGGATCAGCCTGATCGTGTCCGGTGCGGTCATCACCATCGCCTCGGTGGGGTGGATGCTCGGATCCTGGCTGCAGGCCCGCTCGTGGCTTCGGCTGTCGCGCGACCAGATCATCATCGCCGGGACGGTGTGCGTCGCCGTCGGCGCGGCCGTGACCGCGACCGCCGCCTGGTTCCCGGCCCTGAGTCTGCCGCTGAGCCTGCTCGGGTTCACGGCGTCCGGCCTCGGCATGGGCCTGCAGTCGGCGTCCACGTCGCTGGCCGTGATGCAGTTGTCCCCGGAGCAGGAGATCGGCCGCAACAGCAGCTCGTTGCAGGTCGGCGAGTCGGCCGGCAACGCCCTGCTGGTCGGTGCGGCGGGGACGGTGTACGCGGCCCTGGCGCCGATCGCGGCGCCCGCCACCGTGTTCGGCACCCAGATGACGGCCCTGGCCACCATCGCGCTTCTCGCGATCGTCGCCGCCCGCCGGATCGGTTTCGTGGAGAACCACTCCCTGCTCCAGGAGGCCTGAAGACGGCGGCGTCGAGGGCCCCCGCGCCGGGACGCCGCACCGCGGCCCGCACCCCCTGGTCTAGAGTTCCGCACACGAAGTACGCGAGGAAGGGGGCGGTGCCGTGGTCGATGAGGTTGATCGGATCCTGCAGGCGTGGGCCCATGAGGTGCCCGACCTCGACGTCAGCCCGCTCGCGGTGCTGTCGCGCGTCAGTCGGCTCTCGCGTCACCTGGACCTGGCCCGCCGCGAGGCGTTCGCCGTCCACGACCTGGATCTGTGGGAGTTCGACGTCTTGGCGGCGCTGCGCCGCGAAGGGCCGCCCTACGAGCTGTCCCCGGGGCGCCTCATCACCCAGACGCTGTCGACGTCGGGAACGATGACCAACCGCATCGACCGGCTCACGGAACGGGGACTGGTCGAGCGGCTACCCGATCCGCGGGATCGCCGCGCCGTGCGGGTGCGCCTGCAGCCGAGCGGCCGGGCCCTCGTCGAGGCTGCCCTCAGCGACCTCGTGGGCCGCGAGAAGGCCATCCTGGCGGGGCTCAGCGACGAGGAACGTGGCCGCGTCGCTGACCTGTTGCGGCGCCTCGTGGAACCGTTCGAAGGATCCGGGACGCACCCGGGCGCCTGAGGGCGTCTCTCGCGTCGCGCGACGCAGTGCGGGAAGCCCCGTTGCGGCTAGGGTTTGCACCATGCCCCTGACGAATCCGGTGCTTGCGCGCCTCGCCGACGCGTTCGGGATCTCCACCGAGTTCTGGGACTGGAAAGGACGCCTGACCCAGGTCGACGACGCGACCGTCGTGGGGATCCTGGCAGGCATGGGCGTGGACGCCGCCACCGAGGCCAGTTCGAGCGCGGCCCTGGCCGATCATGGGCTGCGACCCTGGCGCCGTGCCCTCCCGCCCTGCACGGTCATGCGGCAGGGGACCCCCGCCGTCATCGGCGTCCACGTCCCCGGCGGCACGCCTGCCGCCGTCTGGATCCGGCTGGAGGAGGGCGGCCGCCGCGAGGCCGTCCAGGTCGAGAACACGCTGCCCGACCGAGACGTCGACGGTCAGTGGGTCGGGGAGGCCAGCTTCGAGCTTCCCGGCGACCTGCCGCTGGGCTACCACCGTGTTCACCTGGAGTCTGCGGCGGGTGACCTGGAGGCCACCTTGGTCGTCACTCCTTCCTTCCTGGGGTTCCCCGCGCACATGGCCGACCACCGGATCTGGGGCTATGCCGTCCAGCTCTACAGCGTCCGCTCGCAGGGATCGTGGGGGATGGGAGACCTGGCCGATCTCGCCGACCTGGCCACCTGGTCGGGAACCCAGCACTTCGCCGACTACCTGCTGGTCAACCCGCTGCACGCCGCCCAGCCCGTCCCCCCGCTGGAGCCGTCGCCGTACCTGCCCAGCAGCCGCCGCTACGTCAATCCGCTCTACATCCGTCCCGAACTGATCCCCGAGTACGCCGCCCTGTCGGAACACAAGCGGGCTCGGATCGACCGGCTGCGCGGCGACCTGCTGCGCGAGCTGGGTGCCTCGGCTCAGATCGAGCGCAACCCCATCTGGGCGGCCAAGCTGGCCGCGCTGCGGGTCATCTACGACGAGGGCCTCTCCGAGGTGCGCACGATGGCGAAGGAGAACTTCGTCCGCGGCGAGGGACGCATGCTCGCCCAGTTCGCCACCTGGAGTGCGCTGACGGCCGAGTTCGGCACCGACTGGCGCGACTGGCCGGCCGACTACCGGCGGCCCAGTTCCCCGGAGGTGTCGGCCTTCGCGGCCCGCAACGCTCGGGAGATCGACTTCTTCGTGTGGCTGCAGTGGGTCGCCGACAACCAACTCCGCGAGGCGCAGTCGGCGGCCCGTGCGGCGAACATGCGGGTCGGCGTCATGAACGACCTGGCGGTCGGCGTCAGTAACGCGAGCGCAGAAGCCTGGGTGCTGGGCGACGCGTTCGCGCCCGGGATCGGGGTGGGCGCCCCGCCGGACCACTACAACCAGCTCGGCCAGGACTGGGGCCAGGCGCCCTGGCGCCCCGACCGGCTCGAAGAGCTGTCCTATCAGCCCTTCCGCTCCATGGTCCAGGGAATCCTGCGGCACTCGGGCGGCATCCGCGTCGATCACATCATGGGCCTGTTCCGGCTGTGGTGGATCCCGCAGGGGATGCCACCCACCCAGGGCGCGTACGTGCGATACAACCATGACGCCATGGTCGGCATCCTCATGCTGGAGGCGCAGCGAGCCGGTGCGCTCGTCGTGGGCGAGGACCTGGGCACGGTGGAGCCGTGGGTGCGTGACTACCTGCGCGACCGCGGGATCCTCGGCACGTCGGTGGCCTGGTTCGAGATGACCGACGGGGGCTGCCCGGTCCCGCCTGAGGCCTATCGCGAGTATGCGATGGCGTCGGTCACCACGCACGACATGCCGCCGACGGCCGGCTACCTCGCGCTCGACCACGTCCGGCTGCAGCACCGCCTCGGCCTGCTGACCGAGGGACTGGAGGAGGAATCGGCCCTGGCCGAGCGCACCTTCGCGACCTGGCGCCGGGCGCTCATCGAGCGGGGCTTCCTGGCGCAGGAGGACGCCGGGGACATCGACGAGGAGGTGCTGGCCATGCATCGCTGGATCGTCGCCTCACCCGCGCGCGTGCTGAACGCGGCCCTCACCGACGCCGTCGGCGACCACCGCACCCAGAACCAGCCGGGCACCGTCGATGAGTACCCCAACTGGCGGGTGCCGCTGTCGGGGCCCGACGGCGCCCCGATCACCTTGGAGGACGTGTACGTGTCCTCGCGTGCGGCGAAGCTGGCCGCCGTCATGAACGGGTTCGGCATCGAGTCCGTGGGACGCCGCTGAGCCCAGGCGTCCCACGGCCCGGGCCTGGAGCCTCGTCACGCCGAGGCGGCTCCTGCGGCGGCCAGGTCAGCGAGCACGGCGGGCACCGTTGCCACCGCGACGGCAGCGGTCAGCCCCACCAGGACGCGGGTGCTGAATCCCTCACTGGCCGCGTCCAGGGCGGTCGCCTTGACGCAGTGGTCGGTGGCGATGCCGCACACGTCGACGCGGGTGACGCCGCGCCCCCGCAAGAACTCCGCCAGCGATGCCCCCGTCTCCCGCTCGGCCCCTTCGAATCCGGAATAGGCGGCGGTGTACTCGCCCTTGTCGAACACCCCGGCGAAGGCGGGGGCGCCGAGGTGCGGATGGAAGTCGGCCCCTGGCGTCCCGGCGACGCAGTGCGGGGGCCATGAGTCGACGAAGTCGGGGGACTCGGAGAAGTGATCGCCCGGGTCGATGTGGTGGTCGCGGGTGGCCACGACGAGGTCGTAGCCGTGGTCCCCGGCGAGCAGCTCGGCGACGCGGCTGGCCACGGCGGCGCCGCCGGCCACCGCCAGCGATCCGCCCTCGCAGAAGTCGTTTTGGACGTCTACGACGATCAACGCAGTGGTCATGGTTCAGCCCTGGGGGGCGTACGGGTTGAAGGTCTGGTCGCCCTCGGCGTCGAGCAGGGTGGTGAGGATGGCGGGGTAGCCCTTGCTCATCTTGAACGCCTCGCTGGGCAGTTCGGCCCGTGCGGCGGTGTGCCGTTCGCGGGCGGCCGTCAGCGGCTCGCGCCCGACGATCTCCCCTCCCGCGACCAGATGGCGCAGAAGCGGCCGATCGTTGGTGTCGCCGCGCGGCGGGGCGCCGACGCCGATCACCTCGGCCTCGGCGATTCCGGTCGGGCCTAGGCGTCGCAGGGCGAACTTGCGGCCGCCGATGGATGTCTTGTTGGCCGACTTCTTCGCCACGGGTAGGAGCGGCGCGCCGGCCTCGTCGCTCGCGGCGCGGGAGACCAGCTTGTAGACGAAGCCGCAGGTGGGGGCCCCGGAGCCGGTGACCAGGCTGGTGCCCACGCCGTAGCCGTTGACGGGCGCGGATCGCAGCGCGGCGATCTGGAACTCGTCCAGGTCCGAGGTGACGATGATCTTCGTGTTGACGGCGCCGAGGGAGTCGAGCAGGCGGCGCACGTCGACCGCCTGGGTGAGCAGGTCACCCGAGTCGAGCCGGACCGCCCCGAGGCGTCCCTGGGTCAGTTCGACGCCGAGGGTGACGGCTTCGGCGACGTCGTAGGTGTCCACCAGCAGCGTGGTGTCGCTGCCCAGGGCGGCGAGCTGGGAGCGGAAGGCGTCCTCTTCGGTGTCGTGCAGCAGCGTGAAGCTGTGCGCGGCTGTCCCGGCGGTCGGGACGCCGTAGCGTCGCCCGGCTTCCAGGTTGGAGCTGGACGCGAACCCGGCGATGTAGGCGGCCCGCGCGGCGGCCACGGCTGCCCACTCGTTCGTGCGGCGCGACCCCATCTCGATGCAGGGGCGGTGCCCGGCCATCGCCGTCATCCGGGAGGCCGCGGACGCGACCGCCGAGTCGTAGTTGTAGATCGACAGCAGCAGGGTCTCCAGGATGCAGGCCTCGGCGAAGCTGCCCTCCACGACCATGATCGGTGAGCCGGGGAAGTACAGCTCGCCGTCCGGGTAGCCCCAGATGTCGCCGCTGAACCGGTAGTCGGCCAGCCAGGCGGCCAGTTCGTCGTTGACGACGTCGTGCTCACGTAGGAACGAGACGGTCTCGTCGTCGAAGCGGAAGTTGTCCAGGGCCTCCAGGACGCGGCCGGTGCCCGCGACGACGCCGTAGCGGCGGCCTTCGGGGAGGCGGCGGGCGAACAGTTCGAAGACCGAACGCCGGAAGGCCGTGCCGGAGCCGAGCGCCGCACGAACCATCGTCAGTTCGTAGTGGTCGGTCAGCAGGGCGGTTGTCTGCAGCATGAGCGCAGTTTAGTGAGCGACGGGCGAGGCGTCGGTTTCCCGGCCCCGCGTGACACAATGGGGGTGGCGGATCGTCCACCCTTCATCCGTCGCCCGCGGACGTCACCCCGGAAGGTCCCGCCATGGCTTCCCGCCGAATCCGTAGTGCCCTGGTGGGCGTCCTCGTGGTCGCCCTCCTCGCCGCGATCGGCGTCGTCTGGCGTCCTTGGGAGTGGTGGCACCCCGATCGGCGGTGGGGCACGTGGGCCGACAAGCGCGACCAGACCTTCACGGCCAGCGATGGTACGACGTCGCGGTATCACGTCTTCGCGGCCGGGCTCAGCCGCGACACCGTGACCGGCATCGTGTTCCAGTTCCACGGCGACGGAGCCTACGAGTTCGACCATCCGGACAGTTCCTACTCCCTCGGGGGCCAGACCGGGATCGTGGAGGAGTGCCGGACCCGCGGCTATGTCGTCGTCGCCGTCCTCTCTCCGGACACCGAGGGTGAGGTCACCTGGTGGGAGAACGGCGCCGCCAATGCTGCGTACGCCGCCGAACTCGTGGCCACCATGACCGAGGAGTACTCCGCGGGGGCGGACAACACGTGGCTGGTCGGCTATTCCGGGGGGAGCCAGTTCATCACGCAGTTCTACCTGCCGTTGTGGTCCTCGACGCTGCACGGTGGCGGGGCGGTGATGTTCGGCGGCGGGGGACGGCCTTACAACGTGGTCGTGCAGCCGTTCGCTGACGGCCTGCGGGCGCATTTCCTGATGTTCTGGTACACCGGCGCCGCCGACAACGGACGCAGTTCCGAGGACGGCTACAACGCCTTGGGCGACAGCGTTCACGGCGCGAAGGCGGGGCTGGGCTTCTATGCGAGCGCCGGGTTCGTCACCGACCATCGCTGGCCCAGCGGGATGGGGCACGATCTGAGTCAGCAGTTCGGGGAGGTCCTCGCCGATCAACTGGATCGGCACCCCCGCTGACCCCCGTGCCAGAATGAAGGACATGTCCACACCACCCGAGCCCGTCATTCCCGCGGGCGCGACGGCGGTCGCCGAGCGGCCCGCCGCCGTGGCGCACGAGGTGACCCCGTGGGTGACGATCGTCTGGGACGATCCGGTCAACCTGATGAGCTATGTCACACATGTCTTCGTCACCTACTTCCGGTTCGAGCGGGCGAAGGCGGAGAGACTCATGCTGCAGGTCCACCACGAGGGGCGGGCCGCCGTCGCCTTCGGCACGCGCGAGGAGATGGAACAGCACGTGAACGCGCTGCATGGCTACGGGTTGTGGGCCACGCTGGAGCGGTCGGAGTGATCCCCTTCGCCCGCGTCGGCGCCGACCTGGTCGCCCGCGTCGACGGCTTCGAGGCCGCCTTGTTGAGCTCGCTGGTGCGCCAGGTTGCCGATCTGCTCGGCGGGCATGCCGGGACGGAGCGGACCGAGGACCCCTTCGCTCGGTGGGAGGCCGAGTTCGACGCCGGGGTGGAGTTGGATCGAAGCGACCCCGTGATCGGGCGACTGTTCCCCGACGCCTATGAGGATCCTGCGGCTGCGGGCGAGCACCACCGGTTCACGCAGGAGTCGCTGCGCCGGGGGCGGATCGAGGACTCCGACGTCGTCGCGGACGCCTTGGCTCCGCTGACCTCTGATGGCGGCGCACTCGTCGTGGCGCCGGACGCGGTGGAGGCGTGGTTGCGGGTGCTCAACGGCGTCCGGCTCGCGTTGTCGGTGCGCTTGGGCGTCGACACCCAGGCGGACCACGATCTGCTGAGCGCCTTGCCGGCGAAGGATCCACGGAGCCAGCTCGTCGATCTGTACGACTGGCTCGGGATGGTGCTGGAGTCGCTGCTGGAGGCGTTCGCGCAGCAGTGACGCGCCGGGGCCGCATGAATGCACGTTCAAGCTTTCATTTTTCAAGGAAAGAGAATCGGGTCAAAACCCCGTTACTACTGGCGGTAGTAGCCGAGTGAGGTTAGCCTGTCCAATGTGCCTGACACGATGACTCTTGCAGGCGCCCCGATGGACGTCCCCCTCCTGCTCACCGGAGCGCACCCCGACCGCACTACCGCCCGACGGCTCGCCAGCCTGGGCCTGCGCCGTGGCGCACATGTCCGCCTCGTCCAACGGCTCGCCGCCGGTGGCCGCATCGTTTCGGTCGCAGGTGGCCGGATCGCCGTGGACGCCGCCGTACTGACACAACTCCCCGTGGAAGTGATGGCATGAGCACCGACCAGGTCTCCCGCAAGCTCAGCATCAATCCCAAGGCCCCCACCGTCCGGGCCGCCTGCTGCGAACCCGGTGGCGAGGGCGTCGCCGGAGCCCCGATCGTCGCGCTCGCCGGAGCCCCCAACGTCGGCAAGTCGACGCTGTTCAACGGCCTCACCGGACTGCGCGCCGTCACCGGGAACTGGCCCGGCACCACCGTCGACGTCGGCCGGGGTGCCTGGCGCTTCAAGGCGGGCGACAAGGTCTGCCAGTGTGAGGACTGCGACGGCGGCTGCGCGGCCAACACCGCGACGGAGTTCACGCTGGTCGACCTTCCCGGTGCCTACAGCCTGGACCCGCTCAGCCCGGACGAGGAACTCACCCGAACACTGCTCCTCGATGCGCCCGCCGCCGAGCGTCCAGACGTCACGGTCGTGGCCGTGGATGCCGCCCACCTGGCGCGTTCGCTCTACCTCGTGGCCCAGTTGCGCGAAGCCCCGTGCCGCGTCGTCGTCGCGCTGACCATGACCGACCTGGCCCGCCAGGCGGGCGTCGAGGTCGACAGCTTCGCCCTCTCCCAGGGGCTCGGCTGCCCGGTCGTCGTGGTGGATCCGCGTCACCGTGTCGGACTCGACAACCTCACCCGGGCGGTCCGCGAAGCGCTCTCCAAGGCGGTGCCGCAGCCGCGCGACCTGCCCGCCGCGGCCGACGACCTGGAGCGCGAGGACGAGCGGTTCGCCTGGATCGCCGACGCGGTCGCCGGAGGCACCTCCCGCACCGGTGAGGAGCGGGTGAGCCGCTCGGACAAGATCGACCGGATCGCCACGCATCCGGTGGCGGGGCCGCTGATCTTCCTCGGCGTCATGTGGCTCGTCTTCCAGATCACGACCACCGTCGCAGCGCCGCTGCAGGACTGGCTCGATGCCCTGTTCACCGGGCCCATCTCCGACGGGGCCCGCGCAGGCCTGGAGGCGATCGGTCTGGGCGGCAGCTGGGTCGAGGGACTGCTCGTGGACGGTCTCATCGCGGGCGTCGGGATGCTGCTGACGTTCGTGCCGCTGATGGCCCTCATGTTCGTCCTCCTCGCTGTGCTGGAGGACTCGGGCTACATGGCCCGTGCCGCCGTGGTTACCGATCGCCTGATGCGCCGCATCGGCTTGCCGGGCAAGGCCTTCCTCCCGCTGGTGGTGGGGTTCGGCTGCAACGTCCCGGCGATCTCCGCGACCCGCATCCTCAGCGACCCACGCCAGCGCATCCTTACCTCGCTCCTGGTGCCCTTCACCTCCTGCACTGCCCGGCTCACCGTGTACGTCATGGTGGGGACGGTGTTCTTCGGGGGTGGCGCCGGCACGGTCGTCTTCATCATGTACCTGGCCTCCATCGCCGCCGTCGTCGGCGTCGGCCTGGTGCTGCGCAAGACCCTCTGGCGGACGATGGGCACCGAGCCTCTGGTGCTCGACCTGCCTCCGTACCAGGTGCCCACGGCACGGCTCACCGCCGCCGTCACCTGGATGCGGCTGCGGGGATTCCTGCGGACAGCCTCCGGCATCATCGTGGTCACTGTGTGCGCGGTGTGGCTGCTGCAGTCCATCCCCACCCAGTCGGGTGAGGCCTTCGGAGAGGTGCCGGTCCAGGACTCGGCCTACGGCGTCGCGGCGCAGGCCATCGCCCCCGTGTTCGCCCCCGCCGGTTTCGGGGAGTGGCAGACCGCCTCCGCACTCGTGGTCGGCTTCGTCGCCAAGGAGGCGGTGATCAGTTCCTGGGCCCAGACCTATGCCGTGGAGGAGCCGGCCGAGGGTGAGGACGCGGGCGACTTCGGCACCGCGATCATGCAGGCCTTCGACGACTCCTCGGGAGGGCACCCGCTGCCTGCCGTGATGGCGTTCCTGGTGTTCCTCATGGCGTACACGCCGTGCGTGGCGACCATCGCCGCGCAGAAGCGTGAGATCGGCTGGCGCTGGACGCTGTTCGGGGTGGCGATGCAGTTGGCCGTCGCATGGACGGCCGCGGTGGTGGTGTTCCAGATCGGAAGGCTGTTCTGGTGAGCCGCCCGCTCGCCGCCGTGCTGGACGCCTTCGGGTCCGGCGCCTCCTCCCTGGCCGAGATCGAGTCGGCGACGGCGCTGGACCACGACGTCGTCACCGCTGCGGTCGACCACCTCGTCCGCGCGGGGCGTCTCGAGGCGAAGATCCTCACCGTCGGCTGCCCGGCGGGTGGCTGCGGGGGCTGCGCGCTGGCATCCAGCGAGGGCGCCTCCGCCTGCACCCCCCAGGCTGGGGTGCCTGGACGCCGGGGGCTGGTCGCGCTGTCGCTGCGGGCCGACGTCCGCTGACCCGGCGGTCGGAGGCCTTGCCGGTGGCGACCACGAGTAATCTGGGTCGGCGTGAGTGACAACGGCGCCCCGGTCGGGCTGTTCGATTCGGGATTCGGTGGGTTGACGGTCGCCCGCGCGGTGACCGACCAACTACCCCACGAGGACATCCTGTATCTGGGCGACACCGCCCGCGCACCCTATGGCCCGCGCCCGCTGTCCGAGGTCCGCCGGTTCGCGCTCGAGTCCCTGGACTACCTGGTCGACCACGACGTCAAGGCGCTGGTGATCGCCTGCAATTCGGCCTCCTCTGCGGTCCTGCGGGACGCGCGGGAGCGCTACGACGTCCCGGTGATCGAGGTGATCCTGCCGGCCGCGCGCCGCGCCGCGAAGGCGACCCGGAACGGGCGCATCGGCGTCATCTGTACGCAGGCGACCGCCACCTCGCAAAGCTATGACGACGCGCTGGCCGCGGTGCCGGACGTGGAACTGTTCACCTCCGCCTGCCCCCGGTTCGTGGACTTCGTCGAGGCGGGGATCACCTCCGGACCCGAGATCCTCGCCTTGGCGCGGGAGTACCTGGCCCCGCTGCAGGACGCCGAGGTCGACACCCTCATCCTGGGCTGCACGCACTATCCGCTGCTCACCGGCGTGCTCGGCTACGTCCTCGGTGACGGCGTGACCATGGTCTCCTCTGCGGAGGAGTCCGCGAAGGAGGTATTCACGACGCTCACCGACCTGGGCCTGGTGCACGAACGGCCGCGCCCGGTGACGCGCCGGTTCCTCACCACGGGCAGCCCCGCGATGTTCGAGGGGGTGGGGCGCCGCCTCATGGGAGGCTTCGTCGAGGGCGTCGAGCAGGTCGCACCGGCTACTCTGCGGGCATGACTACCGCTCGCGCCGATGGGCGCGCCTTCGATCAGCTCCGCGACGTCCGCATCACCCGCAACTGGCTCGATCATGCCGAGGGTTCGGTGCTCGTGGAGTTCGGCCGCACCCGGGTGCTGGTGGCCGCGTCGGTGACGCCGGGTGTGCCGCGCTGGCGCAAGGGGAGCGGGCTGGGCTGGGTCACCGCCGAGTACGAGATGCTGCCGCGGGCCACCCACACCCGCTCGGATCGCGAGTCACGCCGCGGCAAGATCGGCGGTCGCACGCATGAGATCTCCCGGCTGATCGGCCGCGCCCTGCGCGCCGTCATCGACTACGAGGCGCTGGGGGAGAACACCATCGTCATCGACTGCGACGTGCTGCAGGCCGACGGGGGCACGCGTACGGCGTCCATCACCGGCGCGTACGTGGCGCTCGCCGACGCGGTGGCCTGGCTGCGCGAGCGCAACCTGCTGGCCGGCGAGCCGCTGAAGGATTCGGTGGCGGCGATCAGCGTCGGCATCGTCGATGGTGAGATCGTGCTCGACCTGCCTTATGAGGAGGACTCGACCGCCGAGGTCGACATGAACATCGTGTGCACCGGCGACGGTCGCCTCGTCGAGGTGCAGGGCACCGCCGAGGGGGAGCCGTTCGACCGCGAACAGCTGTCGGCGCTCGTTGACCTGGGCCAGGCTGGCTGCGCGACGCTGGCCACGCTGCAGGCGCAGGCGTTGACGGGGGCGCGATGAAGCTGGCCCAGGCCCTCGCCGAGCGGGCCGCCGTCCAGACGCGGCTCGACGAGCTGAGTGGGCGACTGGCCGCATCGGCGCTGATCCAGGAGGGGGAGCGGCCCGTCGAGGATCCCCAGGTGCTGCTGGCCGAGGCCGAGCACTGCTTCGACCGGCTGACGCGCCTGGTGAGCGTCATCAACGCCACGAACGCCGCCACCGAGTTCGAGCCGGGCGTGACCGTGACCGCCGCCATCGCGCGTCGCGACACGCTGGCCCGACGGCGCCAGTTTCTGAGTGCCGCCGCCCAGGCGGCGACGCCCGGGAACCGGATGGGCCGCTCGGAGATCAAGTTCGTCCCGACGCTGGACGTCGCGGCCCTGCGCAAGCAGGCCGACGAGGCCGCCCAGGCTTACCGCCAGCTCGATGACCGGCTGCAGGCGCTGAACTGGTCGGTGGACCTGATCGAGTCGTAGGCTGCGACCACCAGGTTCCGGGTAGCCGGTACCCGCGCGGCAGCGAGCATCAGCCCGGGCGACCGAGGGTTCGTATCGGCCGCACTGTGGGCCCGATGGGCCGGGCCACCCTCACACGGGGCACGCCCAGCACGCACGACACGGGCACCATGCAGGAAGCACCACGCATCACCGCGATGCTGGGTCGCGCGGGGAGGGTGGGTTCGGGGACTCCCCGGAACCTGGTGCTCAGTGCCGGGTCTTGGCCAGGACGCTGGGCCGCTCCAGGAAGCAGGCGGCCACCAGTCCGAGCGCTAGCACGGCGATGGGCAGCAGCATGGACTGCGCCATGGCCGCCGAGAACGGCGCGGCGACCGCCGCGGGCAGGCCGCCGCTCGCCTCGCCCAGACCGTCCTGGCCCGCGGGCATGAGAGCCGTGAGCCGTGACTGCATCAGGGCGGCGACCGCAGCGGACCCGATGACCGACCCGATCTGCCGGGTCGTGTTGTAGACGCCCGCGCCCGCGCCGGCCATCTGCGGGGGCAGGTTGCGGTTGGCCGTGGTGGACAGCGGACCCCACATGCCCGCCTGCCCGACGCCCATGACGGTCGCGGGCAGCAGGAACGCGAGGATCGGGGTGTCCGGGGTCATCCATAGCGCCCACCAGCTCAGGCCGACGAGGACGAGCGCCAGGCCCGGCAGCAGGATGTAACGGGGGTCGGTGCGATCGAGGATGCGACCGAACACGGGGGCGAGCACGCCGGACAGGACCGCCGAAGGTGCGGTGATGAGGGCGGCCTGGGTCGGGGTGAGCCCCCGGCCGAGCTGCGCGAAGAACATCAGCGGCAGCGACATGCTGGTGACGGCGCAGCCGACGGCGGCGATACCGATGTTGGCGACGGCGAAGTTGCGGTCGCGGAACAGCTCCAGCGGGACGAGGGGTTCGTTGCGGGTGCGGGCCTGATTCCACACGAACACGACGGCCAGGATCAGGCCAGCGATGATGAGGCCCCACACGGAGATGGGCCCCCAGATCTGGCCCCAGTTGTACGCCTCGCCCTCCTGCAGCCCGAACACGATGAGGAACAACGCGGCACCGGACAACAAGACGCCGACGGTGTCGAAGCGGTGGGGATGAGTGGGGAGCGCGGGCACGAGGCGGACCGCGAGGAACCAGGCGACGACGCCGACGGGGACGTTGATGAAGAAGATCCATTCCCAGCCCAGGCCGTCGACGAGGACACCGCCGGCGATCGGCCCGACCAGCGTTGCGACGCCCGCCGTGGCGCCCCACAGGCCCATCGCGGCGCCGCGCTGGGTGGCTGGGAAGGTCCGGGTGATGACGGCCATGGTCTGCGGGGTCATCATGGCCGCGCCGACGCCCTGCAGGGCCCGGGCCGCGATGAGCAGCGGGAGGGTCCCGGACAGTCCGCACAGCAGCGAGGAGAGCGTGAAGACGACCAGTCCGTCCAGATAGATCCGCTTGGGTCCGAACCGGTCGCCGAGGCGTCCGGTCAGCAACAGGGGGACGGCGTAGGCCAGCAGGTAGGCGCTGGTGACCCACACGACGTTGTCGAGGTTGGCGGTGTGCGGATCAAGGGCTGCTTTGATGGCCGGGTTGGCCACCGACACGATGGTGGTGTCGAGCAGGATCATGAAGAACCCCACCACCAGGGCCCACAGCGCGGGCCAGGGGGACGCCGTCGGCTGTGCCGGCTCGGCCTGCTGTGGGGTCATCGCGTTCCTCTCGGGCGGCGCTGGCAGGGCCCGGACTGGGACGATGCGCGTCGCGACCCAGCGACGATAGCTTGCCTTTCAACCACCTTTGGGCGTGCGCGCGATGTGGGACACGCCCGTGAGGGATTCTCCGCTCTGAACTCAGCCCCTAGTGGGGTGCTGGAACTCAGCTAGGCGTGGGGTACTGGAACTCAGCTTGTCGTGGGGTGTTGCGGGCGTGAGGCGGAGAGCGGGGCTGCGGCGTCGAGCGCCAGGGCGCCCCAGTCGCGGGCGGGACGGGCGTCCCAGCGCTGGAGCGGGACGGCCAAGGACACGGCGGCGATCACGTGACCGCGGGCGTCGCGGATGGGCGCGGCGGCGCACGCCAGGCCGGGGGTGGACTCTTCGCGCTCGTAGGCGACGCCGCCTGCGCGGGCCACGTTCAGGTCGGGCAGGAGGGCAGCCAGGGTGGCGTGGCTGTGCGGCGTCATCGTCGGCAGTGTGCCGTCGGGGTAGAGGGCGGCGAGCTGGTCGTCGTCGAGTTCGGACAGCAAGGCCTTGCCCAGGCCGACGCAACTGGCGGGCAGTCGTCGACCGATGGCGGAGGGGAGCTGGAACGGCTCGTTGCCGTCGACCTTGGCCAGGTAGAACACCTCGCTGCCCTGCAGCAGCGCCACCGAGCAGGTCTCCCCGGTCTCCAGGGCGACCGTGCGGGCCAGGTCGGTGGCCTCGCCGAGCAGATCGAAGCGCGACGTGTAGGCCTGGCCGAGCTCGACGGTCATGGCGCCGAGCCGGAACCGGCCCGCCTCGTCTCGTTCGAGATAGCCGCGGGAGGTGAGGGTGGTGAGCAGCTCATGGACGGTGGTGCGGGGCAGGTCGGTGGCCTGGCCGATGTCGGCGGCGGTCAGCCGGGCGTCCTTGCCGAGGAACAGCTCGACGATGTCCAGCGCCCGCATCACGGCTGGGGTGCGACGTGCCACGGCGGGCTCCTTTCGACGCCCCGAAGCCTAGTCGCTCCCGAATGGCTCGGATCGCTTGACAACACCCGTGAGTGAGTCCGATATTTAGAACCAACGTACGAGATTTCGTACACCGTGCAACGACGCAACGGAGGAGACGCATGGCCGTGAAGACCGCCATCATCGGCTCGGGCAACATCGGAACCGACCTGATGATCAAGATCCTGCGGGGCGGGGGTGATCTCGAGGTCGCCGCACTAGTAGGCATCGATCCTGACTCCGACGGCCTCGCGCGGGCTCGACGCCTCGGCGTCGAGGCCATCGACACCGGCGTGGACGGACTCATCGCCTCCCCGCTGTTCGACGACATCGAGATCGTCTTCGACGCCACCTCGGCCCGCGCCCACCTCTACGACGACGCAGCCCTGCGCGCCGTCAAGCCCGACATCAAGGTGATCGACCTGACCCCCGCGGCCCTGGGCCCGTTCTGCATCCCGGTCGCCAACCTGGACGCCGTCATCGAGGCCCCCAACGTCAACATGGTGACGTGCGGCGGGCAGGCCACCGTCCCGATCGTGCACGCCATCAGCGCGGTCGCCGAGGTGGCCTACGCCGAGATCGTCGCCTCGATCAGCTCGAAGTCGGCCGGCCCCGGCACCCGCGCCAACATCGACGAGTTCACCGAGACCACCGCCCACGCCCTGGAGGTGGTCGGCGGGGCCCAGCGGGGCAAGGCGATCATCATCCTCAACCCGGCGGAGCCGCCCGTGCTCATGCGCGACACCGTGTTCTGCCTCACGCGGGGGGCCGACCCGGACGCGATCCGCGCCGCCGTCACCCAGCGGGTGGCCGCGGTGGCCGCCTACGTGCCCGGCTACCGGCTCAAGCAAGACGTCCAGTTCGACGTCATCGACCCGGCCGCCCCGGTCACGCTGCCCGACGGGCGCACCTTCGACGGGCTGAAGGTCAGCGTCTTCCTCGAAGTGGAGGGGGCCGCCCACTACCTGCCCGCCTACGCGGGCAACCTCGACATCATGACCTCGGCCGCGGTGCGGACGGGGCAGGCCATCGCGGCGTCCCTGCTCGCCTCGGCCGACGACCGGCAGGAGGCCAGCGCATGAGCGGCTCGATCTTCATCTCCGACGTGACGCTGCGCGACGGCAGCCACGCGGTCGCCCACCAGTTCACCCCCCAGCAGGTCGCCAGTATCGCGGGGGCGCTCGACGCCGCGGGCGTGGACAGCATCGAGGTCGCCCACGGCGACGGCCTGGCCGGCTCCTCGGCCAACTACGGGTTCGCCCCGTTCACCGACCTGGCCAAGATCGAGGCGGCGGCCGGGGCGGTCGAGCGGGCCGCCATCGCCGCCCTGCTGATCCCCGGGGTCGGCACGATCGCCGAACTGCGCGACGCCCACAGCGCGGGCGCCAGCTACGTCCGCGTGGCGACGCATTGCACGGAGGCCGATGTCGCCGCCCAGCACATCGCGACCGCACGCGAGATCGGCATGAACACGGCAGGCTTCCTGATGATGTCCCACATGGCCTCGGTGGAGAAGCTCGTCGAGCAGGCGCTGCTGATGCAGAGCTACGGCGCGCAATGCGTCTACGTCACTGACTCGGCAGGCGCCATGACGACGCCGCAGTACGCCGAGAAGATCGCCGCCGTCCGGGACGCCCTCGACCCGGCCACCGAGGTCGGCGTCCACGCCCACCAGAACCTGTCGCTGGCCGTCGCCAACTCGGTCGCGGCGGTCGAACGGGGGGCCTACCGGGTCGACGCGTCCTTGGCCGGGCTCGGCGCCGCCGCGGGCAACACGCCCCTGGAGGCCTTCGTCGCGGTCTGCGACCGGCTCGGCTGGGAGACCGGCTGCGATGTGTTCGCCCTCGCCGACGCCGCCGACGACCTCGTCCGGCCGCTGATGACCAGCCCGGTCCAGGTGGACCGGGACACGCTCAGCATCGGCTACGCCGGTGTCTACGGCAGCTTCTTGCTGCACGCCCAACGGGCCGCCGCCAAGTACGGCGTCCCCACCTCCGAGATCCTGCTGGAACTCGGCTCCCGCGCGATGGTCGGCGGTCAGGAAGACATGATCGTCGACGTCGCGCTCGACCTGGCCCACTCCCGATCCCGTTCCGGCAACGCCGCCTGACTCGACAAGGAAAACAACCTCATGTCCTCCGACACCACCGCATCCGCGACACAGTCGTCGCGCGACGACCACGACGTCGAACTGATCGACAAAGGCACCCGCATGCGCGCCCTCATGGGCAGCGCGGTCGGCTCCGCCGTCGAGTGGTACGACTACTTCCTGTACGGCACGATGGCCAGCGCCATCTTCGGGCACCTCTTCTTCCCGTCCGACGACAAGTTCATGGAGACCGTGCTCGCGCTCGCGTCGTTCTCCCTGGCCTTCCTGGTACGTCCGATCGGCGGCATCTTCTTCAGCCACATCGGCGACCGGATCGGTCGCAAGAAGACCCTGGTGATGACGCTGTCCCTCATGGGTGTGTCCACCGCGGCCATGGGCCTGCTCCCCACCCACGCCCAGATCGGCGTGTGGGCCGGCGTCTTGTTGACGCTGCTGCGCCTCATCCAGGGGCTCGCGCTCGGCGGGGAGTGGGGCGGCGGCGTCCTGCTGGCCGTGGAGTACTCCCCACGCTCCAAGCGCGGCTTCTACGGGGCCGTCCCGCAGACCGGTGCCCTCTTCGGGCTGGCGCTGGGCAACCTGACCGTCACCGGGCTGGACGCGCTCCTGAGCGAGGAGCAGTTCCTGAGCTGGGGCTGGCGCATCCCGTTCCTGCTGTCGGCGCTGCTGGTGCTGCTGGGCCTGTGGATCCGCAACAAGGTCGACGAGACTCCCGCCTTCCGCAAGATCAAGGCCGAGCGCAAGGAGGTCAAGGTCCCGATCGTGGAGATCTTCAAGACGCAGTGGCCGTCGGTCCTCAAGGCCATCGGCGCCAAGTTCATCGAGACGTCGACCTTCTTCATCTTCGCCACGTTCGTCGTGTCGTACGCCATCAAGCTGGGCTACACCCGCAGCGAGGCGCTCACCGCGGTCCTGGTGGCCGCCGTCATCGCGATCCCGTGCATGCTGGCCATCGGGGCGCTGTCGGATCGCGTCGGCCGCAAGACCTTGTACCTGATCGGCACCGTGCTGGCCGTCATCTACATCGTCCCGTACTTCTGGCTGGTGAACCTGATGAACGTGCCGATCCTGGTGCTGTCCACCGTCGTCGGTTTCGGTGCCATCTGGTCGGTGTACGGCGCGCTGATGGGCACCTTCTTGGCCGAGTCCTTCACCGCCGACGTGCGCTACACCGGCATCTCGCTGGGCTACCAGGTGGGTGCGGCGCTGGTCGGCGGCACCGCCCCGCTGATCGCGACGGCCTTGGTGGGGACGACGAACAACTACCCGCTGATCGGCATCTTCATCGGTTTCTGCGCCGTGGTGTCGTTCATCTCGGTGTGGTTCACCCGCGACCGGTCGGGGCAGGTGCTCGACTGACCCATGGCCGCGGCCGTCTCCGGGCGGAACGGTCCGTGCGTGCTGCCCGGTTCCTCGCTGAGGGGCCGGGCAGCACGCTGTCCGAGCGCGAGGTGCAACCGGAGGGGGCCGTATGCCTCGCGTAGGGTGGTCGCCATGCACCGCGTCGTCCTGGCTACCCACAACGGCAAGAAGCTCGCCGAACTGCGGCGGATCCTGGAGCGCGCAGGACTCGATGCCGAGGTCGTCGGGCTGGACGAGATCGGCCAGTACGCCGAACCGGCCGAGACCGAACGAACCTTCGAGGGGAACGCGCTGATCAAGGCCCGCGCCGCCGCCGCCGCAACGGGTCTACCTGCCCTGGCCGACGATTCCGGGCTGGAGGTGGACGCCCTGGGGGGGATGCCGGGAGTCCGGTCGGCGCGCTGGGCGGGCGGGCACGGCGACGACGCCGAGAACCTCTCCCTCGTGCTGCGGCAGATCGACGATGTCCCCGATCCCGAGCGCAGCGCCCGGTTCGTGTGCGCGGTCGCGCTCGTGCTGCCGGGCGGCACCGAGCGCGTGGAGCGCGCCACCATGGAGGGCAGCCTGGCCCGCGAGCCCCGCGGCAGCAACGGGTTCGGCTACGACCCCGCCTTCGTGCCCGATGGCTACGAGCAGACCACCGCCGAGCTCGCGCCGCAGGCCAAGGACGCGATCAGTCACCGGGGCAAGGCCTTGCGCGCCATGGTCGCCCCGCTGGCGGCGGCGCTAGGGCAGGGCGAGCCAACGGAGGGCTCCGTCGTTCACGGGCCGGGCAACGAGGCCGACGCCCAGTACCTGGCGCTGTTGCGCCGGATCCTGGAGCACGGGGTGCGCAAGTCGGACCGGACAGGTACCGGGACGCTCAGCGTGTTCGGCCACCAGATGCGGTTCGATCTGGCCGCCGGGTTCCCGCTCCTCACCACCAAGAAGCTGCACACCCGGTCGATCTTCGGGGAACTGCTGTGGTTCCTGCGCGGGGACACCAACGTCGGCTGGCTGCACGAGAACCGGATCAGGATCTGGGACGAGTGGGCCGACGAGGCCGGCGACCTGGGCCCGATCTACGGCGCCCAGTGGCGGCGCTGGGCCGCCCCGGATGGCCGCCACATCGACCAGCTCGCCGCCGTCATCGATCAGCTGCGGGTCAACCCCGACTCCCGGCGACACGTCGTCGCCGCCTGGAATCCGGCCGACGTCGACGCCATGGCGTTGCCGCCCTGCCACATGATGTTCCAGTTCTACGTGGCGGACGGCCGGTTGAGCTGCCAGATGTACCAGCGCTCGGCCGACGTGTTCCTCGGCGTCCCGTTCAACATCGCCTCGTACGCGCTGCTGACGCAGATGATCGCCCAGGTCGTCGGACTGCAGCCCGGCGAGTTCGTCCACACGCTGGGCGACGCCCACCTGTACCTCAACCATCTCGACCAGGCTCGCGAGCAGCTCGCCCGGTCACCGCGCGCCTTGCCGACGCTGCGCCTCAACCCGGCGGTGA
>RRZT010922181.1_pt1 | contig 30699 bp, 28 predicted proteins | sample 2165551 | NCBI WGS metagenome assembly RRZT01 (sample SAMN10456910, study PRJNA506462) | wastewater metagenome | biome: wastewater; feature: sludge; material: wastewater sludge; isolation source: wastewater sludge with Escherichia coli K12::gfp cells carrying plasmid... | place: USA: Moscow, Idaho...
ACCGGCGGAGCCATCGGCTTTAAGCCGAATATTGGTAATTTGGCTGCTGGTACTGGTCGGGTTGGTGGCGACCCCTGCTGTGCCCGTACTGCCGTTGGCCGGCACAATGCCGCCCGCCACGGTGCTGCCGTTGGTCGTCCCTGCGGGTTGACTCGGCTCACAAACCGAGAAAAACCCTTCGCCCAAACCGGAAAATAGGTAGCTACCGGCGGCATCGGTGGTGGTGCTGGTAATCAGCGTACCGGCACACGTCGCGCCACTTCGCAGCTCAATCGCCACACCTGCCAAGGGGGTATCGGTGCCGGTTTCAAACGTGCCGTTGGGCGTGGTGTTGTTGTCTTTAAAAGCTTTGCCGGAGATATAGCCTTGGGTGCTCACCGAGAGGGTGGCATTGGCGGCGGCTTGGTTACTGCCGACGTTGGTTTGCAATGCCCCCACGGGGATGCTGTTGATATGCCCGCCAATGGCACTGGCGGTTACATTGACGCTGACCGTGCAGCCCCCAGCAGGAATACTCGTGCCGTTGGCAAGGGTGATGCTGGTGGCACCGGCTCCGGCAGTCACCGCACCGGTACAAGTGGACACCACGGCAGGTACCGCCGCCACAACCATCTGGCCGGGTGCGCTAGGCAAGGTGTCGGTCAACGCCGCGGCCAGCGTAATCGCACTGCTATTGGGGTTGCCTAAGGTAAAGGTCAGGGTGGAGGTGCCGTTGGCCGGTATCACCGTAGGCGAAAAAGCCTTGCTCAGCCCTACAGGCGAGGACACCACCAGCTTGGCACTGGTCGCCTCTTCGTTGCTCACCCCTTCAAAAGTGGTTACGCCCCCCGCAGGAATTTGGTTGGTATAGGTGCCAGAAATGTTGCTCAACACGCTGACCGCAAGCGTACACACGCTGTTGGCCGCCAAGGTGCCGCCGGTAAAGCGCACGCTAGTGGCAGAAGGCAGTGCGGTCACTACGCCGCCGCAGGTGCTGCTGGCGGCGGGTGTTGTCGCTACCACCAAGCCTGTGGGCAGGCTATCGGTAAAAATTGCCCCTGTCAGCGCGGTGCTATTGGGGTTGGTCAGCTTGATTTTGAGGATGGCCGCCGCCCCTGGGGCACGCGTCCCCCAGCCTGTGGTAAAGCCTGCAGGGTTGCCCACATCGAGGGTTTTGTCGTCGAAGGCTTTATTGACGACCAAGGGTTTTTTGACTTTGAGCGTGTCGGTCGTAGCTTGCGTATTGCTGATGCTGGCACCACCCGAGGTGGCCGTCACCGTGCCAACAGGAATGGTGTTGACAAAATCCCCCTCTGCCGCCGCGATAACATCTATTTCACCGTAACAAGACCCTGCCGCGCCCCCCGAAGTTGGGGCGATTTTCGCACCGCTAATGTTGAGGCTACTAGGGGTCGGTGCAGTGACCACACCCCCAACGCAGGTCGTCACCGGATTAGAGCCGCTAGGAATCGTGATGCCACCTGGCAGGTTGTCCAATGCCAAGACATTGGTAATCTCGGCGGCTGTAGGGTTGTAGAACGTAATCCGCAAACGAGAACGCTGGTTGGGCTGCACAGGATTAGGCAAGAACTGTTTGATGACACCAATTTGGCTGCCCATCCCAAGGCTGGTATTGGCCGCGCTGGCATTGGTTAAGCCTTGATCGGTTTGCAGGCTGCTGGCTGGAATGGTGTTGGTAATCGCACCCAGTGCCAACGAGGTCACGTTGACATCCACCGTACACACGGCATTGGGGGCGAGGCTGGCACCGGAGAGCGATGCCGAACGGGCATTGGCGGTGGCGGTCACCACCCCCCCAGGGCAGGTGGTGCTGGCTGCAGGGTTAGGCGCGAGCACCATGCCATTCAATGCTGCGCCCGAAGCCCCCCAGCGGTGAAGTAATCGGTAAAGCGGAGATCAGTCACGGCCTCGGTGCCGTTGGTGACAGTAATGCTCAGACGGCTGACCTGGCCTGGAAAAATCAAAGAATTGGGGTTAGTGGATTTGCTCACCACAAGGGCGCTCGATACGCCCGCCCCCAAGGTGGCGGTAATCGGCGTGGTGTTTTTCACCCCGCCATTGGCGGTCACATTGCCCACCGGCAGGGTATTGACCCAAGGCCCCGCGCCCGTGGTGACGATATCAAACAAAAAGTCGCAGTTTGCCCCCGCTGCCAATGAGGCACCCACCAAGCTGGCGCTGTTGCCGCCCGCCGCCGCTGTGACTGTTGTCGCCCCCCCGCAGGTGGTGTAGGCATTGGGAGGCGTGGCCAACAGCATCCCTGCTGGCAGAGGATCGGTCGCGCTGACGTTGGTCAGCGGCACAGCACCACCATTACTCAGACGAATGGTCACAGTCGATTTGCCGCCTGGCGAAACACTGGCGGGGTTAAAACTTTTAGTCGCGCCCAACGAGGCGGTATAGGTCAGGGTAGCCGTGGCACTCATTGCGCCACCATAAGCGGTGCTAATCAAGCGGGTGTTGCCGTTCGCCAGCGTTTCGGTGCCGTCGGCAGTGGCAACGTTGTTATACGTCCCTGCCGCGCCCACGACATCGACTTGCACTTGGCACGACCCATCGGCTCCTGTGCCGCCACCGGCACGGGCAGGAATCACCCCCCCGTTCAAGCCCAAAGAGGTGCTGCCAGCTGCGGCGGCAATCGTGCCCCCACAGGTACTGGCGGCATTGGCAGGGCTGGCAATTTGGAGTGGCACACCACTGGTATTGGTGGGCATGGGGTCGGTGATGGACGCGCCGGTAATCGGGTTCACCGATTTATTATTCAGCGTAATCGTCATGCGGCTGACCGAGCCTTCAGACAAGGGACCCGCAGGGCTAAATGCCTTGGTGATGCCCAACACTTTGGCTGTGGTGCTCGAAGCCCCATTAGAAGGCGCACCGTTACACAGGGTGCTGCCACTGGTACACACCCCACCGTTTTCGATGGTGTTGGTGATGGCTGCACCAATCGGAGCCGTGGGGTCGATCATCGCCCAAAACAAAATTGTGCAACTGCCTGGGGTGTTGCTGCTGCTGCGTGCAGGCAGTGCGCCTAGGGTAAACGTCACATCGGCGGCATTGAGCGCGGCAGGTGTACTGACCCCACACGCACTGGTCGGGCTGTAATCTTTGCCGTTCAGCACGCCGGTAAGGTAGCTCAGGCGGTTCGCGCCAAGGTGGTCAACAATCGTGACGTTATTCATCACACTGGCGGAGTAATTCTCTACTGTGATTTGAAAGGCGACTGGATTCCCTAGCGAGGCCACAGAAGGTGCGGCGGTCTTCGACACCTTTAAATCAGTGGCGACCATCACCGTGCTGCTGACGGCATTGCTGATAATTTCGGGCTTACCCGCCACGGTTACCGCGCCAACCGGCAAGGTGTTGGTGTAGGTAATCGGCACGCCTGCGGTTTGGGCGGTGCCAGTAAAAGGTACGGTCACGGTGCAGCTCCCACCAACGGGAATCGTGCCGCCGGTCAGCGTTACGCTACGCCCCCCTACCGCACCGGTCACCACACCCCCTGCACAAGTGGTGCTTGCGCCAGCATCGAGCTTGAGACCATAGACCCCGTTGCCCTCGGCATCCATGGGGCTATCGGTAAAGCTCACGGTCAGGGGCGCGTTGCCATCGTTCCACAAGGTAAGGGTAAAGAAGTCAGATTGCCCACTCGACAAGGTGGCATGGGCAAAAACCTTGCCGACGCGCAAGGGGGATTTGACCGTGACATTGGCACTCGCCCCCGCAGCAGACACCAAGCCAAGGTCGTTGGTTAGATTAGTGGCCGGAATCACGTTGGCGGCAAAGTCCAGATATTTGCCGTTAGAGGTATTGGCTTCGACCTGCACGGTAAGCGTGCAACTGCTATTGGCAGCAACCGTCCCCCCCGTGGCCGTGACGACAATATCACCGGCAGCCGGCGCAAAGGTCGGTGCGGTGCCCCCCCGGGCAGCTTACTGTGGCATTAGGCGGGTTAGCCACTTTGATGGCCGCCATCCCGCCAAGCAGCGGGAAACTATCGGTCAGCGCGAAATTAGGCAGCGGTGCCGAGGCGGGGTTGTTGACTTTGAGGGTGAGGGTAATGGGCGCACCGCCCAACACCGCATCGGTGGCACTAAAAGATTTTTCGAGGGTGGGCAGCGGGGTAGCACTGATAAATATGGTTTGGATGGCTGAACCGCTATTGGAAAGGGCAACCCCAGCCTCTTTGCCTGTCACGCTAGCGGCCACAATGCTGTAGTCGTAAGAAGTGGCACTCCCCGAGCTGGAGCCGCCGGTCACGGGCAAATCTAGGGTGCAGTACGCGGCATTGCTGCTGCTTGCTTGTGGAATGGTTGCGCCCGCCAAGATGATGGATTGCCCACCCACGGCTGTGGTCAATGTGCCGCCGGTGGCCACATTGGCTCCACCGCCATCGGTACAGGTATACACCGGCGCGGCGGTCATCTTCAGACCGTTGGGCAAGACCCCTGGCAAGGTGTAGTTAAACCCGACATCGGTCAGGCCACTTGCCGTGCTGCTGTTGGTGAGGCGAACGCGTAAGGTGGTGGTTTCGCCTGGGGCAATCGTCCCCGCCGCGCCGCTCGCCAAAGAAACCGTCGCCACCAAATCAGCCTGTGCGGCCCCGCTGACCAGCAGCAAGACCCCCACGCTCCAACGGGATAGACCACCAGCGGTACGCTTACGCCCACCCCCCATCCCCATCACACAGAACACACACAGTAATAGCAAAGAACACAGCAGCAAAGTCAGCATGAAAAAGGCTCTAATTCACGTTAAATACGATAAAAAAAACCGAACCTAGACAAAGCAAAACCCCTATTGTTGCGAATAGGGGCTTTGGGTGGGACTGCGCTGCAACAAGGACACAAAAAACATAAAAAACAGCACAAACCACACGCCACAACACAGCATAAAGGTCGGTATCGGCCGACTGTATCGCATACACCACGTATCGACCTACACTAAATCACCTATTCAGACCCAACCTAAACCACGGTTGATTTAACTGCTAAAACAAAGGCATACGCCTGTCGCAAAAAAATGACCCCATGATACGAAGTCATGGGGTCATTTAGTTAACATCGATTAAGCCCGCGCCGTCACCGTCGGCGTACTGCCCCCACCTTGCAGCGGATGCTGCTGCAAAGCCACCGCGCCCAACACGCCGACCAAGAGCAAGGCAATCACCGTCAGCAGCCAATTTTGGCGACGTTGCTCGCGCATCAAGCGGATGTAGCCATCCAGCATCAGGCGTTGGGTGTCGCCAGATAAAGCTTCGTTTAGGCGACGGGGGATGGCGGGCAGAATGCTGGCCCACTGCGGAGCTTCGTGGCTGAGGTTGCGCAACAGGCCGCGCCAGCCCATTTGCTCGTTCATCCATTTGACTAAGAAGGGCTTGGCGGTTTGCCACAGGTCAAGGTCGGGGTCGAGCTGGCGACCCAGCCCTTCAATATTCAGCAGCGTTTTTTGCAGCAACACCAACTGCGGCTGAATCTCGACGTTAAACCGGCGACTGGTTTCAAACAGCCGAAGCAGCACGAGGCCAAACGAAATCTCGGACAAGGGGCGGTCAAAAATCGGCTCGCACACCGCCCGCACCGCCGCTTCTAGGGCTTCGACCCGCGTATCTTTCGGCACCCAACCGGATTCGATATGCGCCGTGGCCACCCGCTTGTAGTCACGGTTAAAAAACGCCAAAAAATTCACCGCCAAATAATGTTTGTCGTAGTCGGTCAAGCTGCCGACGATGCCAAAATCCAGCGCGATATACCGCCCATCGTCGGCGACAAAAATATTGCCGGGGTGCATGTCGGCATGAAAAAACCCGTGGCGGAACACTTGGGTAAAGAAAATCTCCACCCCAAAGCGCGACAGCTGTTTTAAATCCACGCCCGCTTCCCGCAGCCGGTCAATTTGCCCCACCGGAATCCCGCGCATCCATTCCAGCGTCAGCACCTCGCGCCCTGTGGTCTCCCAAAACACTTCGGGGACAATCAGCATGTCAGAGGGCGTGAAATTGCGCCGCAACTGGGAGGCATTGGCGGCCTCGTTCATCAGGTTCAGCTCGTCGTGTAGATAGGTGTCAAATTCAGCCACCACTTCGCGCGGGCGCAAGCGTTTGCCATCGACCAAAAACCGCTCGGCCAAACGGGCGAGGGTTTTGAGCAGGGCTAAATCTTGTTCGATGACCGGCAAAATCCCTGACCGCAGCACTTTAACCGCCACCTCGCGCCCATCGTGGCGGCGGGCATAGTGGACTTGGGCAATCGAGGCACTGGCGGCGGGGGTGTCGTTAAACTCAGCAAACAGCACTTCGACCGGCTGGCCGAGGCAGGCTTCGATGGTGGCACGGGCTTGGGCGGCGGGAAACGGCGGGACGCGGTCTTGTAGCCGCGCCAGTTCATCGGCGTAGTCGGGAGGCAGTAAGTCGCGGCGGGTAGACAGCACCTGCCCAAATTTCACAAACAGCGGCCCGAGGCTTTCCAGTGCCAAGCGCACCCGTACCGGCAGCGGCTGCGACAAATCGCGGCGACTTGGCAGCCAACCCAGCAGCCGGTGAATAAACGCCAAGCGGCTGTGGTCGATAAAAAACTCGTCCAACCCATAGCGGTGCAGCGTGGTGAAAATAGTGCGAAAGCGAGACAGGCGCATGGTGGGGAACTCGTCAAAGAATCAGCCGGTGGCAAAAGCGGGGCGTACGTCCACGCTACTTACTCTGTAAAAAAACCAACGCCCCTCGCCTTGGTGCAAAGGGCATCGGAGGCAAGGGGCTACGCTCAAAGGGCGGTTTAACCGCTGGGCAGGCTATCGGAACAGGCCGCGCGGCATGGCGCTGAGAACCTGACGAACGATGCGTCAGCCGAGGCGACAAGCCGCCTCTATCCTCGCCAGCCGTTTTTCGGCGCGTTCAACCGCATCGCGCACGGTGTCTACCGAGGTATTAAAGCTGTCCACGCTTTCGCGCCGTGCCAGCAGCGGGGTTTCTTCGCGCAGATGTTCGGCGTAGGACTGCGCCAGTCGCCATGCAATTTCGCCTTTGATGCCAAACAGACGGCGCAAGGTGGTTTCGACCCGCCACGCAGCAGCATCGCCCACCAAGCGGGAGAGGTCTTCGCCAGCATCCCACTTCAGCCCGCCTAAAATCCGCGCCATTGCCAAGCCCAGTTCGCCATCGCCGGTCAGGGTCAAGCTGCTGGGGGCGACGGCTTTGCCCGCCACCGCCATCGCAGCCGAGCCCAGTCCAATGGCGACCACGGCTTCGGGCTCGCCGCCGGTTTCGCCCAGATAGCCGTCTTCTAGCACCACGGCCAGCACCGAGGCGGGCGACAACACCAGCTTCACCCGCCGCCCTGCGTGGGCGGTCAGTTGGCTACGCACGGTGGGGTGCTGCTTGAGCAGATGATTCAGAACAGCCAGTTGCGGTAGATTCATGGGGAAGTTCTCCGTGTAAGCCAAGGGGTGGGGTGGGCGGGGGACTGGCAGCGGTGGACGGGGCGGTGACTGGCGGCGCAGCAAAAGCCAAACCCAAACCCAAACCAAAAGGCAACCACCCCCCGCCTCCGGCGTACCCCTCCACGGGAGGGGAATCACTGCCAGCTTCGCTGCTTTTATACCCCTCCACCGGCGGGGATGGACGGCAACGCCGGACGGGGCAGTGAGGGGCGGCGCAGGTAGGTCGGGTTTCAACCCGACACCGTGATGGGATTTTTGATGCAGCCTAGGTCAGGCGCAGTGATGTTTACGTCAACACGCCCTTAGAAGCTGTTTACGATCTCAATGGCGCAGGGGTTGTCAAGGCGAAATTCAGAAAAAAGCACCGTTCGAACTGAATTCACACGCATTTTTTTACGCATTTCAACGCCGGATCACCCGAGTCTCGCAGATCGTAAACAGCTTCTTAGAATTTCCAGCCCTTATGCAGTGCCACCACCCCACCGGTCAGGTTGTGGTAGTCCACTTTGCCAAAACCAGCATCGAGCATCATTTGCTTTAACGTGGCTTGGTCGGGGTGCATCCGAATGGATTCGGCCAAATAGCGGTAGCTGTCGGCATCTTTGGCAATCAGCTTGCCCATCAGCGGCAGGGCTTTAAACGAATACAGGTCATACACCGGCTTCATCGGTGCCCACACCTTAGAGAACTCCAGCACCAGCAGTTTGCCCCCAGGCTTGAGGACGCGGCACATTTCCGCCAAGGCGATGTCTTTGTGCGTCATGTTCCGCAGCCCAAACGCCACCGACACCACGTCAAAGTAACGGTCAGGGAAAGGCAGTTTTTCGGCATCGGCAAGGGCAACCGGCAGCACCACGCCTTCGTCTAGCAGCCGGTCACGCCCCACGGTCAGCATGGAGCTGTTGATGTCGGTCAGCCAGACTTCGCCGGTCGCGCCGACTTGCTTGGCCCAGCCACGCGCCAAATCGCCCGTCCCCCCCGCAATATCCAGCACTTTTTGCCCTGCCCGCACGCCGGCGGTGCCGAGGGTAAAACGCTTCCAGAGGCGGTGCATCCCGCCGGACATGACATCGTTCATCACGTCGTAATTGTGGGCAACGGAGTGAAACACCCCCGCGACACGCCCTGCTTTTTGCGACTCTTCGACGGTATCAAAGCCGAAGTGGGTTTGCTGGTCCATTGTTTCCTCGAATCTTAACGGTCGTATGGGATGAAATAGGGGAAGACGGGGTGCGTTAGCGGGCGCGGCCAGAAGGGCAGGCCGTGCGGCTTGGCGCGGAAATTTCGGGGCTGGGGTCACGGCTGGCGTGGGCAGCGGCCAACCGCGCCAGATACGCCGCCCAGTAGGCAGTCTGCTGGGTGCCGAGGGTATAGAGATAATCCCAGCTATACAGCCCCGTGCTGTGCCCATCGCTAAATACCAATTTGACGGCGTAATGCCCCACCGGCTCAATGGCAGTGACATTCACCTCGCGCTTGCCGGTTTGCAGGGTTTCTTGCCCCACGCCGTGCCCGCGCACTTCGGCAGAAGGCGAAAACACCCGCAGATATTCACACGGCAAGCTAAACCGTGCGCCATCGTCAAAGGCGATGTCGAGCACGCGCGTGGCTTGGTGCAGCGTGAGTTCGATGGGGGTGGGACTGCTGGGGGAAAGGCCACTCATGGGCGGTGTCCGTTGGCGGTGTCGGTCAAGGAAAGCAACATGGCATCGCCGTAGCTAAAAAAGCGGTATTCGTGGGCAATGGCATGGCGGTAGATGTCGTGCATGGTGTCTAGCCCGACAAAGGCACTCACCAGCATCAGCAGGGTGGATTTAGGCAGGTGGAAATTGGTCAGCAGCCGGTCCACCACGTTAAAGCGATAGCCTGGGGTAATAAAGATGGTGGTTTCACCCGCACCCGCCTGCAGGGTGCCGCGCTGTGCGGCGGATTCTAGTGCCCGCAAACTGGTGGTGCCGACGGCAATCACGCGGCCACCAGCTTGGCGGGTGGCGGCAATGGCTTCTACCGTGGCGGGGCTGATGTGGTAGCACTCGCTGTGCATGGTGTGGTCGGCCACGCGCTCTACCCGCACCGGCTGAAATGTCCCCGCCCCAACGTGCAAGGTCACAAACGCCGTCCCCACGCCCTTGGCTGCCAAGGCCGCCAACAGGGTGTCGGTAAAATGCAGCCCTGCGGTGGGCGCGGCCACCGCGCCTTGGTGGCGGGCGTAGATGGTTTGATAGCGGCTGTCGTCGTGCTGGGCGGCATCGCGGGTAATGTAGGGCGGCAAGGGCAGCTTGCCCGAGGCTTCGAGGATGTCGAGCACGTCGGCATCGGCGGTAAAGCGCAGGCGGAACAGCTCGCCTTGGCGTTCCACCATCTCGGCTTCCCAGCGGTCGGCCAGCAACAAGCGGCTGCCTGCCTTGGGCGATTTGCTGGCGCGGACATGCGCCAACACCTGATGGCTATCCAGCACCCGCTCCACCAGCACTTCGACCTGCCCACCGCTGGCTTTTTGGCCAAACAACCGCGCCTTCAGCACGCGGGTATCGTTAAAAACGAGCAAATCACCGGCCTGAAGCTGGTCGGGTAAGTCGGTAATGGTGCAGTCGGAAAACGCATCCGCCCCTACCACCAACAGGCGGCTGGCATCCCGAACCGTAGGCGGAAATTGGGCAATCAGCCGTTCGGGGAGCGTGTAGTCAAAATCAGACAGCGAGAGAGAAGATAAAGAGGCATCCATAGGCGGCAGTATACCAGTTTGCCGTGTTTGCCCTCGGCCTTGGCAACCCCTTTGCGGATGTGGGTTTTGGGTAAAACTGCCCGCAAAACCGAGGGCGTATTTCCCTACTTTGGGCAAAATAGTCGAACGAGCCAATCCTAACCAAATGTTTCTTTTTCGGGAAACGCTAGACTTACTTCGCCGAATTGCGGCAAACTCGCGCCCATATTAACCACTGTGAATAGGGCTGACCGTGCAAAAACAGATCCTTGTCCTCCACGGTCCCAACCTCAATTTACTGGGCACGCGCGAGCCACAGCACTACGGCGCACACACCCTCGCAGACATCAACGCCCGCTTAGTGGACCAAGCCGCCGCCGCTGGCGTGGTGCTGACCACGCTGCAAAGCAATGCAGAGTATGTCTTGATTGACCGCATCCATGCCGCACGGGATGACGGCACGGCGTTTATCGTCATCAATCCTGCCGCGTTCACCCATACCAGTGTCGCCCTGCGGGACGCGCTGTCTGCGGTCAAAATCCCCTTTATTGAAGTGCATTTGTCCAATGTCCACGCCCGTGAGGCATTCCGACACCACTCTTACTTCTCTGACCTCGCGGTCGGTGTGATTTGTGGCTTAGGCGCGAAGGGCTATGAATACGCCCTGACCCACGCACTGGCCACACTCGCCACCCCGACCTAAGCCGCTTGTCGGCGGATCCCCTGCTTTTTATCCACCAAGGAAGCGTCCGATGGATCTCCGTAAACTCAAAAAACTCATCGACCTTGTAGAAGAATCTGGCATTGCTGAGCTAGAAGTCACCGAAGGCGAAGAAAAAGTGCGTATTACCCGTGTCCAAGCGGGCAACACCGTCAGCTATGCACAGCCCATGCACTATCCCATGCCCACCGCACCCGCCCCTGTTGCGGCACCGGTGGCCGAAGCCGCCGCACCGGTGGCAGCCAGCACCGCCAACGCGGTCAAATCACCGATGGTCGGCACGTTCTACCGCTCCAGCGGCCCCGATGCCAAGCCGTTTATCGAAGTGGGTCAAAGCCTCAGCATCGGCGACACCCTGTGCATTATCGAAGCCATGAAGCTCATGAACGAGATTGAATCTGACCGTGCAGGCGTAGTGAAAGCCATCCTCGTTGAAAATGGCGAGCCCGTTGAATACGGCGAACCCCTGTTTATCATCGAGTAACACGCCCCTGTGCGGGCAACCCTCCCCCTCTCTAGGGTTGCCCGCCCACCTCCGATTGACGTGTCTTTCTCAACGGGCATCCCATGTTTGAAAAAATCCTCATTGCCAATCGCGGAGAAATTGCCCTACGCATCCAGCGTGCGTGCCGCGAAATGGGCATCAAAACCGTAGTCGTCCACTCCGAAGCCGACCGCGAAGCCAAATACGTCAAACTCGCTGACGAATCGGTCTGCATTGGCCCTGCGGCCAGCAACCTCAGCTATCTGAACGTGCCCGCGCTGATTGCTGCCGCCGAAGTCACCGATGCCCAAGCCATCCACCCCGGCTACGGCTTTTTGTCGGAAAACGCTGATTTTGCCGAGCGGGTCGAGCAATCGGGCTTTGTATTTATTGGCCCGCGCCCCGAAACCATCCGGTTGATGGGCGACAAAGTCAGTGCCAAAAACGCCATGATTGCCTCCGGCGTGCCGTGCGTCCCAGGCTCCGAAGGTGCGTTGTCTGACGACCCCGCCGAAATCACCAAAGCCGCCCGTAAAATCGGCTTCCCCATCATCATCAAAGCCTCTGGCGGCGGCGGGGGACGGGGGATGCGCGTGGTGCACACCGAAGCCGCGCTGATTAACTCGGTCAATATGACCAAAGCCGAAGCCCAAGCAGCCTTTGGCAACCCCACGGTTTACATGGAGAAGTTCCTAGAGCATCCCCGCCATATCGAAATTCAGATTTTGGCGGATGAGCACGGTCACGCCATCTATCTGGGCGAGCGCGACTGCTCTATGCAGCGTCGCCACCAAAAAGTCATCGAAGAAGCCCCCGCCCCAGGGATTACCGAGGCGCAACGCAAAAAAATCGGCGAATCCTGTGCCGCCGCCTGCCGCAAAATCGGCTATCGCGGTGCTGGCACGTTTGAATTCCTTTACGAAAACGGTGGCTTCTACTTTATTGAGATGAACACCCGCGTACAGGTCGAACACCCCGTCACCGAGCTGATTACCGGCGTGGACATCGTCCAAGAACAAATCCGCGTCGCAGCGGGCGAAAAATTGCGCTACACCCAAAAGCAAATCCAGCTGCGTGGCCACGCGATGGAATGCCGGATTAACGCCGAAGACCCATTCACCTTTGTGCCGAGCCCCGGGAAAATCGAGAGCTACCACCCCGCAGGCGGCCCAGGCATTCGGATTGATTCGCACATCTATCAGGGCTACACCGTGCCCTCGCATTACGATTCGATGGTTGCCAAGCTGATTTCCTACGGCGACACCCGCGACCAAGCCATGGCACGGATGCGGGTCGCGTTGTCTGAAATGGCGATTACCGGCATTAAGACCAATATCCCGCTGCACCAAGATCTGATGGTCGATGCTGCGTTCCGCGTCGGCGGCACGCCTATTCACTACTTGGAAGAACGCCTTTCCCAGATGAAAAAATCATGAGCTGGTTACAAGCAACGCTAGACACCGATTCGGCCATTGCCGACCGCTTGGCGGATGCACTGATGGAAGCGGGCGCGTTGTCCGCCGCCATCGAAGATGCCGCAGCGGGCACCGCCGCCGAAGAACCTATCTTTGGCGAGCCGGGCGAACCCATCGAAAAAATGTGGAAAGACAGCCGGATTGTGGTGCTGTGCGAAGCCGATTGCGATGTGGCAGCCCTGATTGCCGAAGCCGCCCACGCCTGTGGGGTCGCACTGCCTAGCTGGACAGTGGACACCGTGGCCGAACAAGACTGGGTGCGCGTCACCCAAGCCCAATTCGACCCCATCCAAATTTCGTCCCGCCTGTGGATTACCCCCACTTGGCACGAAGCCCCCGATGCCAACGCCATCAATCTGCAGCTTGACCCTGGCTTGGCTTTTGGCACGGGCAGTCACCCCACCACCCGCCTGTGCTTGCAGTGGCTAGACCGCAGCTTGCAAGCCGGTCAAACCGTGTTGGACTACGGCTGTGGCTCGGGGATTTTGGCGATTGCCGCGCTCAAGCTGGGTGCCAGCCAAGCCGTCGGTGTGGACATCGACCCGCAGGCCATCCAAGCCAGCGGCGACAATGCCCGCCAGAATGCAGTCACGGCTGACTTTTACCTGCCTGACCAACTGCCTGCCACGCTGCAAGCTGATGTAGTGGTCGCCAATATCTTAGCCAACCCACTGCGGCTGCTGGGCGCGTTGCTGGCGCAGCATGTCAAAACCGGTGGGCAGATTGTGTTGTCGGGCATTTTGGCCGAGCAAGCCGAAGAGCTACAGGGCATCTACCAACAGTGGTTTGAGATGGCGAACCCTGTGTTTGACGAGGGCTGGACCTGCCTCTCGGGCACTAAACGCTAAGCCTTGGCCGAGCAGAAACCCTCGCCCGACACGCCCCGCCACCACGCGGGGCGTAGGCATTTCTGCTATGCTTTTCCCTCCCCGTAAAACGCCTGAGAGTTGTTTCCAGCATGTATATTACGCAATGCCCGCATTGCCAAACGCGCTTCAAGGTGCAGTCCGACCAATTGGATGTGTGCGATGGACAGGTTCGCTGTGGCCGCTGTAATCACGTCTTTAATGCGCGAGAAGCCCTAGAGCCGGATGGTCCGCTCCCCGCCACCGCACCAGAAGCCACCGCCCTCGTGCCTGCCCCTGTCGCTGAGCCTGTCGCTACGTTACCTGCGGCGACGCAATCCCCAGCCGCCCCTGCTGCACCTCCTACCCCGCCGTCGCCCGCCCCTACGGCGGCGGCACGCTCTACCTTGCCAGCAGCAGCAGATCACTTGGTCAAAGCACTGGCCAACGCGCCCGAACTCGACTGGCATCCGCCTGCCATCACCGACGACCCGCGCCTGATTGCCCTGCCTAAAGACCAAGAACTAGACCGGATTAGCGGCGGTATTTCGCTGGATCTGCCCGACTTTACGGCAGACCTGCCCGCCGCCCCCGCCGCCAAAGCCCCCCCGCGTGAGCCCAGCTTTGACAGCTTCCCCCCCCGCTCAACCACCCCGCCACGCCCTGCACCGGCACCGGCCAAACCCAGCCCCGCTGCGCCGATTGAGCCGGTCTTTACCCCAGCGGAAGAAGACGACGATTTCCTTAAAAAGCTGCAAGCCGCCCGCCAACAACAAACCAACCCCAGTGCGCGGGTTGAGCCTAGCCTAAGTGGCAACGACAGCAAAACCAGCCCCGCCAAACCGCGCCCCCCCCAGCCCGAGGTCATCCCCGATGACCCGCCCGTGGCCAAAGCAGGGGGCAAGTCCGCCCCTTCGTTTAGTGCGCTGTCGGATGATGGTGGCGGCGCAGACGAAGGTGGGGTGGTGTTCCGCGCCAGTGCCAACAGCAGCGGCAAAGCACCCGCCCCCAAACCCGAAAAACCACCGCGCAAGCCGCTTAAACTCAATTTAATGTGGGTTTGGCTGGCCTTGTCTGCGGTGGGCGCACTGGGCTTGGCCGGCCAAGCGACCTATCTGTTCCGCACCGAAATTGCCGCACAACTGCCTGGCGCACGCGCCCCGCTGGAGCTGGCTTGCCGCAGTCTAGGCTGCACCGTGCCTTTGCCTAAGCACACCGAGCTGCTGCGTACCGAGTGGTCGGAGCTGGCCGTGGTGCCCGAACAAGCTAACTTGATTCGCGTCTCGGCCACGGTGCGTAACCTTGCCGCCTATCCCCAAGCCTACCCCAACCTTGAGCTGTCACTTAAAGACGGGGAAGACCATGTGCTGTCCAAGAAAGTCTTGCTGCCTAAGGACTATCTGAACAAAACCGACGCGGCACTGGGGCAGTTCAACGGCAACAGCGAGGTGAAGGTGTTTATGCAACTGGATGTGGGGATGCTGCGGCCTAAGGGCTATGCCCTGATGTGGTTCTATCCTTAAGAACCTGTTTACGAACGGTGAAACTCGGGTGAGCCTGCGTTGAAATGCCCCGAAACATACGTGTTGATTTAAGCCCAACGCCGTTTTTTCGGTTCATTTCGCCTTGGCTGACCCGTCGTTCGCTAGAACGTAAACAGGTTCTTAACCCCCCACCGTCCCCATAAAATTGCCCCCCGATAGCGCAAACCATCGGGGGGCAATTTTATGGGCGGGGCAGGCTCTTACTTCAGCGAGGCAAGCTGCTGCTTGGCTTTGGCACTGGCATCACTGCTGGGGTAGAGCTTAATCAGCTTGCCCCAGGTGACACGGGCGGCGGGTACATCGCCCAAGTCACGCTGGCAATTGCCCACGTTCCGCAGTGCGTCGGGGGCTTTTGCGTGATTGGGGTGTTTAGCGGCAAACGCAGTATGCGTCGTAATCGTCTCTTTGCACTGACCATTGGCGGCATAGGCTACGCCCAGCCAATAGGCGGCATCGGGGGTTTGTTTGGCCGTGGCGTATTTATCGCCAAAGGCTTTGAGGGCGGGCACGGCCTTGGCAAAGTCACGTGCCCTCAGCAGATTCAACGCACGGTCAAAGTCGGCGGTGGCGGGGTCTACTGCTGCAGGGTCGGCGGGGGCAGCCGCGCTGCTACTCGGGGCAGAGGCAGGGGCGGCGGAGACGGCAGGGCTGCTGTTGCCCTCGTACCGCGCCAAACGCTGGTCGAGGTCGTTATACAGGTCGTTTTGGCGTTTTTGCGTGGTCTGCAAATTGTAATTCAGCACCTCAATATCGCCCTTGAGCTTGGCCACATCGCCGTTGAGCCGCTCCACCTGCGACACCATTTCGAGCAGGCGTTCGTTGCTGATTTTCGACTCAATTTGGGAGAAGCGTTGCTGCGATTGCTGGTCACGCTCGCTCAGTTGGCGGCGGACTTCATCGACTTCGGAGGTGCTGGCGCACCCTGCTGCCGTCAGGCTTAGCGCGAGGCACAACACGGTTTTATTCATCACAATCTCTTTCTTCGTCAGACAGGGCGCAATAAAAAACGGCTACCGCGTGAGCGCAATAGCCGCTGCTAGCTTAGTGCAGCATTATTCGCCGTTATACACCACATCGGCGCGGCGGTTTTGGGCAAAGTCAGCCTCGCTACTGCCGGTGGAACGGGGCTTTTCTTTACCGTAGCTGACAGCCTCTAGGCGGGCTTCGGGCACACCCAGCACCCGCAACATGCTCTTCACGCTTTCGGCGCGACGCTGCCCAAGGCCAAGGTTGTATTCACGGCTGCCACGCAAGTCGGTATTGCCCACAATCTTGATTTGGCGACCGGTGTAGTCCTTCAAGAAACTAGCATGGGCTTCGACCACAGGGCGGTATTCGCTGGTGACTTCGGCACTGTCAAAACCAAAATAAACGCTGCGCTTAGACAGGATGCTTTTGGGGTCGTTAAGTTTGTCATTACCGGCAGTTTCACCTGCCTTGCCGCCCCGTCCGCCGCTGCCATTGGCTCCGTTTGCGCCATTCATACCATTTGCGCCGTTGGCACCATAGGCATCAACCATCACGCCAGACGTGCCTTGTGCACCGGCTTGGCCATCTGCGCCATCGGTAGGTTTGGTGCTAGAGCACGCCGACAATACGCCTGCCGCAGCAAGCACCAGCATCAGGTGGGTTAACTTCATGTGTCATTCTCCAAATCAAAAATTAAAGCGGGGCAGCCGTCTCACGCTTGTGTGTCGGCTCAAATCTAGCGGGGAAAAGGCCCCCAAGCAGGCTCTTGCACATCGCCCCCCGCCGTGGTCAGGCGGGTACGGGTTTGGCCATCGCGGCTAACGGCATACAACACGCCGCGCCCGCCTTGCTCGGTGGCGTACAAAATCATTTTGCCATTCGGGGCAAAGCTGGGGGATTCGTCCAGCCCAGTTTGGGTGAGCGGATTGGCTTGGCCGGTGGTGAAATCATGCAGCATCACACGGTATTTTCCGCCCTCTCGGCGAATATACGCCATCGCTTTGCCGTCGGGGGAAAGGCGGGGCGAGACGTTGTAGTTCCCCTCAAAGGTGACGCGGCTGGCTGCGCCGCCGTTGGCCGACATGCTGTAAATTTGCGGCCCACCCGCACGGTCAGAGGTAAACACAATCCGGCTGCCATCGGCGCTGTAATGCGGCTCGGTATCAATCCCTTGGCTTTGCGACAAACGCACCGCATCGCCCCCTGCAGCAGGCACGGCGTAAATCTGCGAATGACCATCGCGGGTCAGCACCACAGCCAAACGGCTGCCATCGGCACTCCATGACGGGGCGGAATTGCTGCCCTTAAATGCCGCCACCGGACGACGTGCGCCACTGGCCAAGGTGTGAACATACACCACCGGTTTACGGGTTTCGAACGAGACATAGGCCAGCCGTCCGCCATCAGGACTCCATGTGGGCGAAATAATCGGCTCGGTACTGCGCAGCAAGGTTTGGGCATTGCCGCCATCGGCATCGGCCACTTGCAGCTGGTAGCTTTTCCCCATCCGCAGCACATAGGCGATTTGGGTGGAAAAGATGCTGCGCTCGCCGGTAATGGCTTCGTAAATCATATCGGCGATGCGATGGGCGGCAGGGCGGGCATCGTCAGCGGGGACGGTAATTGTCCCGCCGGTAAGACGTTTTTTCTGGGCGGTATCGGTCAGCGTAAAGGTGACGCTGAGGGTGCCGCCACTGTTGCTGACTTGCCCCACCGCCACGCTCATTGCCCCTGTGGTATTGGGCTCAAGCACGTTAAACACACCGGTACGGGCCAAGTCGCTGCGAATGGTCGGGGTCAAGCCGCCGTTGACCGTATTTTCTGCGGCAAAGGGCTGGATGATGATGGGGTGACGGTTCGCGCCGCCACCGACAATTTCGATGGTCATATCGGCCTGAGCCAGTCCGCCCATCAACACACAACACAATGCCAGCACGCTCTGCGGCAACCACTGACGAAAAGACACCATGCGGCACTTCTCCTAAGGACAAAGATTAAAAAGGGGCAGACACGCTGTCTGCCATCTATTTAGGGCGGAACTCTAATTTCAGCCGCCGATAATCGCCAAAAGCCACCCCTGCGGGCAAGGGCGGAAAGGTCTTGGCCATCCACACTGCCCGCTGCACGGCTTCATCATAAGCGGCGTTGCCTGACGATTGCAGCAGCTTTACATCGCGCACCTCTAGGCTGGGCAGCAAGGTGACTTCAACCACCGCTTTGGGGTTGCCAGAGAGTGCCTCCGGCACCTGCACATGCGGTCGAATCCGCGCCACGACTTGGGCAATATACTCGCCATTCGCGGCCTTGGTGCCAGTCGCCGCACCGCCTGCCACGCCTTCTTTGGCACCGGCTTGGGTGACTTTGGCAGTGGGCTTGTGGGTGGCGTTGCTGCTGCCCAAATCGGCCAATAGCTCATCAGCAAAGGGGTTGCTGACCTTGGCTTTGCTGTCGGTTTTGCCGGTACCGGTGCCATTGGCGGGGCTGGTCTTGCCCTCGGCTTTGGCGGCCGGTTTGTTGTCAGCTTTGCTGTCGCCCTTGTCGCCTTTGGCATCAGCTTTCACAGAGGGCTTGTCGTCGGCCTTGGTGGGGGCTTTGCTGTCGCTCTTTTTGGGGTCGGCTTTGGCTTCAGGCTTGGCTTTGGGGTCGGGTTTCGGCTCAGGCTTAGGTTCGGGTTTGGGGGTTGGCTTAGGCTCAGGCTTCTTGGGTTCGGGCTTGGGTTCGGGCTTGGGCGGCTCAGGTTTGGGTTTGGGCTTGGGTTCCGATTTTTTTTCGGGGATGGGCTCGGGCTTAGGCTCTGGTTTGGGCTCGGGCTTCGGTTTCGACTCTGGTTTGGGCTTAGGCTCGAGCTTGGGCTTAGGCGGGGGCTTTTGCGCCGCAAGGGCAATATCCGGCTTGCTCACCACCGGTTCTGGCTCGGGGGCGGGCGGCGGCGGGGAGACTTTGGGGGCAACCGGCGGGGCGGGAGGGCGTACTGGCGGCGCAGTGGGCGCAGAAGGGGGCGGGGTGGCCGTTGCGGAGGCAGCCGCAGGGGCGGCCATCGGCGGCGGAGCCGACCACAATTCCACCCCTACCGGCGGCAGGATTTTTTTCGGCGGCTCAGAAAAAGACGACAGCATCAAGGCCAGCAACAACAGTCCATGCAGGGTCAGCGACACCAGCAAAGGATAGGCAGGGCGGGAAGTGGCCTTAGTCATGGTTTAGGCAACAGTCGCAACAGCCAGCGCGGCTTGCTCGGTTTTCACCAGCAAGCCAATGTGGGTGTAGCCGTCTTTCTGAAGCTGGCGCATGGCATCCATAACCTTCTCGTAGGCGATGGTTTTATCGGCAGAAATCACCACAGGGCGGGCAATATCGCCCCCTGTGCGTCGCGCCAAGGCTTCGGACAAGGCCCCCAAGGAAGCCACGGCTTCTTGCTCGCCTTTTTCGCTGACGCTAAATTGCCCCGTGGCATCAATCACCACCTGAATCGGCTCGCGGTCCACTTGGGCGGCCTTGCCTACCGAGGGCAAATTAACCACCCCAGGCGAAAACATGGGCGTGGTGACCATAAAAATCACCAGCAAAACCAACATGACGTCGATGTACGGCACAACGTTAATCTGGCTCATTGAGCGGCGGGAACGGCGATTAAGCATGATGATAAGCAAGCAAAGCAGAGAAAGCGCGATGATACACCAGCCACCCCCCTCGGCGCAGACGGCGGGTTTCGGCGCGATGGGTTAAAATGCCCCTCTTCTCATGCCGGCCTTAAAGCGAACCCCTCCGCATGTCTCTGGTTGCCATTGGTTTAAATCACCACACCGCCCCCCTCGCCATCCGCGAAAAACTCGCCTTCCCTGCCGAGCAGCTTCCGGCTGCCTTGGCGGCGGTCATTGGCGCGGAGGCCGCGCGTGAAGCGGCGATCGTCTCGACCTGCAACCGCACCGAGCTGTACGCCAGCACCCCTGATGCCGAGGGCTTGGTGCGGTGGTTAGCCCAGCACCGTGGCCTCACCGCCGAGGAATTGCGCCCCTACCTGTACCTGCACACCGCCGAAGCCGCTGCCCACCATGCGTTTCGGGTGGCTTCGGGGCTGGATTCGATGGTGCTGGGCGAAACCCAAATTGTCGGGCAGATTAAAGACGCGGTGCGTGCTGCCGAGGCCTCTGGCACGCTGGGCACCCTGCTGAATACGCTGTTCCAAAAGACCTTCTCGACCGCCAAGGCGGTACGCAGCCAAACCGGCATCGGGGCCAACTCGGTGTCGATGGCGGCGGCGGGCGTGCGCTTGGCCGAACAAATCTTCCCCAGCCTGCAAGAGCTGCATGTGCTGTTTATCGGCGCGGGCGAAATGATTGAGCTGGTGGCTACCCACTTTGCAGCGCAAAAACCCGCCTCGATTACCATCGCCAACCGCACCTTGGCACGCGGGGCGGCACTGGCCGAACGCTTTGGCGGCACGGCCATTATTTTGCAAGACCTCCCCAGCTATTTGCCCAAGTTTGATGTAGTGGTCACGTCCACCGCGTCGCCGCTACCGATTTTGGGCAAAGGTGCGGTGGAGCGGGCGTTAAAAGCCCGTCGCCATCGCCCGATTTTTATGCTGGATTTGGCCGTCCCGCGTGACATTGAAGGCGAAGTCGCCAAGCTCAATGACGTGTTTCTTTACACGGTGGATGATATTGCTGCCGTGGTCGAAGTCGGCAAGGAAGAACGCCGCGCCGCTGCCGATACCGCCGAAGACATTATCCATGCCCACACCCAAGAATTTGCCCGCTGGCTAGAAGGGCGGGATGCGGTGCCGGTGATTCGTGCGCTGCGGGACGAGGCCGAGCGGGTGCGCCGCCATACCCTAGATGCCGCACTCAAACGGCTACACAAAGGCGATGCGGCAGAAGACGTGCTGACCGCGCTGTCGCAGCAGCTCACCAACAAGCTCCTGCACCCACCTTTGCAAGCACTCAACACCAGCCAAGGCGACACGCGCACGCAACTGGTGGGGTTGGTCGCTAAACTCTATAACCTGCACCCCGATTAGCGACGCTGCCCCTGCCCTCTTTCTGCTGCCCTGCCTGCGCGGCCTTCCCACCCTTTCGCCGTGGCTTTCGCGCCTGACCCCGCAGCGTTTTGCCCATTTTTTAGCCTCCTCCAACAGGGTGGGGGCTGACTCACACTAAGGTGTTTTGATGAAAGCTTCCATCGCCAGCAAGCTCGACCAACTGGTGGACCGTCTTGATGAAGTGACCCTTCTGCTTTCTAGCGAAGAAGCCACGCACGATATGGACTCGTTCCGTAAGCTCACCCGCGAACACGCCGAGCTGACCCCCGTAGTGACGGAGTACCAAGCATTTCGCCAGTGCGAAGCGGATATTCGCACCGCTGAAGAGCTGCTGGCAGACCCTGATATGCGTGAACTGGCACAAGCGGAGCTAGAAGAAGGCAAAGTCCGCTTGGTGCAGTTTGAAATGGGGCTGCAAAAGCTGCTGCTGCCCAAAGACCCCAACGATGAACGCAATATTTTCCTCGAAGTGCGAGCAGGGACAGGCGGGGACGAGTCAGCGTTGTTTGCGGCGGATTTGTTCCGTATGTATTCCCGCTTTGCCGAGCGTAACCGTTGGCAGGTGGAAATCATGTCGGCCAGCGAATCGGACTTGGGGGGCTTTAAAGAAATCATCGCCCGCATTGTGGGTTTTGGCGCGTATTCCAAGCTGAAATTTGAGTCGGGGGGACATCGGGTGCAGCGTGTGCCAGCCACCGAAACCCAAGGTCGGATTCATACCTCGGCCTGTACGGTGGCGGTGATGCCAGAAGCGGACGAGCTGCAAGAGGTGAACATCAACCCTGCCGATTTGCGCATCGACACCTTCCGTGCCTCGGGTGCGGGGGGGCAGCACATTAACAAGACCGATTCAGCGGTGCGCATTACCCACTTGCCCACCGGCTTGGTGGTGGAATGCCAAGACGACCGCAGTCAGCACAAAAACAAGGCGCGGGCATTAAGCGTCTTGGCGGCACGGATGATGGATGTGCAGCTACGGGAACGCCAAGCCAAAGAAGCCGCCACCCGTAAGAGTCTGGTCGGCTCGGGTGACCGTTCGGAGCGTATCCGCACCTACAACTACCCCCAAGGTCGGGTGACTGACCATCGCATCAATCTGACGCTGTATAAGCTCGACCAAGTGATGGATGGTGATTTGTTTGAGCTGACCGAGAGCTTAAGTGCCGAGCATCAGGCTGAGCTGTTGGCGGCGATGGGCGAGTAGGTATGAGAGACTGGGGGCGCGAGGCAAAATCGGTGCTTCCTTTTTGCAGCTAGATATTATATGTTTAGGTATATTGTTTTACCCCTCACCCCTAGGAGTTTTTTCATGACCTGTAACATTGGCAAAACTGAACGTATTCTGCGCGTCATCATTGGTTTGGTTATCCTCAGCCTTGCCTTTGTCGGCCCCCAAAGCCCTTGGGCATGGCTGGGCTTGGTTCCTGTGCTGACCGGCTTGTTGGGCTGGTGCCCGCCTTACGCTATTTTGGGCATCAACACCGCCTGCAAAAAATAAGCGATACACCACGCCTGCACTACCCCGCCCGATGGCTTGCCCCATCGGGCTTTTTGTTGGGTGCAGTTTGCCGCCCACCCCCACTCAACAGACGGTTTTACATTCGGTTACAGAGGGATACACCCCACTCACAGACGCACCCTAGGGAAGCACGTATTCTGAACTCATCAACCAAGGCAAGCACCGCTTAGCCGGCAACCTTGGGTTGAACAGATTACGAAATCCACCTTCCCTTATAAATCGAATGCAAAGGAAACAAATCATGAACAAAATCGTTAGCCTCCTCGTTGCTGGTGTGTTTAGTCTGTCCGCTGCTGCTGGCTTTGCTGCCGATGCTAAGCCCGTTGAAGCCAAGCCTGCCGTTGCCGCCGCAACCGCGCCTGCTGCCGCTGCCCCTGCTGCTGCCGTGCCTGCCGCTGAAAAGAAAGTAGAGAAGAAGGCCGCCGCTAAAAAGGCAGCCCCTAAGAAGGCCAGCAAGAAAGCCGCCGCGCCTAAAGCTGCCGCCCCTGCAGTAGCCGCTCCTGCTGCTACCCCAGCCGCCGCCCCAGCTAAGTAAGCCCACGTCACACCGCCTTTGGTACAGGGTGGGCAGTGTGCCCACTCACCTAAACTCTGATTAAGAAAGCTCTATCATGAACAAAATTGTTAGCCTCCTCGTTGCTGGTGTGTTTGGTCTGTCCGCTGCTGCTGGCTTTGCTGCCGATGCTAAGCCCGTTGAAGCCAAGCCTGCCGTTGCCGCCGCAACTGCGCCTGCTGCTGCCGTGCCTGCCGCTGAAAAGAAAGTAGAGAAGAAGGCCACCGCGAAAAAAGCAGCCCCTAAGAAGGCCAGCAAGAAAGCCGCCGCGCCTAAGGCTGCTGCCCCTGCCGTAGCCGCCCCTGCTGCTACCCCAGCCGCTGCACCAGCCAAGTAAGCCCACGTCACACCGCCTTTGGTACAGGGTGGGCAGTGTGCCCACTCCCCTAAACTCAGATTAAGAAAGCTCTATCATGAACAAAATTGTTAGCCTCCTCGTTGCTGGTGTGTTTGGTCTGTCCGCTGCTGCTGGTTTTGCTGCCGATGCTAAGCCCGTTGAAGCCAAGCCTGCCGTTGCCGCCGCAACCGCGCCTGCTGCCGCTGCCCCTGCCGCTGCGCCTACTGCTGAAAAGAAAGTAGAAAAGAAGGCCGCCGCTAAAAAGGCAGCCCCTAAGAAGGCCAGCAAGAAAGCCACCGCGCCTAAGGCTGCTGCCCCTGCCGTAGCCGCCCCTGCTGCTACCCCAGCCGCTGCACCAGCTAAGTAAGCCAAACACGGATTCTTGAGCCACGGTGGGCACATACCGCCCAGCCGCGCGAAACCAAATTAAGAGAAAGTAATCACATGCACAAAATGATGAGTGTGTTGGTAGCGGGTGTGTTGGGTCTGTCTGCTGCGGTCGGTTTTGCGGCAGACACCAAGCCCGTCGAGGCCAAGCCAGCGGCTGCCGTTGCCGCCACGCCAGCCGCCGCGCCGGTGGTGGTGAAAAAAGAAGCTGCCAAGCAAGCCAAAACCGTGGCGCAAAAAACAGAAGCCAAAGCAGCAAACGGACAGCCAGAAGCCGCACCCGCTGCCGTTAAGGTTGAAAAGAAAGCCGTCAAAATCGCCCCTAAAATGGACGATGCCAAACCTACTGCGAAGCCTTAATTCGCTGCACTGACGGCCGCCAAAAAAGGACACTTCGGTGTCCTTTTTTGTTTTTTGCTGCAGTGCACCCAAGGTCACGCGCCTGACACGTTGCGCAGGCAAGATGGGGAGGTCTTTAATTCTTTGAGGTGTTCACCATGAAGATTTCCACACGCCTTTTTGGGCTAGCGGTACTGGCCACCGTCAGCCTGCTGGCGGTGATGGCCGCCTGTGCTTGGCAAATCTCCGCACTGCGCGACACGCTGACCCACGCTCAACAGAGCCAGCAGGCCGTTTTTCAGCTCACCACTGCCAAAGCAACGGCGTTAACCTTGGCCAAAACCGACCCCGTATTGCCCGACACGGCCAAACAGCTCACCCAAGCCAACCAACGGTTTATCGCGGCAATCAATCAAGCCGCCCCGTTCTTCCCTGCGGCACACAGCCTGTTGCCCGCATGGCAAACCTATGTCCGCCAGTTTCAGCAGGCGGTCACCATTGCCGAAACCAGTCCAGCGGATGCGCTAGTCATCCCCGACCAGATTTACGCCGCCCACCTCGTGCCGATGCTGCAGGCCTTGGATGCCCAAACCGAACAATTGACCCATCAGGCGGCACATGAGGGTGCCGAAGCCGACACGCGCCTAAACCATTTACTACTGAGTGTGCTGATTCCCTTAGCCTTATCGGCCATGCTGATTGTGGGCAGCCAGTCTTGGGTTGCACGGCAGCTTTCACAGCGGCTGTTGGTGCTGTCCGGCGAAACAAAAAAACTGGCCAGTGGGGATTTATCAGTGCGCCTCACGGTAGATAGAGGCGATGAAATCTGCCAGCTTGCAGGGACGTTTAACGGCTTTATTGGCGAGCTGGCCAGCATGATTGCCCATGCCCAACGCGATACGGAAGCGATTGATGACAACGCCCGCTCTTTGGCCAAGATGGGGGCGAGTGTCTCGACCCAAGCGCAAAGTCAATCCGTCTCAGTACAGGCTGCCAGCCATTTAATCGAGGGTATTAGCCAAGAAATGCAGCACATTGCCGATGAAAGCCGCCACATCTGCCAAGAGGTCAGTGGGGCAGCAGAACGGGCATTGGAAGCCCGTGCCATGGGTGCGCGTGCTGCGCAGGCGCTCGCAATATCACAGGGAGCAGTGGTTCAGGCGCAACACCACTTTGGCGTATTTTCCAGCAGGTTAGAAGACATTGAGCACTTAGCACGGACGATTGGCGGAATTGCCACACAAACTAACTTGCTGGCCTTGAATGCAGCAATTGAGTCCGCACGGGCAGGCGAAGCAGGTCGGGGCTTTGCCGTGGTGGCGGATGAGGTGCGAAAGTTGGCTGAGCGCACCACGCTATCCACCCAAGACATTACGCGGCTTTCAACGGAAGTACGAACGGATTTGCAAGCCGCACACACGGCGATGATGGAAACGGGGTTCGCGGTAGAGGAGGCAACAGCAGAGGAGGCAACGATGGGGGATGCGCTGCACTGGATTGCCACAGGGATAGACGCTGTGGTGACGCATATTGGGCAAATGACGCGCCGCGCTGAGGGGCAATCAGGGGCATGCCATCAGCTTGCCCGTGATTTAGCCACCGTGGCACAGGGTGCAAGCCATGCGGTCACTGCAGTAGATGCAACCCATCAGCGGATTGAGGCACTCGCCCATATTGCCCAACGCAAAAAAGCGGGGGTGAGCCCCTATTACTTGGCACTGGCTTAGAAGCTGTTTACGATCTCGCGAACGACGAGTCAGCCAAGGCGAAATGAACCAAAAAAGCAGAGTTGACACGCGGTCAATGCGCATGTTTTTGGGGCATTTCAACGCAGGATCACCCGAGTCTCGCAGATCGTAAACAGCTTCTTAGAACCATATAGGGCGGGCTGGATTACGCCAGCCCAGCCTTGACCAAGTCGGAGCGGTCAACGAGGCAAACAAAGCCATCTCCGCCGCTGGTGTCGAGCCATTCAAAGCGCAGCGTGGGGAAGGCGGCTTCGAGTACAGGGCGGTTATGGCCGATTTCCATCACCAACACGCCAAACGGGGTGAGGTGCGTGCCCGCTTCCGCCAAAATGACACGAATCGCATCCAAGCCATCTTCGCCGGAGCCCAAAGCGAGGTCGGGTTCGTGGCCATATTCGGCGGGAAGCTCGGCCACCGAGGGGGCATCGACATAGGGAGGGTTGGCGATAATAAGGTCGTAACGTCGGCCTTCTAGCGCGGAGAACAGGTCGGACTGGATAAGGTCAATCCGCTCGGTTAGGCCGTATTTTTCAACGTTTATCTCGGCGACTTCGAGGGCTTCGGGGGACAAATCGACGGCATCCACTTGGGCATCGGGGTAGTGGTGCGCCAACAAAATCGCCAAGCAGCCTGAGCCGGTACAGAGGTCGAGCGCGTCGTTGACCAGCTCGGGGAATTCAATCCACGGTTCGAGGGCTTCGGGCAGCAGTTCAGCGATAAAGGAACGCGGCACGATAACCCGCTCATCCACATAGAAGCTAAAGTCCCCCAGCCACGCTTCGTGGGTCAGGTAGGCGGCAGGGATGCGCTCATCCACCCGCCGATTCAGCATGTCTAATAACACCACCCGTTCACTGTGCAGCAAACGCGCATCGAGAAACGGCTCTAGACGGTCCAGCGGCAGGTTTAGGGTGTGGAGAATCAGGTGGGCGGCTTCGTCGTAGGCGTTATCGCTGCCATGCCCAAAAGCCAAACCCGCTTCGGTGAAGCGGCTTACGCTAAAGCGCAGCCAGTCACGCACGGTAAAGAGTTGGTCAATCACGGGCGGCTCGGTCAGCATGGGGCAGGCTTTCATGGGTTAAAACGGCAAGGGCGCGTCAGTTTCTGCTGACAGTACGCGGCGGAAGTCGTCTTGGATGCGCGTAAGGGCTTCGGGGGTGTTGGCTTCAAAGCGCAGCACGATAACCGGCGTGGTGTTGGATGCCCGCGCCAAACCAAAGCCGTCGGGGTATTCCACACGCAAGCCATCTAGGGTGATGACTTCGTCCGCACCGGTAAATTGGGCAGAAGCTTGTAGACGGGTAATCAGGGCGTAGTGTTCGCCTTCTGCAAGGGGAATATTCAGCTCGGGGGTGGAGACGGCATTGGGCAAGGCATTCAGCACGGCACTGGGGTCGTCGCTGCGGGACAGGATTTCGAGCAACCGCGCACCGGCATACAGGCCATCGTCAAAGCCATACCAGCGTTCTTTAAAGAAGACGTGGCCGCTCATTTCACCGGCCAAAGCGGCACCAGTTTCTTTCATTTTGGCTTTGATAAAGCTGTGACCTGTCCGCGCCATGATGGGTTGGCCGCCGTGTTGGCGTATCCAAGGGGCAAGATTGCGCGTGGATTTGACATCGTAAATCACATTCGCGCCAGGGCTACGGCGGAGCACGTCTTCGGCAAACAGCATCAGTTGGCGGTCGGGGTAGATGATGTTGCCTTCTTTGGTGACAACACCCAAGCGGTCACCATCACCATCAAAGGCCAATCCTAGCTCTGCCTCACCGTTGGCAAGGGCGCGAATCACGTCTTGCAGGTTGTGCGGTTGCGAGGGGTCGGGGTGGTGGTTAGGGAAGGTGCCATCGACTTCGCAGAAGAGGGGTTCGACTTGGCATCCCAGCCGCTGATAGAGGGTGGGGGCAAATGCGCCAGGAATGCCGTTACCGCAGTCCACCACGACTTTCATGGGGCGAGCGAGGCGAATATCGCTGGTAATGCGGTCAAGGTAGGCGGCTTGGATGTCGTGTTCGCGGTAGCTGCCTGCCCCGTGAGCCAAGTCGCTGGTTTCAAGGCGTTGTCGGAGGGCTTGGATGGCCTCACCCGAGAGGGTGTCACCGGCCAACATCATCTTGAAGCCGTTGTAATCAGGGGGATTGTGGCTACCGGTGACCATAACACCCGACAGGGTGCCAAGCTGGTGGGCAGCAAAGTAAAGCATGGGGGTGGCAACACAGCCAACATCAATGACATCGACCCCTGCGGCACGCAAGCCTGTGGCCAGTTCGGCAGCAAGGGTTGGCCCTGACAACCGCCCATCTCGACCAATACATACGGTCTGCACACCCCGAGCTAGGGCTTCACTGCCAATGGCCTGACCGATGGCCTGCGCCAAATCAGCGGTGAGGGTTTTCCCGACAATGCCGCGAATATCGTAGGCTTTAAAGATTTCTTTGGGGAGGAAAGGCATGGCAACCCTAAGCTGAAGGAGTGGAAGCGGGAGTAGCCAGCTGTTGGCTGAGTGTCACAAGGTCTGCCAATTTTTGACGCGCACGACCACTGGCAATGGCGGTGTGTGCCGCAGCAATACCTTGTTCAAGTGTGGCCGTAACACCGGCACAATATACGGCAGCACCGGCGTTGAGCAGGACGATGTCTGCCGCAGGGCTGGTTTCACCTTCTAGCACGGCTAAGAGCTGTGCGGCAGAGGCAGCACCGTCCGCAGCATGAAGGTCTTCAGTCCGGCACAGGGCAAAGCCGTGGTCACGCGGGTCAAACGTGTATTCGGTAATCTCGCCCGCCTTGAGTTCGGCAATCAGCGTAGGAGCAGTCAGGGTAATTTCGTCTAGGCCATCTTGCCCGTGAACAATCATGACGTGGCGGCTGCCCAGCTGTTGCAGCACGCGGGCTTGGATACCCACCAAGTCGGGATGGAATACGCCCATCACTTGGTTATCTGCCCCTGCGGGATTGGTCAGCGGCCCCAGAATGTTGAACAGGGTACGCACACCGAGTTCACGCCGTACGGGGGCAACGTGTTTCATGGCACTGTGGTGGTTGGGGGCGAACATAAAGCCAACACCCAGCTGGTCTATGCACTGCCCGACGGCCACAGGAGATAGCGCCAGCGAAACGCCGAGACGCTCAAGGACATCCGCACTGCCCGAAGCCGAGGAGACGGCACGGCCACCATGCTTTGCTACCCGTGCGCCTGCCGCTGCGGCAACAAAAGCAGCAGTAGTGGAAATATTGAAGGTATGCGCACCATCGCCCCCTGTGCCACAGGTATCCACCAGATAGCTGTGCTGGCTAACCGGAACGGGGGTGGCAAATTCGCGCATAACAGTTGCGGCGGCGGCAATTTCAGAGACGCTTTCGCCTTTCACCCGCAAACCAACCAGCAAAGCGGCTATCTGGGCGGGGGTAAGCTGTCCAGACATAATCTGGCGCATCAGATGCAGCATTTCGTCGTAAAACAGTTCGTTATTGTCAATCAGGCGGTTTAGTGCAGCTTGGGCAGTAATCATGGCGGCTCTGATCAAAAATTAGGGTGGGCATCAAGAAAGTTTTTGAGCATGGCGTGACCGTGCTCGGTCAAAATGGATTCGGGGTGAAATTGCACCCCTTCTATCGCCAGCGAGGTATGGCGCACCCCCATAATTTCGCCATCCTCTGTCCATGCAGTCACTTCAAGGCAGTCTGGCAGACTATCGCGCTCAATCACGAGGGAGTGGTAGCGCGTGCAGGTGACGGGATTGGGGAGATTTGCGAATACACCAACGTTACGGTGGTGGATGGGGGATGTTTTGCCGTGCATGAGCTGCTGGGCATGAACAATGCGTCCACCGAAAGCTTGCCCGATACTTTGATGGCCTAAGCACACCCCAAGAATAGGCAGCTTGCCAGCAAAATGGCTAATGGCCGCAACAGAAATGCCGGCTTCGCTAGGGGAGCAAGGCCCAGGAGAAATAACGAGGTACGCGGGGGCGCGTTCGGCGATTTCTTCCAGCGTGATTTCATCGTTACGATAGACTTCGACAGTCTGCCCAAGCTCGGCAAAATACTGCACGAGGTTGTAGGTAAAGCTGTCGTAGTTATCAATCATGAGTAGCATTTTGGGTCGAGTTCCTTGTGTATAAACCAGCAGCTAATAACGCTGGAGATTATCCCCGCAGGGGTAAAGGAAAACAAGCCAAAAGGAATGTGCGAATAGGGAGAAAACCCAAAAAAGAAAAAAGCCCGATGGATAATCCATCGGGCTTTTTGTATTGGCGTCCCCACGGGGAGTCGAACCCCGGTTATCGCCGTGAAAGGGCGGTGTCCTAGGCCTCTAGACGATGGGGACATTTGGTGCACCCGGAGCGATTCGAACGCCCGACCCTCTGGTTCGTAGCCAGATACTCTATCCAACTGAGCTACGGATGCTTATGTTGCTATCTCCGTCTAGTGAGATGACAACACACGAGAGATAAACTCTCGAATACTTAGCCTGGCGTTGACCTACTTTCACACGGGCAAGCCGCACTATCATTGGCGCAGAGTGGTTTCACTATCCTGTTCGGGATGGGAAGGAGTGGTTCCCACTTGCTATGGACACCAGGCATAAACTGTCGTGAGCTG
>RRZT012172987.1_pt1 | contig 30644 bp, 25 predicted proteins | sample 2165551 | NCBI WGS metagenome assembly RRZT01 (sample SAMN10456910, study PRJNA506462) | wastewater metagenome | biome: wastewater; feature: sludge; material: wastewater sludge; isolation source: wastewater sludge with Escherichia coli K12::gfp cells carrying plasmid... | place: USA: Moscow, Idaho...
GGGATGGATGGTGCCGCTGGCGCAGGGCGGTATGGCGTTGCCGCTGGTCATACGCTCGTTGGTTCCGGTGTTCAGGGCCATCTATCCACGCTTGCGCGAAGCAGCCGCGACGCTGGGGGCTTCACCGTTGCGGGTGCTGCTCACGGTGGACGGACCCTTTATGTTGCGGGGCATTGGGCTGGCCACGGGATTCGCGTTTGCCATCTCGCTCGGAGAGTTTGGTGCAACGAGCTTCCTTGCTTCCCCCGAGCGTCAGACTCTGCCGGTGCTTATCGCCCGGCTGCTGGGGCGGCCGGGCGCGGACAACTATGGCATGGCGATGGCTGGGGCGGTGATCCTCGCGGTGGGAACCGCGGGCGTCATGGCGCTGTGCGAGTCCGCCCGCCCGCGTACCATCGACCCTTCCCAAAGACGTAACGATTTCCGAAACACGTAGCGCATTTTCCGTGGGAAAACCTGTCACTCGTATGGGAAATCGTCACTCGTTTGGCAGCTCAGAGCCTCGGTGAGACAGGACGAGAAAGATAGGCGATGTAGCTGAGAAAGTGAGCGAGAAGGCGAGGAATAGGTGGGCGAGAAAGTGAGCGAGAAGATGAATAGTATGGAATCCGACGGCGCAACGGCCCTGTGGATGCGCGACGTCGTCGTCACGTATCCGGATGGGTATGAAGCAATCCATGGTGTCGATCTAGAAGTAGCCGCGGGTGACATCGTGGCGCTGCTCGGGCCATCTGGCTCGGGGAAGTCTTCACTCCTGCGGGCGGTCGCAGGGCTGGAGGCGGTGACGCGCGGCGAGGTCCACATCTGGGGGCGGAACGTGGCGGGGGTGCCGGTGCACAAGCGCGGCTGCGGCATGGTGTTCCAGGACGGCCAGCTTTTCCCACACCGAAGCGTCGCCGGGAACATCGCCTACGGTCTGGAGCGGACGGGCCGCACGAAACAACAGATTGCCGCCGAGGTCAACCGTTGGCTCGACGTCGTCGGCCTTGAAGGTTTTGGTGACCGTGCGATTACTACTCTCTCGGGAGGTCAGGCCCAGCGCGTGGCGCTCGCCCGTTCCCTTGCTCCCGAAACCGGTTTGTTGCTCCTTGACGAACCGCTCTCTGCCCTCGATCGGGATCTGCGTGAAGAACTGGCGGTGGAGCTGCGCGCCATTATGACGCGTGCTAACACCGCCGGACTCTACGTGACCCATGACCATGATGAAGCGTTCACCGTGGCGGATCGTATCGCCGTCGTCGCGGATGGGCGTGTCAAGGCAATTGGACCCGTTCCAGTCATCAGGGAAAAACTGGCGAAATAACGCCAAAAGATCGATGAGAGTTGATCCGGTCAAGTGGCGAGTACGGACCTTAGTCCCGTAATGTGGGAGTATGACTATCCGGGAGATCGAACCAATTGAGGTGGCGGCGTTGGTGCCTCAGCTGGTTGATCATATGATCGATGTGCGGAGGGCCAGCTACGCCCTGCGAGATATACAGGTGACTCGTTTTCGGCGTAAGCAGCTAGAGCGCTTCCGGGTGGGTGTCCCCCATGGGTCGCGAATCTTTGTTAATGATGATCTCAGCGAATGGATGTGGATCGACACCTCCGGCGAGGCAGGTAACGCCAGTGACCCGGGCGCTTCTGCTGAGACCGAACTCGTCGAGGTTCGGGTTAAGGATGCGGCAGAGCCGTGGCACGATTTGCTGGCCGAGGTGACCGGTGGTCAGCCCATTTCCTGCAGTATTTTTCCGCGAGGGGACAGCGAAGGTTTCTTCGAACTTCTTGACCAGCAAGAGACAAAGATTCTTGTTGCCGCTGATCTGGCACGCGTCTCAGCGCTTCCCGAGGCAGACCGCCCTCTCAATCGGGCGCTTGCGGGAACTCTCAAGCCCGATCCCAAGATCATGAGGAAGCCTCGCAAAGGCAATATTCATCTGCGCGGAATGGGTGCCGCGGAGATCGGTGGTTATGTCGAGTCGATTCTCGATTCGTGGTCGCGTCATCAAGCCGCGGTCTATCCGGACACGGATGTTGAGTACTGGCGCCGTGAGGGGCTGGCCCACGTGGAAGCGGTGCTGCACGACGGCGTCGCCACCCCCGGCAACGAACTGCTCGCGATACACACCGACTCGGAGGCGGTGGGCGGTATTTGGGCCGAGGTCGACGGCCAGTGCGCCACGCTCCGCTACCTGTACGTGTACGGCCCGTACCGCGGAAATAACTACTCGCGCGAGGCGCTTATTGCGTTGGCGGAGCGGTTGCGCGCGGAGGGCGTGCGCCGGATTCGCGCCGAGATGGTACCGAGCCAGAGGCACATTATTGAGGTGTGTTTGTCGGTGGGTTTCAAGATTATTGAGAGAAGAGTGCGTATTTCGGCGTGAGTGCGTTGGGTGTCGGGTTTCGTGTGGGCGCGGCTTCGTGGTTCTTGGGTTTCGTAAGGACGACGACGGCGTCACTGGCCCGGTGAGCTTGCGCCTGGCTAAGACGACGGCACGGGTGGACCTGGAAATAGTGAGCAGCGGGGTGGAATCTCACCACCCCGCTGCTCACTGGTCTTGATACATTATAATATATCGACCACCAATTGATGATTTTGTTTCGTGTTGATTATGTGAATTCATCGGATCAACAGTGCGAGCAGTGCAAGCAAGATAATTGCTGAGACTGCGGCGAATGTGACGGCTGGTTTTGGCGACGGTGCTGGAGCACCAGCTCTGGAGGGCTTGAGTATGGAACGCCATACTCGAGCGGCAATGGCGAAGAGAGCAAATGTGATGACCCAAGCAAACCAAGGAAGACTCTTCCCTTGAATGCTGTACACAGCAAGCAAGCTGAGGGTCATAGCTGCTGAGTGGATCAGTGGCTCTAGAATCTGCTTGATCGGCATTCTCGTTCCTCTTTCCTGATCACTGAGTGTCAGCAGCCGAAATATGTTGTGATCCAGATGCCAGTGCGTTGGAACGACGACGTGGTGCCATGCCTTCAGCCCGGACCTTGGATCACTTGAGTCCTGCTGCTATGGCACGCACCGCTAGTTTGGTCCTTGACTCACATCCCGTTGCGGTGAAGATTTGCGATGAATATGTTCGAACCGTCGATTCTTTGAAACCGAGTTCGGAGGCGATTTGCTGGTTGGACATACCGACGATGAGGAGTGAGAAGATTTCTCTCTTGGTTGGGTCCAGTGATTCCACTGCTTCCACAAGTTCCTTGTCCTCTTCCCGACGAATTGCCTGGTCACGGTAGGCCGTGAAGAGAATGCTGGTTGGCCGGGCGCTCATCACTGCTTCGCCTCGTTGTGCTTTCCGGATGATCTCGGGTAGTTCATCCAGATCAACGTCTTTGGTGAGGAACCCGGAGGCCCCCGCAGCGAGTGCTTGCTCCAGCCGGTTTTCTTTCTCGAAAGCGGTGAGGATGAGAACGGTGATATCAGGAAACTCACGCTTGATCTTCTTGGTTGTTGAGATGCCATCAAGCACAGGCATTTCCACATCAACGAGGGCGATATCTACGGAACTTCTTCTCAGTTCGCGAAGAAGTGACTCCCCATCGGCGACGGCAGCGACCACATGTATACCCTCCGAAGTGTCCAATGCTCGTGAGAGGTGCTTACGGACGATGGGGTCATCATCCGCCAAGGCTAACTGAATCACATCTACTCCTTCATTCGACCGACCAGCTGTGCAACCAATACCCATCTACGTCCGCGTTGACTTGCATCGAGGAATCCACCGCTGTTTGCGATACGGGCTGACAAGCTCGCCAACCCGAACCCGCCTGAGATTTCTCCCTGATTCTCGACCGGTCCGGTGCTGCATTCATTGGAGAACATGAGGTCAATGACTTCCTCATTGCCCTCGGGGATTTCTATTGACAGAGAGGCTGTTGAACCTTCCTTCCCATACTTCAAGATGTTTATAGCGCTTTCTTGGATGATAAGCGCAATGTTCTTCCTCAGTTCAAGGGCGCAACCGGCATCTAAGTTCTCAGGAAGATCCGCCACAAGACTAATACTGCGTGCTGAAAGCATACTCCTGCAGGTCTGTACCACGGATTCAGTTGTCGGTGTAGCTTCGTCTGGTTGGTAGTCTTTTGTAGCTGCAATGACGGCCCTTAGATCGCGCAGGGTGGAACGAGATGCTTCCTCCAGCTCACGGGCAATTTCTACCGTCTCCGGGTCGTTGATCAAGTGGGATAAGGAATGACTACTTAGGGAGATGCGCACGAGATCGGCAGCCAACGTATCATGCAACGTGCTTGCCAACTCTTGTCTGATTTGCCTCTGGGCTCGCTCTTGAGCTTGTGTTATTTGTTCAAGAGCTCTTTCTGATGCTACGCGTTCCTGTTGCAGCAAGAGCTCACGTTCACGCTTCAGCAGAAGCTCCTGCTGCTGGAAGTATCTGACAGAAAGCCCACCGACGATGGCGATGCTGCTTCCGACTACGATGCCTGGTCCAACGGTACCATTCCCTCCTGGTGTGGAGAGTTGCGCCAATTGAGGGACAATCAGCACCAGCGCTGCGCCCACCCACCAGCCCTTAGAAATCCAGTCAAAGGCAACGGCAAATATCCCGATGAAAAGAACTCCAAGACTGATATGAGTTTCTGGAGCCAGGCTTGTTAACGTCGCAATCGTCGTGATGGCGACTCCACCAATAACCGGTCGCCAGCCCGAGTACGCCAAAAACATCGTGGTAGGCAGGATCCACCACAGTGATCCATTGATGGAGGACTGAGCATTCTGGCGAACCCAGAGTTCAAGGATAAACAGTGTCAGCGCCAGCAAAGAGAATGCAAGTTTATGTGTATTCGTTTGCTTGGAAGATGTGAGCACCGAGAGTCTTCTCACCGGGGGCATGAACTGAACCACGGAAGAAGCGTACAGACCCAGTCATTGCTTTGGATTTCGATTTGCGATCCCGGCAAGAACTGTGCGATGTGGTGTTCTGCTTGTGGCGCCGACTCAGTCGTTGGACTCATTGCTCCGCCGACAAGGGCGATAACGACAAGTGCGCTTTCTAGTGTGGCTCTGACCAGCATGGGATTGTCCTCCGTATTGAGACCATATCTTGCCTCATCACTGTAGGCATCTTCTTCAGGGATCGTGAATATATTTCTCAAAAGAATCAACAAAGATAGATTTTCTGCTCTAAAAGAATCAACAAAGAGCGATTCTGTACCTGACTCAATGTCGTTTGGCACCTACTGAAATCGAGTGTCATTTGAACAGAATGTTGACGGAAGACGCTGACAAAGATCGATGTTGGTTCCGGTTGCTCCATTGATAGAAATGAATCGCTTCAATTACGCCACTGCTACTTGGAAACGCCGGGTAGTCAAAGAATCGAAAGGAAGCGCAATGAGCAAGCAAGCAATTGATCCCAGTGTGAATCTGCTGGAGGAGATCTCAGAGCAGAGCTCCAACGACATGTCGGGTGCTGGCCAGATCTGGACCTACACTCTGTACACCTGTTCGACCTGTTACGCGGTCAGCTGGGCACTTGGCAACAACGGCAAGATCTGCACCGCCACCGTCGAGTGCATGGGTAACTGCGGTAAGTAGTTCGTTGACTTGACTGGGGCATCGCGCACCCCGCAGTGGGGTGCCCCAGTCCGGTAGACCGGTCCAACGAGGAGAGCCATGAAAACCTTGAAATCATCGTCCGAAGTGAATGAACTCGTCTCAATGTACATTCCTGAGCTGCCTACTGAACGCATTGCTCGAGTAGCGCAGTCTGTGGATGCGACTGCGCGGCTGTCTTTCCTTGGCGCAGCTCGAGCCGAACTTGCCTGGCCCAGTCATCGCGACGAACGCGACCCTGAGTTCGAATTCTTCCTCCGTGACTTGGCGCGCGTCAATTTGGATGATTTCTCCGAAAATCTAGCGGGGAATCCTGCGATCGTCAACGCGGATGCCGTCTTCGACGGTGTTGTTGAATCGCTCGCTCAGGGCCTAGCTCGACTACTTGTGCGGACCTTGGTTCGAATGCTTGCCGAACATGACTCTATCTGGCATCATCCCAACCTCGACTCGGAATCCAACTTCGACAGTTTCTGTTATTTCCTACGCACCCCCGAAGGGCAGCGTTACTTCATGACGCACCAACCCGGTGCCTTTAACCTTGCCGCTGATCTGATCTGCCAGCACATCGCCGTGTCCACAGAGATCATTGAGCGAGTGTCTACCAACCTGTCTGCCCTATGCGATAGTCCCTGGGGCCCGAAAGCAGGAGCGGGGCTGGTCGCACTCGATATGGGTGCGGGCGATACCCACGCAGGTCACCGAAGCGTGACTATTCTGACCTTCTCCGATGGCACCAAAGTGGTGCTCAAGCCACGTGATACTCGAATTGAAGTCGCTTACAACGAATTCGTTCGGTGGTCCAATGAACAAGGTTTTACCCAGCTGCCGGTAGTCCGGCAATTGACAGCATCTGGATACGGTTTCAGCGAATTTATCGAGTCCGGAGAAACAAGGCGCGATCACAAGTTCTATGACGCCATTGGACAACTGCTGGCCATCCACTTTCTCCTTGGGGGCAGCGATCTGCACTACGAGAACTTGCTGACGGATGCTCGTAATCGCCCGGTGGTGGTTGATGCCGAGACGCTGCTGGCGCCTCGCCGCAACGATGCACTGTCGCCCAAAATTGACCAGTTTGCACCCGCAGTGCGCAATGCAGTGTCGGCATCGGTGCTCGGCGTGGGGCTGTTGCCGGCCAAGATGGTTTCGGCCGATAAGGAGGCACCTGCCCTTGACATCGGCGCCGTTGGCTATCAGCCGGGCCAGCAGTCACCCTTCCGAGTTCTCCGATCGATCAATGCGGGACGGGACGACATGCGCCTGGAACTGGCTCGGATCACCCTTGAGGGAGGCCCTCAACCAGTGGCTGACTTGGACGTTGTCGCACGGCGGGACGCCATTCAGGCGGGCTTGCGCCGTACGCTCCTCGGAATATACTCCCGCAGAGATGAGGTGGCTGACTTCGTCGTCACCCACTTCGCCGGTCTGGAGGCGCGACTGGTCGTCGTTCCCACGGTGTTCTATGCGCAACTACTTCGGATGGCAACCCACCCCTTGGCGGTGGAGGATCCGTTGGTGCGGGCTGTGGTCTGTCACAGGGTTGCGCTGTTGAGTACAGGACAAACGCCGGGTGCTACCAAACTTGCCGATCAACTGATCGAGAACGAAGTCACCGAACTCATGCGTGGTGATGTTCCGACATTCTGGCATCAGGTAGACACCTGTAATCTTCGGTCGGCGGGCAGCCCTACCGAGATGGTCGGATTCGCCACCAATAGTGGTCTCTCTGAAGCCTTGCGGCGCATCGAATCGCTGAGTGTTGATGAGATTCAAACTCAGGTTGATCTGGTTAGCCTGGCGTTCGCAGCCTCGTTCCCACCTGGTTCCGAACAGACGCGTACATCGTTGGCAGCCTCCGGGGTTGATGACAGTGACTGGGAACCTACGGTGTCGGATATGCATTTGCTGGTCTCCCGATTGATGCGCACCCAAATCTCCGATCCCCGCCCCAACCATCCCAGTACCTGGATCGCTCCGCTCATCAGTTCGGAGGACAACCTGCAGTGGAGCGCGGGCCTGATTGGTCATGACTTGTATGGCGGCACCTCCAGTGTGGCTCTGAGTCTGGCCGCATATGCGCACCGATACCGGGATGATTGTGCAGCCCGGACCGCAGTAGCAGTCTTTGGACCGCTCTCCAATCAGGTTGAGACAAACCGTCTGGAAGGGCCAGAGGCACACACCGAAGGGCTCGTGGGATTGCCGGGGATCTGCTGGGCACTCAGTACGGCGAGCGATCTGCTGCCGGATCTTGACGTTGACCGTGGCCTGCTGCTTGACCGTATGGCAAAGATGAAACCGCTCGGTGAGGCACTTGAGGTGGTGGCTGGTCAAGCTGGTACGCTCCTCTGTGCCCTTGCGATTGCGGAACGGGTCGGCGCCCATACCCAATCACATGCTGCTGTCGATTCGATCGCGGAGAAGTTCCACATTGCACTTGAGAGGAAGCTTGCTGATAAGGGTGCTCCTGTCGATTACACAGGCTTCGCTCACGGGATGGGCGGGCTGATCGCGGCGCTACTGTGTCACCATCGGTTCAGTGACTCGTCTCGGTCACTTCGGCTGGCCTACCAGGTACAGCAACTACTGGATGATGCCTTCGACATCGAACTCAATGACTGGCCGCGTGTTCTCGGCGGCGCCGAACAGTCCTTTGGATGGTGCCATGGGGCACCAGGGCTGTTGTTGTCAAGACTGGCCTGGCGCGGCATCGATGACTCTATCCTCGCCTCGCCCTTTGTTGATCGGTTGCTAGAACTGACGCTGCAGCGCGGGCTGGGCAGCAATATGACCTATTGCCATGGTGACTTGGGGACCCTTGAAATCCTGAGAATATTCGATACCACGGTCGGTGGTGGGGAGCTTAGGACTTGCCTGCAGCAGGCGCTCTTTCAGATGACCCACGATGATCTGCATGCGGCCGCCCTTGGCGCGACCAATCGGCATCAGTGCTCGACAAGTCTTTTCGTCGGCAGCGTGGGCGCGATATGGGCTCTTGCGAGAGTCGACAACCCTCAGCTGCACCCAAGCCCTCTCCATATTGTCTCCGATGATCTCTACACGGGCCATATAAATCCTTCTCTACACGGGCCATATAAGCCCTTCTCAGACTCCCCGGTGGTGCATGCGGGGCTCGCCGGTGGTGAGATGACGGATCTTTGGTCTGTCATCACGGCGGATGTCGGTCCGCTATCACATCCCAACCAATGAAAACGGAAACGAAAGGAACATCAACATGAACGATCCCACAGGCCTGGTGCACGAGGATTATCTCGTCGAACTTGTCGAAGGCGAACGCGAATCCCTGAGTGGAGGCTGGACTCCCACCCCCTCTAGTGTCATCTGCGGCGGCATTATCGTGATGACCTACACCGCGGGCTTCTGCCCGACCTCGGGCTGTACCACTCGGTGCGGTAAGTGACCCTGATGGTTGTGGGGGAGGTCGAATCTCCCTCACAACCATTGCCACCTTCAAGAACTGGAGTGAACTGACATGCAGCCTAGCACGTTGACTCGTCCTTTTGACCTCGAAGACCTTGGCGTCTTTGATGGGTTCTACCGGCCATGGTTGGAGCGCGCCGCAGCAGAGCTATCCACCCTGGGGGAACAAGAGCAGATTGTTGACCCCGATCAGTTCGTTCTCTCGGTTCTGGCGGATCTGCGGCTCCGGCTCGTCGCGCTCGCCTCAAAATCACTGATTTGGAGTTACCGGACCGCGCAGGGGTCTGGGGCGGAATTTCCTTTTGACGACCAAACTATCGACCAGATTCCTCTTGACGGACGCCACCTGCCGCGAGAGCGATATGACCGCCATCATGCCGAGCTCAGTACCTCGGCCGGCAGACGAAATCTGCTTGATCGTCTGCCGCTGCTCGAGCAGCTTCTTGACGAGACCGTCACTGCGCGAGTGAGACTGGTGGGAGAGATTCTCACGGCGTCTACTCGGGATGATCTCGCCGCACACTTCGGGCCGCTGGGACGGGTGTGTACAGTTCGTACTTCTGACGGCGACACCCACAACTTTGGCCGCCAGGTTGCGATAGTTAGTTTCGAGGAACGCCAGCTCGTTTACAAGCCCCATTCACTGTTGACCGATTGCTTGATCACCGAGTTAGCACGTGTCCTCAACCATAGCAGTGAAGTCATTGACCAACTCCCTTTGGTTAAGAGCCTTGATGCTGGCGACCACGGGTGGCAGGAGTTCATCACGTCGGATCAGTGCAATTCGATGGCTGAGGTCGCAGTGTTCTATCACCGTGCTGGTATCTGGCTTGCGTTGTTGGCTGCGCTCGGGGTTACGGACATTCACTTCGAGAACCTGATTGCCTCTGGGGCACAGCCGTATCTTGTCGATCTTGAGACCTTGTGCCGTTGGGTGGGGCAACCCGACACCGATGAGGTTAAGAAGTCGGCTCTGGTTGAGTTGCGCGACAGTGTTCTCAATACCTTGATGCTTCCCGTCAAGTTCCCCAACGGAGCCGCTGACACCAACATGGCGGCTCTCGGCACCACGGGTTGTGAAGTTTCGGGATTCTGGTCATCACGCGGTGTGGTCGCCCGTGGATGCGATGGCATCCGCTACCTCGAGATCCCCTCCGCTTTTGAGCATGGAGCCAATATTCCCGGGTTGAATAACCAGCCGAAGCCTGCTCAGCCCTTCGTCGAAGAGATCCGGCGTGGTTTCGAACGTGGTATACGCATCATTGAAGAATCTGCCACAGACTTGATTGACATCATCCGTGACGAACGATTCGATCGCATGCCGGTGCGCCAAGTGCTTCGCGCCACGTCCCTGTACGCGGCCTTCTTGGATGCGAGTCAGCACCCGAACTACCTTAGTTCCGAGACGGAAAGGCTGCGGTTGCTGCACCGACTGGGTGCCCACGGTGGTCTTCCGGGAGACACCCCCGGACTTATCCGCGATGCTGAGGTCCGTGCCCTGGGCCGAGGAGACATACCGCTGTTTAGTGCCGCGTTCTCGGAACCCGTCATCACGTCGTCCGACGGCGACGTCGTCGCAGTGATGAGAGGGAGCCTTCGTGACCAGATGTGCGAGGTCCTCCAACGACACGTGCGCAGAGACCATCGCCGCGACAGTTACTACATTTACACCAGCCTCGCTACAGCTCAAGTGGAGGAAGATGCCGGGCAGGGCTGGTTGGCTGACGAACTCTTTGCCGACGACGACCCTCAGGTATTCGCCGACGCCGTGCTCAACTGGCTCGACGCGACAAGCTTTTGGACCCCCGATGAGCGCCACTGCCAACGTATCTCGGCCATCTCTTTGGATGGTCAACAGACAGCACTGGGTATTGCCGACCTTAGCTTCTACGGTGACGGCGGAGCACTGCTGTTACTGGTGAACCGGGCACGTCAGGGCGACGCCAGGGCTCAGCGGTTGCTGCGTGCGAGTGTGCTGCCTATCGAACATTGGCCGGGAGTCTTGGGTGACACTAACCTTGCAGCCTTCGCCGGGCTGTCGGGCTCGGTGTATCTGCTACATGAGTGTGCCGAAGTACTTGACGATGATGCTCTGCGTATCCAGCGTGATGCGTGTCTGCGGCAGCTTCGCACGCAACTGATGCGTACCGAATTGGGGCCGGATGTCATCTCGGGTGCCGCTGGTATCGTCAATGTCCTTGCGCAGGCCGGAGGGGCCCTTGGACTTGACGTGGAGAACGAGCTTGTGGCGCTGCGCGGTCAAGTCCGTGACTTCGCGGCATATGCTGATGATTTCGGCTTTGCCCACGGCAGGTCTGGCGCGGTGGCGGCTTTAGCGTCGATTGACGCCGAACTTGGCATGCAAGGCGATGAAGCCATCTGGCTCGCGCGGGCCGTAGTGGACGAACTCAACCCCGCTGTGTTGGATTTCCCTGTACGAGACAGCTGGTGTAAGGGGCTGCCCGGTGTGGCTGCCGCGCTGGCCGAGTGCCCCGGGACATCTATGCAGCTGTCCGGGCTGGCTGAGTCTCTGATGGGGCGTGAGTGCCGTGCGCATCCCACTGATATCAGCGTGTGCCACGGCGTAGCCGGTGAGCTGATGGCTCTGATGAGCGCCTCCCGCGCGCTACGAAGCAGACGTCTCTCCAGTGAGGCGGAACGCCGTTGGCACCTACTTTTTAATCGGGTGCGCCACGAGGGATACCGCGGTGGTTCCCCGGGGACGGCGGGACAAGTTGGATTGATGGCGGGGCTGAGTGGACTTGCTATGGCTGGACTGATGATGGTGGACTCCGATCTCGCCCCCGTTTATTTCCAGCGTTGGACGAAGCCGGAGGTGCAGCGATGAGAGTCCGTCCGATTCTGCAAGTGAGCCCCACGGAGTGTGGTCTGGCATGTGTGGCGATGATTATGCGGGCCCATGGACGTGGCGTCACCATGAAGTCACTGCGCGACCAGCTGGAGGTGGGACGCGATGGCCTCTCGCTCCAGGACCTGAGGAGCCTTTTGACCTCCCATGGTTATGAAGCTAAAGCGTTTCGTGGTTCAGTCGAGGCTCTCCGTGAGGCTACTCTGCCGGCTATCTGCCTGTGGCGGGACAACCACTTCGTCGTCCTTGAGAAGATCACTCGGGGCCGGTACCGAGTCGTTGACCCGGCGTCCGGAAGTGTCACGCTGTCGGATGAGGAATTCGCCCGCGACTACTCCGGTGTAGTCCTAGTGCCCACCCCTACCCAGGATGCCGCCGTGTTGAAGGATACCGAACCCTGGGTGTGGTGGCGATACCTGCGTATGCTCAAGGATTGCCGAAGTCTGCTGATGGGCGGCATCATCGTGTCACTGATCAGTTATGCACTGAGTTTGGTGGTGCCCGCATTGACCCAGCGCATGATTGATCGCTTCAGTGCGGTTGAGCCGGTCGCCGACTCGATGGCGATGGCATGGCTGGTGATCGGAATGCTGGGCGCCACCCTCTTCGCTATCTCGTTGCTGCAGGTACTCAATACGGTGAGTCTTTCGGTCACGTTTGGGCGTCGATTAATGACAAACACGTTTGGTAGGCTGTTGCGCTTGCCCTATCGATATTTCGGATCGCGCAGTACGGGTGAGTTGATTTACCGTCTCAACAATGTCGGCGCCCTGAGGGATCTCATGACCAGTCAGGTTGTTCGAGGTGTGCTGGATGCGGGCATGGTGGTCTGTGTCTTCGTCTACATGATGGTGCTATCGCCAACTCTCGCTCTGGTTGCGGGCGCGCTCTTCGTCGTCGTCACGATGGTTCAGTTCGGCACCCGTGGACGAATTCAGGATGCACTGAACGCAGAGATGAATCAGCTTAGTCTGACCCAGGGAATGCAGATCGAAGCGGTCTCAGGAATATCTTCGCTAAAACTTTCGGCGGCCGAGGAACGCTTCCTCTCAGAATGGGGCGAGGCGTACGAGAACTCGTTGGTCAAGATGCGCCGCAGGGCTCGCATTCAAGGCTGGGTGAGTTCATTTGTCAGTGGCATTCAGACTGCTGGGCCCTTGGTTATCTTGTTGCTTGCTCTGCAGGTAGCCACCGGCGGAAACCTGACGGTGGGTGGCGCAGTTGCCTTCCAGAGTCTGTCGGTTACGTTCTTCGGTCTCAGTGGGTCACTGTTCCGCGCCTACTCTGACTATCTTATCGCCAGCGCTTATGTCGATCGCCTCACCGACATCGTCTCGGCCCCATTGGATTCGTGGGCGGACCCGGGCCGAAGGTCGGGTCTGGATGGGTCGATCGAGGTTCGCAATCTGTCATTCCGATTTACGGGACACAGCCCGGATGTGTTGCACAACTTGTCGTTCACCGTATCGCCGGGAGAGCGGGTCGCCATTGTCGGCCTGTCGGGTTCCGGTAAGACAACCCTGGGCGAGATCCTGTCCGGCCTGCACGAACCCACCGGTGGTTCGGTCACCTACTCAGGTGTGCCTATCCACAGCTACGACCGTGAGTACTTCTATTCGAAGGTGGGAGCAGTGCCGCAGCAGGTCACACTGGTCAACCGCTCGATCCGGGAGAACATCTGTCTGGGACGTGAACTTGATGAACCCGAGCGACTCATCGAGGCGGCTAAAGCCGCCCAGATACACCACGATATCCGCAGGATGCCGATGGGATATGAGACACCGATTTCCGAAATGGGGGCGAATATTTCAGGCGGTCAACGGCAACGAATTGCGATCGCGCGCGCTCTCTACCGGTCACCCCGCGTCTTGATACTGGATGAGGCGACGAGTTCGCTTGATGCAATTAACGAAAACCTCATCACTCGGCATCTGAGCGAGCAGCAGTGTACGCAGATTATCATCGCCCACCGATTGGCGACCGTTCAGGACGCTGATCGAATCCTAGTTCTGGAAGAGGGGAGCCTCGTTGAAATGGGGACTCATCAGGAATTGGTCGACAGGGCGGGCATCTACTTCCAGCTCTATTGCTCACAACTAGAGTCCACGACGATGGAGGAGGTCTCCTATGGAAACTGAATATCTACAAGAAATGCAAAAAATGCCGCAGAGTGACCGCAGTCTTCGGTCGGGCAAACTCATTGCCGTCCAGAGCTTAGTAAAGTGCTACGGCTCTGTGCATGCAGTTGGCGGCGTGGACTTCGAGGTTGGTCCAGGCCGTGTTCTCGGCCTACTTGGGCCTAACGGAGCTGGCAAGAGCACGACCTTGCGCATGATGCTGGGACTTACCAAGCCGACTTCAGGACTGGCTACGTTCGATGGGGTAAGTTACGAGGATCTGCCAGGTCATCCAATGCATCATGTCGGTGCAACCCTGAGTAGCGACACCTTTGCGCCGCGTCGTACCGCTCGACAGCATCTGTGGGCTTGGGCCCCGGTGGCTGGTGCGGACAAGTCGCGGATTGACGAACTGCTTGAGTTGGTCGGGCTTGCCAAGCATGCTCGGCGTCCGGTCGGCGAGTTCTCGCTCGGAATGAGGCAACGGCTCGCCTTGGCTACGGCTTTGCTGGGTGACCCTGGGGTGTTGGTTCTTGACGAGCCTGCTAACGGACTTGATCCGTACGGAATATTTTGGTTGCGACGCTTTCTGCGACAGTTCGCAGATGATGGAGGCACCGTGGTGCTCTCGAGTCACTTGCTGCGAGAAGTCGAGCAGATGGTTGACGACGTCGTACTGATTAACCGGGGCCAGGTTGTTTGGACAGCTGAAATGGCGAATCTTTATGGAGATGGAGAATGGTCAGTTGTGTTGCCAGCCGATCGCCATGAGGCGATGACCACGCTGCAAAGTCAGGGCATCAAGCACCAGACCTTTGGGCGGGGCCTCCGGGTATTCGCGCTCCCCGGCGCCGTATCTTCCGCATTGAGGAGCGTGAGTCCGATACCGGGCCAACCGCTGGTGCTGGAGGGAAATCTGGAGAGCCTCTTCCTGGCTTTGACAGATCAACTTGGGAAGGAACTCTCATGACGCGACAAGTAACATTCGAAGTCCGCAAGGCGATTACTCTGCCATCTACGAGCTGGCTTATGCTGGCAATGGTGATTGTGGGCGTGGCCTTCTGCGCGATGCTTGGTTTTGCAGCGGTGGGTCCCACCAGCCCCATAGATACGGCAAACGCCGCCGGGGTAGCTGGGCTCTACAATCTTCCCATCACTATGGGATCAGTGCTACCGCTGTCCCTTGGCGTGATCCTGGTTACGGCAGAGTTTCAACATCGAACCATGACCATCACCCACCTAGCCGAGCCGCGTATCTGGCGCGTTTACCTTGGCAAGTTGCTTGTAAGCGGATTGGGAGGAGGTGTGATGGCTGTCCTCACAATGGCGTCCGCAGTCACAGTTGTTGGATTGATTCTGCATCGGGGTGCAGGAACTTCGTTCTTGGATACCGTACAGGTGCAATTCACGGTGGCGGGGTCAATCGTGGCGTTTGTGCTGTGGGCAATCATCGGTGCCGGATTGGGCGCGGCCATCGCCAACCAGACTCTCGCAATTGTCGGGGTCCTCTTGTTTACTGTCTTCTTGGAGCCATTTCTGCGAATTGTTGCAGGACCCAACTTCATCTTCCTGACCCAATTCCTGCCGGGTAGCGCCAGCGATGCTCTCGCTGGCGGCAGCTTGCTCAACGTCGCGATCGGCGCCCAGGGTGCCGCTCAGTGGCAAGGCGGTGTGACCCTCGCTGCCTATGCTCTCCTTATTGCCGCAATTGGTTTCCTACGCCTACGGGCGTTGGACTCATGATTCAAGAAGTGTAACCACTAAGAAAGGAAGCCAACATGGCCTCGCGAGATCAACTACGCAAACTCAACTCATCACCGATCGTCTTCGGTGGCCTCCTCGCAGGAGCTGCTATCGGGAGCGTCCTACCTGTGGGTGCGCTCCTGGGTGCACTGGGCGGAACAATCCTCGCCGGTCTGGGTGTCCTCACTCGGCAGAAGGGATCAGACACCCCCGGTGATGAATCCGATAGAGAGGATGGGACGTCCTCACCGTGGGACTGACCGACTAAACAGGCCCATCCGAAGGTCCAATCGTTATCCAGGGACGAGACGACGGCGTGGTGATAGTCGCGCCGTCGTCGTCGGTCTACAGCTCCAGAAAACGCGCGAGATTGGGCCATATGCGGGTGATTTGGCGTTCGCCGGCGTCGTAGTTGGCTTGCAGTTTCGCGACGTTTTTCTCGTGGTTGGAGACAAGCATTTTCTCGGGGAAATAGAGCCAGGCGCGGCCCTGGCGTTCCAGTTCGAATAGCTGGTCGCGGGTGCGGCTGTAGTGGATCCAGCGTTTGGTCAGGGCTTCGGCGACCGTCGGGTAGTCGTGGAAATAGCGCTGGTAGAACTGTGGGCGTGAGGGCGGGCCCTTGCGGTAGGAGCGTGGGCGAGTCATGATCACCACGAAGTTTTCGTACCCGTCCGCCATCGCGGCGTCAAGGGGGATGCCGCCGGATGGGCCAATGGCGCCGTCGACGTAAAGCTCGCCGTCGATCTCCGTGGGAAGCATGAGACCGGGCATGCTGGACGATGCGCGCACCTTCTTCATAAGATCCTGGCGGTCGCGCACGGACTCGCGGTCCCAGTAGACGGTTGCGCCGTCGCTCACCCGGAAGGCGCCGATGCGCATCTGCGCGGGGTGGTTTTTGAAGGCATTGAAATCGTAGGGGAGGGCCTCGTGAGCGTCCGTAGTGTGTTCGTAGATGTACTCGGCGTTGAAGTAGCCGCGGCCGCGAACGAAGGTGTGAAGGCCGCCGATGTTGGGGTCGGCGAGGAAATCTACCCAGCACTGCTTCGTGCGCTCGATGTCCCCACCCAGATAATTAATAGTGTTTGAGGAACCCGCGGAGATGCCCGAGACGTGCGGGAAGACGACGCCCTTCTGGAGGAGCTTGACCACCACCGGCGACGTTCCACTCGCACGCATTCCTCCACCCTCGAAGATGAGCGCGGTCTTGTCCAGCGACGGCATGGTGGTCCTTTCGCGGTGGGGTTCTTGGGTTAGTGGGGACTGTTGGGATGGTGGGGTTGACTTGTGAGACCGATAGGCTTGATGGGACGTGGGCAGGTTTTCACCTGACTTTTGCCCAACAAGTCTAGTTCATTCGGGAAAAGGCGGAACATCACGCGCTAGGCTGGGCGGCATGAGTACTTCACCTTCTGCGCGCGCATCTCAGGGCTGCAATACCTCTTCGGCACGGAATGCGTCACCAACGGCTCGGCGCCGGGCGCGAGTTGTGGACCCGCAGCACCAGGGTCGCAGCCGTGAGCTTTATCTGCCTGTTGAAGAGCCGCTAGAGATCCGGCTCGACGGCCAGGCCATCGCCATGGTGAGCCGTACTCCAGGGCACGACATCGAACTCATCCACGGTTATCTCCTCGGTGAAGGCTTCATCGCTAGCCGTGAGGATGTGCGTGGCGCTCGCTATTGCGAGGGATCGGTGCTCTCACAGGACACCGGCTTTAGCCAGAACACCTACAACGTCATCTCAGTGCAGACCGAGAACCCCGTCATTCGGCTGCAAGGTCCCGTCTCTCGCGAGTGTGGTCAACCCTCGGTGGACGCTCTCGACATCATCCCGCCAGTACGGATCGCAGAAGATCCCACGATTGTCAGTGCAGGTTCAATCCGTGCTATTGCCGCCGAGCTTGCGCGGCGTAGCGGTATGAGCCCTTACACGGCGGCATCGCTAACTCTCACCGGCACCGCCACTACTCGCGACGACGCCCGTCAACTCCTCGCCGTAGACAAAGTTCTCGGTTGGGCCGCTGTTGCCGGGCTGCTCCCGTTGGAAGGTGCGATTGTGTGCATGGAGGGCGGCGCCGATGCCTCAGCCGTCTCTCACTGCGTCCGTGCCGGCGTGCCGATCGTCATTGGACTGGGAACCCCCACCTCCCTGGCCTGCGACATCGCCAAACATTTCGGTGTCACCCTCGTCAGCATCCTCGACGCTGCGCCTGAACCCGAGGTGCTCGTCTGGACGGTACCGGACCGCGTTGCGTGAGCGTTTCGCACTGCATCGAGTAAGTCGTCCCCGACCGCAGGAAGTGAGACCTCCCCATCCCACTCCGATTGACAGGAGCTAAACAGGTGGGCGGTAATGGAAGTATGTTCGCTGAAGTGATGCCGGTTTTCTTTGTCCTGCTGGTGGTCGTCTTTGTTGTTGCGTTTGTTCTCGAACGACGGCGGCGCGACCGCCTTATGGCATACGCTCAAGAGCACGGTCTCACGTATACACAGCGCGACCGCGAACTTGGTAAGTATCTGCGGGACAACGTGGACGTTGGTGGCCATTCCCACGCTGCGACCAATATTCTGGAGAACATACCATCGCCCACCGCGCCAGACGCTTTCCGCTACGGAAATCTGCGTTGGAAGACAGGCTCCGGCGACGACGAAACCACCCACAACCGCGAGTTTTTCCTCTTCCCCATCCCCGCAAACTTTCCAGCGACGCGCCTCAAGCCCGAAGGTTTCTTTGGCCGCGCGATGAATGACATCAATACCGAATGGATGGAGTTCAACAAAGAGTGGGACGTGCGTTCGGATAACCCGCATTTTGCATCGGCGCTGCTCAGCCCACGAATGCAGGAATTCCTCATGGAGGTCACCGGCAACGAGTTCTACATTCGGCCAGGCACGCTCATCATTCTGGGCGGACGCTACCAGTGCGAGCGCTGTTTCCAGTTCCGTGACCTCGCGCTTCAGTGGCAGAGCCTGGTGGTTCCGTTCCTCTGGCAGGATTACGGCCGCTAAATTTGACGCTCGGCTCAGTCTGATGTGATGGCTAAATTTGAAGGTCGACGACGACCTCGCACTGCATGTCTAGATTTCAGTCGCTTTGTTGACATCGCACGAGAAAAATGAAAACGCACGAAAAATTAGGTGTTTCTTGTGCGTTTTCATTTTTCTTGTGCGTTCTCACTGGAGCGCCCGGTTGTATTTGAGGGAGTTGACCTTGCAGGAGCACTCGGTGGCGATGTTGATGTTCTGGGATACCTTGCCCTCGGCGCGCAGTTCGAGCAGGCGTGGCACCACCTTGTCACGCAGCGCCCAGGGGTCGATGGTATTGACGTAAATCTTAGTACCGCCTTCGAATCCAGCGAGTGTGGAAACCCGCCACTTGAGGTGGACGCGCCACGGCATGGGGACGTCGAGATCGATGGGTTGGGTGTACCACTCCTCGTTGGTGGGGATGAGGGGGCCGGTGGCGGCGTGCATTGCGTGGATGAGGTCGGACATATCGCGTAGTTCCTCGGGTGTGTGCTGCCACGGCTGTACCGCGGACGAACGGCTCCATATTTCGAGGGCGGGATAGCGGTGGCCGAAGCCTGCGAAGGCCACCGCGTTGCGATTCTCCGCAATGACAAGGTTCTGGTAGCCGGCGTAATCCACAGCGGCCTCGTTGTAGTAGTTCGGGTTGTCACGCACTTTGGGCGCTTCGAGGCGGGCGTTGACGGAGCGTTCGTCAATGGCCACAAGCTGCTTATGAAGGTGGTCGAAGGAAGCGCCGGCGGGCTTCAACCAGTTTTGGAATACCTGCACGTACTTGGCGTAGCGGTTCTGTTCGTAAAGATCACGCATGGCATCCACGGTGAGGCGCATGTACCACGAGTGTTCCAGAGGAGTGAGTGTTCCAGAGGAGGCGAGCTGGGAGGTATCCGCAGCGCCGTCGACGAAATGACGGCGCCCAATCACTACGTCGTGGCCGCCACCAAAGAAGGGTTTGGCCAGCTCTAACTTTTGCCATTCGGGCAGGCGGTCCCATTCCTCGGTATTGGTGTGCGAGGCGCGTGCTTTCTGTTCGATGACGGCGAGGGTGTGTGCGCGCCCGGCAGGGTCCGAGAGGTAACGTTCCATACGTTTCTCCGCCGCCACGGGCATGCGGTATCCGTAGTTCTCGGCCCAGTAGTCATAGGAGACGATTTCAAAGAGATTGGGGATGCGGCGGAATTCCCATGGCTCCGCCAGATCGTCTACCGGGGTGCCGTGGATAATCTTCGCGCCTTCTCCCTCACGCACAATACGGCTCTTCTCCGGCGGCGTCTCGAGAATCCGATCCGAACAAAATGCGCAGTGGCGCCCCAGTTCACCCACAGGCTCGGTATTCTGCGGCACAACCTCCAAGGGACGATTTGCTCGCCCAGGTACCGTCCACACCTCGGTGTCGGAGAACGGATTTAATTGTTTGATTGTCCCGTCAGCCATTCGAGTGAGCTGCGGAGGGATTGAGGTGTGACTATGACGCATGTCTCAAGCGTAATGCTCTTCGGTGAAAAACATGTACTCGGTTGGGGTGGAAGTATGCCCGAAATGTGACGACGTTGGGCGAGTATTGAATTGGTTCAAGATATGGATGCGAGCCAAGGCCGGAGTGTCCAAGATGTGGTTGAGCGTGGCTGGGTAAAACGTTTGTCGCACTAGAAAGGGGCTCTTCTATGGTTGTCAAGTGGTGTGTGGTTTGTGGTTTGTGGTTTGTGGTTTGTGGTTTGTGGTTTGTGGTTTGTGGTTTGTGGTGTGTGGGGTTGGGGTGGTGTTGAGGGTTCGGTAGATGTGGCGGGTGATGTTGCGTTTGAGGCAGCGTCGGATTTCTCGCACAGCGTCTACCGGCAGGGATGCAACTTACGCACCCCCCCAGAGAGATGAGAATGGGGCTGTATCAGTTGGTCAACAGACCTTCTGATACAGCCCCTTTGTGTATATGTCTTCCCGGAAAGGTGTGGTTTCCTGGAGGACAAGGTGTGGCTTCTCAGGAGAACTTCTGTGGGGATGAAAAGCCAGGAGAGAGATTAGTGGCGGGCGAGGTCGGCGGCGCCGATGATGCCTGCGTCGTTGCCGAGGGTGGCTACTGAGACGGGGATGGTAGGCCGGTAGTCGGCAGCCGTGAGAAGTTCAGCGAAAGACTTGCGGGTGGGGGCCAGTAGTAGATCGCCGGTCTCGGCCACGCCGCCAGCGAGCACAAAAACATCAGGGTCGAGCACTGCGGCCAGATCCGCCATGCCCGAGCCCATCCAGTACCCGATCGACTTGAAGCATGCCAAAGCAACAGCGTCACCCAACTCGGCAGCACGCGTCACCATCGGACCGGTAATGCCATCGGGGCTGCCGCCAGCGAAGTCGAGCAGCATCGCTGAATCCTCGGGAGCCGTGCGTGCGAATTCCTGCGCCTCACGTACCAACGCGTTACCGGAGGAGTACACCTCCCAGCACCCGAAGCGTCCGCAACCGCACTCGCGACCATGAGGCACCATATTGATATGGCCGATTTCCGCGCCAAAACCATTAGTTCCGCGGATCAACTGGTTATTGAGAATAATGCCGCCTCCGATACCGGTACCGACAGTCACAATGACAGCTGACTTTGATCCTTTCGCGGCTCCGAACCTGAACTCGGCCCATGCGGCCGCATTCGCATCATTTTCGACGACGACACGGTAGCCCGTCTTTTCAGCCACACGGGCTGCGAGAGGCTCGTTTCGCCACGCAAGATTGGGGGCAAAGATAACCGAACTGCGGGCGCCGTCGACGAAACCGGCGGCTCCAATGCCAATGGCTTCGATCTCGTAGGAACGTGCTAGTTCTTCGGCGCACTCAGCAATAACATCGACGACGGCGTCGTTATTTTGGGCCGGTGTTGGTTTCCGGACATAGGCGAGCATTTCTCCATCTTCGGAGACAGCTCCTGCTGCAATTTTCGTTCCACCAACATCAACACCGATTGTGATACTCATGATGATCATTGTCGCACGGCCCACCTGGGACTTTGGGAGAAATCTCAATCGTAAGGATTCTGAGTTCCGTTCTCATGTGCGTAGATTCTGTTGGGGTGTCCCGCGATAACTGATGTGGGTCTCCGATGCCACATTGTTCGGATCCTTCGGCTTCCTTTCGCCAGGACTTTAGGCCCGACTTTTTGGCTATTTCTAGCCGTTTTTGTGCTTCTCGACCACAATGACCTCTGAGGACTCGGCTCAAGGAATATGAGAATTTTCCTTGAATGATGAACTATCTCGGGTGTGGTGAAGAGCTGTTCTTGCAAGGCGACGTGATGGGTGTGTTATCGAGGTGACGGTAAAACAACTGGTCATGGGTACTAGTCCGGCGGGTGGGCGTCGTCGTCGACAAATATGCGTGACACAGCACGTGAAAATTGTGTTCGCAATCGGTGAGAAATCGTGCATATCCTCCTTTCGGTAGCGCGAGGGGGCACTAGACGGTGGCCACTGCGCGCCTGCCGTCCCACCATCTAGCGCAAACGAGTAGGTCATGGCACAGCACGCGGCGCAGGAAAAACCTGCACCAGAGGTCCAGGAGATACCCTCCTACACGCCCGAAGAAGAAAAGCTCATCATCCGTAACAAGCAGGGCACCCCTGTAGGTGTTAAGCCCCACAACAAGTGGACTATCCAAAAGATCGCCCTATGGGTGGTTATTACCCTTCTCGGAACCACCGGCTGGGCCATTCTCGCTATCTTCCGCGGTGAAGAAGTGAACACCATTTGGTTCGTCATCACTGCTGTCTGCACGTACGCAATTGGTTACCGTTTTTATGCGCTCTACATCCAGCGCAAGATCATGGGGCCAGACGATCTGAATGCCACACCGGCTGAGCGTGTCAACAATGGCAAGGACTTCGACCCCACCCAGCGCGTCGTGCTTTACGGACACCACTTCGCAGCTATTGCTGGGGCCGGGCCTCTCGTTGGCCCCGTGCTTTCCGCCCAGATGGGCTACCTGCCCGGCACCCTGTGGATCATCTTCGGCGTGCTGATTGCCGGTGCTGTTCAGGACATGCTCGTCCTCTTCTTCTCCATGCGTCGCGGCGGCCGTTCGCTCGGCCAGATGGCCATCGACGAGATCGGCAAGGTGGGCGGAACTATCATGACCATCGGCGTGTTTATCATGCTCATGATCGTGCTCGCCGTTCTTGCCATGATCTGCGTCAACGCGCTGGCTGAGTCCCCGTGGGGTGTCTTCTCGGTATCCATGACTATCCCGATTGCCCTCGGCATGGGGCTCTGGCTGCGATTCGTCCAGCCGGGTGCCATCACCGGGGTATCTATCGTTGGATTTGCGTTGCTCATCGCCGCCATTATTGGTGGCCGTTGGGTTTCCGAGAATCCCGCCCTGCACGAGTTCTTCCACCTCACACCCACCACCTTGGTGGTGGCCATGGTCATCTACGGTTTCCTCGCCGCGGTGCTCCCCGTGTGGCTGTTGCTCACCCCTCGCGACTACCTCTCGACCTTCATGAAGGTGGGAACCATCGTGGTTCTCGCGATCTCGATCATCATCGTGCGCCCCATCGCGCAGATGCCCGCCATCACCGAGTTTGCTACGAACACCGAGGGCCCGGTGTTCGCCGGAACCCTCTTCCCCTTCCTTTTTATCACCGTGGCCTGCGGTGCTATCTCCGGTATGCACGCGACCGTGTCCTCTGGCACCACACCCAAGATGATCCAGAAGGAGAGGCAGGTCCGCATGATCGGCTACGGCGGTATGCTCATGGAATCCTTCGTGGCTATCATGGCGCTTGCGGCAGCAGTGTCTCTCAATCAGGGCGTGTACTTTGCGATGAATATGTCGCCCGCGGCAATGGCAAAGACGGCCGGGATCGAGAAGATTGAAGGTGCGCCAGGCAGCGAAGAGTTCTACGTCAACCAGGCAACAGCGGCTGAGGCCGCCATCGCGAACATTGGTGTATCCGACGTGCACGGCAACCAGCCGATCATTGCGTGGGAGACCCACGACGCGGAGGGCAACCTGGTGACCCTTGAAGGTGGCGAGGCGATGCGCGCATTAGCCGACGACGTCGGCGAGCCTTCCGTTATTTCCCGCACCGGTGGTGCGCCCACGCTTGCCGTGGGAATCGCCAATATCATGCATCAGTTTGCCGGCGGCAAAGCGATGATGGGTTTCTGGTACCACTTCGCGATCATGTTTGAAGCTCTATTTATTCTGTCGGCAGTGGATGCCGTGACCCGCGTGTCCCGCTTCCAGCTGGGCGACGCTATCGGCAACATTTTCCCGAAGTTCCGCGATCCGAGCTGGCGGGTTGGTTCATGGTTGACCACCGGTGTGGTTGTGGCCGCGTGGGGCTCGTTGCTGCTCATGGGCGTGACCGATCCGCGCGGTGGAATCCAGACGCTCTACCCGCTCTTCGGCATCGCGAACCAGCTCATCGCCACCATGGCACTGCTGCTATGTACGGTGATGGTGGTGAGGAAGGGCTTCACGAAGCACATGTGGATACCGGGTATACCGTTCGCGTGGATGCTTATCGTGACCTTCGCGGCTTCGTGGCAGAAGATCTTCTCGCAGGATCCGGCGCTGGGGTATTGGAAGCAGTGGAGCGACGCTCGTGTGTTGCGGAGCGAGTTGGTGGCTTCCGGTGGCGACGCCGAGGCGATTGCCATCCAGAGTGCGGTTATCCGTAATACCTTTATTCAGGGAACCATGTCCATCATCTTTGTGGCGATCGTTATTTGGGTGATCGTCTCTGCGGTAATGCGAGTGATGAAGACTGTCTCCACTCATGACACAAGCAACTCAGAGGATCCGCGCCAGGAGTCCAACTTCTTCGCTCCATCAACGATGGTGGCATCGAAGCTGGACAAGAAGCTGGTCGAGGAATACTCCATTGTGGGTGACCCGAACCTGATTCCAGGCAAGGGCGGCCATGGCGGCCACTAGTTCGTGGCCGACGGTTGATGGCAAATTAGAAGTTGATGGCCGCTTGATGGCCGCTTGATGGTTGGCTGATGGCTGACGGTGGTTGGTTGGCTGATGGTTGGCGGTTGGTGGTTGGCGGTTGGTGGTTGGTGGCTGATGGACGGTGGTTGGCGGTTGGTGGCTGGTGGCTGGCGGTTGGTGGCTGATGGACGGTGGCTGATGGCTGGTGGCTGGTTGGTGGCTGGTTGATTGGTGGTTGACGGCTGATCGGTCCTGTGAATGATTCGCTACCTGTGGGTTCGTGCTCGCCTGAGCACGAACCCACAGGTGGGAACATGGCTACCACAGCGGTGATGGCGCCAAGAGAGGTGGAAAGCCCCGGCTCATAGCCACTGGTCCGTATCATGTTGGAACGACACTACTGATATTTGCGCCAGGTGGTTGGCCGAATTGACTGTTGGCAATGGGGGAATGGAATGAGTGACAAGCTCCGCGAGTGGGGGCGCCTCTGGCGCGACTTCACCGGCGAGTCGGCATACGAGCGCTACGTGGAACGCCATCGCCGCGAGCATCCGGACCACGAACCCATGACCAAACGCCAGTTTTGGCGGGCCCGCGCTGATTTTGAGGAGCAGAACGTTTCTACCGGCTGCTGCTGAGGGTGTCTCTACCGGCGGTTAAGGGGCGTAGCTGAGGTGAACCGCCAAAGGATTGAGTTTTTCGGAAAGAATTGAGCCCTGTGAACGTATCACAGGGCTCAATTCTTTCCATTTTCCTCAATTCTTTGAAGGGAGGGGTTTTCCGAAGGGAGGTTTTCCTTTCTGTATATGTGGGAGCGTGTACTTGGGGAAGTTCCGTACCTGGGTGTGGGTGTGGTTTCTGTATGGGTACGAGGTCTGTGTGGGTGTGGGTGTGGTTGTGATTTCTGTATGGGTATGGGTATGGGTATGGGTATGGGTGTGGTTTCTGTATGGGTACGAGGTCTGTGTGGGTGTGGGTGTGAGTGCGAGGTCTGTACGGGCGCAAGTTCCGTACCTGGGCATAAGTTCCGTATCTGGGTGGGGGCGCAAGTCCCGTACCCGGGCACGAGTGTCGTGTGCGGGTTACGAACGGGGGTGACGCCGTCGTCGTCCTCACGTGTGCGTACTGTCTCGACTCACGTGTGCGTACTGTCTCAACCCACATGTCAGTACCGTCTCAATATCGCACGCGCGGTATATCCCCATTTAGCCGCCATGTTAGTTTTGGGCTACATCGTCCTCGTCTCACGCGCGGGAATACCGCCGGGGACCTCCCGAAAGGCACAGACATGTCATCGCCCAGACGTTTTCGCAAGTTGGGCATAGGGGCCACCCTTGCCGCTTCACTTTTTCTCGCAGCATGTGGTGGTAACGGCGATTCCTCCACGTCCGGCGAGTCCAATGCCCCTGCGGCTTCCGCGGGCACCACAGCCGATGAAATCATCATCGGCACCACGAACGAACCCACCAGCTTCCAGCGCAACGTGGGTGGCTCGTCCGGTATCTCTGAGACCACCACTCGCAACGTCTACGAGGGTCTGACCTCGATCGACGATAGCGGCGAAGTCATCAACACGCTGGCTGAGTCTTTCGACGTGTCCGACGACGGCCTTACCTACACCTTCCACATCCGCCCCGAGGTGACTTTCCACGATGGGACGCCGCTGACCTCGAAGGACGCGGCGTGGTCGGTCTCGGAGGCGATTGGGCCGGAGTCGAAGTCCGCTCGCGCGTCTGACTTGCGCGTCATCTCCGACGTGGCCACCCCGGATGACGCCACCCTAGTGCTCACCCTCAGCCACCGCAGCCATTCGCTGCCCTTCTTCCTCGCTTCCGTGACCATCGTCAAGGACGGCGACAAGGAGAACACCTCTGATAACGGCACCGGCCCCTACCAGCTCGAAGAGTGGGTTCAGGGTGATCATCTCACCCTCGTCCCGAATGAGAACTACTGGGGCGAGCCCGCCAAGAATGGCGGCGTCACCTTCCAGTTCTTCACGGACGAGACTGCGCTGAACAACGCTTTGCTCACCAACGCCATTGATCTGGTGATTCAGCAAGAGAGCCCGGATCAGCTTGCGCAGTTCGAGAACAACGACAACTACACCGTGACGGACGGCAACTCCATCAAGAAGTGGCTCTGGACCTTCAACAACAAGAAGGAGCCGTTCACGGACGTGCGCGTGCGTCAGGCCCTTTACAAGGCGATTGACCGCGAAGCCATCCGTTCCGCGGTGTGGGGCGATTACGGCGTTGTTCTTGGTTCGATGCCGCCCGTGACTGAGCCCTGGTATGACGCCTCGTTCGCCGAGATCCACGCCTACGATCCTGAGGCTGCCAAGAAGCTGCTTGCTGAGGCTGGCGCTACGAACCTGTCCTTCGACATCACCTACGTCGCCGGCGGCACGCAGGAGATCATTGTTCAGAAGCTGAAGTCCGATCTGGCCGCTGTGGGCGTCACCCTCAACCCGTCCCCGATCGACGATTCGACCTGGTACGAGAAGGTGTACACCAACAAGGATTACGAGACGACGCTCATGGATCACAACAATCCGCGCGACGTGCTCTGGTACGCCAACCCCGACTTCTACTGGCAGTATGACAACGCCGAGGTTCAGGCTCTCAAGGTTGCCTCCGACGAGGCCACCACGGACGAGGAGCAGACCAAGGCCATCCACGATCTCTCGAAGATCATCGCCACTGAGGCACCGTCCGCGTGGCTCTTCCAGGCCCCGCAGATCCGCATCGCTCAGGCGGGCGTGACCGGCTACTCGCCCGACAAGGCGGCCGAGCCCTTCTACGTGGCCAACATCGTCAAGTCCAACTAGGGATTTGGTTGACGACGACGAAGTCCGAACGTACGAGCGCTTGCGCTTGATATTGAGGACAAGGAAGTCGGCTGTGGGTTTACCCCACGACGACGAAGTCCGAACGTACGAGCGCTTGCGCTTGATATTGAGGGCAAGGAAGTCGGCTGTGGGTTTACCCCACGACGACGAAGTGACCCACCAATGAGGTGACGTTACTTCGTCGTCGGGCATCTGCGATGACAGCTGACTTCCTCATCTTCAGTCGTGAGTTCAAGAACTTACGCTTCGGATTTCGTCGTCGTCCTATATCCCTTTATTTCTCATCAATCGTCGGATCATTCATCCGCACTCAACCGGCTGACAAGCCAGAGGAGGTCTCGTGCACAATCGTTGGCTGACCTCGACACTCTTTGTGCTCAAGAGGGTGGCGTCGCTTCTGGTGTCGCTCTTTCTTGCGTCGATCATCATTTTTCTGGTGCTACGGCTGCTGCCGGGTGACTCCAGTGCGAGCCTGGGTGTGGGCGCCACGCAGGACCAGCTGGAGCAGCTGCGCAAGGAGTTGGGCACCAATCAGCCGCTGTGGACTCAGTACTGGAACTGGCTGCGCGATCTTCTGACGGGGCAGAGTGAGTCCTTCGTGTCGCGGATGCCGTTCGGCGAACTGATCTCGCATCGGTTGACGATCACGGTTCCGCTCTCTGTGACGGCGTTCCTTGTCTCCGTGCTCATCTCGACGCCGATCGGTATTATTGCTGCGACAAAGCGCAAGTCGCCCATTGGGCTTATTGTGTCTGGGGCGTCTCAGCTGGGCCTGGCTGTGCCGGTGTTCTGGGTGGGCGTCATTCTTGTGTGGATCTTCGCGTTGCATCTCGGATGGTTCCCCTCCGGCAACTTCCCGCGGCAGGGTTGGAGTGACCCGGCTGCCGCCTTCCGTGCGCTGGTGCTGCCCGTGGTGACAATCGCGATTGCCATGAGTGCCACGATGATTCGTTTTGTGCGCTCGTCAGTTATTGATGTCCTGGAGGCGGACTACATGCGCACTGCCCGCTCTCTTGGCTACTCGCGCACCCAGGCGCTTGTCCGCCACGGGCTGCGCAACGCTACCGTCCCGGTCGTCGCGATTCTCGGGATTGAGCTGGGAACGTCGCTGCTGGGAGCGGTTGTGATCGAGAATGTGTTTGCCCTTCCTGGGCTTGGCCAGCTGCTCCTTACCTCGGTGCAGGCGCGTGACCTTCCCGTGGTGCAAAATCTCGTCATGCTCCTGACAGCGGTGGTGCTGGTGCTCAACACCGTTGTCGACCTTATTCAGCGGGCTATCGACCCGCGCCTGCAATTCGGCAACTCGCGAGGAGGTGCATCGTGAGTCTGGACATGCCAACGGACGTGACGGGCAAGCTGGGTGTGACCCGGCACCGTCGTCGCCCGATCTCTCCGTCGCTCATCGCCGGTGGTTTTATGGTTGCCGTGGTGGTGGTCGTGGGGATCGTTGCTGCTTTCTGGACACCGTATTCGCTCGAATCGACCGGCGACGGCGGCCGCCTCACCGGCCCGTCCGCAGACTTCTGGCTGGGGACGGACAAGCTGGGGCGCGATCTGTTTAGCCAGTTCATGTCAGGGGCGACGTCGGCGCTTATCGTTGCCGTCTTCACCATTATTATTGCCGGGATTCTTGGCCTGATTCTCGGTGTCGTTGCGGCGGCGACGGTGTGGTGGCTCGATGCCGGTGTCTCGAAGGTTATCGACATCATGATTGCCTTCCCGACGCTGCTGCTTGCGATGCTCGTGGTGACCGTGCGCGGGGCGTCGCTGAGCTCGGCGATTCTGGCGATCGGTATTTCCGGATCCGCGGTGATTGCGCGCGTGACCAGGGTGAACATCGCGCGCGTGCTGCGTGAGGATTACATTCGTGCCGCCCGCACATCGGGAACTGGTTGGTGGGGCATTATTCGCATCCATGTGATTCCGAACATTTACCCGATGCTGCTGGTGCAGCTCATGTTGCTGGCGGGGTCGGCGATTCTTGCCGAGGCGTCCCTCTCGTACCTCGGACTGGGCGCGCCACCTCCGGTGGCGAGCTGGGGGCGGATGCTGCTGGAGGCGCAGTCCACGGTGCTGGTGCAGCCGATTGGTGCATTGGCGCCCGGCTTCGCGATCGCGTGGACAGTGCTCGGGTTGAACTTGCTCGGCGACGGCATCCGCGACTACACCGACCCAACCCTGCGAGGTGACCGATGAGTCTGGTAGTGAAGAACCTCAACGTTGTTACATCGTCGGGGCGTGAGATTCTCAGGAACTGCTCGTGGGAGGTGGAAAGTGGCGGGCGTCTGGGCATTATTGGCGAGTCTGGTTCAGGCAAGTCGATGAGTTCGCTGGCGGTGCTCGGACTGCTTCCCGAGGGAATGAAGGCTACCGGCTCTGTGCTGCTGGACGGCGAAGAGATCCTTGGCCTGCCGGATTCGCAGCTGCGCCGCATCCGTGGCAGCAAGATTGCCATGGTGTTCCAGGAGCCGCTGACGGCCTTGGATCCGCTCATGAAAGTGGGGCGCCAGATCGCCGGGCCACTCAAGTTACATCGCGGGCTGGACCGGAAGGCAGCCGCAGCGCGTGTGACCGAGCTGCTCACAATGGTGGCGTTGGATGAGACGGAGCGGATCGCCGGGTCGTTCCCATGGCAGCTCTCGGGCGGCCAGCGCCAGCGCGTCGCGCTCGCGATGGCCCTTGCCTGCGAACCGGACGTGATCATCGCCGACGAACCGACGACGGCGCTCGATGCCACCGTCCAGGCCGAAGTCCTGGAGTTACTGGCATCACTGGTGGAGCAACTGGGGACCACACTAATCTTCATCAGCCACGACCTGCCGGTCATCGCGAAGGTGGCGGATGATCTTATTGTCATGCGCCACGGCGAAGTGGTGGAGCAGACGACGGTCGCTTTGGGTTTGAGCGCCCCCGAGCAGGACTACACGAAGCATCTCATCCAGTCGGCGGTCGAAGTTAACTACATTCCGGGGCGGAGCGCGCGCCGGGGTTTGGGTGACGAAGATGGTTCTGCTGGTGCTGGTGATCCGGCGGGCGCGGGTGCTGGTGTGACGAGTGATCGTACGGGTGGCTCGGCTCGTGGGCGGGGCGTGGACGTCGTCGTCGACGAAAAGA